>Ga0306920_100005611_pt1 | contig 16257 bp, 15 predicted proteins | sample flu12Cox44000170_FD_204666 | JGI IMG/M metagenome (GOLD analysis project Ga0306920, IMG submission 204666) | Lab enrichment of tropical soil microbial communities from Luquillo Experimental Forest, Puerto Rico - flux4day.12C.oxic.44.000.170 (v2)... | ecosystem: Environmental > Terrestrial >... | reverse complement strand
ATGTTTGGGTGGGCATCGGTGAAATAGAGATACCCGCCCGGAACGAGCAGCGCAGCGATGGTTCGCGCCCAGCCCATCAGATCGGGCAGCCAGCAGATCGTTCCCCAGGTCGTATAGGCGATGTCGAAATCGCCGGTGAGAGCCCGGCGCGCGTCATAGACATTGGCGCAGACGAATTCGGCGCTGAGCCCGGTCTGCTTCGCCAGAAGCTGGGCTTCGTCGATCGCCGCGGGCGAAAAATCGAGCCCAGTGACGAGCGCGCCGTGACGCGCAAGGATCAGTGTGTCGAGCCCAAAATGGCATTGCAGATGGATCAGGCGCTTGCCGGCGACATCGCTCAGCTCGGCCCACTCGATCGCCTGCAAATGTTTCTCGCCGGCGAGAAACCACTCGACTGCATAAAAGCCGCTGCGGTCGCGCCGGTGGATCGGAACCCGCTCATCCCAATTGCGCCGATTGGCGGCGAAGAATGCTCCAAGGCTGTCCATCAGGCGGGTTCCTCCCGATTTTTCCGGAGAATAGCGCATGGACCTCGTGATCACGAATGCTCGCTTCGCCGACCGTCCGGGCGAGGAGCCGCTCGACATTGCCGTCGCCGACGGCAAGATCGTCGCCGTCGAGCCCGGCTTGGCAGAGGCCGGAGAAATCTACGATGCCGGTGGACGCCTTGCCTGCGCCGGGCTGATCGAGACGCACATCCACCTCGACAAATCCCGCATCATCGATCGCTGTCCGGCCGAAGGGGGGCGCGAGATCAGCCCGATGCGGCAGGTCGCGGCGCTGAAGCCGGGCTTTACGGTCGATGACGTGCGACGCCGAGCCGAGCATACGCTGGTCGAGTGCATCCTCAACGGCACCACGCGGATGCGCACCCAGGTCGAAGTCGACCCGGAGATCGGCATGCGCGGGTTCGAAGGGGTGCAGTCGCTCATCGCCGATTATAAATGGGCGGTCGACATTGAGATCTGCGTCTTCCCGCAGGACGGGCTGACAAATTATCCGGGAGCCGACGAGCTGCTGGTCGAGGGCCTCAGACGCGGCGCGCGAGCGATCGGTGGCGCGCCACGCTACGACCCCGACCCCGACGGCCAGATTCGCCGCGTCTTCGAGCTCGCCCGCGAATATGATGTCGATATCGACATCCATCTCGATGTCGGCAACACGCCGGAGGCCATGAATATCCACTTAGTCTGCGAGCTGACTGAGCAATACCGGCGCGGCGGACGGGTGGTTGTGGGCCATATGGCCAAGCTGTCGACGATGCCGCCGCGCGAAGTTGCAATGCTGGCGCGCCGTCTCGCCGATGTCGGTATCGCCGTCACTGTCCTGCCGGCAACCGATCTCTATCTGATGGGACGCGATCAGGACCACAATGTCCGCCGTGGCGTCGCCGACGCCAATTTCCTCGTCGAGCACGGCGTCAATTGCTCGCTGTCGACCAACAACGTGCTCAACCCGGCGACACCCTATGGCGACTGCTCGCTGATCCGTATGGCGAACCTCCACGCCAATGTGCTGCAGATCGCCGGCCCAATGCGGTTGCGCGAGTGCTTTGCGATGCTGAGCGAGCGCTCGGCCCGGCTGCTCAATCTGAGGGACTACGGGCTCGCCATCGGCAAACCGGCCGACATCGTCGTGATCGATGCCGCATCGCCGGAGCAGGCGATCGCCGAAATTCGCCCGCCGCTCGCAGTCTATAAGCGCGGGCGGCGCACCGTCGCCCGGGCCCCGCCCGAGCTGGTCCGGCCGCGTTGATTGGCCTTGCGACGATAGCCGTCGATGGTCAGGGCTCGAGGATGATATCCACCCGGCGATTGTACACGGTCGGATCGCTCGAGCCGGTCTGGCCGATCGGCTCTTGCCGAACCATCGTCCGGGCGATTCCATCCGCCTCCAGCTGATCGGTGACGATCGAGCTGCGCGTCTGCGCAAGGTATTTGTTCGTTTCGGTCGTGCCAGTAGCACTCGCGCGCGCCTGGACGACGATGGCCTTGGCCCCGGTCTTCTGCGCGCGCTTCGCGGCATTGGCGATGACGGTCTTTGCTTTGTTGGACAGGAACGCACTGAATTCGTCGAAATAGACGAGAAAGCGGGTGTTATTTTGATTGGCGGCGCTCGGTGCCGTCTGGGCGCTCGCGGCGGTGGAGACGACGCACACGGTCAGGATCGCTGCCAGACGCCAATATTTCAACAAGGCACGCAACATTGGATTGCTCTCCGCTCCGATTGCACGTTCACCGCCGCCGGCCGATGGACCGAGATTGGTTGTCCCAGCCAATGATTTTCAACGTCTCAGCCGCGTCGCAACTTCGCTGTGCGGAATCGTGTCCTCGGCGAGCCACGATTGCAGCAAGGTGTATCCGACCGCCAGAACCACCGGACCGAGAAAAATGCCGACCAGTCCAAAGGCGATAATGCCGCCGATGACCCCGGCCAGCAGCAGAACCAGCGGCAGGTGAGCCCCTTTGCTGATCAGGATCGGCCGCAGAATGCTGTCGAGGCTGCCGACCACGATGGTCCACACAAGCGCGAAGGTTCCCCACCCGGACTTGCCGCTCCAGTACAGCCAAATGACCACCGGCACCAGCACCGGCAAGGGTCCGAGCTGGGCGATGCACAGCATGAACATGATCGCCGTCAACACTGCCGTAAACGGCACCCCGGCGATGGCGAGGCCGACGCCGCCGAGCACCGACTGGAGCACGGCCGTCACCACCACGCCGAGCGCCACGCTGCGGATCGCCTGGCCGGCCAGCCGGACCGATTGCTCGCCGCGCTCGCCGGCGAGCCGGTGTCCAAAGCGCCGCGCGACCGCGGCGGCGCGCTCACCGCCGATATACATGATGGCGGCAATGACGACGGTGAGCAGAAACTGAACAAAGACGAGACCCAGGCCTCCCAGCGCGGCAACGAACCAGCTCGCGGCATCGCCGGCATAAGGTGCCGCCTTGGCGACCAACGGCTCGACGCCGCTGGCGGCCACACTCTCCCAGAGCTGCACCGCCCGTTCGCCAAATAACGGAACCGCGGCGAGCCACTCCGGCGGACCAGGCAGCTTGAACGATTTGAGCGACGTCCCCCACTCGACGATCCGGTCGAAGTTGTCGATTATCGTCGTAATCGCGAGCCAAAACGGCACGACAAAGACGAGCAGCAGGGCGATGGTCATGATGGCGACCGCGAGCCCGCGGCGGTTCCACAGCCGATGCTGCACTCGCAGCATCACCGGCCAGGTGGCTACGACGAGCGTCGTCGCCCAGATAATGGCGGGCAGGAACGGCCGTAAGATCCAGAAGCACGCGGCGATCAGTCCCGCGACGAACAGAACCGCCAGCGTCGTACGGGTGAGGTCGGACTGTCCTTCCATCCCGGGCGGGTGTCTGGGCGCAGTCTCTGCCCCGCTATCTTACGCGCCTACGATCAGCTGCAGACGGTGTCCGTCAGGATCGCGAAAGTAGATGCAGCGGTCTTCGCCCGGGCGGCCGGTGACCGCGACCCCGTGCGCCTCGAGATCGGCCTTGAGACTTTCATAACTTCCCGCCGCCACATTGAGGGCGAGGTGGTTGAGATCGTTGCCCGAGGTCAGTGGGGCGCCACTGGCCTTCTTGAACAGTGCCACACCCTGCCGGCCGGCGTGCAAGAACACCTGCCCGTCGTCCTCTCGGTAGGCGGTCATCCCGAGGATTTCGGTGTAGAACTTTTTCGAACGCCGCACGTCATCGACGTGCAGGACGACGTGGTCGACCCCGATAGCCTGGATCATCGCTTCCTCCTCTGGTTGGTGTGCGCTGATAAGAGGCTGGTGCCCCGAGTCGGATTCGAACCAACGGCCTACCGCTTACGAAGCGGTTGCTCTACCGCTGAGCTACCGGGGCGAGGCGAACGGAGGATTTTTAGCTGGTTCGAGCGTAGCCGCCAAGCTCCTCGATTGAGCCGCCGGCAGGTCCGGCAGGGGCGAAGCGAGTTCGGGCGCCGCTTCTGGTTCGGTCGGGGGCGGCAGAGCGCCGCCGGGGACCGCCCGGACCGGGGTGCGCCAAGACAGGGTATCGAACGCGCCGCAATGGGGACACAGTGAGCGCCAATCGGCGGTTTCTCTGCTGCAGCTCGTGCAGACATAGCGCGGATCGGGGACCGCGCCGACCGCACGGTCGAGCCACTCCCGCACGGGTCCGAGCTCGCCTTGCTCAGCTTCCTCCAGCCGGACCATCAGACGGCACAGCCGCGGAGTCTCGCCGGTCGCCAGCGCGTCGTTCAGATGGCGACGCGCTTCGCCCCAGAGCCGGGCATCGACCGCCGCCTCGGCCAGCGCGAGATGACTCTCGCGCGCCGTCGGGTTTTGCGCCGCGAGCTGCTCGAAGGCCTTGACCCGGGCGAGCGGGGCCGCGCCCTGTTGGATTTCGCCATAAACCTGAGCGAGATCCGGATGCGGAGCAGTGCGCCAGGCGCGTTCGACTGCCCGCGCGGCGCGGCCGATCCGGCGTTGGCGGAGCAACAACCGGGCATAGTGGACGGCCGGGGTGGCGAGGTCTTCGGTTATCGCCCGGGCTTCGGCCGCCAACCCTATTGCCCGCCGTTGGTCACCATCGGCCAGGGCGGCGCAACTCAGCTCGTAGAGGATCACGCCGCGGTGGTGACGTGCCTTCTGGGACGTGACGAGGCGGCGTTTTACCGCCTTCGCGAGAGTTTCCCGCGCTGCTTCCCAACGACCCTCGCCCGTCTCCAGATCGAAGCGGCTTTGAACCGCCCAGCGTGTCCCCGGGCGCAACTCGGTGGCGCGCGCGGCAAGACGCAGCGCAGTGCCGCGATCGCCGGCACGCAGCGCCTGGTTCAATAGGCCGCGCAGACCGAGAAACTCGGTCTCCGGCCGCTCGAGCATCGCGGTGAAGAACCGCTTTGCCGCCCCCTCGTCACCGTCGAGCTGTGCGGCCTGGGCGGACAACAGCAGGGTCAGCGGTGGGTCGGCGAGCAGCAGATCGGCTTTTTTCGCATAGCGCCGCGCCTCTTGAGGATCGCCGGCGGCGACCGCGACCATGCCTTGAGCAAGCGCTCGGTAGCCGGTGCGCCGCCGCCGTTCGCGACGGGCGCGCAGCAATCTACGCGGAGCATCGAGGATCAGCGATAGCACCGAGAACAGCAGTCCGGCGACCAGGGCCGCGAGGATTGCGGCGGCGGCGAGCACCGCGAGAGAGGTCTCGACCTGCCAGCCCTGCCATAGGATCTCGACCTGGCCGGGGTGATCGGCGAAAAAAACCGCGGTCCCGACCAGCACCGTGACAACTACGACGCAGAGAATGGCGCGGATCACGACGGTTGGGCGGATTTCGCCGGCGCCTCGGCCGGCGCAGCCGCTGGATTCTCCGCCGGGGTGCCGAGGCGAGCCACCAGGAGCTCCTGCAAATGCGCCAATGTTGCCTCAGCCCCGAGCCGTTGGTGCGCCGCCTCCAGCCAGGATTGGACTGCTCCGGAATTCGAACCAGAGCGCGTTTGGAGCGCCGAAACCGCGCCCGAGAGATCGCCGCGGGCGAGTGCGGCTTCGGCGACATGCATCGCCGGCTCCTGCCCAGTTTGCGCCGCGGCATCGATACGACGGATCGTTACCAAGGAGCGTAGCCATGCCGGCGCCTGTGTTCCCAGGTCCGAGCCCACAGGCGATGCCGGTGGGGGAGCGGTCCGGCCGGAAAGTTGTCCCAGCTGGTCGCTCAAGGCGGCGCGGCTCGGAACCCCCGCCTGGATAAAGGCCGTGAGCGACTGGGCTGCCGCGATCAGATCGGGTTGGTCGTGGGCAAGCTCGGTGAAAGCTTCGTACTCGCTGGCAAAAGGCCGTGCCGCCTCGACTGCCTCCCGCATCCGAAACAGCGCGGCGAGCAGGGCGCCGTTCGTCCGCGCGGCGCCGGCCGCCCCGACTCGACGCTCGACCGCCGAAAGCCGGTCGGCGAAATCGGCGGAGACACCGGTGGATTGTGCCAGCTCCTGCCGCAGCTTCTCAAACTCGGCAGCCTCCTTGCTGGCGCCCGACGCCGATCGTGCTTCTAATGCATTTAGTCGCTCTTCGAGCTGCCGCAGCTCTTCCTTGGCAGCCGCGACCGCCGCATCGGGTTGCCGATCGGCGTTTCGTGCGGCCTCCAGCTGATCGACGCGGCGCGCCAAGGCGCTTGCCGCCAAATTGATCGCGCCGACATCGGCTGAGGGCGGCGGGGGGCGTGTCTCGATCGCCGCCACACGGGCGGCCAGATCGGCGTAGTCTCCGCTCGGGGCTGAAGCCTCAGTGCTCCACGGCAGCAGTGGCGCGACCTCCCGCGACCAGAACGGCGACGACGAGACTCCGGCGACTACCAACAGCAAAAGGGCAGCCAGCCACCAGACCGTTTGCGGAGTGCCGCCAGCCGGCGGCGGCGAGCTCGCGACCTTGCCGGGTGCCCGATCGGTCTCTGGCGGAAGTGAGACGGTCTCCGCGGCATGCTCTCGATCGTGTCCTTCGCTCAAGCGCAGCCCCGCAACCGCTCGACGAGAACAGCATCGAGAGAATCCAGCAGCGCCGATTGGGTGGGCCTCTCGGCAACTCGCCGCTCGCGCCACGGCAAGTCGGCAAGAACCGCGTCGGCCGTTGCGCCGATCGACAGCGGCGTCATCGTCCGGCAGCACGCGGCGACACCAGCGCTTTTTGCGAGCTTTACGAAAATCGCCGCCGTACGAGGCGAGAAGAACAGCGCAAAGTCGATCGCCCCGCAGCGCAAGGCGTGGACCGTAGACGCGCTCAGTGCTTCGACGGGTCTCGCCTCGTAGAGGACTTTGCGCTCGATGAGAAAGTCATGCGACCGCAACGCGCCGACAAGGTCGCCGGCTACGACATTGCCGGCCACATGCAATAAGGGTCCGTCGTGCGGCTGCAGCCGTGCGGCCGCGAGACGGGCGAGATCGGTGGCAGCGCCGCCGGCGCTCGCCACTACAGTGAAGCCTTCGGCCCGGGCTCGCGCCGCGGTCGCCTCGCCGACCGCGAGAAGTCGCAACCCACGCTCACCGGTGGCCCGCGCCAACGCCCGCACGCCATTGGCGCTGGTGCACAAGATCGCCTGCACCGTCGTCAAATCGAGCGTGGCCGCGGCGCAATAATGCACCTCCATCATCGGCTCGACGACGGCGTTGACCCCGCGCAACGCCAACGCCGCTGCCAGACCTTGGGCTTCCTCGCGCGGTCGCGTGACGAGCGCCTGCGTTCGTTGGCGTGATGCAATCGTGATGCGGTCACCGGGCTCCTCGCCCTCCGCATCACGATCCGACCCGATCTGGTCGGGCATTGGAGGGCCCCCGCTCGCGCCAAAAGGGTGCTGCGTAACGCAGACGATCGATCCGCCTGGCGCGCTCGCGCTCGGCGGTCGCGAGCGCCCGCTCGTGCCACTCGATCAGCCGGGCGCCGGCGCGGGCGACCGGGCCACGACGAGCTCCCGCGCAAAGCTCGGGCAGGATGCCCCGAGCGACGCGCACGTCGTTGGCGTAGCCGAGATCGTCCTGCACGCGCTTCAAGCGTTTCGTGAACGCGCGAAGGTCCTCCTGGTCGAGCAGGCTCCCGAAAAGCTCGATCGTATAACGGAGTTTCTTGGCGGCGATGCGCAATTTGTGGCGTTGCGGTGCGGTCAATCGGCCGAACGCTTTGCTGCGTTTGCGCACCGTGCGCCAGCGTCGATCGAGCAGGTGCGATGCCATTTCGCCAATTGTCGAGGTGAGCAGCGCAGAGCGCGCGGCCTTTCCGGCACGCCAGCTCTGCGCCTCGAACCAGTGCGACAGGCGCAGCATTCCGGCTGCATGGCGCTCCGAATAGATAGCCCGCTCAACACGATCATAGGCGGCATCACGCTCCCGCTCGAGCGCGACGCCCAGATCGTCGATCCCCGCCTCGGATGACAGATTGACGCGGGCGGGCTGCAGCAGGTCGGTCGCGAAGACGTCGAGGTTGCGCGCCCTGCCGAGGATATCCACAAACCATGAGAGTTCGGCCGACACCCAACGGCGATCCGCGGCCGGAAGCAGTTTTTTGAAGGCAGAGATCGCCGAGCGGATCCGACGCACCGCGACGCGTATCTGATGAACGCCCTCCGGGTCCCTGGCGAGCGCCGCGGGTTCGTTGTGCAACAGATGCGCAAGGCAGGCTCGGCCGATCTCTTGCAGGGCTGCCTCGACGGTCATCGCCGGGTCCAGGACGACTGGCTCCGCATGGACGACTGCGGGTCTCGCCTCGGCCCGATCGCCGAGCCGGTAGCCCCGCTCCGATTTGCTGCGCGGCTCGATGCGGAGCGATGCCACGTCGAGCAGCTGCAAGGCCACATCGTAGAGAGCGGCCGTGTCGCCCCTCTTCAGTTCGAGCTCGATCTCGCTGATCGGCTCGGACCCACCGCCGGCTCCTCGGATCTCGCCCTGATCAATCGCTGCCTCGATACGGGTTGCCGGGGCCGGTTCGATCGCCAATGTCGTACGCGTCACGTCGGTGGCAAACAGCGGCTGCAGATCGCCGGCAATCCCGTCCGGCAAATGTCCGCCGCTGCTAGCGGCGTGCGGGTCGGGAGAGCTTTCGGCAAGCTCGTCCTCCCATTCGCCCCGCGTCAGCAGATCGCTGCCGGGATCTCCTGTCTTGACCGTTTGAATGAAGCGACCCTCCCGCTCACGGACGCGAAGGCTCATGCCGCGGCGCTTCAGCGCCAAGTCCGGGGTGTCGTAATAGGTGCTGATCAGCCGAAGATGCGAGCTGGCGGCTGCGGGAGCCATCTTGACGAGTGCTTGCTTCAGCTCGGGCAGATCGGCCGCCGAGACTGCAAGCTTGAGTTCAACTTCCGTCGAGATGCGGTGCCTCCTTCGCCTCGATCGATCCTGCAGCTCACGGCGAACATCACGGCCGGCGCCGATCCTGCCGCAAAATCGTCGGCCCCGCGGGCCTTCAATTTCACACAGCGCCGGGCTTCTGTCGATCCCCCCGGCACCGGCGTGGGGCAGCGCATGGCAGGGTTGTGGTCGAAGCCGCGGGTCCGAGGCGCCTCGTCCCGCTAGATTTCGCATCCTTCCTTATAAGATCCGCGAGAAATTCACCGTGACGTTGACGGCCTCCCCGGCCGGATCCCAAAGCTGGCTCTTCGCCGAGCCCGATTTCCGCCGGCTCTGGCTCGTCGGGTTGGTGGTGTTCTCGGTGCGCTGGCTCGAGATGCTGGCGGTGGCGGTGTTCGCCTATCAGCGCACCAGCTCGCCGCTCATCGTCGCGTTGCTGACCATGCTGCGCATGCTGCCGATGGCACTATTTGGGGCACTGATCGGCGCCGCGGCGGAGCGTGTCGAGCGGCGCACCGCGCTCGTCGTCGTGATGCTGTCAATGCTGCTGTGCGCGATCGCTTTGGCGCTGCTTGCCTGGTTCGATGCGCTGAAAATCTGGCATCTGGCGCTCGCCAGCTTCATCAGCGGCCTGACCTGGACGACCGACAATCCGGTGCGACGCACGATGATCGGAGAGGTCGTCGGTCCCGAACGGATGAGCGCCGCGATGTCGATCGACGTCGGCGCCAACAATGCCAGCCGCATGCTCGGTCCGATGGTCGGCGGCATCCTGCTCGCGACCCTCGGCATCGGCGGAGCGTTCACGATCAGTGTCGCCGGCTACCTTGCGGCGGCGCTGATTGCGCTCCGCGTGCGCCATCGCTATACGGCACCGCCGTCCTCCGCGGCCGGTGTGCTCGAGCGGATGATCGAGGGTCTCGTCCTGGTGCGGCGCGACCCGCGGTTGAGCGGAACCATGGTCGTCACCGTGATCTACAATACCTTCGGCTGGCCGTTCACCAGCATGATTCCGGTGATAGGCCAGGACAGTCTGCATCTCGGAGCGGCCGGGATTGGCGTGCTGGCCAGCATGGACGGGATCGGCGCTTTCTGCGGCGCGATCGTGATTGCACTCTGTGCCAAGCCGCGCCATTTCACGCGGCTCTATATCGGCGGGGTCGCGACATACCTGTTGATGCTGCCGGTGTTTGCGCTGGCGCCGGGTGCGTTGCCCGCAGGCGCGGCGCTGCTGCTGACGGGGCTAGCCAATTCCGGCTTCAGCATCATGCAGGCAACCCTCGTCTATCTCGCCGCCCCGGCGGAGATGCGCAGCCGCGTCTTTGGCGTGCTTTCCGTCTGTATCGGCGTCGGCATGATCGGCTTCCTCCACCTTGGTTGGCTCGCCGGTATGATCGGCGCCCCCTGGGCAATCGTGACGATAGGCGCCGAGGGCCTCGTAGCCTTGCTCTCGACCTGGCGCTGGTGGCGCGCGGTCGGGCCGTGACCCCGGAAATCGTCGCCGCAGCCCCGTACTCGATGTATCTTGGGCCGGCATTGCGGGAGAAGAACATGCCGTCGACCTCACTCGATTTGCGCCACGCCGATGCGGCCCCCGATTATCTGCAAAGGGCGCGGGAGATCGCGCCGATGCTGACTGCCGCCGCGGACGAGATCGAGGAGCGGCGCGAGCTCCCGGAGCAGGTGGTCGAAGTGCTGATCGAGCGCGGCTTCTTCCGCATGCTGCTGCCGCGCTCGCTCGGCGGTGCCGAGCTCGACCCGTTGACGTATGTCCAGGTGCTCGAAGAGATCGCCAAGGCCGACCCCTCCACGGCGTGGTCGCTCGGGCAGAATTCTGGTTGCTCGATGAGCGCGCCTTATCTCGATCCGGCGGTGGCGCGCGAGATTTTTGGTCCGCCGCGGGGGATTCTTGCGTGGGGGCCGGAGTTGCCGGGTGCCGGGCGCGGCGTTGCCGTCGAGGGTGGCATCCGCGTCACCGGGCGCTGGGGGTTCGCCACCGGCAGCCGACATGCCACCTGGCTCGGCGCGCATGTCCCGATCTTCGAGCCCGACGGCACCCCTCGACTCAATCCCAACGGCCGGCCGTTTGTCCGCACCGTGCTGTTCCCCAAGTCCAGTGCCGAGATCATCGACAACTGGCAGGTTATCGGGCTGCGCGGCACCGGCAGCGACAGCTATCGGGTGGACGACCTGTTCGTCCCGCTGAAATACACCGCCTCGCGCGACAACGAGGCCGAGCGTCGCGAGCCCGGTCTGCTCTACCGCTTTACCAGCGGCATGATCTATGCCGCGAGCTTCTCGAATGTCTCGCTCGGCATCGCGCGGGGCGCGCTCGACGCGTTTGTCGTATTGGCGCGCGATAAGGTTCCCCGTGGGGCGCGCGGCACCTTGCGCGAAAACAACGTGGTCCAGTCGCAGGTCGCGCAATGCGAGGCGAAGCTGCGCTCCTCGCGCGCCTTTATCCACCAGACGCTCGCCGAGATGTGGGAAGAGGCCGAGCGCAGGGGCGAGTTCCTGTACGAGCAACATGTCCGGCTGCGCCTGTCGACGACCTGGGCGATACATCAAGCGCGCGACGTGGTCGCCACCGTCTATTGTGCGGCGGGCTCGACCGCGGTCTTCAACGAAAACCCATTCGAACGGCGCTTGCGCGACATTCATGCCGGGACCCAGCAGGGCCAAGGCCGGCCGATCCATTTTGAGACGGTCGGGCAAGTCCTTCTCGGCCTGCCTCCACAGGGGCGGATGTTCCGCTGAGCCGCCCCGATCGGCACGCGCAAAGATACATCAGACGATAACATTCTCGCCGCCGTTCGGCCGACGCCAACCGTGCCGTCAACGCGCGGGACGCGATGCGCGACACCGGAACCGGGATGAGCCCGAGGTCGCCGAGCGCGCCTTCGAGCCCTTTTTCACGACGAAGGAGATCGGCAGAGGAACGGGGTTGGGGGTTTCCATGGTGTTCGTCATCGTGCGCCAATCGGGCGGGGAGGTTCGGATCCACAGCCGCACGCGCGAAGGGACAACCCTGCAAATCTATCTGCTGCGGGCGATCGGACCAGCAGCGCTCCGACCGCGACGGCGGACGCAGGTTCAGCTGGTCAGACGAGCGCACATTCTCGTGGTGGGTGACGACCCCGACGTCCGCTGGGTCACTGCGGAATGTCTGCGCGGGGTCGGCCATGACATGAAGGAAGCCCGCAATGGCGGTGCCGCGCTGACGATCCTCGAGCGGGGCGATCCCTGCGATCTGCTGGTGGTGGACCTGGCAATCCCGGGGCTGTCGGGAGCGGAGACGATGCGCTTGGCGCGGCGCACACGCCCGAACCTCGAGGTGTTATTTTGCACCGGCTACGCAGACGTCTTCAGGTTCGAAAGTGAAACCGGCCGCGACACAATGCTCAGAAAGCCGTTCGGGCCGGACGATCTGATCGAGGCGGTCGCGCGGGCCTTGCAGCGCAAGCCCGCCCGCGAGTTGCGAAACGTCGTGCCCTTGCGGCGGGGTGACTAGCCTTGATCCGCCGACGGAGCCGCGCCGTCGCCCCCGGTTCACCGCTGCAGCCGTTCAAACCAACCGAGCACCGCGAACACCGCGACAAACCACAGCATCGCCAAAGCCACCCACACGACCATCTTCCACGGTCCATCATCTCGACGCGCGGCGCGGCGGCGCATCTCCGCTTCGATTTCTCGGTTCCATTCGCGGACGAAGTGCTTTGGGTCGGGCTCCATCAATCGTTCCCGGTTCCAGGCTTGATCGGCGGAGGTCAATCGCAGCCTGATCGAGCATAGGACGCAGACAAGTCACGGGGGAGTTTATCATCATTTAATCGAGCCCCATCGAACCGATCGCGGCGCAGTCTGCTCGCCGCGGTGTTGAACAAGCAGTTGAATATCATGAATTTATTTTCAACTCGTCGCCGTTGATTTTTGGTTTGCTTTTGGGCCAACGTCAGGTTTTATAAATATCGTCGATGAACGTTAACCGGCGAGCCGCCGGTGCCAATCTTGGCGGCAGACGTTGCTCTGCCGCGAGCCGGGGGACATTCAAATGCGATCGATGCCGGGGCAGAGCCTCGTTTGGGGCGCGTGTCTTATTGCGGGCTTAGTGGGACCCATTAAATCGTCGCGCGCAGCAAATTGCGCGCTCTTTGCTCGCGCCGAAACCGGTGTGGCGCTTTACGGAGCGGCCGGCGGATGGTGGGATGAGGCCGAAGGGCGCTACCAGCGCGGACACCTGCCGGTTGTCGGGGCGATCCTCGTCTTCAAACGCACTCGGCAAATTCCCTCTGGTCACGTCGCGGTCGTTGTGCGGATCGTCGGCGCGCGTGAGATTCTCGTCGACCAGGCAAATTGGTATCACGGAACGGTGGGTCGCGGGATGTCGGTGATCGACACATCCCGCGATCACGATTGGACCACCGTCGCGGTCATCAATCCGCCTTCCGGGACTCATGGAAGCGACTATCCGACCTATGGCTTTGTTTACCCCGGACCCGGCCCGAGGGGGATCATTGAGACCCGCGCCAGCGGCCCGCGAGACCATGATGTCGCCGACCAGAATTCTGGTGCCAGCCTGCTGCAATTTGCTGTCGCGACCGAGGATTGGCAGGACGCAGGCGATTGGCCGGCCACGACACGTCAAAACCATCAACCCGAGGAAGCGGCACCGCACCGGGTTCGCAAGACGTCGACGGCTGGCAAACACAGCCACCCGGCGGCGCGGGCAAAGCCGTCGGCGCCTGTCCATAAATCCCACGCCGGCGACGCTCACCCAACGGCCCATCCCGTAAGAACGGCGGAAGCCAAACACCATCGAGCGTAAACGACCGGGTGCAGTCTCGGCCGGTTGACAGTGCCGGCGTGAGCGAGCGTATGGTGGCGCCGCTGCCTTGAGAGCGGTTGAGAGGACCCATGCGCACATCCGCCGGCGATTCGGCCCTCCTGCCGGCACATGTTTTGTCGACGGAGATCGGCGCCCGGCGCCTGTCGCCGGTCGATTTGGTCGAGGCGATGCTCGCGCGGATCCGCGCGAGGGACCCCAAGCTTCATGCCTTCGTTGAGGTTTATGCCGAGGAGGCGCGGCTCGCCGCCGAGGCGGCCGACAAGGCGATCCGCTCGGGGCATGCGGTCGGACCGCTGCACGGGATCCCGATCGCGCTCAAGGACCTGATCGAGATCGACGGAAAAGTGACGACAGGCGGCTCGGAAGTGTGGCGGGAGCGGCGATCGGCCTATACCGCCACGCTGGCGCGCCGCCTGATCGGGGCCGGGCTGATCGTGATCGGCAAGACGCATACGGTCGAGTTCGCGATGGGAGGCTGGGGCACCAACCAGTATCGCGGAACGCCATGGAATCCCTGGGACCCGACAACGGCGCGTACTCCCGGCGGGTCGAGTAGCGGCTCGGGAGTAGCCGTTGCGGCCGGGTTCTCGCCGTGGGCGATCGGCACCGATACCGGCGGTTCGGTGCGGTTGCCGGCGTCCTGGTGCGGGCTCAGCGGCCTGAAGACGACAATCGGGCGGGTCAGCACCTACGGGATTTTGCCATTGAGCCCGACCCTCGACACGCCCGGGCCGATGGCGCGCTCGGTCGAGGATGCGGCGTTGCTCTACCAGGTCATGCAGGGGCCGGACGAACTCGACCCGCGAACTCGCGGGATCACGCCGAGCGACCCGCCACCGATGCTGCGGCGCGGGGTCCGTGGCCTGCGGCTCGGCCGAATGCCCGAGGCGGAGCGCGAGGGCGTCGACGGTGAGGTGCTCGCCGCCTATGACGCATCACTCGACAGCCTGGCGCGGCTCGGCGCCGAGATCATCAACATCAGCCTGCCATGCCGGTTTGCCGACTACACCGCGCTGACAGCTCGGATCATCGGCGCCGAGGCGTATTCTTTGATCGGCGATCTGATTGACGATATGAGCCTGCCGATAGACGAGGCGGTTCGGCCGCGGATCGTCATGGGCCGCAGCATATCTGCGCGAGATTATCTCGCAGCATTGCGCGACCGCGAAGAGGCAAAGCGGCAATTTGCGGCGGCGTTTGCCGATGTCGATGCGCTAATGACCCCGACCACCCAAACCGCGGCCGTCCCGCTCGACGCGGTCGACCAGACGACGACCCCGGCGCATTTCACCCGTTTTGTCAATTTCCTCGATCTTTGCGCCCTGGCCGTGCCAAACGGCTTTACGGCGGCCGGACTGCCGATCTCGCTGCAGATCGTCTGCCTCGGCTATGACGAAGCGACGGCGTTGCGCATCGGCTGGGCCTATCAGCAAGCGAGCGATTGGCACGAGCGCCGGCCGCCCGATATCCCCTAAGGGGCCTAAGCGCCGAGGCCGAAGCGGCGGGTAAGGAAGTCGAGCACGTCGCCGGCGCAGCGGTCGGGGAAGGCATCGCAGATATTGTGCGGCGCGCCCTCGTAGACCCGCATCTCGACACCCCGGATTGAGCGGCGGAAGGGTTCGTAATTCTGAGTCGATCCGATCGGCTCGGCGCCGGGGACGACGACCAATGTCGGGCAAGTGATGCGGCCGAGCTGATCACTCCAGTCGTAGCGCGCCATCAGCAATACGAACTTGCCGATATAGGCCGGGTCGTTCTTGGCGGCCTCGTCGAGAAACCACTCGACGAGGCCCGGATCGACTGTGTCGATCGGTAGCCGGTCGGCAATCGTTTCCGCCAAAAACGCGCGCAGGCCCTTGGCCTCGATCTGTGGGATCCAGCTCGGCGCCTGGCTGTTTTTGAGCCCGGGTGTCGAGCCGAAAAGCATCAGACTGCGCACCCGTTCGGCCCGGCTCATCGCCAGCTGCTGGCCGAGATAACCACCCGCCGAGTTGCCGACAACATGGGCGCTCGGGCATTCGAGATGGTCCATCAACTCGCCGACATCGGCCACCAGCCGCTCCAAGGTCAGCTCGCCGTCAGCGGGCGGCACTTGTGAATTGCCGTGGCCGCGCAGATCCATGCGCACGACCCGGTAATGCCGGCCGAGCGGGGGCACCCAAGCGTAATAGCGTTTTGCGCTGCCCATCGCCGCGTGCAGCAACAGCAAAACCGGTGCGTCCTTCCAGGGCTCGGTGAAATCGTCGATGTAAAAAGCGAGCTGCAGCCCGTCGCTTGCCTCGAAGGTTTCCACCGCGATCTCCGCGACCTCGCCGCCGCCTTGCCGGCGTCTCGGCGATGATCTACGACCTGGGGAAACCAGGCAACCCGTTCACTCTGGAGAGGTCATGAAGGTCGGGATCTTTCTCACCTGCCAGCATCCGCCGGGCAGCGACATGATCGCCGCGCTCGAAGGCCAGTACACGATGGCGCGCCTGGCCCGCGACCGAGGCTGGGATGCGGTGGCGACCGGGCAGCATTACCTCAGCGAGGGGGTGCGGCAGGTCCAGCTGGTGCCGTTTCTGGCGCGATTGGCCGCCGAGGCGGGAGAGATGACCGGC
>Ga0306920_100005610_pt1 | contig 16258 bp, 9 predicted proteins | sample flu12Cox44000170_FD_204666 | JGI IMG/M metagenome (GOLD analysis project Ga0306920, IMG submission 204666) | Lab enrichment of tropical soil microbial communities from Luquillo Experimental Forest, Puerto Rico - flux4day.12C.oxic.44.000.170 (v2)... | ecosystem: Environmental > Terrestrial >... | reverse complement strand
CACGCCGTGACCGATCATCCAGCGTGGGAACCATGAATACAGCGGGGCGAGAATCAGCGCCGTCGCACCGACACCCAGAAAGAGACGAACGACGACCTCGCGCAGATTCGGCACACGGGGCAGGTCATACAGGTCGGCGTAGTGCAGGCACAGCTGACACACGGCGACAACCAGCCCGACGCGGAAGACGCCACCGTGGAACAAGACCGGCATCGCGTCCGACCCTAACTGCACGAACGTCCCGGCGACGACCGCAGCGAGCAGCACGCAGGTCTCGCCCGTGAGCAGCACGACGGAACGCGGCGTTCGGATGAACATACGGCATCTAGCTTCGACGCCCTCGCCAGGACGCGAATGGAAAGCGGCCGCTCCGCGCGCCGTAATACCCGTAGGCCTCAGCAATTTCGCCAGCCGCGACCTGGTTCAGTACGACACCGAGAATGCGCGACGCACCGATCGCCTCAACGGCCCGCGCCGCGGCAGGGGACGCAGTTGCTGCCGCACGCACGACCATCAGACAGGCGTCGACGCTCGCAGCGAAAAGGCCCGCGTCGGGAAACGCGAGCACGGGAGGCGTATCCACCACGACGCAGTCGAACGTGTCGCGCGATTCGCGCAGGAACCGCTGCGCGCGCTCAGACACCAGCCAGGCGACGGGATCCGCATGGGGCGCTCCGCCGGCGATCACCGATAGCGTCGGCGACAACATCCGCGTGATGGCTCGGTCTCCAGCCTGTTGAAGTACCCGGCCTCCACCACCCTCGTCGTCGATCCCAAGCAGCAGGTGGATCGAAGGTTTTCTCAAATCCCCGTCCACGAGCAGAACGCGCTTGCCAAACGATCGGCTCAAGGTCCAGGCCAGGTTCGTCGCGACGAACGTCTTCCCCTCGCCTTCGACAGCGCTCGTGACCATGACGCTGCGTATCCCATTCGCGACCTGCGCCTGGTGAACCGCCGCGCCGAGGAGCCGATATTGTTCGACGAACACCGGGTCCGCGTCCGAGTGCACGACCAAGCGCGGGTCAACTGGTTCGCCAACCGCGCCTTCGCCGAGCCGCGGCATTGACGGGCTTGCGTCTTGGAGATCGAACAGCCGAAGGCCCGCCATGGGCGTCACTTGATGTTTCGCTCGTTTCAGCTCGTTCATGTTTCTCGCCTACGATCTCAGGAACCACGCGATGGCCGCGACGCCGGCCATCGTCACCGTACCGACCGAGACCATCGCTGCTGTTCGCATTCCACGGCTCGGCGTGCGGACGAAAGGAATCGTCGCGAGAACCGGAAGACTCAGGGCCGCGCTCACCTCACCGCTGGTGCGCAGGCTCCGGTCGAGACTTTCCAGGATCGCCGCAACGAGCAGCCCTGCGCCGAGACCGACGAGCGATGCAAGGGCATGCAGACGAACTCGATCGGGCGACGAAGGCCGTTCAGGCAGGCGTGCGGGATCGAGGACCTTGAACTGCGCGCCGACCTGCTGCCGCTCGAGATTCGCCGCGATCTCCGATTCCTGTTTCTTGGTGAGCAGCCCGCGATAGGCCTGCTGGAGCGTGTCGTAGTCGCGCGTGAGCGCAGCCAGCTCCGCTTCGCGCGCGGGTTCGGCGTCGATGTGCTGCTGGTACAGCGCGATGTCATGTCGCAGCCGCTCCACGTCCGCGCTTTTCTGCACGATCTGCGCTTCCACCGCCGTTAGCTCCGCAGGCAGTGCCTCAACGCGACGTCGTCGAAGACCAACCGCTGCATCGGATTCCGCTGGACTCGACGGCCGATCGCGCTCAGCATCGGCCCGCCTTGCCAGTTCCGCGATCGTCTGTTTGAGTGCGACGACATCCGGGTGCTGCGCGGTGAGGGTCGATTGCATTTCGCCGAGTGTCCGTCGGGCGCGCTCGAGCTGATCGGCCGCCGTCGCCTTCGCCGGATCGGTTGCTGGACGGATCGTCGACGCTGCGGTGGCGGCTTCTGCCGAACTCGCCTCGTTCAGCGACCGCTCGAGCGTGAGTTGACGCTCACGTTCGCGATTGAGCGCCTCGGATTGCATCTGCAGCTGCATTTCGGCACTGTGCAGGCCCTGGACGTTCGCCTCCAGCTGCCCGGGAAGCTCGCCGTTGTGCCGGCGACGGTACTCTCCGACCTTCGCCTCGTTCTCAACCAGCTTGGCCCGCGCCTCCTCGAGTTGGCTCTCGAGAAAGTGCTCGGCGCCGTCGGCCAGCACGCTACGGTCGCTCGAGGTCTGGCCAATGAAGAGCGCCGCCAGACGATCCGCGACGCGCATGGCTTTCGCGGGGTTGTCGGCAGTAAAGCCGAGGCGAAATGCGTCACCCTTCATCGGCTGGATTTCGATGTCGCGCGTCCGCATCGAGTCCACGACATCCTGCATCGTCGAACTGGCGCGGCGATCGGCGTAGAGGTCGAAGGCGCGAATGATGGACTCGAGCTGTGTGCGGCTGAGAATCTGCTGCACCACCGATTGCAGTCGTGCGTCGGTACGGGCCGGCACGGTCGATCGCACGAATGTTTCAGGCAGACGCTGAGGGATTGCGAGCAGCAGGACATCGGACCGATAGCGGTCCGGCAGCGCGTGGATCCACCATGACGCCCCGGCCGTGACAACAACAGCGGGCAGCAGAATCGCCCACAACCGCCGCCGGGCGATCCTCAGGAGGGCCTCGGGCGTATGCGCCGTCATGGCACGACCACCGTGTCGCCCGGCTTGAGGTCAATGTTTTGCTGCAGATTTCGGCCGATGTCCTTGTAGTTGAATGGAAGGCTCACGATCTGGGCCCCATCGCGGCGGACGATCGTGATGCGCCGGCTGTCGGCGAACTCCTTGAGCCCGCCGGCCATCGAAATCAGCTGCAACACCGTCGTCGGCGCAGTCAGCGCGTATGCGCCAGGTTTGACGATCTGGCCGGTAATGAAGACCTTCCGGCTGTTGATCTGATGGACGACGACCGTCACGTTCGGATTCTCGAAGTAGCGCTTCGATTCGGCCACAATCCGCTCACGCAGGTCCGCCGGCGTGAGGCCTGCCGCCAGGATGTCGTTCAGAAGCGGGAGTGAGATGTTGCCGTCAGGCCGGACGGTCACCTGCGTCGTCATCTCCTTGTCGCGCCAAAAAACGATGGACAGCACGTCTTCCGGGCCTATGACGAAGCCGGACGGAGGCTCCGCCGGGGCTCCCGCGAGTTCGTCCGTCGCGACTGCGGGCTGACACGCCGTGTCTATGGCCCGAACGGGCAGCGCCGTCATGCAGATCGCGGAAAGCACTATCAGACACCGATGGATTTGCCGTCCCTGGTTCATAAAGAGCGTCACTCAACCCGTATAGGACGAACGGTGGAATTTGATGTCGGCCTTACGTGGCGCTGGTCACACGAGTGGACTGATGCTGGCCGGTGTCACGCGAAAGAGTAGGTTGGGCGGGTTCGAAAGATTCGGCTGAGCGATGGATCGGCGACGGTGATCGCCAGCGGATTTGTTGCGCCGTACGCCTCAGCGCGGCCCATCCGCCCGCTGCGGCAGCACTCACTGATACGTCTGGCTAAATCCATTCCGCATGTTCGTGACCGTGAACGTGCCATCCGTGTGTGCTGAAGCCTTGATCCAAAAGGCCTGGCCGTTGTGAACTGGCACGGGCGGAGCGATGGCGCCTGCCTGCGGCGCGGGCATCGGCTCGATAGGCATCGCGTCGCGCGGCGTGTCGACCAGATTCGCGATAAACACGCCGGGGGTGGTGTATGCCTGGCCACTCAGCTCGGAAAAATGCATCTGCCATAGATGCCGGAGGCGCGGCGAGGTGTAAATCGAGCGCATCGTATACGGTTGGCCACCCTTGCGCGTGCCATCATTCATGATGGCGGCGATCGGACGGAGCGCATGATTCAGCACCGGTGAATTCGACGAATCCTGCCCGTGATGCATCCCCAGCAGAAGTTGCACCGGCGGCAGCCGCGTCATCGGGCACATCAGCTTGAACTCCATGTCTCGCGTGAGATCACCGAGATGGACGGTTCGGAACCGACCAAACGTGATGAAGCTCCCCACGGACATCGGATCCTCGGCGTTATGATCGGCCGGCTCGAAGCTCGCGCACGTGGGGTTCGGCGCACCAGCACCGGATAAGGGCGCTTTCAAGACCTCACCCGCCGACGTGACGACTCGCCAGTCGACGCCGGCAAGGGGGATCCGATCACCGGCGTGGACCACGCGGTGTCTGGCCCTCTGTGTCAGCTGCGCATACGTGGTGGCCAGAAACTCGTCTGCCGCCGCGCCTGGCTGGACGTTTGGTCCGTGATCGAGGAATTCACGGATGGGGATCTGCCTGGCCAGCGCCGCAAGTCCGCCGAAGTGATCGCCGTGCCAGTGCGTAATGATGACGTGGTCGATCTGAACGAGATGGGCGTCGCGAACGGCCTGCATGATCCGGTTCGCATCCCGGTCCGCCGGATCCGGGTTTCCGGTGTCGATAAGGACAGATTCCCCGGCCGGTGTGACAAACAGCACGGCATTTCCGCCCTCGACATCAACCACATAGATGTCCAGCGTCGTCCTGGTCTGAGCGTCTCCGGCGAGAGCAACGAACGCGAGGCTCACAACGACGACGAACATGCGCATGGCAGCGATCCTCTTCGTCACCAACGGCAGGATCTTTAACGCGACGTCATGACCGAGCTTCGTATCCTTCACTCGGTAGACTTCACCCATGGCCCCGGCGCCCAGCGACGCCAGGTTTTCGTACTGACCAAGTTGAGAACCAGGTCTGAAAGTCATTTATTTCGCCGGCGCGCGCACCTTCAATTCCTCGAACCAGTTGAGCACCACTTGGATTTGGGGCACGGCGCTGCGAGTTGGCGAATCGCCCGCGTCGACCACGATGATGAAATGCTGACCGTCGGGTGCGATGTCGTAGTTGCCCGGAATGCCGCCCACCACCAGCGCCCCCGGCCGCGGCACAGAAATCGGATTCCCGAACCGGAAGGTCGGCTGTGTCTCCACGCTGACAGCCAGAAACGGCAACCCGGGAATGCCGGGAGAGAAAAACAACTCCTTGCCAGCAGGTCCCCAGAGTGGTGTTATGCCGTTCCCAATCTGGAACTTGGCGCCAGTGGCGGGGAAGGGTTGCACGAAGATCGTGGTTGTCTGGCTCTCCGTCTCGTCTGACGAGTATGCGACCCATTGGCCGTCAGGTGAAAAACGGGCGGTCGGCAAAAAATTGGACGGATACGATGACCGCACCGCAGCGAACGGCGCGGCCTTCCGCTCCCGAATCGAGAACGTCCACAGCGCCGCGTGTGACCCGTCGATGTCGTCAAAGAGAAGAATGTCGCTCTTCGGAGACCACGCGATTGGAACGTGCACGTGCCCTTGGTCCGGTTTCGTGATGCGCTCGGCGGTTCCAGTGCCGTCGGCACGCTGCCAGAAGATCGCGGCATCCCCCTCGCGATCCGATTGAAAGGCGATACGCGCGCCGTCGGCGGTCCACTCCGGAAACCGGTTCTTCCCGCCAAAGGTAAGGCGACGTATCGAACTTGCCCCGGACAGGTCGTAGACCCAGACATTCGCTTCCATGCCGTCGTCGACACCCACTGCGAGCTGTCGACCACCAGGAGACATTCGAGGAACTTGGTACGGGTGCGGAGGAAGCCTCAACCGGTCGACGCTCCCCTTCCGGTCGAGCAACGCAAGATCGAGGCGCGAGGCGCGTGTCGAGGCCGGTCCCGCGACATACACCAGCGTTCCCGTTTGCGAGATGGCGAAGTCGGCGGCTCCTGTCGTCCCGGTCGAGCGTGCAACACCTTCGACGATGGCAGTGGGCCCGCCCACTACTTCCAGCCGCCGCAGGTCGAACGGAACCGCGAACAGAACACCGCCGGTCGCGTAGACGATATGCCCGCTCTGCACGTAGCGTGCGTCAGCACCGCCGGTGGCGATCGTCTTGCGTTCTGCTGATCCCAGTCGTTGGACAACGATCTCGGCTTTGTCCCAACGCTCAGGATCGTTTCCTCTCGCGAGGGTGTAGACAAGCGATTGTCGGTCGGGCAACAGTTGTGGCCCCTGAGCCTGTTCGTTGTCCTGGACACGAATAACCGTTTCCGGTGTCCCCCCGGTCGCCGGGACGCGCGAGATGCCGTTGCTGCCCTGGCCCAGAAAGATCGCGTCTCCCTCCCAGCTCATGCCGAATGGATTCTCGGCCTTGCATAGTGTCACTGGAGTGCCGCCAGTCGTCGCAATTCTCTTGAGTGTCCTGTCGTCGGCCGACCAAAACACAAGCGACCGGCCGTCCGGTGAAAAGGCCGGCTCGCTCGGACCCTGCCGCAACTCGCTTCCTGAAATTGCCGTCGCCTCGACGTCTTTCGCTGGCTTCACATACAGACGCCGATTGGCCACGTACGCTGTCTCGGTGCCATCCAGCGAGATCGCTAGCAGATGCTGGCCAAGACTAGAGTATGCGTCGCCTTCACCAAGCCGGTAGGTGAAGCGCGTAACAGGCTGCGGTGACGGCACCCTACGGATGCTCGAAAAGACTACTGCGACAAAGACGCCACCGGCAATCGCGGACGCCGCAGTCGAGAGGGCACGGGTCCAACGTGCACGTCCGCGTGGCGGATCAGCCACCAAGCCCGTCACTGTTGCCGCGGGCGGCTGGGTGATGAGAAACCGCGCAGTGCTGATATCCGAAACGCGCGTGGCGCGGTCTTTCTCCAGGCATCCACGTAGTAATGGCCGTATTTGCGGCGGCAGATCCTCTGGCAGAGCGGCCCAATCGGGGGTCCCCTTGAGAACCATCGCGAGCGTGTCGCCCACGTCGTCACCGTTGAACGTTCGCGTGCCCGTCAGCATCTCGTACAGCACACAGCCGAACGCCCAGATGTCAGAACGTTTGTCAGCTGGTCGCCCCTTGGCTTGCTCGGGGCTCATGTAAGCAGCCGTCCCGAGAATCACCCCAACCCCGGTCATCATCGCGGGTGTCGTGATCGTGGGCGACATCGAGAGGTTCGATTGCGAAGCGGTCGTCTCGACGGCCTTCGCCAACCCGAAGTCGAGGACTTTCACCTGCCCATCTCCGGTCAAGGCGATGTTCGCAGGCTTCAGGTCTCGATGGATGATCCCTTGCTCGTGGGCCGCTTCGAGCGCCTCCGCGATCTGTTTAGCGATCGCGAGAGACTCTTCGAGTGGAATCCGACCGCATGCAATCCGCTTGTCGAGGCTCTCGCCGTCGACCAGTTCCAACACCAGGAATTGGATGCCATCGACTTCGTCGAGCCCATGAATCTGCGCGATGTGCGGATGATTGAGTGATGCGAGGACTTGGGCCTCACGCCGGAACCGTGCGACTCGATCCGGATCGTTCGTGAACGTCGCGGGCAGAATCTTCAACGCCACCTCGCGACCGAGCTTCAGGTCCTTCGCACGGTAGACCTCGCCCATGCCGCCCTGGCCGATGAGGGACAGGACTTCGTAGGCGCCGAGGCGAGTCCTCGACGTCAGCGTCAACGTGTCGACCTCGGCGCGATCCGGCGGAGCTCGTCGAAGAAGTGTTCCAGATAGATGACATGACCACGCGCCCTATCTGGCATGTTGTCGACGGGCATTAGCGCCACTATGCGCCTGCCATCGCGCGCGAGATCGTAGATTCCATTGATGTTCACGTTTGCGACGTGCGTCGGCGACCAGGCGGTGGGGGTGTTGAACGTGAGTGAATGGCCGACGATCTCATACGTCGCGATCATGATGCGGCCGCCCAAATCTCGAAACAGCAGCTCTTTCCCGTTGTGAGACCATGTCGGCTGCTTACCACCGCCTTGTGAGACCTGAGTCACACCGCCCGTATCGGGAAACGCGCGCACGTAAACCTCTTCGGGCCCGGCGGCATTCGAGGAATACGCGATCCATTGCCCGTCTGGAGAGAACGATGGCTTTCCCTCATCGAACGGGGTGCGAAGAAACGGCTCGGGCCTTCCGGCCCGAAGGACACCGCCATCACTGTCAATAGGCACCGTCCAGATATCCCAACCGGTTCCTGCGCTTCGCTCCTGAAACGCGAGACGATGCCCGTCGGGTGTGAAGGACCATGGCCACCGGACGTTCGCGCTTTCTGTCAACATTTGCGGCTTGCTCGAGCCGTCGGCGCGGGCCCAAGACAGCCCCTTCGATGCGGTTGCAAGAACGACGAATTGGCTGTCGGGTGTCCAGACCGGATAGCTGCCGCCCTCATACGTCAAGCGGGTCCTCACGTCGCGGTCCGTTCGGATGGCCCAAAGATCCCCCCTGAACGAGAGCGCGAGTCGCGTGCCATCGTCTGAAAGGCGTGGACTCAGGTAATTCTCCGGCTTTGCCAACAAAGGACGCAGGCCGCCCGCTCTATCCAACCATTGAACCGTAAATTGTTCAGCGGCCGTGCCGCTCTCATAGATGACGACCCCTGTCGTCGAGAAGTCGATTTGTGCGCCGCCGTTCGCGGTGGAATAGGCGACTTCATCGAGGAGGGGGACGGGTGTCCCGCGGAGCGTCAATGTGTCGAGATCGAGCGGCACGGCGAACACCGTGCCGCCATTCACATACACCAAGTGGCCGCTGGCAACATACCGCCCAAATGTGCCTCCTTGCACGAGAGTTTTCCGCTGACGATCCACCAGCGACATCACGTTGATCGTCGCGCGGTCCCAGCCGCCGACCCGCGTGTTCGCAGAGAACAGCACCGCCTTCCCGCCGGGCAGAACCTGCGGCCAGCTGTGATCGATCTCGCCCGGTAGGAGCGTTGTCACGGGGACCGGCGGGCCGCCGCTCTCCGGGATCATCACCAATTCAGCGGCGTTCCGAAGTTTCGTTACGATCGTGTGATCCGGTCCCCAGCTTCCTCCATAAGGTGACGGCGCGTCGGCCAGCGGAATGGGGGCGCCGCCCGCAACCGAGATCTTCTTCAGCTTGGCATCCGCAAAGAATCCCACCCAACGCCCATCAGGTGAAAAGAACGGGCTCGAGGCGCCATCGGTGGCGGCGATCGATGCTTCCTGCTCTTGATCGAATCGTCTGGTTGCGAGCCGATTTTTCGACACGTATACCAGGCGAGTGCCGTCTGGCGAAATCGCAACGTTCGGTCCGAACGAGGCGCTGGCATCCTCGAGGGGTAAATCGAGCGCGAGACGCACCATCGGCTGATCGACAGGCCGTCTGTCGCGATCGGCCAACGCGCCCAGCACGAGCAGAGCTAGCGCGAGCATACTCGCCAGTCCCCAGGGCAAGACACGCAACCATTTCGGCGAAGCCGCCGTCCCGCTGGCAGGCGGCGGCGAGATCCCGGTCGTCGGCGCCATCGCCTCCTCGATATCGAGTCGGGCGGCGCCGGCATCAGCCAGTCGATGACGCGGGTCCTTCTGTAGGCATCGGCGGAGCAGCGAACAGACGGTCGCTGGCGTGCCGGCCGGAAGAGCGCGCCAAGTCGGCGCGTCGCGAAGTACCGCGGCGAGTGTTTCGGACACATCCCCACCGGTAAATACGCGTGCGCCGGTCAGCATTTCGTAGACCACCGCTCCAAACGCCCACAGGTCGACTCGCCGGGATACAGTCTGACCTTTGGCCTGCTCGGGAGCCATGTACGCGGCCGTCCCTAGGATGAGGCCCGCCTGCGTGGCATGGATCGACAATGTTGGCGACATCGTCGCGCTCGCACCTGCGACACCGACCGGCTCGAACGCTTTCGCCAAACCAAAATCCAACACCTTCACGGTGCCGTCGGGCCGCACCTTGACGTTCGCCGGCTTCAGATCGCGATGAATGATTCCCTGCTCGTGGGCCGCCTCTAACGCTTCAGCAATCTGCTTCGCGATCGGCAGCGCCTCGTCGAGTGGGATCGGGCCCTTGGCGATCCGGTCCGCCAGCGTCGACCCCTCGACCAACTCCATGACGAGCGCGGGTGTTCCGCTGGAATCCTCCACGCCGTGGATATGCGCGATGTTGGGATGGTTCAGCGACGCGAGAACTTGCGCTTCGCGCTCGAAGCGGGCGAGGCGATCGGAATCGGCGGCGACGTCCGCCGGCAGCACCTTGATGGCGACGTCACGATTCAGGCGGCCATCGCGGGCGCGATAGACCTCGCCCATGCCGCCCGCACCTAGCAGCGCGACAACTTCGTATTGGCCGATGCGTGATCCGATGGTGAGCGGCATCGTCTACTTCGTCGGCACGCGCTGTTTCAGTTCTTCTGTCCAGTTCAACACAATGTTGATTTGCTGGCCTCGCGCTGCCGCGTTGTGGTCGTCTGTTGGCTCCGCCAGGACGACCAGGAGCTGTTTGCCGTCCGGCGTCAGATCGAAATTGCGGACGGAGGCCGCGCTCGGCTGGCTTCCACCAGTCCCCGCAATTTCGACAGGCTGTCCCGCGACGAAGGTCGGGGATGTCTGCACGTCAAGCGCGAACACACGGTTGGTATAGGCGAAAAACAGCCGCCTTCCGTCAGGTGACCACACGGGCGTCGACCCGGTTTGCGTCTCTGCCTGAAACTTGTCGCCGTTCAGTGGAAACCGCTGGACGAAGATTTGGTACGCGACGCCGTCCAGCTCGTTGGATCCGTACGCAATCCAGCGGCCGTCCGGAGAGAACTGGGCAAGGACCTGCGACCGGTCCTTCATCTGCAGCAGCGGTTTCGGTGTACGGTCGCCGTCGCGGGGCACGATCCAGATGCTGCTCGTGCCCGCCTGCACGACTCTGAACGCGAGGATCCGTCCATCGGGGCTCCATGAGTCGGGAGTGTGCTCCGATCCCGCTTCCGCTTTCGTGAGGCGCTCGGCGGACCCGGTCCCGTCAGCACGCTGAAGAACGAGGCCGCGATCGCCCTGCTGATCGGAGACGTATGTGATGAACTGTCCGTCCGGAGTCCAAATCGGTGAAGAGTTGCGGCCGGCAAACGTGAGCCTCCGAGGGGGCCCGCCGCTGCTCAGGTCGTAGATCCAGATCGCGCGTTCCTTCCCGTCATCGCTCGCCACGGCCACGAGACGTCCGTTTGGGGAGATACGGGGTTGTGCGTAACTGTTGGGCGGAATCGGGATCGGCTGGGCCTTGCCGTCGCGGATGTCGATGAGGCCGAGCGTTCGCGTCGAAGAGGCCGTCGCGGATCCCGGCACGAACACGAGGGTGCCGCCGGTCGAAATCGCCGCGTGTGCGGATGTGTTGGTACGCGCGACACCTTCGATGACTGGAACAGCGCCGCCGGTGGTGCGCCCCCTGGCCGCGTCGAAGGGCACGACGAGAAGCGATCCCCCGAGGGCGTACACCAGATGCCCGGTCGGCAGATAGTGCGGATCCGTCCCTCCCGACACCACGACGTGTCGGGCGCCGTCAGGACGCTGGACGACGATTTGCCCGGCGTCCCAGCGCGAGAGAGGATTCCCAGATACCGTCTCGGCGCCTCCTCCAGCGAGCGCAAATAGAACCGATCCATGCTCATCGATGATTTGCGGACTCGCTGCGGACGTCCCGGCATCGAGGCGAACGGCCAGCTCGGGCTCGCCGCCGTTGGCCGACACCGTGAAAATGCCGGTCGTCTGAGCAACCACGATCGTGCCACCGTGCCAGCTGATCGCGCCGATTGGCGTGCTCGTCAACGTCGACAGGGTGATCGCCGTACCGCCATCGACGGCGATCTTCTTCAAGGCGCGCTCGGTGAGCGAGTAATACGCGACGAAACGACCATCCGGTGAGAACACCGGCGAATAGATCAGTCCCCTCAACGCCGAGCCCGCGATGGGCCGAGCGTCAGGCTCAGATAAGGTTCGAAGGATCAACTGAGTCCGATCGATTCCTATCGCTCCCACGTAGACGATCCGGGTCCCGTCGGGAGAAACGGCGAGCGCCAGGTTCGTCGATCTGAAATCCGCTGCAGGAAACGAGAATCGGACGACCTGGGCCGGTTGCGCTGTCGACAGCCAGCGATTCACTCCCGTCGACGCCGCGGCGGTCAGCACGACTGCGATCGCGACGGGCAGCGCACGCTTCCATAGCGGCGGTCGCAGGATGGGACCCAATGCGGTGACGTCAGACTGGTACGGCGCGGCCGCGATCGATTCCAGCTCCAGCCGCAGATCACCCATCGCCTGCCAGCGCTTTTTCGGCTCCTTCTCGAGACACCGCGAAATGAGGTCCACAATCCTCGGATGAAGATTTGCCGGCAACCCCGACAGATCCGCATCGCGAATCAACACCGACGCCATGATCTCCGGAGCGGTGTCGCCGTGGAACGGTTGGCGCGCGGTCAACATCTCGTACAACACCACACCGAACGAAAAGACGTCGGTTCGTCGGTCGGTGTCGGCGCCCTTCGCCTGTTCAGGACTCATGTAGGCCGCCGTGCCCATGATGATGCCGGCCTGCGTCGCCAGCACGCTCAGCGTCGGCGAGTTGGCGACCGTGGCGGCTGCCGGCGTTCTCTCCATCGCCTTCGCGAGCCCGAAGTCAAGCACCTTCACCTTGCCATCGGCGGTCAGCTTGATGTTTGCGGGCTTCAGATCACGATGGATGATGCCTCGCTCATGCGCCGTTTCGAGCGCCTCAGCGACCTGGCCCGCGCACGCCAACGCTTGGGCGACAGGCATCGGCCCATGTAAAAGGCGGTCGGCGAGCGTTGGCCCTTCCACGAGTTCGAGCACGAGCGCCTGCATCCCCGCGGATTCTTCCTGTCCGTAGATGGCAGCGATGTGCGGATGATTCAACGAGGCGAGCACCTGTGCTTCACGCTTGAACCGCGCAAGACGGTCAGGGTCGAGCGTGAAGGCTTCAGGGAGCACTTTGACCGCGACATCGCGATTCAATTTCGTATCGCGCGCGCGATACACCTCGCCCATCCCGCCGGTGCCAATCAGCGTGAGGATTTCGTAAGCGCCGAGCCGTGTGCCGGACGCGAGCGCCACTTGTGTGTCCGAAGAAGGACGCGATTATAGCGACAGCTCAGCAACGATGTGCCAGAAATCCACTGCGAAGCTGCGCTGCTCAACTAGACGGAGATGAGCGAGGGATTCCCATCCCTCGGACCGACCGCATAAAGGAACCGCCGTTCTCATCGTTGACTAATTGAATCCTTAGCTGTGGTGCCATAGATGCCGCAACGCTCGTCCTCGCACGTCTGTCATCGACATGCGAGTCCATCCAGACGAAGGGCCTTAGAGCTCGATGGCCGTTCTGGTCATCGCTGCCGACAACCGAGAGGAGGTGTCGCGGCTGCATCGCCGTATTCGGACACGACGGCGACAACGATCGGTAACTTGCGTGTCGGCGGGAGCGCGGCGATTCGAACGCCTGCGCTCCCACCAAGTTCGACAATAAGGGCGACGGCAGCTCGCAGACTCTCGACAACGACGCCAACGTTTTCATTCGTCGAATGGTCAGGTCCGCGAGCATAGAGGGATGAGCACTCGATCATCGAGCTCGAGTGCGGCGACACTAGCCTGCGTATCTTCATGTCCCTTCCGCCACCACGAACGTGACATCGTCCTCGAACTGGCTGCCGCCCCTCCATCGCGTCAGCTCGCCGAGCGCTCTCTCCGCGAATCGATCCGCCGTCGTCACCTCAAATGTCGAGAGCCAGCGCATGACGCGGTCGCCGTCGAAAAACTCGCCGGCGCGATTCCGCGCCTCCAGGACGCCGTCGGAATAGAGCAGAAGCCGGTCGCCGGCGGCGAAACGATCGACATGCGCGTTCGCGTACTCGGCAGCGGGCAGGACGCCCAGCATCAACCCGTGCTCCCGTTCGACGTGCGTGCCAGACTCCCCTCGACGCTGAACGAGGGGCGGCGGATGGCCTGCATTGGCCAGCGTCACGCGCTGCGCGTCTGTGTCGACGACGGCATATACCGCCGTCACGTAGGAGCCCTCCAACTGCCCACACAGGATCTGATTCATCGACGTCATCACCGCTGCGGGATCGCGAGCGCGGTCTGCCTGCAGCGAGAACGCCAGCTTGGCCATGGAGGCAACGAGCGCCGCCGGAATGCCGTGGCCCATGACATCGGCGACGAGAATGCCGACGCAAGCTGGTCCGATTTCGACGAAGTCATAGATGTCGCCGGCGACGGTCGCCGCCGGCAGGTAGCGGACGGCCAGGTCCAGCCCGGACGGTGTCGGGATCCGCCCGGGTAAGAGCGAAAGCTGGATCCCTCTCGCCGTTTCGAGCTCGCGCTGGACGCTGACGAATTCCGCTTCGGCCCTGAACACAGACCGGAGGACCGCGTACCCGAGACAAAGGATGAATGCGAGCACGCCGATCGGCTCGATGTTCACACCGCGCAGTGCGATCTCACCGATGTTTTCATTGACGATGAACGCGACGAGCACCAGGCCCCCGACCACCACAACCGGATCGTTCAGCGGCGAGCGCCTGCCTCGACCAACGGTCAGATGAATGATGTTCACAAGGCCGATGGAGACCGCGGTCAATACGACGCTGGAATTGGCGGTACTCAGCGACGCCGGTCTGCCGCTAACGAGATCGCTGGCGATTCCGATTACCGCAAACGCGCTGACCGCGGTCACAAGGCCCCAAATCGACCGTCGCCAGCCGGCGCCGAGCAGGCTGGCAAAGAAGATCGTGATGGGCACGTTGATCGTGTACGTGATGCTCGCGCCGAACGTCTGCCACTGAGACAGCGTGCCTCCGAGGGCGGCGCGAACGGCCGGCTGACGAGCCAGCAGCCGTGCGCGATACATGGCACACCAGAGGCCAAACGTGACGAGCGTCATCGAACTCCGGCGAAGCCGCAATGTGGCGGCACCGATCGACAGGCATCCGAGCGCCAGCAGTGTCATCCCGATGGCGATGGCGGCAAGCTCTCCACGACTCATGGCGAAAGTCCCGAGTCCGCGCGAATCATGCCGCCAGACGCAAAAGAAAGAGCACGAACGCAGCGGTGCCCAAGACACTCCTCGCGGCATGAAGACGTCCCCAACGCTGCAGGAGCGACGTCGCATCGTTACTGGCCGGATCGAGCGTCGAATCGAGCAGGCGTGTGTTGGTGGGTAAAATCACGACGAGCGTGAACGGCACGACCGCGCCAAGAAGAATCGCGCCGACGGCCAACAACATGTCGCCGCGTGCCCACGCCGACCACAAGCCTGTTGCGCACCCGAAAACCGCCAGGGACGCCTGCATGATCGTGGCCCGGCGATAACTCGGTGCGAACTCTCGAAGAGCCAGCTCCGTACCGCACGAGAGCCGTGCAGGATGCTCGACGGCGGTGATGTAGATGGCCGCCCCTGAGAAGAGACCGGCACTTATGACCGCGACGATCAGTATCCACATCACGAGTCATCTCCTCCGATGCCTTGCCGTCATGGTCGCGGACCCCGTTTTTGCCCGGCAGACCCCTGGCTACCGCCGCGCTGGCAGGCGCGGCGCGATCGCGCTGACCGTGGCGACTCCATCGAGCAACCCCGCATGATTGGACGACGCCATTGTGGATCGCCGCGTGCGCCGTCGTCGCTACCAGCCACATCGCGGACTCGAGGTCGGGAACGCCCTCAGCCGACCGTTCGAGGAAGCTTCGCATTTCGACGAATACCGGCGCGTCCGCCTCCTCGATCTCCCGGCGAGTCCGCTCGGAGTAGACTCCGATGCGAGGTCCGCATGAACGAAGAGCAGTTCGCGATCAACAGGCGTCGTTTCATCGAATGCCTCTCCGCCACCGGCGCCGGGGCGGCGCTCCTGCCCGGCGCGCTTGCGGCGGTCGCGCAAGATGCGGCGGCGATCACGCCCGACATGCTGCGCGACGCGATGCGCATCGCGGGCGTCTCGTTCACGCCCGACGAACAGCGGCGCCTGCTCGAAAAGCTGAACGGCGCGCACGGTTACCAGGCGGGCTACGCGCGATTGCGCGAGGCGAATCTCGGGACCACGCAGCCGGCCATCGTCTTCAACCCCGTCTTACCGGGCAAGTCTCTGCCGACCGAGCGCCGGCCGCTGCGACGGCAGGCGATCGATGTGCCGGCGCCGCGATCGGACGAGGAGATCGCGTTCCTTCCACTCACGCACCTGTCGAAGCTCGTCGAGGCTCGCAAAATCTCTCCGACCGATCTCACGAAGCTCTATCTCGCGCGGCTGAAGAAATACGACCCACAGCTCCACTGCGTCGTCACCCACACCGAGGAACTGGCGCTGAGACAGGCGCTCGAGGCGGATCGGGAGATCGCCGCCGGTCGCTATCGCGGACCTCTCCACGGCATCCCGTACGGACTCAAGGATCTGTTCGCCGTTCGCGGAGTCAGGACGACATGGGGA
>Ga0306920_100005609_pt1 | contig 16258 bp, 14 predicted proteins | sample flu12Cox44000170_FD_204666 | JGI IMG/M metagenome (GOLD analysis project Ga0306920, IMG submission 204666) | Lab enrichment of tropical soil microbial communities from Luquillo Experimental Forest, Puerto Rico - flux4day.12C.oxic.44.000.170 (v2)... | ecosystem: Environmental > Terrestrial >... | reverse complement strand
AAGCCTGCGATGAGGATGATAATTCCGCTGTCAGCACCCATGAACTCGCACTGGGCCCTCCTCACACCCCCGGCGCACCTCCACTGACAGTACCCCAGCGCTCAGTTCCAGGCTCTGGACCGCCTCGGCGGGTGCCACGCCACGCACGACAACGCCCGGGCGGCAAGGCTGTCCCGCAGTGATGAAACTTTCCGTGAGAGACGGCCTTGGCGATAGCATTGTCGTTGCCTTACCCGTCCGTAGCAGACATCCCCGTGCGGCGCGGTACGCCGTCAACCGGACCAGATGCCGAATTGACATTGTCCGATGGCCACGGCGGGTACCTGTCGGCAAGGGACAGTGAGGTGCTGGGTAGCCGCCGTATTTACGTCCACATCGGCGAGCCGAAGACGGGCACGTCGTTTCTGCAGCATGCCTTGTGGGGTAACCGCGCTCAGCTTGCCGCCCAGGGAGTCGTGCTGCCGGGCTATAGCTATGGCGGTCATATCCGCGCGAGCCAGGATCTGCGGGAGGTTCCGTGGCAGCCCGGAGATCCGGCCGATCCGTGGACCGGTGAATGGGATGTCCTGACCGGCCAGGCGCTCCTTGCCCCGTACGCGGCCGTGATTTCGAACGAGTTGCTGGCGGCGTGCAACCCCCGGGAGGCCGATCGTGCCATGCGATCGCTGCTACCGGCCGAGGTACACATCGTCTTGACCGTCCGTGATTTCGCGACCCTGCTGCCTGCCGAATGGCAGGAGACCGTCAAGTCCCGCAGAACCGTCCCGTGGGAACAGTGGCTCGACGGGGTCATCGATGCCACCCCGGACCCGGACCGGCGTCACCGGACGCGGTTCTGGACGGTGCATGACACGCTGGCCATCCTCCGCCTGTGGTCACGGGACATCCCATCGGACCAAGTCCATGTGATCACGCTGCCGCCGCAGGGCGGGACCAGTGAGCTCTGGCTACGATTTGCGTCCGTCCTGGGCATCGAGTCCAGCACGATCGACCTTCCCCAGCGCCGCGAGAACCCCTCGCTCGGCCTCGCGGAGTCCGAGTTCCTGCGCCGGTTGAACGAAACGCTGCCGGACCGCGTGCCTCGATGGTTCTATAACTGGAACATCAAGCGCATCCTCGCGAACGACGTGCTCAGCGTCCGGCCTCCACAGGCGCGCCTGGTCTTGCCGCCGGGGCAGCAGGCCTGGGCCCGGGAACAAGCAGAAATCCTCGTGGCAGGCCTGCGCGACGCCAAGTACCAGATTGTCGGTGATCTGCGCGAGCTGCTTCCCCCACCCGCGACAGAACCCTATGTCTCACCCACGAGGTTGCCGGTCGAGCAACTGCTTGACGTCGCACTGTGCGCCACGGCGGCCCTGATAGACCACCAGTACCGCGGGGACATCGTCACCAGCAGCAGCGACCTTACGGTCGGCATGCATCCAGCTAGACGGCGGTCAGTTAGCCGACTGGGATTGGCCATCTTGAAACGGTCCCGGATCAAGCGGACGCTCTACCAGGCCAGCAACCGGCCGACGGTGCGGAACTTGCGTGTCCTCGTCTGGCGCATCCTCGCCCGCCCCGGGCGCCGCCACGGCTGACCCGGCAGGCGCCGCTAACGGGCTGGCCCCGGGGTGTCAGCCGGGCTGGCTCTCGACGGTACCGGCGGCAACGGCGCCGACAAGCTGGGCGTGGTCGCGCTCGTTCTGGTCGGCGTACAGCCGGGCGAATCGGCTGATCGCGGCGGTGAACTTCCGGCCTTTCCCGATGTAGCCGTTGATGGCCACCGGGTCGCCGGTCCGGGCGTGAGCGCGAGCAAGCGCCTCGCCGCATGCGGTGGCGAACTCGGTGAGGCGGGGGGCGATCAGCTCAGTGGTCGGGATGATCTTCATGTCGCGGAACTGCCGCACGTAGTAGTCCCGCCCGTGCAGCGAGCCCCAGCCGACGAAGATATCGGTAGCGCTCTGGATCAGACGCTTTCCGCTGACTACCCGCTCGCCGTGGTTGTCGTGGCGGCTGGGCTGGGTAAGAGCCTCGTACACCGATGGCCCTGCCTGTTTGACCTGCAGGAACAGCGGATCGGCACCGCTTCGGCCCTCGAAGAGCACCAGGTAGACCCGCATCCCGACGCTACCTACCCCGACCACCTGGCGGACCACGTCAACCTCGGTGAACCGGTCAAACAGCACCCGCCGGTCCTCGGTGAGGGTGAGCCGGTAACCGGCGAGGAGGTGGCTGACCAGGTCCGCCTGCTCGGAGTCACTGATGGTTACGCGCAGCGGGGGATCCTCGGTGATCCGCGGGCGCCCATGCGCCATCGTCGTGAGCCTGGCGAAGGCGCCGCGGCTGGTGCGGCGCTTGCTCCTGCGCTCGATGTGGATAGACACACGTCCGCGATCGGCCGGCTCGAAGTAGCCGACCAGGGTGTCGACGTGAATACCGTCGTACCAGATGTCGAGTTCCGGCATGGCCGCGTACCGGCGGATGCGCTGACAGTAAGCCTCGACACCCGCGGCGACCGCGGCGGCCGCCTTAGCGGGCCCGAGCCGGTTTTCCCGCGCCGCCACCACCACGCTGGCGGCGAATCGCTTGACGTCCCATTCGAACGGGCCGGGCAGGGTCTCGTCGAAGTCACGGAGGTCGAACGACAGATTCCGCTCCGGCGTGGCCCACAGGCCGAAGTTCAGCATGTGCGCGTCACCGCACAACTGCACCGTCAGGCCGCTGCTGGGCCGGGACGCGAGGTCAGCCGCCATCACCGCTGCGGCGCCGCGGTAATAGTTCCAGGCGGAGACCGCCATCCGCTGGTGTCTGATGGGGACCAGCTCGGGAACCCGGAGCTGGTTCTGAGCCAGGATCGTCTCCAGCGCATCGTGCCCGCGGTCGTCCTCGGACCAGTACCCGAGCGTCCCTCGGCTTACCCGTTGCCTTGCGGCCCTCCCTGACCCGCGGCGTTCGTCGTCCGTGGCGGGCAGGTCCGCCAACATGGCAGGCCGATGGGACCGTCTCGGCGAGCCGGGCCCGGTCACGAAGCTCCCGTCCTGGGTCCCGATCGGTGCAATTCCCCTGACGTCAACGCGCCCCTACCGCCCTCCTGCGGGCACTTTCAGCGACGGCCGAGCCTGCGCTCACCGCCAGCACCTGGCTGGTATTCCAGCCCGTAGTGCTTAAAGATCGTCTCCTCATCCGCCGCCGGCAGCTCATCGTCGGTGCCAATCGACGGCGCGCCCTTCACCAGCTTCTTGCTGTAGAAGACTTTGAGATACCCCGGACCTACAGTGGCCCGGTCCAAAGGCACGAATACGAGCCGTCGCCGGCCCGGCATCCCAACCGTCACCGTGCCGAACGACGGCAGGTCGGTACCGGTGTCAACGTAAATGGCCTCCAGCTCGCCGATCTTGTGACCGTCGACGTCGACCACATCGTGGCCGCGCCACTCCCGAATGTTGTCAGCCTCGAACATGGCAACCTTCCCAACGGCCCGGCAGCCCCTTTGCTCTAGGCACCTACCCGCATAGGAGCTGCAGACACGGCCCGCCGGGGGCCATGCCCACGACGGTGGGGGATTCAGGCTCAACTCATGCGGGAAGACCAGATAGCACGTCGACACGGGCAGAGAAGGGTGACGCCCGGGCGGGCACTGTTAAGAGTGGGCTAAGGCCGAAGCATTATCGAAACAGCGGGCCAGCCCGACAAATCGCCGGGCACGTGGGGAAGAGGCGGGCGCATGGGCATGTCGAAGCGGGGCATTCGGGCGGTGCTGCTGGTGGCCGCGGCCGCGGCCCTGGCCGCGGCCGCCTATCAGCTACGCGAGAAGCACCAGGAAGCCGATCTGGCCGTGCAGAACATTCATGACCAGCTCGACGCGCTGGATCCAGCCACGCGGGCTGCGGTCATCACCCGGCTCACTGCGGAGGAAGTGAAAAAGGTCCGCGACCACCGTCCGTGACGGCCTGATCTGGGACGGCGCCACCTGGACGCAGGACAACAACACCGCCAATCCTGACGGCTCGGGTCAGGGTGTCCGTCAACGAGCTGCCCGGAGCCACCTGTAGCTCGGCCGGCAACGGCTGGGCCGTGGGCAACACGGACGTGGCGCTGCATTGGGACGGGGCCATGTGGTCCACCGGGTGACCGTGACCGCGGGAGATAGCGCGGTCAGGCTCCGGAGACTGGCTGCGCCACATCCGCCGAGGTCAGCATGCGATGCTCAGGCCATGGCACAGATCGGATCATTGGTGTTGAACGTCACCGACATCGAAAGGGCAGCAACCTTCTGGCGCAACGCTCTCGGCTACGTGCCTCGTGCGGGTGATAACCCGGGTGCCCTCGTACCTGAGCGCGGGAAAGGCCCGGCCCTGTTGCTGGACGAGACCGATAGAACCCATCTCGACTTGCACGCAGCTAGTGAAAAGGAGCAGCAGGCCGAAATCGAACGGCTCATATCGCTCGGTGCCCGGCGCGTGGATTGGGTATACCCCGATGGCGCCCACTTCGTGGTGCTCTCCGATACCGAAGGGAACCTTTTCTGTGTGGTGAACACCGAAGGTGGCCAACGGCTATGACACGGCCGGATATCGTATTGCGGTCTAAGGGAACATCGGCCGCGGACGCAGGTGCTGCGACCCGGTCGGCGAATCCGTAGCTGCCTGATCGGGTGCGCACCGGGCACTGTGGCGCTCGGTATTTTGCTTGTCGGTGTGTCCGGTGGCGAGCAGAATCGCCGTCGTGTCCAGCTTTGAAGAGCTTGTCGCCGAAGGGGCGGCAGTGCCGGTAGGCGGCTGGGATTTCTCCTGGTTCGAGGGCCGTGCCATCGAGGAGCGTCCGCCGTGGGGTTACGCCCGGATGCTTGCCGCCCGGATGGCCGCTTTGGCTGGTGTCCCGAACGCGGCAGCGCTGGACCTGCAGACTGGCGGCGGTGAGGTGCTCGCGACAATTCCGGCAGGCCCACCGACGCTTGCTGCGACGGAGTCCTGGCCGCCGAATGTTGAGGTGGCGCGCCGGAATCTCGCACCGCTCGGTGCGCGTGTTGTGGAAGTAGAAGATGAGTGCGGCGAGTTGCCGTTCGGTGATGCGACGTTTGATCTGGTGGTAAGCCGTCATCCGGTCTGCGTGCGGTGGGATGAGGTGGCCCGTGTCCTGAAGCCGGGTGGTACCTACTTCTCACAGGACGTGGGTCATGGTTCGGTCGGGGAGCTAACCGAGTTCCTGATGGGGCCGCAGCCAGAGCCTGACGGCCCAACCCGTGACCCGAAATGGTCAGTGCTTGATGCTGAAGCAGCTCGGCTCACGGTCGTCGACCTGCGTGAGTTCCGTGGCCGCATGGAGTTTTACGATATCGGGGCAGTCGTGCATTTCCTCCGCAAGGTCATCTGGATAGTGCCGGACTTCGCGGTCGAGGCTTACTGGGATCGGCTTCGCGCACTTCACGAGCGCATCGAGGCGGAAGGATTGTTCGTGGCCACGAGCGTGCGGTTTCTTTTCGAGGCGCGAAAGCCACCGGTTACGTCAAGCGAATGACGCTCATCCTGGCGCGCGTGCCCCGTGAGCGGGCTTGATCACGGAAGGTGAATTTGAGCCCAGGCTTCCGTGCGGCTTGGTCGGTTACCGGCAGGTGGTGGCTCCCCAGCGCTGGGGGTTGCTCTTGTGCCGACTGTCGGGGTGCAATCAGGACAGTTCGATCGTTAGGCGGGAGCGACCCGGTCAGGCTCCGCGCGCCGCGGTGGGGTGGTCTGCCGCTGGAGAGCTGGGGGTATTTGTGGGTGGCGATTCCGGCGTCGGCGGCCTGCATGCCTTCCGGTCGCTTGTGGCCAATAAGGCGCTGCTGCGGGTGCTGGGGGGGTATGCGCTGTTCACCCTTACCGAGTATTCGGCCTGGATCGCGATACTGGTCTACGCCTATAGCCGGGGTGGTGCCACGGTCGCCGGGCTCGTGGCGGTGGCGCAGTTGGTGCCGGCGGCCGTGGTGGCGCCGGTGGTGGCGGCCGTTGCGGACCGCTGGTCACCGGTGGTGTTGCTGGCGGCCGGCTACGTGGTCCAGGCGGCGGCGGTAGCAGCCACTGCCGCGGCGGTTGTGGCGGGAACGCCCCTGGCGGCCTATGCGGCCGCCGTGGCCGCTACTACCGCGATGACCTCGGCCCGCCCGGCGCAAGCGGCGCTCGTCCCGTCGGTGGCCACGACCCCGGATCAGCTGACGGCGGCCAACGTGGCGGTGGGCTGGATTGAGGCCGCTGGGACCGTGGTCTCGGGGTTGCTGGCCGGGCTGCTGATCGCGGTCGCTGGCGTAGGTGCTGTGTTTGCGGTGGGCGCCGGCCTTGCCGGGGTGGCCGCGTTGGCGGTCACCGGGCTCCGGGTGGCGCCGCTGACGTCGGGACAGGAGCGTGCCCCGGCGGTACTGACAGGGCTGGGCGAGGGCCTGCGGCTGGCGGTCCGCCGGCCGCGGCTGCGGCTCATGCTGGCTTTGCTCACTGCTGAGGCAGTTGTGGTCGGTGCGCTGGACTTGCTGATCGTCATCTTGGCTATCAGCGTGCTTAAGGGTCCGCAGGCGTGGGCCGGTTATTTCAACTCCGCCTGTGGGGCAGGTTCGGTCCTGGCCGCCACGGCGAGCGCGGTCCTTGTGGGCCGTCGCCTGGGCAGGCCCATCTTGGGCGCAGCGCTGGTACTCAGCGGCGCGCTGGCGGCGCTCGCGCTCGGCCCGGGCGTGGCCGGGACCGTGGCCTTGCTGATTGTGGCCGGGGCCAGTTACACCCTGCTGGACATCGCGACCCGCACCCTGTTGCAACGCTCGGTGCCGCCGCAGCTCATCGGCCGTGTCTTCGGCCTACTGGAAGGGTTCGTGATGGGCGGGTACGCGTTTGGCGCATTGCTCGTGCCGCTACTGGTACACCTAGGCGGGAGCCGGCTGGCGCTGCTGGGGGTCGCGGCGGTGCTGCCGCTGGCGGCCGCGGCGGGCGGGCGGGCGCTGTTCGGCCTCGACGCCGAGGCCCCCGTGCCGGTGGTGGAGATCGCGCTACTGCGTTCGCTGCCCCTGTTCGCCGAACTGCCCGCACCCGCGATCGAAGGCCTCGCGGCGGCCCTGACACCAGTCCACCTGGCTGCGGGCACCGTCTTGATCCGGCAAGGCGAGCCGGGGGACTCCTACTACCCGATCGCCGCAGGCGAGCTCGACGTCCTACAGGATGGACATTTCCTGCGCCGATGCGGGCGCGGCGAGGGGATCGGCGAGATCGCCCTGCTGCGTTCCGTCCCGCGCACGGCAACCGTGATCGCGCACTCCGCTGCCACCGTGTATCAACTCGACCGGGACCTCTTCCTGACCGAGGTGCTCGGCCATGCTCCCACCCGGCGGCAGGCGGACAGCATCGCCGATACGCGGCTGGCAACCCGCGCCAACCCAGGCGACAAGGGCGTCGCCGGGGCAGATGCGCCCGGGCCGGGCCAACCGTAACGCCATGACGTTAGGGCCCGGTTAGAAGTACACCTGTGCAGGTCGCTCGGGCCGAGGGTTGGCCGCGACTAGCCCGCCTGTTGCTGTCCCACCGGACACGTGGCGGGCGGGTCCCAGCGTGGTCGTGTGATCTGAGCCGGAGCAGTGCGTGTGCCGGCGCGGGTAGCCGGCGGGAAAAGTATCGGTGGCGTGGCCGCGCGGCGGTGGTTTACCTCCGCGCGGCCACGCCTTCGGTGTGCTGGCCGGTTGGCCCATCAGTTCAGGCGGCGGTGGTGGCCCGGCGGGCGCGGGCGGCCCGTGCCCGGCCGGCCAGGAGGGCGATGCCCCAGACGGCAGGCACGATCGCGGCCGCTGCCACGATCAGGGCGATCTGCCCGGTGGTCATGCCGCCGGTGGCGCCGTGGAAGTTGTAGGCGGCGGGCCCGAACCGGATGAGTTCGGCGGGCGGGACTGGCGCCGGGTGCACCCGGGTGCCCGCGACCGCGGCGGGGGCGGCCGCAACGGCCGCCGCGAGGGCGGCGGCGATCCCGGTGAGCAGGCAGGCGAGACGGCGGATGGTGTGGGTGGGATTCATGACGACCTCCGTGGTGCCGGTTGTGACAGGTGAGGGAGGTGGCGCCCGGCTGCGTGTCCAGGCGCCGGTGGGTTCAGCGGGGGCGGTCGCCAGCGGCCCAGGGGGCCTGGATCTCGACGACCCGCCGGGTGGCGTAGTTCATGTCGGCCACGGTCAGCCGGAGCCGGTACCACAGGCAGCGCAGCCGTTCGGGGCCGGTCCACGTGACGGTCTTCTCCAGCTGCCGCGTGTCGGCGAGGTCGGCTGAGCCGGAGCCGGGGCTTTGGCGGTTTGGTGAGTGCCGGGTCGGGTGCATTGCGGCCTCCTCGGTGGTGCAGCCGGCGTGTGCCGGCGTGCCTGCTGCCGATCCGGCGGGGGCGCCGTCGCGGCTGGTTCCACCATCGGAGGCGGCGAGAGAGCCCACCACACAGGACGGCCTGCAGGTCACCCACAGGACACCCACAGGAACCGGCTCAGCGCCGCTACCTGCGGCAACAGCCCTGCAGACAGAGATCTGGCGGCGCGGGACGCCGGTGGCAGGCACCGGCGGGGCTGGGTGTGAGCGGGAGCGGCGGCTCGGGCCGACTGGTGCGGGTGGCGGGCGATGGCGCAGTGGCGTGGCCGGGCGTAGTGTTGGCGCACAGTCATCTGCGGACGTCAGCGGGTGATGTGGGGCGGTGCGCCGTTGGCGAGGGGTGTTGGAGCCGTGGCGGAGCAGCCTGGGCTGAGTTTCGCCGTGCTGCTGCGGCAGCTACGGACTAAGGCACTGCTGACCCAGGAGGAACTGGCGGAGGCGGCGGGCGTGAGCCCGCGGTCGGTCAGCGACCTGGAGCGGGGGATCAACCGCACCGCCCGCAAAGACACCGCGGTGCTGCTGGCCGATGCGCTGGACCTGGCCGGGCCGGCGCGGGAGCTGTTTGTCACGGTGGCCCGCGGACAGGCGCCATCCCCGCAGCTGCTGACCGCGGCGCGGGCGAGCTTCGCCGCCGGGACGGCACCGGGCCCGGCGCGTGGCGGCGGCGTGACCGCCGGCCAGGGCGAGCTGGCGTGGCTGCTGGGGGCGGTGACCGATTCCCCGTACCGGGGGCTGGCCGCATTCGAGGAGCACGACGCGGCGTTCTTCTTCGGCCGCGAGGCGGCCACCACCCACGTGCTGGACCGGATGTCCCGGTGCCTGACGGGCGCAGGGCTGCTGGTGGTGTCCGGGGTGTCGGGAGCGGGCAAGTCGTCGCTACTGCGGGCGGGGGTGCTGCCCCGGGTCCGGGCGGAGGGGCTGGCGGCCGCGCCGGAGGCGGCGTCGTGGCCGTGCCTAGTGTTCACCCCGACCCGGGCGCCGCTGGATGAGCTGGCGCTGCAGGTGGCGGTGCTGGCGGGCACCGATGCGTCCGCGGTGCGGCGGGGGCTGGAAGCCGATCCTACGGGGGTTGCCCTCCCCGCCCGGCAGGCCGCCCTAGCCCGCCCGCTCGCGGCTGGGGATGGGGATGGCGTCGCGGCCGGTGACGGCCACAGCTTGTCGCCGCGGCGCTTGCTGCTGGTGGTGGACCAGTTCGAGGAGCTGTTCACCCAGTGCCCGGAGGAGGGGCAGCGGCGGGCGTTCATCACCGCCCTGCACGCCGCCGCCACCGCCGCCCACGGGCCGGGCCAGGTCCCGGCCGCGTTGGTGGTGCTAGGGGTGCGCGCCGATTTCGAGGCCCGGTGCGCCGACTACCCCGAGCTGGCCGGCGCGGTCCAGGATCGGTACCTGGTGACGGCGATGACCGAGCGGCAGCTGCGGCTGGCCATCACCGAACCGGCCAAGAAGGCCGACTCCGGCGTCGATGACGGCCTGGTCGAGGTCCTGCTGGCCGAGGTGCGCACCCGCCAGCCGGGGGCTTCCAGCGCGGGGATGTTGCCGTTGCTGTCACACGCCCTGGACCAGGCGTGGCGGTCCCGGGCCGGGCCGGCGCTCACCCTGGCCGACTACGAACGCACCGGCGGCATCGACGGCGCCGTCGCCGGCAGCGCGCAGCGCGCCTACGACCGGCTCACGCCTGGGCAGCAGGCCGCGGCCCGGCAGGTGTTCACCCGGCTGACCGCCACCAGCGCCGACGGGGTGGACTCCGCCGACCGGGCCACCCGGGCGGAACTCACCGACGGCAAGACCCCGGCCGAGGCCGCGGACGTCGAGGCGGTGCTGGAGGCGTTCGCCGCCGAACGGCTGCTCACCCTCGCCGCCGGCACCGTGGAGATCAGCCATGAGGCGCTGCTGACCGCCTGGCCGCTGCTGCGCGACACCTGGCTGGCCGACACCCACGCCGACCGGATCGCCCGCACCCGGCTGCACGCCACCGCCGCCGACTGGGACCGCCACGCCCGCGACCGGTCCTACCTGTACACCGGCACCCTGCTGGCCGCCGCCGCCGGCACCGCCGCCCGGATCGCCGCCGACCCCGCCCGCCACCCGCCGCTCAGCCACACCGAACGCGACTTCCTGCACGCCAGCAGCACCGCGCACCAGCGGACCGTGCGCCGGCGGCAGGCGGTGATCGCCGGCCTGCTCGCCCTCACCCTGACCGCCCTCACCACCGCCGGGATCGCCGTCCACAACGCCGCCACCGCCGCGCGCAACGCCGCCAGCGCGCGCCACCAGCATGCCATCGCCCTGTCCCGCCAGCTCGCCGCCGAAAGCCTCAACATCGACCCCACCGATCCGGTGACCGCACGCCGGCTCGCCGTTGCCGCCTGGGCCGTCTCCCACACCGGCCAAGCCAATTCGGCCATCACGACCCTGCTCGCCGAGCAGCAGCAACAGGGCATGCTGCCCGCCGGCCCGTCCGCCGTGTTCGCAGTGGCGTTCAGCTCTGGCGGCAAGCTGCTGGCCAGCGCCGACGGCGACAACACGGTGCGGCTGTGGAACACTGCCACCGGCCGCCCCGTCCGTGCGCCCATTCACGCCAGCGCCCGAAACGGCGTGCACGGGCTGGCGTTCAGCCCCGACGGCACGCTGCTGGCCACCGCCGACGGCGACAACACGGTGCGGCTCTGGAACCCGGCCACCGGCCGCCGCGTGGCGACGCTCCGCGCCAGCGCCCCGGCCACCGCCCGATATGGCGTGCGCGCGGTGGCGTTCACCCGCGACGGCACGCTGCTAGCCAGCGCCGGCGCCGACGGCACGGTGCGGCTCTGGAACCCGGCCACCGGCCGCCCTATCGGCGCGCCTCTGCACGCCAGCGCCCGGTACGGCGTTTACGGGGTGGCGTTCAGCCCCGATGGCAAGCTGCTGGCCAGCGTCGGCGGCGACAACACGGTGCGGCTCTGGAACCCGGCCACCGGCCGCCGCGTCGGCAAGACCCTCCGGACCGGCTCCGGCCCTCTTGGCGGCTGGGGCGCGGTGGCGTTCAGCCCTGATGGCAAGCTGCTGGCCGCCGCCGGCGGCGACGGCTTCGTGCGGCTGTGGAACCCGGCCACCGGCCGCCCCGTTGGCGCGCCGCACCAGAGCGGCTCCGGGTTCGGCGTGTACGGGGTGGCGTTCAGCCCTGATGGCAAGCTGCTGGCTGCCGCCGGCGGCGACGGCTTCGTGCGGCTGTGGAACCCGGCCACCGGCCACCGCGCCCGCGCGCCCATCCAGGCCACCAACCCCCTGAACGGCGTGCACGCGGTGGCGTTCAGCCCCAACGGCACGCTGCTGGCCAGCGCCCTCGGCGACGGCACGGTCCGGCTGTGGAACCCGGCCACCGGCCGCCCCATCGGCGCGCTGGTCCAGATCCGCGGCGGCGTGGCCGCGGTGGCGTTCAGCCCCAATGGCAAGCTGATCGCCGCCGGCGACGGCGACGGCAAGCTCCGGTTGTGGGTTCCCGTCACCGGCCAGCCCGTAGGCGCGCCCATCCAGACCGGCTCCGCTCCTCATGGCGGCGTGGAGACGGCGGCGTTCAGCCCCGACGGCACGCTGCTGGCCACCGCCCTCGCCGACGGCACCGTCCGGCTGTGGAACCCCGCCACCCACCGCCCCGCCTTCCCGACCATCCACGTCACCAGCGCCCAGTACGGCGTGGGCGTGGTGGCGTTCAGCCAGGACGGCACGCTGCTGGCCACCGCCGGTGGCGACAACATCGTGCGGTTGTGGAACCCGGCCACCGGCCACCTCGTGGCGAGCCTCCACGCCAGCGCCTACGGCGGCGCTCATGGGGTGGCGTTCAGCCACGACGGCACGCTGCTGGCCACCGGCGGCGGCGACGGCACGGTCCGGCTGTGGAACCTGGCCACCCACCGCCCCGTCAGGGTGCTCCAGACCGGCACCGGTCCGAACACCGGCGTGTACGGGGTGGCGTTCAGCCCCAACGGCAAGCTGCTGGCCGCCGGCTGCGCCGACGGCACGGCGCGGCTGTGGAACCTGGCCACCCGCCACCCCATCGGCAAGAGCCTCCACGTCGCTAGCACCCAGCGCATCGCAGACGCGGTGGCGTTCAGCCCCGACGGCAAGCTGCTGGTCACCGGCGAAGGGGACGGCACCGTGCGGGCGTGGAACCCGGCGACCCGCCGCCCCGTCGGCGCGCCCCTCCAGACTGGCGCCCAGGACCCCATGTTCGTGGTGGTGTTCAGCCGCGACGGCAAGCTGCTGGCCAGCGGCGGCCTCGACGGCGCCGTGCGCGTATGGCAAGCATCGCTGTTCGCGCACACCTATGCGCAGCTGTGCGCCGACGCGGGACCACCGACACCGCACGAATGGAACCACTACGCCTTCGGCGAAACGCTGCCGAAGGTCTGCGCCTGAATGCCCGCGCACCGTGACCGTGACCGCTTATCCCGGCAGGTCACCTGTTCGGCATCATGACCGGCCCACGGCCCAGCTGACCTTCTGACGGCGGCGGCGATCACCGGAACGTCTCTTGCTGCGGCAGGTACTTGATGCTGCCGAGAACGTGATCCCGGATTACGGCCGCTACCTCTTCCTCATTTCTCCGCCTGAGCGCTTTGACGAGTTGCGCATGCTGCCTAACGGATTCTTGGTGCGGCCGACCAGCTTGGGGCCCGTGAGGAAATGACCGCCACAGTAGCCTCAGCAGGAGAAGCAACATCGGCGAGCGCGCGCACTCGTAGATCCGGAAGTGAAACTGCCGGTTGCGTTCCACCAGCCGGCCGTCATCCGGGTGGCATGCGGCGACTTGCCGGTAGAGGTCTTCGATCTCCGTAAGGTCGTCGACGGTCATCTTTGCCACCGCGAGGGTGCCGGCCAGCGCTTCAAGCTCAGCCAGGATCCGATAGTTCTCCTCCATTTCCTCCGACTCGGTGCGCGCGACCGTGGCTCCCCGGTGCACGTCGGTGACCACGAGCCCCTCCGACTCGAGGCGCCGGAGCGCTTCCCGCACGGGTGTGTAGCTCACGTCGAACTGTTCGGCGAGTTCGCGCTGGCGAAGCGGGGTGCCCGGAGAAAGCTGCCGGTCGGTGATGAGTTCTCTGAGCGCGTCGGTGACCATGTCACTCTTGCTGACATATATGCCCTTGGGCCGCAGTGCCGGCTGCCGGGTCGGGCCGGAGGAATGGCCGCCGGTTTCGGCCCGCGGGCGGGGAGCACCGTCTGCCCGGTCGCGCGTCTCGCTCATGGCTTTGCGCACCTCATGCTGGATCTGGCGAGGAGTCGAGGTCGTGCGCAGCGGACATCGGCGGCGCCCCCTCGGCGTACTGGCCTAGGAAGACCTCACGGATGTCGGGACGGGCCACGATCTCGCTGGCCGGGCCGGCGATTTCGATGCGCCCCGCGACGAGAACGTAGGCCCAGTCGGACACCCCGAGCGCCTCGAACGCCTTCTGCTCCACCAGCAGCACGGCGGTGCCCGCGTCGGCGAGACGCCGCACCTGGTCCCGCAGCACCGCCCGGGACAGCTCGGGCGACAAGTTGGAGGTCGGCTCATCGAGGATGAGAACGGCCGGCTCGAGCATCAGGACCCGGGCTATCGCGAGCATCTTCCGCTCGCCCCCGCTGAGCTTGCCCGCGGTCCTGGACCGCATGTCCGCCAAGGCCGGGAAGGCGGACATCACCGCCTCGATCCTGGCGGTGAGCTGCGGCTTCGTGAGCAGATAGCCGCCCATCTCCAGGTTCTCGGTGACCGTGAGGGTATCGAACACGTCCTTCGTCTGCGGGACGAAACCCAGCCCCATCCTGGCCAGCCGGTGCCCACGCATGTTCGTTATGTCGCGACTGCCGAACGTGACCGTGCCGGTCATGACGGGCAGCCTGCCAGTCACCGCCTTGAGCAAGGTGGATTTGCCAGCGCCATTCGGCCCGATCACCGAGACAACTTCCCTGGGCCCGACGCTGATGCTCACGCCGGAGACGATCGCAGCGGCCCCATAACCTGCCGCGACATCCCGGAGGTGCAGAACCGGCGGCGGGCGCCCTGCATCGCTCGGCGGCCGGTCCCCGGCCTGGCTGTCCGGGCGCCGCGGTGGGTCCCCGGGAGCCCCGGGGGGAGGGCTATCCGATGAGGTAGGCATCCAGCACTTCCCGGTCGGTGCGGATCTCGGCCATGGTTCCCTGGGAGATCACCCGCCCCTGGGCCATCACGATGACGAGGTCGCACAGCCGTTCCACCACGGCGAGCTCATGCTCGATCATGAGCATGGTGAGTCCTTCGCCGTGCAGCTCGAGCAGGTACCGCTCTATCCGCCTGGCCAGGGAAGGGTTCACCCCCGCCATCGGTTCATCAAGCAGCAGCAGCGCCGGGCCGGCCATCAGCCCGCGCATCAGCTCGAGCAGGCGTTTCTGGCCCCCGCTGAGGTTTCCGGCGTACTCGTCCTCCTTGGCGGACATGTCGAAGCGGGCCATCAGGTGGCGCGCCCGCTGGACCATGGCCCGCTCCTGCGGGCGCCAGTAGCGCTTGCCGAGCGCGGCCTGCCACAGTGCCTCCCCCCGCTGGCCGGGCGCAGCGACCAGCAGGTTCTCCAGCACGGTCAGCCTGGCGAACTCGCTGGAGATCTGGAAGGTACGGATGATCCCGCGCCGGGCCACCTGGTACGAGGGCAGCCCGGTGATGTCCTGGCCCTGGTAGGAGATCTTTCCTGCGGTCGGCTTGAGCGCGCCAGCGATGACGTTGAGGGCGGTCGACTTCCCGGCGCCGTTCGGCCCGATCAGGCCGGTGATCCGGCCGGGGGGAACGTGGAAGGACGCGCCGTTGACCGCGTGGACGCCGCCGAACTGGCGGTGCAGGTCGGTGACGGTGAGCAGGGCGCCGGCGCTCTCGCTCATGGGCCGGCCTCGGTGGACACCAGCTGCTGCTCTCCTTCGCCCTCAGCGGCCGGTGGGAAGCGCCGCCGCCGCTCGGGGATGACGCCGCGGGGCCAGAACCACAAGAAGACCAGGGCAAGCACCCCGACGACGATCCACTGCAGGGCGTCGATGAACCCTGGCGGGCCGAACTGTGGGATGAAGCGGGTCGCTTCGAGGAAGGCGACCGGGACCAGCAGGGCCCCGACCATGACGCCCAGGTCGTTCCCCAATCCACCGACGATGACGGCGGTGAAATACACGAACGTCTCCGGGTACAGCCAGGAGCCTGGGGACCAGGCCGAGATGAACTCGACCAGGATGGCGCCGCTGATCCCGGCGATCACCCCGCCGAGCACGAACGCGACCATCCGCAGCCCGGTGACGTTCTTGCCCAGCGCCGCTGCCGCCTGCTCGTTGTCGCGGACCGCACGCAGCGTGCGGCCCAACGGCGAACTGGTCACGATGTGGACGAGCCAGTAGACGCACACGCAGACCCCGGCCGTGAGGCCGACGAACAGCCACTGGTAGCCGATGGGCGACAGGTTGACGATCGACGCGAGCGGCTTGGGCACCAGGGCCAGCCCGTTCGGCCCGTTCACCAGGCCGACCTGGTTGGTGACGACGCTGGTCGCGATCAACGACACCACGAGCATCACCATCGCCTCGTAGTCGCTGCGCAGGCGCCGGATGCCGAAGCTGCCCACCAGCAGCGCGAGCAGGCCCCCGACCACCCCGGCGGCCAGGATGGGCAGCGGGAAGGGCCAGTGAGCGCCCCCGACGTACTGCTGGAACCCGCCCTGGGTGGCCGGCCTGGCCGGCCCGAGCGTCAGCACCGCGGCCGTGTAGGCGCCGGCCGCCTGGAAGATGATGAACGCGAAGTTGATCAGCCCGGCCACGCCGAACTGGAGATTGAGCCCCCAGCAGGCGATCACGTCGACGCCGAGGTAGACCAGCACCGTGGAGATGTAGAACTGCCAGGCGACGCTCACGCCGCGACCTCCTTGCCGGTGGCGACCTCCGACAGGATGCCCTGCGG
>Ga0306920_100005608_pt1 | contig 16260 bp, 11 predicted proteins | sample flu12Cox44000170_FD_204666 | JGI IMG/M metagenome (GOLD analysis project Ga0306920, IMG submission 204666) | Lab enrichment of tropical soil microbial communities from Luquillo Experimental Forest, Puerto Rico - flux4day.12C.oxic.44.000.170 (v2)... | ecosystem: Environmental > Terrestrial >... | reverse complement strand
AGCACGGGCGCGCCCGCGTCCAGGGGGTGGTCGGGGAACCCGGCGTGGTCGAGGGCGACCACCACCGACGGTCGGGGCTCGGCCAGGGCGCGCACGGCCCCGAGGTGGCGCGGGAACACGACGGGCACCACGGTGATGCCGAGGGCGCCGGCCGCGTCCCACACCGCGCCGCCCCGGCCGTCGGTCAACCACGCCGGCTCGTCGCCGCCGACGCCGAACAGCCGCACGCCGGCGAGCGGGGCGTCACGGGCGAGGCGGCCCAGGTCGGCCGCCGGGTCGGCGCTCTCGGGGTCGACGGCGACCACCAGCGACAGTCGGTCGGGATGGGCGGCCACCGCATCGACGGCGCAGCGGTTGTCGTAGCCGTAGGGCCCAACCGCCTGCACGACCACCGCCCGCGCCACCCCGGCCGCGTCGAGGGCGGCGACGAGCGACGCCGCGTCGTGCCCCGACCGCCACCAGTCACTCCCGACGCCACGGGGCGAGCGCGGGTAGCGGTCGGTGTCGAGGCAGGCGACGTGCACGTGGGTGTCGACGATCACGGTGCGACCCGGGAGCGCCTACGGACCCGCCGGTGACGGCACGGCCGTCCGGTCGGACGTCGCCAGCTCGCGCGCGGCCGCCGTCTCCACCACGGTGCCGTCGAAGAAACCGGGGTTGCCGCCGGCCCACAGCGACACGGCGTGGCCGAAGGTGAAGGCGCGGAAGTCCTCGGCCGTCAGCAGGCCGTGCTCGACGAGCTCCCATGCCTCCGGCAGCACGTCGCGCGTGTCGGGCACGTCCCAGTGACCGATGTCGGACGCGAAGACGGCGCGCAACGTGGCGCCGTAGGGGTGGAGGCGGCGGTCGAAGGCGAGCGCGTTCATGGGGTCGTCGGCTTCGCAGCCGAAGTGGTACTGGCGGGTGAAGACGTCGACCACGTCCTCGGGCCGCTCGATGCCCGAGACGGCGAACTCGTCGATCACGGCCGGGTCGTCCTCCGGTTCGCACAGCATGCGCATGCCATAGTCGAGCCGGTCACCCACGCGGGCCAAGGGCCCCGTCGCATAGGTGTCGAACAGCTCACCGAGGAGCTCTCGATCGAGCAACGCGGGGTCGTAGTTGCGCACGCTGTCGCGGTTGCGCTTGGACCAGTGCCCGAGCACGTCGGCGAAGAGGCTGGCGGCGAGCGCGACGCCGCCTTCCTGGAACGCGAAGCGCAGGCGCGGGTGCCGGAGCGGCACCCCGCCGAACAGCAGCGATCGCGCCGTGGCCTCCCCGGCGGCGGCGAAGTTGCCGATGTGGTTGTAGACGTAGTTGGTCGTCGACGTGCGGCTCCCCCAGCCCATCCCGGCGGCGTGGAAGGTGGCGGCGACGCCGAGGCGCTCGCACGTCTCCCACAGCGGCTCGTAGTCGAAGGGCGAGTCGTGGGCCAGGGTGTCGATCCACCGGCCGGCCGACGGCTCCTGCCCCGCGACGGGACGGGCGATCACACCGGCCAGCATCACGGCCTTGAACCCGAGGTCACCGACGGCGTGCTCGACCTCGGCGACCGCCTCCTCGGGGGTGAAGCACGGGATGGCGGCAACCGGGATGAGGCGGTCCCGGTAGGGGGCGTAGGCCTCGGCGCAGTAGCGGTTGAAGGCCCGGGCCATCACCTGACGGGCCTCGTCGGCGGGGTAGGCGGTGACGGTCAGCCCGCCGGTCGGGTAGAGGACGGCCACGTCCAGGCCGAGCTCGTCCATCCGCCGGTACATCAGCTCGGGGAACATGGCCGTCGCCCGATCGAGCGTGTTGCGCGTGGGCAGGCCCCACCAGGCGGTGCGGTAACGACCCTGCCGGCGCCGCTCGTCACCGGCGGGGATGTCGAGCATCAGCCGGCCGGACGAGAGCATGCGGTCGAAGTCCTGGCCGGCCGACTCACCGGCCAGGTCGACGATGTGGTCGCGTACCAGCGGGAAGCACTCGATCAGGTGCCCGTCGGAGTCGATGACCGGATGGTCGATGCGCTGCCGGATGGCCCGGACCTCATCCGTCGGGACGAACCCGGTCACCGCCTCACGCTAGCCCGGCCCGTTTGCGCCCGACCACGGTCGAGATCACCACGGCCACGAACAGGGCGGCGCCGTTGAACACGTCGTTGATCCAGTTGGCGACGCCGGCCAGCGAGAGCCCGCTGACGGTGAAGGCCAGGAAGAAGATGGCGACCATGGTGCCGACCACATTGAAGCGGCCCGGTTTGATGGCGGTGGCGCCGAGGAAGGCCGCAGCCAGCGCCTGCAGTGTGGCGGGGACGCCGGCGGCCAGCGGGTCGGCATTGCCGTTGCGGGCCACGAGCATGACGCCGGCCAGGCCGGCGAGGAGCCCTGAGAACACGAAGGAGAGAAGCACCAGCCACTCGACCCGCAGTCCGACCAGCCGTGCCGCGTCGCGGTTGGAGCCGATGCTGTGCAGGTAGCGCCCGTAGGGAGTGTGTTCGAGCACGTAGTAGACGACAACCGCCACCACGGCGAGGAAGTACAGAGTCCGGGGGATGCCGAGCCAGTTTCCGCTGCCCAGGTTGGTCAGGTCTTTGGAGATGTGGAGCACGATCGTCTGGCCCTTAGTGTACCACTCGACGAGGCCGACGAGGACGCTCGACACACCGAGGGTGACGATCAACGAGTTGACCCCGATGCGGGACACCGTGTTGCCGTTGGACAGGCCGATCAGGGCTCCGACACCCACGGCTCCGAGGATGGCGAGCGGAAGTGGCGCGCCCAGCCGCGACATCCAGCCGGCGCACAGCACCTGAGACAGCGCGGCGATCGATCCGACGGAGAAGTCGAACTCGCCGCACACGAGTGGAATGATGATGGCGAGCGACAGGATGCCCACCACCGCCTGGTCGCCCAGCACGTTGCGGATGTTGGCGGCGGTGGGGAACGTGCCCGACGTCTTGGACCACACGCTGAAGAACAGGAACGTCAAGGCAAAGAGCATCACCAGCGCGTAGCGCTCGACGAACTCGAGGATCCGGTCGCGGCGGGCGTTGGCGTCGGTCGACCTCGTCGGCGGGGATGTCGGCGGCGTGGACGTCGTGGTGGCCTCGTTCGTCAGGCTCATGACGCAACCTCCGGGGTGACGTACGCCAGTTCGGTGAGGGTGGCCGGCGTCAGATCGGGGGGGACCACCTCGGCGGTGATCCGACCCTGGTTGAGCACGACCACGCGATCGCAGACGTGGGCCAACTCCTCGAAATCGCTGGTCACGAGCAGGGCGGAGCACCCATCGGCCACCGCCTGCCGCACGAGGCTGTAGATCTCGGCGCGGGCGTTGATGTCCACCCCCTGGGTGGGCTCGTCGAGGAGAAGCACCCGCGGACGGCGCAGCAGCCACCGGGCCAGGATCACCTTCTGCTGGTTCCCACCGGACAGTCTCGACAGGTCCTGGTGCTCGGAGGGCGTGCGGATCTCGAACTGCTCGATGGCCTGGCGGGCGTCGGCGTCCGCCACCCGCTGGCGGAGGAGCCCACGCTTCCAGTAGCGGCTCACCAGGGCGGCGGTCAGGTTCTCCGTGACCGTCATGTCGAAGAAGGCACCTTCGCCGCCCCGGTCCTCGGGCACGTAGGCGATGCCCGCCGCCATCGCCTCCCCGATGTGGCGGAAGCGGACGGGTCGCCCGTCCAGTGCGACCTCCCCGGACCTGATGCGGTAGGCGCCGAAGAGCATCTTCAGCAACTCGGAGCGGCCCGAGCCGAGCAGCCCGGCAATCCCGAGCACCTCGCCGCGCCGGAGCCGGAGGCTGACGTCGACAAGGGGCCCGCCGGCGACGTGACGCATGTCGATGGCGACCTCCTCGCCGGTGACCTCGGGCATCTCCGGGAACACGCGGTCGAGGGGTCGGCCCACGATCAGCTCGATCAGCCTTGGCTCGGTGATGGCTTCACCCTCGAGCGTCCCGGCCACGATCCCGTCACGGAGCACGGTGGCGGTGTCGGCGGTCCCGACGACCTCGTCCAGGCGATGGCTGACGAACAGGATCGTCTGGCCCGCCGCGGCGTAGCGGGTGAGGGCGCCGAGGAGGCGGATGACCTCGGCGCGCGGCAGCGAGGCGGTCGGCTCATCGAGCACCAGCAGCCCGCTGTGCTCGCCCTCCTGATCCTGCAGCGCCCGCGCGATCGCGACCATGGCCCGCTCGGCCGGGCGGAGGTCGCGGACGAGGGTGTCGGGCCGGGCGGCGATATCGAACCGTTCGAGCAGTCCGGCCGTGCGGCGCCGCTGTGCCTTCCAGCTGACGCCCCCCACGGCGGTGCGCTGGAACCCGTGGCCGACGGCCATGTTCTCGGCCACGCTGAGCGCGGGAAAGACCGCCGGGTTCTGATGGACGAAGTGGAGCCCGGCCGCCCGCGCCGCCTCGGGGCTGGTGCGCTCGGCCGGGATCTCCCGCCCGTCCACCGTGATGCTTCCGCCGGGTTCGCCGTGGTACACGCCGGCGAGGATCTTGATCAGCGTCGACTTCCCCGAGCCGTTGCCCCCGAGCAGGGCGTGGAACTCCCCCCGCCGCTCCGAGAACGACACGTCGTCCAGCGCCCTGGTCCCGGGGAACGCCTTGGACACGTGGGAGAGCTCGAGCGCCGGGGCGACCGCCCCGGCGCTCGCGTCCTGCCCGCCGGCGCCGTCGGAACCGACGCCGACCTCGGTCATCAGGACACGCCCCAGGCCTTCAGGTACTCGGCTTTGAAGTCGACGGTGGGGTTCATCGGCCCCGACGTTGGGATCGTCGTCTTGTCGGCGATCTGCCAGCCGATCCCGGAGTCGACCGGCTTCGTGTTGCTGAACACACTGTTCATGGTGTCGATGGTCGCCCAGCCCGTCCACTCCGACGAGATCACGTTGGCCGCCGTCACGGTCCCCTTGCGGATGAGGTCGAGCTCGGGCTGGAAGCCCTCGCCGCCCATCACGCTGATCGACCCCGGTGGCTTGCTGGCCAGGGCGGCGGCGATGCCGAGCGTGGTGACGTAGGTGTAGGGGCTCTTGATCCAGTTGGCGTCCGGGAAGCGGAGCAACTCGGCCTCGATCAGGGCCGGAACCTTGCCGCTCAGCAGGTCGGATTGGGTGACGTTGAGCGTGTCGACGATCTTCGACCCGCCCGAGGCGGCGATGGTGTCGGCGAAGCCCTTGAGCGTGTAGTACAGCACCGTGAACTCGGGATCCTGGATGGCGATGATCTTGGCCGTGTTGTGCGAGGTGGCGATGATGTAGTTGGCCTGGTCGGCGCCATAGGACTCCGTGAACGCGTCGATGTTGGCCTCCATCTTGGGCCCGTAGTTGGTATAGGCGGAGAACAACCCGGTGGACTCGTTGCCGGCGTGGGCGTCGGTGCAGTCGAAGGCGTACATCGGGATGACGACGATGCCGGCGGCCTTGGCCTCCTGCAGTGGCTGCTGGGCTTGATCGCAGTCGATGCCGTCGAGGACGATGCCGCTGGCGTGGGCGGCGATGGCCTGGCGGATCAGCGGCCCCCAGTTGGCCGGGTTGAGCTTGGCGTCGTACAGCTGGGCCTGCCACCCGATCGCCTTGGCCGCGGCCAGCGCCGCGTCGGACGGGACCTGGGCGCTGATCGACGCCTCACCGGCGGAGATCACCACGACGTTCTTGCCCTTGACCGCCGGCCGCGAGGTCGGGTCGACGTTGCGGTAGGTCCCCTTCTCGGCGGCGGCGACGTCGGCCTGGGCGGCGGCGAGGGGATCGACGCTCGTCGAGGTCGAGCCCACGGCCGCCCCGGTCGCCCCCTTGGTGGTCGCGGTGGTCGACGAGCTCTTGCTCGAGCTGCTGCACGCGGCTGCCACCACGGCCGCCACGGCGGCGAGCGCCGCCAGGCGGATCGACGATCGGACGGTTCGGCGTATACGCACGGATCACCCCTGTCATCTACGGCCGGTCACCCGGTCCGGATGCCCCCCCTCTGGAGCGCGCGCAGCCTAGCGACGCCCTCGCCCTTGCGCTGGGCAGGCTGATAGGGATGTCAGTCTCGTCCGGGACGGGGTGCGCTCAGCCGAACATGTTCCCCGCTCCCCGCAAAAGGGCCTCGTTGGGCTCGGGGGGCAGGGCGGTGAGCGGCTCGGCCAGCTCGTCGACGGTCGGGCCGAACTCGGTGGCGAGCGGCGCCAGGCGGCCGAGGTCGAAGTCGTAGAGCGTGGCCGCGTTCTCGGCCAGGATGCGCTGCATCACCGAGGCATCGACCCCGGGGAAGACCTGGCGGAGGTGCTGGCGGGTGAAGGGGTAGGTGCCCTCGTCGTGGGGGTAGTCGCTCCCCCACATGAACCGGTCGAGGCCGATGGCCTCGAGGACCTTGGCGTCGTCCGGACCGGGCTGGCTGACCCCCATCCAGCAGTGGCGCCGGAAGTACTCGCTCGGCGCCTCCTTGAGGATGCTCTCCTTGCCGTAGCGGATCTCGCCGGTCTGGCCGGTCTTGCGGATCTTGTCGGTGACGGCGTCGAGCCGCTTGAGCAGGGGCGGCACCCAGGCGCACCCGGTCTCGGTCATCACGAACTTCAGCCGAGGGAAGCGGTCGAAGACGCCGGAGAGCATGAACTGCACGAGGGGGCGCTGCGAGTAGAAACCGACCTCGGTGATGTACATCAGCATCGCCACCGGGTAGGGGCCGTAGTCGGGCGCGCCCGTGCCCCCGTGCACGTTGATGGGGACGTCGAGGTCCTGGATGACGGCCCACAGCCGGTCGTACTCCGGGTCGTAGAGGGGGCGCATCCAGGTGGCGTCGAGCGGGATGTTGGGCAGCAGGACCCCGCCCCGCAGCCCGTGCTCCTTGATCCACTTCACGTCGTCGATGGCGTCGTCGACGTCGTTGAGGAAGATCTGGCCGATCCCGGCCCTGCGCTCGGGATAGAGGTTGCACCAGTCGACCAGCCAGCGGTTGTGGGCGCGGATGCCCGCGAGGCGGTGCTCGTAGTCCTCGGGCTTGGGCGGGCCGGCGAACAGCACGAAGCTGGGGAAGAACGGGGGCACGGTGTTGGGGAACACGACCTCGGCGACCACGCCGTCGGCTTCCTGCTGGGAGTTGCGCATGTCGTTGTCCCAGTTGCGGTAGCGCCGCTGGTCGCCCAGGTCCTTGAACGGGTTCTTGTACTTGGCCCGCCACGCGTCGAAGTCCTCGAGGTAGGCCGGGTCGAGGTAGTCGCGGTAGGCCTGGTGGCTCCCGCCGGCGTGGCAGTCCGCCGAGATGATCGTGTAGTGCCCGCCCGTGCGCTCGATGGTGTCCGTGCTCACCCGTCCCAGTCCTTTCCGAAACCGCGTTCTGGAAACACCATACACGGGCGCGCCGGCAAAGGGCGAGCCGCCGCTCCCCCCGATCCGGCCGGTCTAAGGCTTGTAGGCCGGGTTCGGGATCTGCGTGAGCTTGGTGAGCGGGATGCGCTCGACGTAGCCGCCGCTCTTGCCCTCGTCCTGGACGAAGTCCAGCTCGACGTCGGTCCCGTGGTGGTCCCTGGGGTAGGAGATCGGGCCGACGGCGCCCCCGTAGCCGTAGCTGAACCCACCGTTGAAGGCGTTGTACAGCGCCTCCCGCGAGAGGTTCGGGCCGGCCTTCATCAGTCCCTGGATGAGCAGGTCGGCGGTCCAGTAGCCCGACGCCACCGGCAGGCTGTGGGTGATGCCGGGCTTGTAGTTGTCGAGGTCGGTCACCATCTGCTGGACGGCCGGGATCTTCGACGCGTCCTCGAAGGGTGCGAACTGGATCTCGGTGATGATGCCCTGGCTGGTCCCGAGGATCCGGGGGTCGTAGTCGGTGAACCCCTGGAAGACGCCCTTGTATCCCAGCTGATTGACCTTCTTGTAGAGGCCCAGCGTGTCGGCGAACGAGCACACGCACTCGATCAGGTCGGGCGGCCCGCCGTTGTTGGCGGTCATCTCCTTCTGGGCGTACGGCGTGTAGTCGCCCACCACCGCCGGGGGCGACGGGATGGATGTGTCGTTGAGGACCACCTTGGCCCCGTCGTGCTGCCAGATGGGGCCGAACGAGGCCAGGGCCACGCGGGCGGAGTCGTTGTCCTCCGACACCATCACGACGGCCTTGCCCTGGGCGGTGCCGTCCGGGAACAGCTTCTGCTCCACCGCCCCGAAGTCGCCGAGGTTGGGCAGCTTGGTCTCGTCGCAGTCGTTGCCCTCGAACCCGAAGCCCCAGGTCGCGTCGCACCAGTTCGGCGTCACCGACCAGCCGAGGAACGGCACCTTCTGCTGCTGGAGGTAGGGCTCGGCTCCGAAGGCGGCGGTCATGACCGGCGCGATCGCAAACACGTTGTCCTGCTGCACGAGCGTCTTGGCCGCGGTGAGGTCCTGGTCGTTGAGCCCACCGTCGTCGAGCACGGTGTCGAGCACGATTTTGCGGCCGTAGATGCCTCCGGCATCGTTCTGGCGCTTGATGCGCGCGTTGAAGCCGTCCTCGGCGCCCGCATAGTCGGCCTTGTACTCGATGGCCCCGATGTGGATCTCGGTCGAGCTCACGCCCGTGGTGGTGTCACCGGAGATGGCCGGGAGCGTGGACGCGGTGTTGCCCGCGGCTCCCGTCGGGGCGACGGTCGTCGCCGCCGCCCCTTTGGTGGGGGCGGCCGTCGTGGACGAGCTGGCGGACTTCTTGCTGCTACTGCACGCCCCCAGCACGACCACGCCGATCGCGGCGATGACCAGCGCCTTGTTGACGGAAGCCATCGGCCTCACCCCCCAGAGGAGCCCTTGTAGGCGGGGTTGGGGATGTAGGGCAGGACCTGGTCGGGCTTGACCAGCACGGTGAAGCCGGTCCCGTTGGCCTGCACGTACCCGGTGCCCACCTGGATGTACGAGTGGCCGAGCGGCCACTGCACGGGCAGCCCACCGCCGTTGTTGTAGTTGTAGGTGAAGCCGCTGTTGATGGCGTTGTAGAGCGCTTCGCGCGACAGGTCGGGCCCGACCTTCTTGAGCGCCTGGATGAAGAAGTCGGCGGTCCAGTACCCCGCCGCCGTCGTCTGGCTCAACGACACGTTGGGGTTGAAGGCCTGGACGTCGGCCTTCATCTCCTGCACGGCGGGAACGGAGTCCGCTGCCTCCCACGGCTCGATCTGGACGTTGGTCACCAGGCCCTTGGTGTTGGCCGCGAAGTGCGGGTCATAGAGGTCGTAGTCCTGGACGACGCCCTTGTAGCCGAGCTGGGTGAGCTTCTGGTACAGCAGCAGCGAGTCGGACACCGACCCGACGATCGTCACCAGGTCCGGCGGCGCTCCGGCGTTGGAGGTCAGGATCTTGTTGGCGAACGGGGTGTAGTCGCCCACGACGGCCGGCGGCGACGGGATGGTCGAGTCAACCTCGACCACCTTGGCGCCGTCCTTGGTCCAGATGTCGTTGAGCGAGCCGGACTGCACGCGGGCGGAGTCGTTGTCCTCGCTGACGATGGCGACCGCCTTGCCGGTCAGGGAGTGATCGGGGAACAGCTGCTTCTCGATCTGCGGGAAGTCGCCCGTCAGCGGCACCGTGCCCGGGTCGCAGTCGTTGCCCCAGAAGCCGAAGCCCCAGTCGAGGTGGCACCAGATGGGCTGGACGGACCAGCCGAAGAACGGCACCTTCTGGCTCTCCAGGTAGGGCGCCCCGCTGAAGGCCGCCGTGAACACGGGGGCCACGGCGAAGACGTTGTCCTGCTGGACCAGCGTGTGGGCGGCGGTGATGTCCTGGGACTCGACCTGGCCGTCGTCGAGGGTGGCCTTGAGCACGATCTTGCGGCCGTAGACGCCCCCGGCGTCGTTCTCCTTCTTGATCCGCGCCTCGAAGCCGGTGACGCCATCGGCGTAGAACGCCTTGTACAGGATGGCGCCGACGTCGATCTCGGTGGGCGTGACCCCGGTGGTGGTATGGCCGGTAGCCGCCGGGATCGCCGCAACGTGGGGCGTGAGCGCGCCGCCGGCCGCGGTCGTCGAGGACCCCCCGGCCGTCGTCGCCGTCGCGCCCGCCACCGTCGTGGGCGGTGCGCTGCTGCTCTTCTTGCTGCTGCTGCACGCCGCCAGGACCAGTACCCCGGCCGTGGCGACGACCGCCGCCTGCTTCGTGAACCGCACCCGAATCTCCTCCCCAGGTCTGTGGGCGGGTGCCCACGAGGTCGCGCCGTGGACGTGCGGCCCGTGCCTGAACCGCAGACGCCTCAGCCCCTTCGCCCCCCTGTTTGCACCGTGCCCAGTCGCCCGAACCTACCGGCGCAGGGTGCCCCGTGCAACGCGGGGGGCACCCCTCGGTCGGGTAGCGTCCGGCGCGCCGGTCCGCCGGCGACGATCGGGGGACGATGACCGACGACGTGCTCAGGCTGGCCGATCGCCTCTGGGCGGGCGAGGAGCGTGTCGAGATCAGCCACCTGTTCCACGCCGCGCCGTCGCTGGTCGAGGTGGCCGACGGGATCGCGTTCGTCGCCGCCTTCGCCAACGCCTCGGTCGTCCGCACCGCCGACGGGCTGGTGATGGTCGACACGGGCAGTTTCCTGACCGCCCGGGCGCTGTTCGAGACGGTGCGGGCCTGGAGCGGTGACCCGCTCCACACCGCGGTGTACTCCCACGGTCACGTCGATCACGTGTTCGGCGTGCCCCTCTTCGAGGAGGAGGCGGGCGGGCGCGGATGGGCCGCGCCCCGCGTGGTGGCCCACGAGGCTCTCCCGGCCCGCTTCGACCGCTATCTCCTCACGCTCGGCTACAACGAGATCGTCAACCAGCGCCAGTTCCAGGCGCCCGGGCTGCGTTGGCCCACCGCCTACCGCTACCCGGACGAGACCTACCGCGACGAGCACCGGCTCACGGTGGGTGGAGAGCGGTTCGAGCTGTACCACGCGCGGGGCGAGACCGACGACCACACCTGGACGTGGCTGCCCGACCGCCGGATCCTGTGCTGCGGCGACCTGTTCATCTGGTGCAGTCCCAACGCCGGCAACCCGCAGAAGGTGCAGCGCTACCCGCGCGAGTGGGCCGCCGCCCTCCGGCGGATGGTGGCGATGGAGCCCGAGGTCGTGCTGCCCGGCCACGGCCTGCCGCTGGTCGGGCGCGAGCGGGTCCTGCGGGCCCTGACCGACACCGCCGACCTACTGGACACCCTGGTGGACCAGGCCCTGAGCCTGATGAACCAGGGGGCGCGCCTCGACGAGGTCATCCACACCGTGCGCGCTCCCGACGAGCTGACGGGGCGGCCCTACCTGCGCCCGATCTACGACGAGCCCGAGTTCGTCGTCCGCAACGTGTGGCGCCAGTACGGCGGGTGGTACGACGGCAACCCCGCGCACCTGAAGCCGGCCCGCGAGGCCGCGTTGGCCAAGGAGCTGGCGGCGCTGGCCGGCGGGGCCCGCCGCCTGGCCGGCCGGGCGAGCGCCCTGGCCGGCTCGGCCACCGACGACGACCTCCGCCTGGCCGGTCACCTCGTCGAGCTGGCGGCGCTGGCCGAGCCCGACGACCGGGAGATCCACGCCGCCCGGGCCGAGGTCTTCCGCGCCCGCGTCGCCGCGGCCACCTCCATCATGGCCAAGGGCGTCTTCGCGTGGGCGCAGGCGGAATCCGAGCAGAGGGTGACGCCGCCGCCCGGGTGATGCCCGCGACGAGGCATTGAGGAGCGACGGATGGCCCTGCGACTGGAGGACTACGCGCTGATCGGCGATTGCGAGGCCGCCGCCCTGGTCGGCAAGGACGGCTCGATCGACTGGCTGTGCCTCCCGCGCTTCGACTCGGGGGCGTGTTGCGCCGCCCTCCTCGGGGACAGGGACAACGGGCGGTGGCTGCTCGCTCCGGCCGGCCCGGTCCGCGAGGTGCGCCGGCGGTACCGGGACGACACGCTCGTGCTCGAGACGGAGTTCGTGACCGACACCGGCTCGGTGCGCCTCGTCGACTGCATGCCGCTCCGCGGGGGCCGCCCCGACGTGGTGCGGATGGTCGAGGGGATCCGGGGCCGGGTGGCGATGCGAATGGAGCTCGTCATCCGCTTCGACTACGGGCGCACGATCCCGTGGGTGCTGCGACAGGACGGCCGGCTGCGGCTGATCGCCGGACCTGACGCGCTCGTGCTCGATACGCCCGTCGACACGGAAGGAAGGGACTTCACCACGGTGGCCGAGTTCACCGTCGCCGAGGGGACCAGGGTGCCCTTCGTGCTCACCTGGCACGAGTCCCACCGGCCGCCGCCGGCCGCAACCGACGCCGGCGCGGAGGTGGCGGCCGTGACGGCGTGGTGGCAGAGGTGGGCCGGACGCTGCCAGTACTCGGGTCCCTGGGTGGAACCGGTCACGCGCTCGCTGATCACGCTCAAGGCCCTGACCTACGCCCCGACGGGCGGCATCGTCGCCGCCCCGACGACGTCGCTGCCCGAGGAGCTGGGCGGCGACCGCAACTGGGACTACCGCTACTGCTGGGTGCGCGACGCCACGTTCACCCTGTACGCGCTCCTCCTCGCCGGGTACGCCGAGGCAGCCAGGGCGTGGCGGGAATGGCTGCTGCGCGCCGTGGCGGGAACACCGGGGGACATGCAGATCATGTACGGCCCCGCCGGCGAACGCCGTCTGACCGAGCTCGAGGTCCCGTGGTTGGCGGGCTACGAGGGCTCGCGCCCGGTGCGCATCGGCAACGCCGCCGTCGACCAGTTCCAGCTCGATGTGTACGGGGAGGTGATGGACGCGCTCTACCAGTCCCGCCGAGCGGGCATTGACACGCTCACCCACGAGTGGGAGGTGCAGCGGGTCCTGATGGACTTCCTGGAGTCGGCGTGGCAGCGCCCGGACGAGGGCATCTGGGAGGTCCGGGGTCCGCGACGGCACTTCACCCATTCCAAGGTGATGGCCTGGGTGGCCGCCGATCGCGCCGTCAAGACCATCGAGCGGTACAAGGAGCGCGGTCCCGTCGAGCGCTGGCGGCGGCTCCGTGCCACCATCCACGACGACGTGTGCCGCAACGCCTGGGACGGCGAGCGGGCCGCGTTCACCCAGTACTACGGCTCCGGCGAGCTCGACGCCGCCGTCCTGATGATGCCCCTCGTCGGCTTCCTGGAGGCCACCGACGAGCGGATGGTGTCGACCGTGGCCGCCATCGACCGCGAGCTCCGCGTGGACGGCTTCGTGCGCCGGTACTCCCATCCCGACGCCGCCGTCGACGGTCTCGCCGGCTCCGAGGGCGCCTTTCTTCCCTGCACGTTCTGGCTGGCCGACAACTACGCGATGATGGGCCGCAAGGAGGTGGCGACCGAGATCTTCGAGCGCCTGGTCGGCCTGGCCAACGATGTGGGACTGCTGGCCGAGGAGTACGACGTGCAGCACCAGCGGCTGGTCGGCAACTTCCCGCAGGCGTTCACGCACGTGTCTCTGATCAACACCGCCCTCAACCTGTCGCCCGGACCCGGCCCGGCCGAGCACCGGCCGACCACCGGCGAGCAGCCATCGGCGGACGGCCAATCCAAATCGGGGCGCGCGTCGTAGACATCGTGAACAGGCCCGGGGGGGCGGTGGCGGTACCGTCCCCCCCGGGACCCGGGACGCGACACCGCAGGGGTGTCCGCGGCCGGCGTCGATCAAAGCACGCGCGCTGCCGGCCGTGCACGCTGCGTGGTTTGGCCCCGAGTTGTCTTGGTCCGCCGCCCGGTTCGGCGTACCGTCGTCATCCGGGGAGGGGTAGCCGGTCGCCGGGATGAACCATCCGGGCGGCGCTTCGGTTGAGACCTCGGCGACGGGCCTCCTCCCCCCGCCGGACCCGGAACGGCAGGTCGAGCGCGAGGAGCAGCACGACGGCGACGCCGGCCGCGCTCACCGTGTACCACGGCCACGGACCGAGCACCCGCAGCAGCGTCCACGCCTGGGGCGGGGTGCGCAGGTACATGTAGTTCCCACCGGTGACGCCATCCACGGCGCCGACCAGGCCGGTGTAGGCAACAGTGATGGCGAACGTCCGCGCCACCGCGCCGGCGCGCGGTCGCAGACCCAGGCCGACGACCAGGTAGAGCGCGGCGATCACGATGCCGAGGTGACCGATCACGTACTGGAAGAACACGAGGTGGGGGAACGGCACACCGAGGTCGGGCGTGATCACGGCCTGGAGCGTCCCGGCCAGGCCCCAGAACCAGGTCAGCTCCACCAGCAGGGGATGCGGCCACCAGCAGGCGACGGCCGCCACGATGACGGCGACGTCGCACAGCGCCAGGGGCAGCGAGCCCGCCAGCGTCCACGATCCCTGGCGGACCGACGCGACCGTCCAGCTGACCACGACGGCGGCGAGCACCACGCCGAGCAGCCGCCCGGCCCACGCCGTCGCCCGTCCGCGACGGCGGCGGGCGGCGGCGCACAGCAACACGCAGACGGCCACGCCGATCGCGACCGACGTCGCATACGCCGCGGGAGAGACCACGGCAGCCACGCCATCAGCTTGGCAGGTCGGCCGTCAGGTGCCGGGCCGGGCCTCGAACACGAGATCGAGCAGCGCCGTCCAGGGCACGGCGTCCCAGTCCTGCTCGGACGCGACCTTGTGCGCCTGGTCGAGCGCCTCGTACACCTGATTGAGCTGGGTGTGGAAGCCGCGTCGCACGGGACCCTCGCCGATGCGGTCCGGGTCGAAGCGCTGGGCGCCGGCCTCGGCTGACTCCGCCATCTGCTGGCTCACGAGCAGCCCGGCATCGACCTCGGCCTCCAGCCGGGCGATGCCCTCGCGAACCTCGGCCGCCAGGCGGGCCACGCCCGTCTTGCCCCGCCGCGCCAGCTCGGACGCCCACGTGCGGCACAGCCGAGCCCGCTGCTGCTCGAGCTCGGGACGGCCGTCGACCTGTCCCGCTCGTTCGAGATAGGGGACCATGCCGTCGCGCTGGGGCGCCGGGATGGCGCGGATGAGTCCCTTGAGGACCGTCTCGACGACCAGGCTCGGGCAGGTCCCCGCCACGCGGATGTCGTCGGCGTCGACGGCTTCGATCGACTCCTTCAGGCCGAGCAGGGCGGCGTCGAGCCGCCCGTCCATGCCGGTCTCCCGCTCCGTCTGCACGCCGGCCGAGATCGACGCCACGTGGCCCTCGCGGCTCACCTCCAGCCAGCCCTCGTACGCGTCGGTCTTCCACTCGACCCGGCGCCGGTGGTGGTCACCGACTCGCTGCCACTCCGTGATTGGCCCGACGGTGTCGCTTCCTTCCAGCGCCGCGACAAAGGCGCGCAGGTGGTCGTCGTCGTCGGTGAACTCGACCACCTTGTCCAGCGACTCCTCGACGGTCACCGAGCTCGCGAAACTTGCCACGCCGTCATCGTAGGCGAGCCCTTCCCCGCGGCGGCCGCTCCCGGCGGTATCAGCGCCGCGGCTCGGTCGCCTCCTGGTAGGCGTGGTACACGGCGATCATGTCGGGGTAGATCGCGTCCTCGCCGATCCGCCCGAGGATGCCGTAGCGGATCAGCTCCCGCCGGACCGGCCCGGTGGGCTCCGAGATCACGAACCGGATGTGGTGCTCGGCGAGGAGCGCGCAGACCTGCTTGAGCGCCTCCCCGCCCGTGTAGTCGACGTCCGGGATGGCGGGGGCGTCCAGGCAGAACCAGCGCAGCGGAGCCTCGCTGTCGGAGACCAGGACGCGGACGTCCTGGAGGAGGTGGCTGGCGTTGGCGTAGTAGAGGCTGCCGCCGAAGCGGTAGATGACCAGCCCCGGCGCGGTGCGGGCGTCGGGGGCGACCGGGTCGCGGTGCCAGCCCGGAGGTTGATCGTTGGGGATCATCACCCTCGTATAGGGGTGGTACGAGAAGCGGAGGTGGTCGATCATCGACACGACGATGGCCAGGATGATCCCCTGTTCGACGCCGGCCACGATCACCGTGGCGGCGGTGAGCACCGCCACGACGAACTCGTCCCGGCGCAGGCGGTACACGGCCCGCAACCCGGGGATGGAGATGAGCTCGATCCCGATCATGAACACGATCGAGGCCAGTACCGCCTCGGGCATGTACTTCAACGGCGCGGTCAGGAACAACAGCACCACGATCACGATGACCCCGGTGGTCAGTTGGGCGAACTGGCTCTGTCCCCCGGCTCCGTCGACCATCTGGGTCTTGGTCGGGCTGCCGTTGACCACGAACGTCCCCGACAGCCCGGCGACGCCGTTGGCGGCGGCCAGCCCGATCAGGTCCCAGTTCTCGCTGAACTCCTCGTTGTACTTGGCTGCATAGGCGCGCGACGTCGCCGCGCTCTGGGCCAGGATGAGCACGAAGATCGAGAGCGACGTGCCGGCGAGGGGCGGGATGTCCGACCACGTCACGTTGGGGAGACCGAGGCTCGGCAGCCCGCTCGGC
>Ga0306920_100005606_pt1 | contig 16262 bp, 11 predicted proteins | sample flu12Cox44000170_FD_204666 | JGI IMG/M metagenome (GOLD analysis project Ga0306920, IMG submission 204666) | Lab enrichment of tropical soil microbial communities from Luquillo Experimental Forest, Puerto Rico - flux4day.12C.oxic.44.000.170 (v2)... | ecosystem: Environmental > Terrestrial >... | reverse complement strand
GCTTGGCGTGCGCGGGCCCGTTGCCGTTAGGCCAAAACGGTTCCAGAACAGGTACCAGAACCGGCCGTATGCCCGCAATTCCGCGGTGGAGGGCACCAAGAGCGTTTTCCATGTTGTTTTCAGACTGCGCTGAAGAACGGCCAACAGGTAAACCCCTGATCCGAGGTAGGCCATTGAGGAGGCGAGCGCCGCACCTTCTATGCCCCAGCGGGGGATTAGGAGGAAATCGAGAATGAGCGTAAGCACCAGTCCGATGACCGCGGAAATAGGGAGATGATTTATCAATCCGCGGGCGCTCAAGTCGGCGGCGGTGACCTTACCAAGAGCCAACGCGACCGTTCCCGGGAGAATCCACCATACGACGGGAACGCTTGGCGCGAAGCGAGCGCCAAAGATCATGGGGATGGCTATGGGGCTGGCGATGCCGATGACCAGAGCACCAGCCGTGGTGAGCAGAGCGACCTGCCGCAAGATCAAGCACGTAAAGTCTTCGGCTCCTGAACCAACGGTTCGCGCGGTACGCGGGAACAAGGCCACGGCCACGATGGCGGGAAGCTGCCAGAGGGCTTCAGAGATAATCACCCCCAGGGAATAGAGGCCGACATGTGAAGCGTCTAGGAAATAGTTCACCACGAAAACGTCCAGGCGATAGCTGAAGAAAGAGGCCAGCGTTCCGGCCTGTCCGCGAATGCCAAACAGTATGGTGGGAACAAGCTGCGACTGTGCCCGCAGGATTTGCCAGGCGTTTCGAAAGAAACGCCGGAGAGCCAAAATCGCCATCGCGACAGCAAAGGAGAGCCCGATAAGGTAGCCGATGACGGCCGTTTCGGCGCGGCGGCCCATGAACAGAATAACTGCCAAGAACCCCAACAGTGCTGCAGAACGATTTACTAGTGCGACCAACGAACGAAGGTAAAAGCGCTCCTCGCCCACCAGCATGGCCATCAATACGCTAAATAGGACGGCCGTCGGGATCGACCATAGAACAAGAGAACCCAATTCCGGCGTTATGCCCTTTAGGAAAGGGGGATGAACCTTCCAGAACAACACTGCCCACGTGGAGGCGGCCAAAACGCAGCCGATCACCACCCACATCATCACCGCTGGAAACCAAGACAAGTAGTCTCCACGGAATTTGGAAATCCAGACAACAACGACCACTTCGCTGCCGAGACTGCCGACCATTGCTCCAACCGCGATGGACATCAGACACAGGCTGATCAATCCTCGAGGGGCGGGTCCGAGCAGGCGGGCAAAGCATATCTCGGTGATGGCGGCGATGGCGATACACCCGAACTGGCCCCCCGCTATCGTCAACAGGTTGGAAATGAAGCTCGGCGCACTCTTGGGAGGGTGGCAAGGGGGCTCATTTCCGGAGAAGCTGAGTTCAACTTGCGCCTGCATTTCTTTGATCCTCATGAAAACCGCACCTGCGATCTAGGCCCCAGGCAGACATGCCGAAAGGTTCCGCAGGCGAATCGGCGTATGAAAAAAGAAAACCTATACGAGGCCCATTCTCCGATTGAGAATAAATGGTTTCAATATCATTAAAAACTTACGAATCTCCATCAGACTGTTTCGAAGTTACAGGCGTCTCAGATGCGCGACTTATTTCAAGAAACTTTAATAATTGGTTTATTTAGCCGCGAAACCGCTGCCATACCTTTCAACAGCTATGGGCAGACTCCGAAGGTGCAGTAAAACCAAATCGCAAGAGGGGTACGCGCTTCTTGTGGTGATATTCTTTGTGGCGCTGCTAGCAATTTCAGTCATCGTTGCGACGCCAAACTTGATTCTTCATGATCGTAGAGAAAAAGAAAAAGAAATGATTTGGCGCGGCAAGCAGTATGTCCGGGGTATCCGTTTGTACTACCAGAAGACGGGTCATTTGCCGACGCGGCTGGAGGACTTGTACCAGCCCAAAACCGGCATCCGTTTTATGCGCCAGGCCTACAAGGATCCGATGAATACAGTTGACGGGTCATGGCGTCTGATTTACAGCGGATCGAGTGAGCAAATCATGGGAAGCGCGGAACCGCAACCAACGCCTTCGGGTGAAGGTGTGTCCACGACGAGGCTGATGGCCAGCCCCCTCTCCGCGCCTACTTATTCCGCAAAAAATCCCCTTACCTTGGCTAACCCTGCAATTGGCTCTCAGGGCGCCATGAACAATCCCGGCGGCTCAGCTTTGTCTTCGACAAATGAAAGCCTGTCTGCGGGCTCGCAAGCAATGCCTTCCTCGAGTGATGCCCCAGCGACTTCATCGCCGCTCGATTCTAGCTCGCCCTTCCCATCCAGACCCATAATCGGGGTGGCAAGTAAGATCGACAGAAGTTCCATCATGCGGCTGGACGGGGCGGATAACTACCTGCAGTTCAAATTCATCTGGAAGGTGGTAACCGCGAACCCGTCTACGGTGACTCCCAATCCCTAGCACGCCGGGCCCCTCGCGGCACTCAAGTACCCGGACAAACGCGCTCTATTGCAGATCAATCTCTCGGCTAAAGGTCTGCAACAGATCGCAGCCGTCCCACACGGTACTGAAATTCAAGGCTGAACCGATAGGCACAATCCGATCCACAGCCCGCTTTGGAAGCGAGAGGGCCAGGTTTCGAATTTCTTCGCGTGCGAATCCAAAATACGAGAGGGTTTGATCTTTTTCGGTCAAAAGCTGCGGCAAACCCTCCAACCGTGGGATTTCAGCCTCGAAGAATAAACCTCCGCCGCATTCGAGGTTCCGGAAATCTGGTGCTGCTATGGGCGCGAGGTGAATCCTGCTAACGCTCCCGGTCGGGTTCGGCTCAATACCATCGGCCATTTCCAACCCGGCCGAAACAAACGCGGTCACCAATTTGTTGATGCCTACGATTTCGGGATACTGAATCGACCGGCGGTTAATCTCTTCGTGGACTGCCGGCCAAAATAGCTGTTTGGCGAAATCGCAACTAGATTTTTCGCCGACCCACACAACCAGTCTAGGCGACGAACACGCCATCTGGTCGAACCAATAGGCATCATTGGAAAAACGCTCCGCTAACTGGCGTAGCTGGCTTTCATCAACGGAACGAATGTCATCCGCGTTGATCACCGCCAGCGAAAAGCGCGAAGCAAACACGACCTCAATGCCGAGAGGATTCATGGGAATCGCCCGTAGTCGCCGCACGGTCTCGTCTCCGCCCCACAGGACCCGCACTTGACAACATTGCGAAAGTTGCTCGGTGATTTCGTGGGCGTGATCATAGGCTATTACGAGGCTCCTGAGCATGATGGGGCGGAATTTCGGTTGCTCGATGACGAGATTAATCTTGGCGAGAAGGGCCGTGACTTCTTCTCCTCTGCGCTGCGAAAGTCGCACGATGTTTGCGTTGCCTACGAGCATCGACAGAAACCAGGAATACAGAAAAATGGAATCGACGTTCGATGGCGCGAAGTGCAATGCGATCCCTCGTGCCAGCGACAAACGGCCCGCTCGTCGCTCGTTGAACGCTCCGTGCAGCTTCGCAATATGCCCCTTGCGCATCCAATGGGCCACCGCCGCCATCTGTGGCATGCGGGACATAACGCCGTCCAAGAGGACGCTTTTGGAAACGGCGTCAACAAATTCGACGACAAGCGGATCAAAGGGCGGCAACGTGGCCGTTTCGATCAGCAGCTGCAATTGCCGCTCATGATCCGGGGCCGACGTAGGTACGAGCACGTTGATCATGATGATGTCTGATAGGTATCACTACAGCCGCGGAGTTCGGCGGTCGACAATCGGCCGAGGACTGAAAAGTGGCTGCCCCTGCGGCCACATCGGCAGCCATCGCTGCCATGGACGACGCCTAGGTCTTCTGTGAGCAAAACATGTCCTGGATAGCTACGTGGAATTGTGCTCATGCTCTCGATTAAACCAGGAACGCCGTGCGGCTGCACATCCAGGGTTCGGGGGTGGCGCACAAGGACCTCGGAATAATCTGCGGCGTGGAAGTAGCCCTCTTCGCACTCCATGAAGATGGAACCGGTTTGCTCCACCATTCCGTAGTAATTATGGACGGAACGGATGCCCAAGGTGTGGTGTAGGCGCTGCTTGAACTCCAAATTCGAAACTTTGCTCTCTTCCAGCTTTTTCCAGCCGCCTCCGTGGATCAGAATGCTATCACCGAAGTCCAGCTTGCGGCCAGAATGGTCCGCAGCGAGCAACAGATGCTGCCAGAGAATAAAAGTGAAACCGAACAACAGAATCTTTTCGCCCTGATGGCGAGCGATAAACGAGTCGAGGGCTTGCCAATCTGGTTGCATCGTTTCCGAAAGGAGCGCATAAGTTTGATCAGCACCGAATTGAGAAAAGCCCAGAATACCAGCGCCGCGAGCGGAGAACGAGCTTCTGTCTTTCACGACACCCGGGTGATCAAGAATGATCATAGGCAGGCGCTTGGCGCCCACGAAGGAACGTACGATCCGCACGAGCGCGTGAGCTTGGCTGGTAGCCGTATCTTTGTCCAGGAAAATCCGGGAAGGACGCTGAGCGCTGGTGCCGCTCGAGCTAAGGGTTTTGATGATTAACTCGGAGGGTTGGCTACGCAACTCCATTTCCTTAAACAGCCTCACGGGGAGCGCGGGCAGGTCTGCGAGACGACCAAATTTGGTTTTACCGTGAAAAGCAGCACACAAAATTCTGCGATAAGCGGGGCACCGTTGGGCGTGGAAAGCGGTCAAGTCGTTCATCTCCTCGAGGATGCGAGCCGTTTTCTCAACAGAATCTTCGGCATAGGGATTCTCGCGGTAAACCGATACCGTGGATTCTGCCCTCATCTGGAAGACTCCAGCCTTGCCAGGGATTGATAGTCGATCTTGCTGTTCGGAAAACGGGGAAGCACATCAACATTGACAATGCGAAACGCGCTCGGGTGGATCTTGAAAAGCTGCTCCAAGATCCCGGCGACTTGATGTTCTCGGTCCCGACGCTGCAGTGCGACAACGATGTGATCGTCGGTTCCAAAGCAGGCCAGAGCTCCACACCCATGCCGCCCAAGGATCTCTTCCATTTCGTCCAGACTGAACCTCTTGCCAAAGACCTTCAAGAACCGCTTCAGTCGACCGGTAATGTAGTAAAAGCCCTCCTCATCACGTCTGGCGAGATCACCCGTCCGCAGTTGACCTCCGAGTTCATCCGCTTTACCAAGATCGCTGCGGGTCTCGGCGTAACCGAGCATCACATTCGGACCCCTATACAACAGCTCCCCCGTATCCGCATCGAGGGAAAGTGTACCGCCCGGAATAGCCACTCCTATGGAACCAGGTTTATCCTGCAGGTGCGCGGGCGGAACATACGCAATGCGCGCGGTAGCCTCCGTCTGGCCGTACATCACGAAAAATTGCCAGCCCCGCCGAAAGCACAACCGTTCGAGTTGGCTCACGCGATCGGCGGAGAGGTGCCCTCCTGCTTGTGTTAGCAGCCTGAGTCCCGGCAGATCCTTTTCGAGCATGCGCATGCTTAACATCACTTCGTAATGATAAGGAACACCCGCGATAGAGGATGCCCGTTGCGCGCTCACAAAATCCCAGTAGTCCCGCTGAAGAAAGCCGCCGTTGGTAACGAGCAGCCGGCCGCCAGCGAGCAGGTGCGTGTTCACAATAGATAAGCCGTACGAATAGGACATCGGGAGAGATGTCAATCCCCGGTCTTCAGGCGAGAGTTGAAGGTAGGAAATGATCGATTCGGCGTTCGCTTGCAGATTCTTGAGGGACAACCGCACAAGCTTGGGGCTTCCAGTGGATCCGGAAGTGGGCAAAAGGAGAGCCAAATCAGGCGCAAGAGGCAGATCGCAGGGGGCCGCGTCCCTGCGATACAGGAATCCGAACGGAGACTCCGCTTCTGCATAGCCGGCGACTGACCTCTGGCACGGGGTAAACACGAAGTCCGGTTTGTAGGTTTCCAGCAACGAATCGAAGAGTTCCGGCTGCAATTCGGTGTCAAGCAAACACGCTACGTGCCCACTGCGTAGGGCCCCCAAATAAGCGGCCAAACACTCGGCCCCATTGCGGCAAAGCAGGAAGCTCAAGGTTCTTCTTCCATACCACGCAAGAGCATCTGCAAGCCCGTCGCTCTGAAGGGCAAGCGCTTTGTAGTTCACCAAGCGATTGTCCGGTAAAACGACCGCAGTCGCAGCGGAGGGATGATTCAGATTCCAGAAGCCTACAGCCACATGCCACCGTCAACGCCGAGTACTTGCCCCGTCACATAAGAAGTGTAGTCGGAGGCGAGCATGCAGATTACCTGCGCAACCTCCTCGGGCTGCCCCAGCCTTCCCATTTTGATCGAGCGAAGGAGCTCCAACTTCTTGGGCTCAGGAATGTTGGCAATCATGTCGGTGGCAATGACGCCCGGGGCAATGGCGTTGACGCGGATTCCATACGGAGCGAGTTCGCGTGCCGCAGATTTTGTGACCCCGATGACCCCGGCTTTGCTTGCCCCGTACACCACCTGGCCTTCGTTTCCGGAGCGTCCGATGATCGAAGCAATGTTAATGATACTGCCGGATTTCGAGGCCATCATGATTCGAGCGGCAAACTGAAGAATCTGAATCAACGGGACAAGGTTCGTTTGCAGCACTTCCGAGATCTGCTTGCTAGAGATCATCCCAATCATCGCGTCGCGCAAAATTCCAGCGTTGTTCACGAGGAAATCAAGTTGTCTGGTGTATTCGTGAACATCGCGAAAAGCCGCTTTGAGAGCGGTTTCGTCCGACAAGTCGCATACGATAATCTTGGGCTGGACTCCTCCTTCCTTCTCAACCCTGCGGGCCGTCTCTTCCAACCTTTCCTGCGAGCGCGCCAAGAGGATCAGGCGCGCACCATGACGGGTGGCTTCGATTGCCGCCGCCCTTCCAATCCCGCGGGATGCACCGGTGATCCAACCGACGCGGCCGCGCAGGAGCATCAGAACTGCACTCCATACTTCCGAAGAATTTCGCGTGCCTTAGGGTAGGAGGACAAATCGAGTACGTCATCGGTGTCCAGCATGATGTCGAAGGTCGAGTCCAGAGTGGCTATAAGCGCCATGTGTGCGACGGAATCCCAGCCTGGTGTGCTTGCGTACAGCAAGGTCTCGTTGACGCTTTTCTCGGACATGTTCAAGGCATTTGCAAATGCCCGGCGCAACTTCAGTTCGCTCTCCGATTCGATCAGGTTCTGTTCTTGCATGGCGGAGCCTCCCGCTTGGTTCGACACAATCAAAGGTTGTAATCTCTGAGGTCCACTGAAAAACCTGCAACGCCGCGCTAATGCGAGACGGTGTTCAGCAGCACTGCACTAAGGGTCGACGAAGATTACGCCGGTGAATGGGGGAAGCGACCCAATGCCGGAGACTGGCGGCTGCGCAATGGCGACGAATTGGTTGGGAGCGATCATGTAGAAGGTTCCCTGGTACGAGGTCCCAGAAGCAAAATCGCCGACTAGAGGACCCTGGAAGCTTATGAGTCCATGCCCGTTGGCAAGATCAGTCGAAGTGAGAAAAGCGATTTTCCCAGTAAAGCTCGCATCGCTAAGTTTGCCGCCCTGCGTAGCGATGGAAGTGAGATCGCCAACCGCCTGATAGCTGCCAGGCTTACCTGTCCCGACAGCAGTCGGGCTCGCGAAGTTCATGCTTAATACTGCGTTTGGTACTAACGGGGTCGAGGAAGCGCCAAATCCGCCAACCAAATTTCCCGAGATGTCAGAAAGCTGGAAAGGAGCACCGGTCTGAGGCAGAGTCGTCCCCGATAACGCGCGGTTGGTAATGAAATTCGCGGGTGGGCCGCCCGATGTGGAGATGTCCTCTTCGACGAAGAAGCCTTTGCCGGTATCGTAGAGATACCATGCGCCAGCGTCCATGAAGTTGGTGGCGAACCCGTTCGGTGCGGACAGGGCGGCGCGCCCAGTGGCGGGGTCAAACGTGACCGTGCCATCCGCCCCCTCCCCGATGAGGAATTGTCCCAGATCGTTGATGTCAAACTTAACGTTGAAGCTGTTGCCCCCCGACACCGTGAGAACTCCAACGATAACAACGGGGTAGATGGGGTTCGGTGTCTGGTATGGATAGGCATCGAAGCCCGTGAGTTGTATCACGTTCACGCCGTTTACGCTGCCCGCGGTGAGGGCATTTTGGCTTCTCGCCTCTCCCGCAAAGTTGGTGGCGAAGGCTGCACCTTTGTCGATCTCAATCAGGAAGAAATGCTTGCCATCAACAATGTAATAAGCGTAGTTAACGGTTTTTCCCTGCACGGTCATGTTGAGGGTGCCTCGGCCAACAGCATCCGGGGCAGTTTGCAAGTCCGGACTCAAGGGCTGCGCGACGAATACGGGTGTCAGATTGGCCTGAAAGCTTTGATCGATCAGCCCGCCGGTAACCCCGCTCGCACCGAGGACAAGCTGCCCGGCAGCAATGGTGCGCCCTCCGAAGGGAGAATCCGAATTAACACCAAAGGCATAGCTTCCCGCAGGCTTTGTGGACAGCGCGGTGGTGTCTTGCAACTCGACGACACCGGAAGCCAGAAAATCTCCTTGGTCCAACTCGATCATTCGTCCGTGAGTTCCGTCGGCGGACATAATGCAGCGAAACCCAGGGGACACGCCCGACGGATAGCGATAGCTAGTCAGGGTTATCACGGCTTCAATTATGCCGTTCGGAAGGATGTTCACGGTGTAAGCGCCCGTTTGCGGCGTCGTTACGTTTGTGACGCCACCGTAATTGTTTACGTCAAATTCTACGTTCGTGATGTTGCCATTCCCGTCCGCCGTGAAGGTACCGGCAAACGCCAAGGGGCTCTGAGCGGCCTGCACGGGCGGAGCCGCGAGATCAGCGTTGTCGTATCCACGCAAGAGGAACGCATACGTTCCCTTAAAAAAGATAGTGGTGTTCTGAATCGTGAAGCCAAAAGAGTCGGTGGCCGAGCTATTGTCAACGGCAGTAGCCGTAATGGTTGGATTGATATTGGCTCCGGAAGGAAAGGTGGTGGGCGGTGTATAGACGATCGAGGTGTTGGATGCGCCAGGAGACAGGGTGCCGCACGCCGGAGAGCAATCGCTCCCCCCGGCGGTCAGCGTCCAACTGGCTCCAGAGTTGGACGGATCATTTGTAACCGTCGCGTTCACGGTTACGGGGGCTGCACCAATCAGGATGGAAGAAAACTTATTGGTGATCTGAATCGCCGCCGGAGGATAGACGGTGAAAATAAATGCATATTGTTGTGTGGTTTCGGAAACGGAGCGCGCTATGATCGTGGCCTGTTGATTCAAGGCTATATTCGCCGGTGGCGTGTATGTCGCGCTGAAGCTCGGAGAGCCCTGGGCCGACAAAGTGCCACAGGCCGGCGCACAAGCGACGTTCGTGTTCGTTAAAGCCCAGTTCACCCCTGCTTGCGCTTTATCATAAGAGACCGTGGCGTGCAGAGTGGTAGGGTTCTTGCCGACTTGAGCGTAAGTAAAAGGGTTGGTCACCACAACCACAACATCCAGCGGCGATTCCAGGCCGCCTCCACACCCAAGGAGACTTACGGCAAGTGCGGTGCCGAAAAACAGAGCCCTCAAACGGAGCATGAAGATTTCGATGTCTCCTAGCATTGGAACCTGATTCACGGCTTCACTGAACCTGGTCGGAAACGCAGGTTGGTCAGCCCTAAAGTAACGGACAATTGTGAATGGAAGGAAACGTGTGTGCGAATGTTTGGCGACTCACAGGTAAAAGTTGCGTGTAGCCGTCATTGGCGCCCAGAGTCTAACATGAACTTCCGTTCGGAGAGTTACGACGCTATTCGCTCACTTAACCTGAATCCTACGTGAAAAGTAGCCGACAAGCTCCCCTCATGGGTGCAAGGGCAAGATCGCTTTGTCGGTGGCTCCGGCGACAAATTTCCGGGTTTTCTCGAGCCCCGTGACGCCGGTTCAAGCTAAGGCCCCTCTCAGCGAATCGAAAGTAAATAGACAGTGACTGCAGTGTTCTAAGCTAAGGACGACGGTCTCTATCGCGAGCCGTCGTCTCGGGAGAACCGCCCCAAGAAGGTTTTCATCAACAGGATTTCAACAACGGCTGTGCTGTTCGATTTATTGATGGGGCATAAATCGTCAGTTCATCGAATCGCAACACTTGCGATGACAAACTGAGCAAACAATCTTCTCGTCAGAGGTGATCCTCGTGAGATCGAAAGTAGTAGTGTTCCTGGGCTTGCTCTCCCTCTTGGTGGGCTGCGTGATCCCGGCACGCGGTCAGGCACCGGATACTGCCCAGGGAAAGAAAGGAAGCCTCATTGGAACAGCACTGGACCCGTCCGGTGCGGTTGTCCCGGGCGCGGTGGTTACGTCCCTAGACAGCGCGGGACAAAAGCAAACGGCGACCACTGACGAGAAGGGCGAATATCGGATCGATGGGCTGGATCCCGGGGTGTACAAGGTCGTTGCGGTAGCACCGGGATTTCAGGATTTGACGGTGGAAAATGTCACCGTTAAAGCTGGAGAGCCCTTGCGCGTGGATCTGAAACTCGTTCCGGCCTCTGCCGCCACTGAGAAAGTCAACGTTACGGCGGGAGGGGCAGCGCAGGTAGAGCAGGAAACCGCGCAGATTGCCGGAATTCTTACCAACAAAGAGATCACGACCTATGGCTTAAACGGCCGGAATTTCACGCAACTGATTGCCCTGGCTCCAGGCGTTAGCAACCAAACGGGCCAAGATGAGGCGCTGGTTGGGGTAAAGGGCAGCGTGAACTATAGCGTGAACGGCGGTCGTGTGGAGTACAACACGTACGACGTGGACGGCGGCGATGTTTTGAATGCCAGCATCAACCGAAGCTCGAGCACCTTGATCGTCTATCCCAGCATCGACACCATCAACGATATGCAGGTCCTGACTTCGAATTATGGCGCCATGTATGGACGAAGCGCGTCTGGAACAATTCTGGTGACCACGAAGTCCGGTGGGACGTCCTTTCACGGCGGCGCTTACTTCTTTGCGCGAAACAACATCTTTAACGCGCGCAATTTTTTTGACCAAACGAAAAGCGCTCCGCTCTACGAAAAATACGAGCCGGGCGGGTTCATCGGCGGCCCGCTCTATATCCCTGGCGTCTACAATGTGAACAAGGACAAAACGTTTTTCTTCTTCTCCGAGGATTATCGCCACGACAAAGAACCAGTAGACTTCAACCAGGCGGTACCCTCGCTCGGCGAGCGCAACTGCGCCAACAGCCCCCTCAACTGGAATAATCCGTTTCCACCGCCGCCGACTTTTCCCATTTCCGGTGGTGTGCCATGCCAGAATCCAGCCAGCGTTGCCACCGCCGGCATTGTCCGCTATGCCGATTTCAGCGATGTTTGTCCGCAGACTTCGCCGCCCGGACTGCCCGGAGGCCAGGTCTATTTTGCGTTGACCCCGGGAGTTTCAAATCCCGGCGGTCCGGGAACCTTACCCGTACACCCTGATTGTCCGACAGTTGGCGCAACAGGAACGGGACAGTATTTGACGTACCCGGGAAACTTGGTTCCGGTCACCGCGCAGGCGGCGGCAATTCTCGATACCAACCTGATCCCCCTCCCTAACTCGACCACCGGGTGCAACTCCACGGTCCACTCCTGCTACGATGCGGCGGTGTCACCACTGACAACCTGGAGACAAGAGCTGTTCCGTATCGATCACAATTTTTCGACCACCCAGAGGCTTTCTTTCCGGTACATCCATGACGAATGGAGCACTCAGGTACCGTATGTGCAATGGGGTTTCGTGCATAACAGCTTTCCAACCGTGCAGAACGACTTCACCGGACCCGGACTGAGCATGGTCGCGCATTTCTCCAGCACGATAAAGAACCGCCTGGTCAACGACGCCGCCATGGCGTACACCTCCGACCATATTAACCTCACCAACTTTGCCGGGCCCGGCGTCACGAACGGGTCTTTGGCCCGGCCTCCGATATTGGACAATGCGCCATGCAACAACGGACCCACCTGCGGGATAGGCTACATCTTTGATAATACGGCCAACAAGTTCGGAAACAAGATACCTGGCTTGCTCATTGGAGGGAACAACGCTGCCTACGGGGGCAACGGTTTCATCATCGACCCAGGTTACCTGCCGTGGCATCACTCTAACCCCACGTATAGCCCACGCGATGACGCCTCCCTGGCCCTAGGAAAACACACCCTGCAATTCGGCGCCTTGTTTATTATCGCCCAGCGAAACGAGGTAAATCCTCCGGTTGGCGCAAACACCGGCGATATTCAGGGTTTGGCAACTTTCAGCAATGTGAATAGCCGCGCCACCACCGGAAACGCCTATGCCGATTTTCTCGTCGGAAACATCCAGAGCTTCACGCAGGATAGCGGCCAAGGCGTGTACCATAACAATTACAAAATCGCCGAACCGTACATCCAGGACAATTGGAAAGTGCGACCGAACCTTACCTTGAACTTGGGGGTTCGACTCAGCTTTTTCGGGTTGTACACGGAGAAATATCATCAGTCCTTCAACTGGGTCCCTACGCAATTCAGCACCAGCGTTGCCTCCGGCGTGGTCGTTGACCAAGCGACCGGCCGCCTGCTGACCACTGCAGGCGACTCCATCCCGATTGACCCGAGCAATCCGAGCCCTTTACTGCTGAACGGAATCGTGCAATGTGGCGTGGGTACATATGCGAATGGGCAGAAGGTTCCGCCCGGATGCATGAGCAACCAACTGCTCAATACCGCTCCTCGGATCGGGGTTGCGTGGGACCCATTCAAGAACGGCAAAACCTCCGTGCGTGCAGGGTACGGAATTTTTTACGAGCATGGCACCGGCAACGAAGCAAACACAGGTTCACTCGAAGGAAGCTCAGGACCGCAAGGGGCAGGAGGCGTTCTGAGCATGACCCAATACTACCCAACCGGCTGGGGCTGCATTGGGGATCTGCTCACCGGGTGCGGATTCAACCCAAGCTTCCCTTGCTACAAAGGCAACTGCACGCGCAGCGCCTTTCCTTTGAACGTGACGGCGATTCCCACCAAAGTTGACTGGCCGTACGCGCAACAATGGAGCTTGAGCCTGCAACGGTCGCTGCCGGGCGATTTACTCGCATCCGTCGCTTATGTGGGGAGCAAGGGTACGCACCTGACAACGGAATTGCAAGTGAACCAATTGCTGCCATTGAATCCTGTCGACAATCCGTTTTTGCCCGGCCAACCGCTCACCAATTTCATCTGCCTGGGTGAAGCTGCCCCGTTCTTTACCATAAACGGCGTTAACTACGGCCCGGGCAGTGCGCCGTACCAAAACTTGCTTGCGGCGTGCGCCGGGATGAACCCGGTTGCTCCCGCGGCAAACTCGATCCGCATTCCCGGTTACGCCATAGCTCCCGGACTCGGACAGGTGTACTCGCTGCAAAACATCGCGAATTCTAACTATCACGCGATGCAATTTACCCTTCGCCGCACCAGGCCACCCTTGTCCGTCGGGATTTCTTACACCTATAGCCATTCGATCGATGACTCTTCCGATCGCTTCAGTCAGGTTTTCGTCAATGCCTATAACATTGCGCAAAATCGAGCCAGTTCGGACTTCGATCAGCGCCATTTGTTGAACGTTAGCTATATTTGGGAGTTGCCTCTAAACAGGTTGCACAGGGCGCTGAACTTTGCCGATGCCGATCCCACAAACGAAGTTGCCGGCCATGGGGAAAGCGAGCGAATGAAGGCGTTTCTTCAGGGCTGGGAATGGGCGGGTATCACCATCTTTTCTACCGGCACGCCATTTAGTGTTATCAACGGAGGCAGCCCAAACGGAATCGCTACGGCGGATAACGCTGGTGTTCTTTCCGTGATTGGCCCGGGCAGCTACCCGGACTTCGTAAAACTGATCAACCCTTCTAACGTCATTTCCAGGAACATTCCGCCGTCTGGTCTGTTTGGTCCCTTATTGGGAAACCCGGAGCCGTTTATTGCGCCTCAAGGGGCGACCTACGGCAATGCCGGTCGCAATTTCATGCGTAATCCAAGTCGGCTCAATTTCGACATGTCCATCACGAAGAACCTTGAGTTCCGCGAACAGCGGAACCTGCAATTCCGTTTCGAGGTCTTCAACGTTTTTAACCACACACAGTTCCGCATTTATGATCCAACCAACCCCGGAAACCCGGGATACAACGTTGTGAATTGCTATGGGAGCAGCGGGAACTTCTCGGCAGGCGATACCTCCTGTTTACAATCAAGCTCCTTTCTTCACCCTGTCGACGCCCATCGCCCGCGCACCGTCCAACTGGGTGTCAAGTACTCCTTTTGAGCTCACCCACACAAAGGAGCCCAGACCGGGCCGGCAGCTGCGGGCGTGTCCGGTCCGTCGACAGAAATGCGGTTCACAGGCACGGACTTGCCCGGCGTGAGGACTTCCCCTCGAAGTAGTTCCGGCTCGGCGATGCCAGCCACGTAGCCTTCTCCTCAATGGAATTCGGGGAAGTCTGGTCCGCCACACCCAAACCTGCCGACGGCGAATTCGTGCCGTTCCTCACGTCCACACCGCTGACAGGATAGTGCTGAGCAGGAACTAAGAACTAAGTCCGCAATCGCTTTAATGATTGCTATGACTCGTAGCTTAGTGCTCCCATTCGCAAATACGATGACGTATTTTGATCGCTTAACGTGACCTACGTCTGATAGACTTGGCATCAGTGGGTATTCCCCGATGCCGCGACAAAGCCCATTCCACGTAGTTTTGTCTGAGCACGAACGCCAGCACTTGGAGTCGATAGCCCGCCAATATACGTCACCGTATTGTGATGTCATTCGCGCCAAGATCGTCCTCCTCGCGGCCGAGGGTCTCTCCAATGATATGATCGCCGCGCGACTCGATACGCCTCGCCAGATCGTCAGCAAGTGGCGTAAGAGATTCTGCCTGGCCCGCCTGCCCGGCCTCGAGGATGAACCTCGCGGCGGGCGCAAGGCCCGCTTTTCCCCCCTGCATCGTGGTTCAGGTAAAAGCCCTCGCTTGTGAACTGCCTCATCGCAGGGGCCTGCCATTGTCTCGCTTTTCCATCGCCGACATCCGGCGGGAAGTCCTCCAACAAGGACTGGTGGCGGAGATCAGCGGTGCCACGATTTGGCGGTGGCTCAGCCAAGACGCGATTCGTCCTTGGCGGCATCGAACCTGGATCTTTCCGCGGGATCCCTTATTTGTGGAAAAGGCCGGTCCCATCCTCGATCTCTATCAAGGTCTCTGGCAAGGACAACCCCTGGGCCCTAAGGATTTCGTACTCTCGGCCGACGAGAAGACCAGCATTCAAGCGCGTCGCCGAAAGCACCTCTCCGTTGCGCCTGCCCCAGGAAGGCCAGCTCTCCTCGAACAAGACTACGAGCGGGCCGGAGCCTGGGTCTATCTGGCCGCCTGGGATGTGCGCCGCGCCAAAGTCTTCGGCCGCTGCGTCAGGAAGAACGGCAGCAAACCGTTCGACAGTTTGGTGGGCGAGGTGATGAGCCAGGAGCCTTATCGGTCGGCAGCACGCGTGTTTTGGATCATCGATAATTGCTCCGCTCACCGCGGTCAGAAGTGTGTTCAGCGACTGCAAGCCCGTTGGCCCTCGGTCATCCCGGTACACACTCCGATCCACGCCAGTTGGCTCAACCAAATAGAGATTTACTTTTCCGTCGTTCAACGCAAAGTCCTCACGCCCAATGATTTCGACTCGCTCTCAAAACTGGAGACGGCTCTGCTCGCCTTCCAGGAGCGTTATGAAAAATCCGCCGCTCCGTTCCGATGGACCTTCACTCGCGAGAAGTTGGCGAAGCTCATGGTCCGCCTCGCCGTCAAGCCCCTCGCCCAGCCTCTTGCCCAGGTAGCTTGACCCCTCATGCAAATACGTCACCGTAATTCCGAACGACAGCACTAAGCTAAGGTAGGTTTGGGGAAGGTCCGCCCTCGGTCTTCGCGCTCCTTCTCGGCAACGCAGCCCGAGTTCTTGCTTTCCGCCACATCGACATGGGTCTGCCTTAGCACTTTTATGATGCAAGGTAGTACGGCAGGGGGAGGGGAGTAGGGCGCCCAATTGTGGTTAGCCAGCATACTTGCAAGTCTTGCGAACAACACAAACCTCGAAAGGCGCTGCGACAAAAGCCCGTACGAGAATCACGCTGCCGTACAACTCAATCGCGAGCCGTCAGTCACCGGGCAGCCGCCATTCTTCGCGCGCCTGCGCCGGCAAAGGCGGCCATCACTTTACTATCGAGTTCCGTTTTGGCAGCCACGACGCCGCGTTCTTTCAAAAAAGCCAAGTTGCTATAGAAAGGCT
>Ga0306920_100005605_pt1 | contig 16264 bp, 13 predicted proteins | sample flu12Cox44000170_FD_204666 | JGI IMG/M metagenome (GOLD analysis project Ga0306920, IMG submission 204666) | Lab enrichment of tropical soil microbial communities from Luquillo Experimental Forest, Puerto Rico - flux4day.12C.oxic.44.000.170 (v2)... | ecosystem: Environmental > Terrestrial >... | reverse complement strand
GAGCAGCGGCCCACCGGCGTGGTCGCTGCTGTCCTCCGACGACGTCTGGGCCGTCGACGCGCGCGGCGGCCTGGCGTGGGCGGTGGGGCCCCACGGCAGGATCATCCGGATCGACCTGCGGCATCAGCCGTAGCGCCGAGCCGAGGCTCTCAGCCGTCAACCACGAGGGCGTTCAACCGGGTGCGCATGCGCGGCAAGCTCCCGCGTACTGTCCTCGCGGGCCTGCGCCACGAGCTTGACGGTCCCCGGGAAGTGTGGGTGAGTTCACCGCGCCCATCCATGAACTCCGAACCGCCATCTGCGTCGCGTGCTCCGGAGCGCCACGGAAGCCTGCTCGTTCTCGCGATGCTGGCGCTCGTCGTCGGCGGCGCCGCGGGCCTCCTCGGCGCGAGCTTTCGCCTGGCACTGGAGCAGGCGGAGCACGTGCGCAACGGACTGCTCGCTTGGGCGCATCGCCGTGCGATCCCCGGCTTCCTCCTCGTCGCGGCGGGCTGCAGCGTGGCGACCCTCGTCGCCGCGTGGCTGGTGCGCAGGTTTTCGCCGCACGCCGCGGGAAGCGGCATTCCGCACGTGGAAGCGGTCCTGCGCGACGAGGTGCCGCCCGCGCCCTATGGGCTGGCGGTGGTGAAGTTCGTGGGCGGCCTCCTGGCCATCGGCTCGGGTCTCGCGCTGGGCCGCGAGGGTCCGAGCGTGCAGATGGGCGCGAGCGTCGCCAACGGCATCGGCCGCATCTCGGGCCGCAGCTGGCCGGACCGCAGGGTGCTGCTGGCGGCCGGAGCCGGAGCGGGCCTGGCGGCGGCCTTCAACGCGCCCATTGCCGGCTCCGTGTTCGTGCTCGAAGAGCTGGTCCAACGGTTCGAGACCCGCATCGCCATCGCCGCCCTGGCGTCCTCGGCGGCGGCGATCGCGGTGGCGCGCGCGCTGCTGGGCAGCGCACCGGATTTCCACCTCGGAACGCTCGACTATCCCCGTAGTGCAATCCAGCCGTTGTTCTTCGTCCTCGGCGGCCTCGCCGGCCTCCTCGCGGTCGCCTACAACCGCACGCTGCTCGCCACCATCGCGGCGGGCGAGCGGCTGGGCCGGTTTCCCGTCGAAGCGCGCGCCAGCCTGATCGGCGCGGCGGTCGGGATCCTCGCGTGGTTCGCCCCGCATCTCGTCGGGGGTGGGGACATGATCACGCAGCGTACGCTGGCCGGCGCGGATCCGTTGGGTCTCGTTCTGGTCGCGTTCCTGATTCGATTCGGGCTCGGTGCCGTCTCCTATGCCGCCAACACGCCCGGTGGCCTGTTTGCGCCGCTGCTGGTGCTGGGCGCGCAATCCGGCCTGCTGTTCGGCGCCGCGTGCCGCGCGGCGTTTCCCGCCGCGGGCATTCAGCCGGAGGCGTTCGCCGTCGTCGGGCTGGCGGCGTTCTTTGCGGGGGTCGTGCGCGCCCCGCTGACCGCCATCGTTCTCGTCATCGAGATGACGGCCAACGTCACGATGCTCCTGCCCATGCTGAGCGCATGCTTCGTGGCCACGCTGGTTCCGACACTGCTTCGCGATGCGCCGATCTACGAGTCGCTGCGCAAGCATACGCTGCGCCGCGAGCGGGGAGTCCAGCAGAAGGCGTCGATGAAGTGAGCGACGGCTCCGTGGGCATGGCCGGAGTTCGCAGGAACATCCTCGACCAGCTCGACCGCACCTGGGCACGACGCCTCAGGCGATTCCGTGCGCGTCACACCACGTGGCGAGCACGAGCAACGACCACAACAACGACGAGGTGGCCCGGGTGCAGTTCTCGGGGACCGTCCGCATCCACGACTCCAGTCCCGGGAGAGCGCCGCGCAGAGCCCCCGAATCGAGCACACGCGCGTGGGCCGTTCCCGGGATGGCTTCGAGGAGGCCTTCCAGTGAGCCTGCCTGGAACCCCCGCTTCGCGCGGGCCAGGACGTCCATGGGCAAGCGAGGCCGTGCCCAGTCCCGGAGCACGCGCTTGGTATTCGAACGCCCGGGCCACGCCGGGACGCGATACCCGGCGGGCAGCTGCGCAACGAAGTCGACGAGATCACGGTCGAGATAGGGCATGCGAAGTTCCGCCGAAGAGCTCATGGCCACCGAGTCGGCCCAGGACAGGATGTTGGCGGACAGGAACGTCCTGGCGAGCACGTGTTGGACGCGATCGAGCGTGGTGGCCTCGTCCTCGCACTCCTCGTAAAGACGATCGATCGTGGCGAGGTAGGTCTCCGCGGACGTCGGCGAGCCGATCAAATTCCCGACGTCCTCCGGCGGAAGCGGACGGTCGATCAGGAAACGGGCGGCGGTGGGAGCCTCGGCGGCCGAGGCCGCGCGCAGCCGCCGGCCCAGGACCTCGACAGTCTCGGCTCCGTTCAGGTAACGCCGCAACGTGCCACGCATCCACGCCGCGGGCAGAACGGCCAGTCGGCGCAACAACTCGAGCCGGAACAGGTCCTGGCTCAACCAATAACCGCCGAGAACCTCGTCACCCCCATGGCCGCAAAGGAACACGGTCGCTCGAGACCGCCCCGAGCGTATGATCATCCAAGTCGGGAGCGCCGCCATGTCCCCGACCGGCTCGGTGAGGTCCGTGCAGAACTCGTCGAAATGCCCGGCCAGTTCGTCCCGGCTCGCCTCGATGTTCACGAGGTCCCGTCCGGGCGCTGCGATCTTCGCGGGAACGTCGCGCGCGTCGCCGCCGCGCAGCCGAAACGTGAAGCAGGTCAGGGGGAGCGTCGAGTCGCGCACGGCGGCGAGCAACGCGTTGCTGTCGATGCCGTCGCTAAGCAGCAGGCCGACCGGCCGGTCGCTCACCAGGCAGCGCTCGCACGAGCGCTCCAGCAGCTCGCCGAATTGTTCAGCGCACGCGGTTGGTGCGGGCGCGGGCCGCTTGCCGCGCTGGAATCGGTGCCGGTACCACACTCTCTCCGCGAGCGATCCGTCGCTGGATATCTGGAGCAGGTGCCCGCCCTCCAGCTTCCGTACGGAATCGATGACCGTACGCGGGCTCACGACGTAGCGGAGGGAGAGGTACTCGACCAGCGCTCCGCGATCCAGCGTTCGTTCGATCGTGGCGTTTTCGAGCATCGCTTCCAGGCTCGACGCGTATGTCACGCAGAACGGGTCGGCGGAATAGAAGAGCGGCTTCTCGCCGAAACGGTCGCGAGCGAGCGTCAGGCTGTCGCTCCGCCGGTCGTACAGCGCGAACGCCCACTGCCCCACCATGCGCTCGAGCGCCGCCGGTCCCCAGCGTCGCCACGCGTGGAGCAGCACCTCCGTGTCGGTCTGCGAACGCAGCGTCGCCGGGCACAGGCCCAACTCGCCGATCAGCTGGCGGAAGTTGTAGATCTCGCCGTTCAACGTCACGACGTACCGGCCGTCCGCGCTCACCATCGGTTGGTGGCCGGCGCAGCTCAGGTCGAGGATCGCCAGGCGCCGATGGCCGAGGATCGCCCGGCGCTCGACCGTGAGGCCCTCCGCGTCGGGACCGCGACGCGTGAGACGCGCGAGCATCCGGCGCACGGTCGTAGCGTCGTCCGCGGTGCCACGCACCCGGTAGATGCCCGCGATCCCACACATGCCCGGTATGCTACTCGCTCCGACGAGGCGCTACCGCTCGGTTTTGACCAGGCCGCGAGGCGTCCACGTCTCGGCGGTGGAGCGCCAGCGCCGGATCGTCTCGGCGTCGTGGGGCATCGGCTCGGCATCGTGGTGGCAGTGATATTGGATCGCTTCCTGCGAGATGGAGCGGATCGAGCAACCGGCATTGAGAAGGCGCGTGCCGAGGTTGATGTCCTCCATGCCACGCCCGAGTATCGCCTCGTCGTATCCGTTCACCCGCGCGAAGCTGTCGCGGCTGAGGGAGAAATTGCTGCCGAGGATGGCGTACGAGCGACTCCAGCCGCCCCGCCAGCCGTACAACGCGGGCGCATAGATCCCGTTGCGGCGATCGTGCGCTTTCGCATGCCGCCACCAGAACGAAGGGCGCTCGATGCGCCTCCGCCGAACGTCGTCGGGCGTCAACCGCCCTGTGAGCTCGGAATCGAGCATCACCCGCCGGCCGGACAACACCTGCCGCGGCCTTCGTCGCACGGCATGCCGCTCGAGAAAGCGATGGTGGAGGATGCAGTCCGCGTCGATGAAGACGAGGTGGTCACCTGCGGACTCTTGCACGGCTCGATTGACGATGATGGTCTTACGGAACCCGCGACGTTCCTGCCACACGTGACGGAGGGGGTACGGGCAGCGCGCGGACCAGTTCCGAGCCACCTCGGCGACCGTCTCATCGGAGCCGTCGTCCGCGAGCACGACCTCGAAGTCGCTCCACGTCTGGTCCTCGAGGCTCTGGAGCACGAGTTCGAGGATTCGGGGGCGCTGGAACACAGCGATGACCAGCGAGAGTGCGGGAGGGGAGATCATCCGGCCTCACTCTACCCCGCGTCGGACACGATCAGATGTCAGGAATCACAGGTCGTCCTCGGCACGTACCTGATACGCGGCATTGGCGAGGCCCGGCTCACCGGGCCACCTCCTCATCCCGGGGCCTGGCTAGAGTGGGGCTACAGTGCTTTGCCTACGCTGCCCTGCTCCCCCCGCTGTGTCTCTGGGCGCTGCAGACGAAGTCGGCCTGTCGGCGCGCCTCTGGATCAGCACGGCAATTAGACCAAGAGGCGCGCACATCACCGCGGAAAGGATTCCGACTACGATGAGGAAGGCGTTATTGATTCCCGCCGCCAGATCTCCCTCGACCTGGCCGGGACGAGCCACCGAATACCAAATCGTGGGCGCAGCGTAAGGAAGGGCCTGAGTCAGAGGGCCAATGAGCGCGCCGGCAACAAGGCCCCGCACGAACCCGGGATGCTTCCCGCGGCCGACGATCCACCACCAAACGGGAGGGCAGAGGACGATGGTTGAAACAGTTGAAATACGGGCGTAGCTCCAGCCTGCCTCCATCCACCAGATTGGCGTCGTTGCCACAAGAAAGATCGTGGTTACCAACCAGGTTCTGCGAAGGACCGTCAGCGGGACGTCCATTGATCGACCTCCCCACGGCGCTGATGCCCAGCATAGTATCGGCACGAGGATCCCGAATCCCCGCGGTCACGCCATCGCCGCACTCGTGCCGTTGTTGTGCACAGTCGCTTAGACCGTGATCGAATCTCCCGCTTGGGGAACGGCGGCGGGCGGACGAGTGGCCGGTGCCGGCCGCGTTCTCCGTTCCGTCCTAATTGTCGGCAGAGGAAACGGAAGGGGCCGTCCCGCTGGATCTGGCGCTCGACACCGTGATGCCGGCGCCTGGTCGAGAAAAGGAACCAAGGCGAGTCGTCAAAACGCCGTACTCGCCTTGGTCCGGGGTGTCCGCTAATTGACGACGGAGTATCAATCAGCCGCCGTCATCGTCGCGGTGAGGTCGTTATTGGATTGGCGAGCAGCCGGTCGCCCCTTGGCACTGGGCAACGCACGCATTGACGTAGATCACGCCGTCAGCGCAGCGCACCGGAGCGTAGATCAGACCGCAGGCACACAGTTTTACGAAGGGGCCCGTACACCCTGCGTTTTCCGCCTGGCACTGGTTGGCGTAGATCTTTCCGCCACAGCTGACAGGGTCAAAGATATCGGAACACACACCCAGGTGCGTGCACGGCCCGGGCGCGCCGGCGCAATTTGCAAAGCACTGGTTGGCGTAGATCTTTCCGTCCGCGCACCTCACGGGGTCGAAGTCCTGACCGCACGCGCAACCGGGTGTTCCTCCGCAGGGACCGAGCAGATCGCCATGATCCAAATGCGCGGGGACGGCATGGACGTCGACCTCGATGGTCTGGCCCTTGTGGCAGATCTGGATTTTGTGGTCCTGATCAGCTGACGCCGTTCTGGCGCTCAGCACGACAAAGAAAGTTGCGACGACAATATGCAGCATTGACGAAAGAAGGCGTCGGGTGACGGTGAGCTTCGACATTGCTTTATCTCCTCATACAAATCATCTGCCAGGACACCGCGCCAGCCACCCTGCGGGGGTGTAAGGAGGAGATAGGAGATAGGCCGCTGGTCGGTGTCCCATCGATGCATGCGGCCAGGGGCAATTCTGAGCGAGAGCGATCCTTCTCGTTCTCAAATGGTCGACGCCGGGGCACACGGGCGGAGACCTTGCCCGTTGACGGCCGCCTTGGTCGAAACGCGGAATCAAGGAAAACCACTTCATCGGCCCCTCGACTAATCCAAAGTACCCGTCGATCTCTGGAGCCTACGACTGCGCGGGGATCGGCCACCCTCTGGGAATCCCGCGAGGATGCGGGATTGAAACCGCGGGGCGTTCTCGTGCCGTGAACGCGGACTCTAGCGCCGAACGATTCCCCACCGAAGTCAATTCAGGCGCTCGTGCTGCCGAATGTCGTCAAGTCATGCTCTAAGGTGGTGCGCCGCCAGCGCGCCACTGTCACTTAAGCGGTCTCCGCCTACGACGGGCACGGTGACGCACTGAAGGCACCCAAAGGAACGCTCTTCCCTTGTGTGGCCTTGGACAACCTCGCTTGCACCCTCGAGGAGGCGGGCTCGAGTCTCGACAGGTGCTGAAGACGACCGTCTACGTGGTGACCAGCGATCGCTCCGAGCTCACGCGAGTTTGGAAGGTCGTCGAGGATCGCTTCGGCGCGATCCGCCCGCAAGTACCCTGCTCGGTGTCAGCATGGTCGGCTACCGCAATCGAGCCATGGGTTGCCTGACCGGCGCGCCCGCGGCCGAGGTCGCGGCCGAGTGCGCACGGGTTGCGAGGGAAGATGTGGCGGTGCGCCCGCGCCCGCCGCGCGGCCATCACCGATAAAGAATCTTGATCTCCCCCCAGCTGGTGGCGGGGCGTGGCGGTTCCAACCTTTCACCGCCGAGCGGTCCGCTCACTGCCGTCGGGCTGAGCACTCTGGCACCATCCGGTTCTCCCGCCAGGCCGGTGGCGAGGAGCGCGACGTAGGGCAGGGCCAGCAAGGCCAATTTGATGCGCCCGGACAAACGGGGGGGATTCGGGGCCCACATGATCAGCGCCGCATTGGACATACATTCGTAATCGACGATCTTCAGCTCGCGAACCGGTAGCGAGCCAGCGATCTGGTCCAGGTCTTTCTGGAAGAGGCGTTCGAACTCGGCGCTCGAGGCGGGGGAGGCGTTCCAATAGCCAGGGCACACGCTCGCGAAGGTCGTGCCCACGCGCTGCCCGTTAAAGAGTACATAGATAGCGCCGGTGTTGTGAGCGCACCGCGTTCCCGAGTCACTCCGGCCTCGGGCGGCCGCAAGCGCCGGCAGAAGCGCTGAGAGCACGGCCGCTGCCAGGGCAATCCGATCCTTCTTCATGCATCCCCTCCATCTCGAGGCACTGGGCCTCGTGCCTGCCGCTGACGATGACCAGCGTCGCGGCAGCTTCAGAGAAACTCTGGGGGGATGCGCCCTGACTGAGCAGGATGGAGCTTACCACGCGGGAGGCACAAAGGCCGGCCCAATACCGCGCGCAGGCAGAAGTTCGATCGAGACCCTTACGCGCGAGCTTGTCCCGCGTGAGACGGGAGAAACAGGAGCCCGTGCTCGGCCGGGCACAACCTACTCCGTGGAGTTCGCGGCCTGCCGAACGGCATCCTCCAGCTCGTTGCTTCCCATGACCCCGCTCTTGCCGAGTTCGATGACGACCTTTTTCAGGTCGCCCGTGAACTTGAATGGCATCTTGCTGACGTAGTCCTCGACCACCGGTGTTCCAGTGTCCTCGCCGATGTCGAGCGTCTCGTCCAGCGAGATGCGCACCGGGATGGTGCGCGCGATCCTGCCCTGCGCCACCTGTTTGTCGTCCACGGAGAGCGTTCCAGTGCCGCCCTTGCCGAAGCCGGGGCCGTCATAGTCGAACACGAACTTGAGCGTGTGCTTGCCGGGCGTGAGCCGGGTGCTCGAGGCCGCCCGGTATTTGTGCTGCGGTTGGTTCGAGAACGCGTACACGAACTCGGGCTTGCCGTCGTTCATGAGCAATCCCCAGCCTCCGAAGCGCCCGCCCTGGGTTGCGATCACACCGCTGGCGCCGCTGTTCGAGATCTCGACCTCGGCGGTGATCGTGTACGACCGGTTCTTGAGATCGGGCGCGGTGCCCTCGGGGATACGGATCATGCCCGGGTAGTAGGTGAAGGTGGTGCGGCCCCGAGTCAGGCTCGGCCGGATCGACACATCGCCACGCTCGGCGAACGTGGCGTCGAGCGGATAGACGTTGTACTTCCGCGCCTCGCCGTCGAACACGGTCTGCAGTTCCTTGAGCTTGGCGGGATACTTCTCCGCCAGATTGTTCGACTGCGAATAATCCTCCGCGACGTGATAGAGCTCCCACTTGAAGTCGTCGGGGTTGGCGCCCTTGCTGCCGGGAACGGCCTTGGCCCACGGCAGCCGCAGCGGGGTCGTGTTCGCGATCCAGCCGTCCTGGTACACGCCGCGGTTCGAGAGCAACTCGAAGTACTGCGTCTTGTGATGCGTCGACGCACTGGCGTTATCGAACGTATACGCCAGGCTGAAGCCCTCGATGGGCGTCTGCTTCACACCGTTGATCATCGTCGGTTCCTTGACGCCGGCGGCCTCGAGGATGGTCGGCGCGATGTCGATGATCGAGCAGAACTGCGAGCGCACCCCGCCCGTCTGCTTGATTCGTTCGGGCCACGAGATCACGAGGCCGTTCCGGGTCCCGCCGAAATGCGAGGCGATCTGCTTGGTCCACTGGAACGGCGTGTCCATGGCGTGCGCCCAACCCACCGGGTAGTGGTTGTAAAAGAGAGGGCCACCCAGCTGATCCATGATGGAGACCAGGTAGGGCACGGTCTCATCGACGCCGTTGGCGGCGACGCCAACCTCGTTCGAGAGCCCCTGCAGCGTGCCCTCGCCGCTCGCGCCGTTGTCGCCCATCTCATAGATGATGAGCGTGTTGTCGCGCAGACCGTCATCCTCGATGGCCTGGATCACGCGCCCGATATCGTAATCGCAGAAACTCAGGCAGCCTGCGTACACCTCCATCATGTGTGCATAGAGCCGCTTCTGGTCGGGAGTGAGCGAATCCCACGCGGGGATCTCCTTCGGTCGCGCTGTGAGCTTCGTACCGGCCGGCACCACGCCCTGCTGGATCTGTCGAGCCAGCGTCTCCTCGCGCACTTTGTCCCAGCCTTGATCAAACTTGCCCTTGAATTTCGCGATCCATTCCTTCGGCGCGTGGTGGGGCGCGTGACAAAGGCCGGGCGCGTAGTAGGCGAAGAACGGCCGGTCAGGTGCGAGTGCGTGCTGCTGACGGATCCACGCGATTGCATGGTCGGCCAGGTCGGCATCGAGGTGATACTTCGGATTGTTCGGCGCCTCGATCGGCTTCGTGCCCTCGAACAGAGCTGGATGCCACTGGTCGGTGTCGCCGCCGATGAAGCCATAGAAATACTCGAAGCCGAGTGCCGTGGGCCACAGATCGAACGGTCCGTCCTGACTGGACTGCCAGTCGGGCACGTTGTGATTCTTTCCGAACCACGCCGTGTTCCAGCCATGTTGCCTGAGGATCTCGCCGACAGTTCCGCAGCTCTTCGGCATCAGGGTGTTGTAGCCTGGATAGCCGGTGCCGAATTCCGTGATCACCCCTGTGGCGCAGGTGTGATGGTTGCGTCCCGTGATGAGCGCCGCGCGGGACGGCGAGCACAGCGCGGTGGTGTGGAACATGTTGTAGCGAAGCCCATCCTTCGCCAGTGCGTCGAACGTCGGTGTGGAGATCGGTCCGCCAAATGTGGACGAGGCGCCGTAGCCCACGTCGTCGGTCAGGATGAGCAGCACGTTGGGCGCGCCCTTGGGCGCCTCGATCGCCTTCGGGAAGTCCGGTGTGGACTTCGCCGCCGTGCGGCCGATCTTTCCCTTGAACGCCGGTTGCGGGTGCGGCAAGACCTCCTGCGAGTTCGCGGGAAGCGCGAGGCAGGTGCTGAGCGCGGCGATCAGGGCGACGGTTCCCGGCAGGCTCGATCCGACGCGATTCATGACGTGTCCTCCCAACGTGGGGCTGGCGCTGCTCTCCCATCTTCAAGAGGTCAACCGGCGGAGTCCTACGCCATCGGCGCGGACAGGGCTCTCCTTGTGTACACAGCCGGCCGCGCGGGCGCGCCAGGCGCCGCCGGCGAACTACGCCGGTTGGCCGGAAGTGCTCGGCGAGGATCTCGCGGCACGGGAGGCACCGCGCCCCTCGCAACGTCCCGATGAAGAGACCATTACCGCCGCCGGCGCGAAGCGGTTGTCGCAGCAACGCATTCTGAAGACCGGCAAGGAATTACGCGGCCAGCCAACCGGGATTGTTGGGTACGCAAGGGAGCGTTAAGGACCGAAAAACGGGACCACTTGTCCCGTTTTCGCCGCAACTCGCCCGACGGCGTCGACGAGTACCTGTACCGCTCGGGTAGGCTTCAGCGGCGATCGGGCACGGGCCTTCAACTTCAGGAGAAGCCATGAATCGGAAGGGGATTCTCATCGCCTGGCTGACGTGCGGCGTTCTGGACATCACTGCGGCATCCATCCAGGCAAGGATTCAGTCAGGCTTCACGCCTGACCGCGTACTCAAAGGCGTCGCATCCGCGCTGTGGGGTCCGGTCGCTCTGAAGGGGGGCGCCGTCATGGCTGTGATCGGCCTGGTGATGCACTTCGCCGTGGCTCTTACCGCCACGCTGGTCTTTGCCGTCCTCGCCAGCCGTATCACGGTGCTGCGCACCGCGCCGCTGTGGGTGATCGGCCCGCTCTACGGCGCGGTCGTGTTTTGCGCGATGAATTACGGGACGCTGCCCGCGCTCTCGTGGCTACGGACCTACTACATTCCCAACGCTGTCCCGCGCTGGCCAGGCCCGATGAAATGGCCGCAGTTCTTGATTCATCTGGTGTGCGTCGGACTGCCGATCGTCTGGGGGGTTCGAAGGAACCATGAGGCCGGACAAGAACTGCGGCTCGCCGAGTAACGCGTCCGCCAGGGAAGTGCGTGACAGCCGGACGAAAAACGGGACAAGCGTCCCGAGGCGCGCCCGGCCCCGGCGATCAAAGCAAGCGCCGGAAATGCCACACGAGCAGCCAGTAGCCGATCCCGGACAGGGTGATCAGCGGGCCGCCCACGAGCTGAAGCGTCTGGGCGCCCAGCTCGGTCATCAGGCTGCGCTCGGATGCTTCGCTGATGATGAAGGTGGGTTCGTTCTCGCCACGGCGGATCACCCCGGTCACCTCGTGGTCGAGCGTGCGCAGCCGGGTGACGCCGGCATCGTCGGTGTCGGTGGCCTGGATCAGATCCCCCTCCTCGATCACCCGCTCCTGCGCGCGCGGCATGGCGGTGCCGAGTACGTAAACCTCCGTGCCCACGTCAATCGTGCGCTCGCGGAAGCGCAAGCGACCGAGACGGTAGAGCCGGCCGACTGCCGACGGGTGGGCACGCAGGTACTCGTCGTAGGGGGGCGGCAGGTTGGGCCCCGCGCAGACCTCCTCCATGCCGAACGGGATCTTGCAGGTGGCGCCGCGCGGATAGACCAGCGCGACGGCATCCTCGTCGCGCAGAAAGAACGGACTCCCGGACTGGTCGCGGTAGAGGACGTCCCAGCTGTTGCGGACGGGCGTGGAGATGTCGATCTCCCAATACGCGCAGGTCTTCCCCGAGAAGGGCGCGTTCACCCAGCTGCGCAGCTCGACCGCGCCGTTCACCTCGACCAACCCCATCGCCATCGAGCGGATGCGTGCCGTGGGCGTGTCGGCGATCAGCCGTCGCGTGCGCATGCCCTTGAAGCCGCGGTAGAAGAGCACCGGGCCGCCCCCGAGGCCCATGGTCGCCCAGAACGCCAGCCGGGCGTCGTTGTGCATGGGGCCTCCGCTAGAACCGGCCGCGCCCGCGCCGCACGTCGGCGACGCCCACGGCTGTGGGCTCGAGGGTGAAGTCCATCGCTCCCGGGTTATCGGCGCGCCCCGGGCCGCCGTGAGGCCAAACGCCGCGTGATTCCGACCGACGCCAGTCGATCGCACGATCGACCGCAGCCGATCTGATGCTGCCGCGTACGCTCCAGGAAAGCTCGGGACGAGAACGGGACAAAGCGCCCCGCGGGTCACGGATCAAGTTGGTGCGCCGCGAAGGAATCGAACCTTCAACCTACTGATTAAGACTTCGCTCCGGGGGGGTAGGGCGAAGAGGCGCGAAGCGGAGTGAAGCGCAACGAGGACAAGCGCTTTGCCCCAGTTCCGTAGCCGGGCTTGTTCCGAGCCACCAGGGCTCGTGCCGACTCGCTCGGCTACACTTGGGCTACATTGGTGCGAGGGCCAGCCGGCCCGGGACGACATGTGACGAGGTCGTATTGCCCAACTGTTCCATAGGGAGGAACTGCAGGACTTCACGCAGGATCTACCATGCACGTCAGCGCTCCGCCCGCCAAACGGCGCGGCCTCGCCTTGATGTTCGGCTGGCGACGACTCCGCTTCACGCTCGGCCTCTCGATCGCGCTCGGCGTGGTGCTCAGCCTTCATCACGTGCCGCCCTGGCCGCACTGGAAGCCGACACTCCTCTGGGCGCTCACGTGCATGCTCACCCTCGGGCTCGTCGCGATGCTGGTGTTCGGATCGCTCGAGCAGTGGCCAAAGCGCCTGCCGCACTGGCTCGAGCGCTGGATGCTCCAAGTCGCATGCGTCGCCGTGGCCATGCCGATCACCGCCTGGGCGCTCTATTCGCTCTCGACGGCGGCCGGGGCTCCTCCGTTCTACGAAGTCCGACTGCGTCTCTATGGCTTCCTGATCCTCTCGTTTCTCGGGATCCTGATCGCGCCCTGGGCTGCGCTCGGCGCGCTGGTCCGGCAGAAGGAAGCGCTCGCGCGCCATCAGGCGCTCGCATTCGAGCTGGCGCGCAGCGAGCTGGAGCGCCAGGCCTCCGAGGCGCGCCTGCGCCTGCTGCAGGCGCAGGTCGCTCCGCACTTTCTCTTCAATACATTGGCTAACGTGCAGGCGCTGGTGGACGCAGGCTCGCCGCAGGCGAAGGTTGTGCTGCGGAGCCTTGTCGCCTACCTGCGCGCGGCGGTGCCGCGCTTGAACGAGCCCGTGACGACGCTCCATCAAGAGCTGGAGCTGGTTGAGGCTTACCTCGAGTTGATGCACATGCGGATGCCCGATCGCCTACAGTTCACGCTGCACGTGGACGACGCGGCGCGCTCGCTCCGCTGTCCGCCGATGACGCTCCTGACGCTCGTCGAGAACGCGGTGCGCCATGGGATCGATCCGAACGAGGAGGGCGGCGTGATCGATATCGCGGTCGAGCGGCGCGATGGCCGCTGCATCGTTCGCGTCAGCGACACCGGTGCGGGGCTCGGACCCGCGAACGACGGGCTCGGCACCGGCCTCGCGACGCTGCGCGAGCGCCTGCAGCTCACCTTCGGCGCCGATGCCGAGTTGCGCGTCGAGGCGCGGCGGCCGGCCGGCGTCTCCGCGGTGCTGGACTTCCCGGCGCGCGAACCGGGGGATTGATGACCGCGCGTCCGACGGCCCTGATCGCCGACGACGAGCCGCTGCTGCGCGAGGCGCTGGCCGGCCAGCTCGCCGAGGTCTGGCCGGAGCTGGAGGTGGTCGCGCAGGCGCGGAACGGCCGCGAGGCGATCGAGCTGTTCGAGGCGCGGCGGCCCGACGTCTGCTTCCTCGACGTCCACATGCCGGGGCTCTCGGGCGTCGAGACCGCGCATCGGATCGGGGGCCGCGCGCACCTGGTGTTCGTCACCGCGTACGACCATTACGCGGTCGAGGCGTTCGCGCAGGGCGTGCTGGATTACCTGGTGAAGCCGGTCGAACCGGCGCGCCTCGCCGAGACGGTGGCGCGTCTCAAGGATCGGCTGAACGCGGCGCAGCCGGCGATGAACACCGTGTTGCTGCTCGAGCAACTCGCGGCCGAGCTGGCTCGGCTCCAGCGCGGCACGGCGTCAGCCCCGCTGCGCTGGATCTCGACGCAGGTGGGGTCTGCGTTGCGTCTCATCCCGGTCGAGGACGTCGACTACCTCCGCTCGGACACGAAGTATACGCGCGTGGCCTGGCGCGGCGATCGAGGCGTGGCCACCGAGGCACTTGTTCGCACGCCGCTCAAGGACCTGATCGCCCGGCTCGATCCCGCGCAGTTCGCGCAGATCCATCGCTCCATCGTGGTCAACCTGCGGGCCATCGACCACGTCACGCGGGGCGAAAGCGAGACGGCCGAGGTTCACCTCAAGGGCCGCGCGGAGGTGCTGCCGGTGAGCCGCAGTTACCTCCACCGCTTCCGCGGGATGTAGCCCGTCGGTCCACCCCGCGCTTCGTCCGCCGCCGGCGCGTTTCGTCGCAAACCCCTTTGAGCCCGGTCCACCCGCCGACACTATCGGGGGATGAAAGACAGCCTTCTCTCGACCATCACGTCGCTGCTCCTGATCCTTCTCATTTCGTTCCACCTGGCGGACGACATCGCCCGCGGGTACGAAAAAGGCGGGCTCGCCAACCTCATGGCTCTGCCCATCCTGGTGGTCTGGCTGTATGGAGCCCTGCTGCTCCGCGAACGGCGATCGGGATACGTCATCACGCTCCTCGGGTCGCTCCTCTCGCTGGCCGTCCCCTACTTCCACATGAAGGGCAAGGGTCTCGCCTCCCAGGTCGCCAGGTCCCCGAGCGGAGGCTTCTTCTTCGCCTGGACGATCATCGCGCTCGGCGGAATCGGACTCTTCTCCATCGTTCTCTCGGCGCGCGGATTGTGGCGCCTGGGACGGAGGTCGCAATGACCGGGAACGCGGTTCTGCTCACGCTCAGCGCGCTCGCCGCGCCGCCGAATCGATGTCCTGATCGATCAGGGCATGGCCGCCATGCCAGGACGTGCTCGCGGCGTCGGGCATCACCTGCAGCAGGAGCCGGCGCGGCAACAGCACCTGTAGGGGACTCATCCCGGTGGCCATGTCCATCGGTTGGCCCAACCCAAACCATGCATTGCTCTTCTGTGGGAGGTTGACGTGAACGACACGAGAGAGCGGTTGTCTCTGTTGTGGCTCTTCGCGCTATTGAACTACCTGTACGCGGACGTTATTGCCTTGTTCGATCTTGCAGGCGCGGGACATTCATTCCAGCCTCTCCCCTCATGGGCTCTGATGGGCGCAGCGGTCCTGATGGAAATACCCATCGCCATGATTCTGGCGTGTCGACTGCTTCCGGATAGGGCGAACCGGCTGGCGAATATCATCGCGGGCAGCTTGTTGACCCTCGTAAACGGTTTCCTGACCTTCGTTCCGCCACTGGTCGGAATGGGCCGGCCGCCTGCTCTTCCAGAGTACTTGTTCTTCGCAACGATCGAAACTGTGTGCACCTTGATCATCATCCGGCAGGCGTGGACTTGGTCGAGGGTTGATGTCAGGAGGTCACAGTCAACCTTGAAGCCGCAATCAACTTTGAACGTGAGCGGTCAACTTTGACCAACGATCGCGTTCCAGCCGTCTGGCACGACGGTCGCGGATTGGGGCCATCTCGTTGGATGGCCGTCCGCCCAGTGCGCTAGGAAATCAAGCAGGCAGCCGCGTGTGAGATCCGCAGTCCCTAACGAGAGCAACAGTCCCCCATCCAGTCTGGGCCAGTGCATCGGCGAGATCGCCGGGTTTGGCGGGCCAGAGCCCCTACGTCTGCGTGGGGAGGAGCTCACCGTCACGATCGAGGCAGGGGATGTGTCGTACCTGGGGAGGGTGCACTTCAAGACTTGGCCATGAGACCTGGCAGTCCCGGTGCTTGAACCCGATCCCGTGCGAGAGCGGAAGGTGAGAGAACTCCGCCGGGAACGGTATCCCGGAACGCGCTGGGCGTGGCGCTGGGGCGAAGGAAGTTGGTGCGCCGCGAAGGAATCGAACCTTCAACCTACTGATTAAGAGACCCTAACTCACCGCCAGCACGAAGCGATTGTCGCGCAATGAAATAGAAGGGCTCGCAGGCAGTTACACGCTTTCCGAGGCAGGTCCCCCAAGGCATCTCGGGGAACGTGAAGGCACCCTCGAGGACACCAAACGGGACCACTGGTCCCGTTTTCCACGGCCCTTGAATGCGCGCTCCGGAACGGGGAATCAATCGGGGGTGGTCGACGAGTTGTGCTTCAGCGCCGTGCGGTCGCATGAGGCGCATGTCGTGCAAAATGCGGGCACAGTGCAGATCGCATCTCTCGCAAGCTAGGCCGTGTTTCGACCCCGGCCTCCATGTCGACCCGGCATTCGGGTCAGCCCCACGGGATTATCCGTCCAGATACCCTCTTTCC
>Ga0306920_100005604_pt1 | contig 16264 bp, 16 predicted proteins | sample flu12Cox44000170_FD_204666 | JGI IMG/M metagenome (GOLD analysis project Ga0306920, IMG submission 204666) | Lab enrichment of tropical soil microbial communities from Luquillo Experimental Forest, Puerto Rico - flux4day.12C.oxic.44.000.170 (v2)... | ecosystem: Environmental > Terrestrial >... | reverse complement strand
CCGTTCCGGTTCGTACATGTCGTTTGCCTCCACGGCCTAGGTTAGCAGACGATGTTTAAGGCGAATTTACGCTTTCTTTATCATTACAGAGTCATAGTTCTGTCGAATTTTCACCACGCCCATCGGGTATCGATCAGCCCGGGGATTGGCGGGGGCTATTAAATGCGTGATTGGATCTCCGACTGGAAGAAATGGAGCCGTGCAGAGCGCTGCTTCGCGATCATGCTCGTCATCATCGCACTGGTGCTACCGCTCGGGCTGCTGATCGTCGGTGAGAGAATCGGAAGCTAGCTTCGGGATCGGCCACGTCACCCTCGGCATTCTGCGGAAAGGGCTTGCTGCACGCGGGGCTTCCCAATAAAGCCTGGGACCCGACAACGATGTCCCGAGAAAACCGCCATGCCGCATCTGCTGGAGGCCGCTGATCTCGCTGCTTTGAGGGCATTCGATACCCCAACGATTTGCAACGCTCTCGAGCTCGTCCTTCCGGTCCGCCGTGCGACCGGCTTCACGCGCCGGCCTTTGGTCGCCGCTTTCCCGGAGTTGGCGCCCGTCGTTGCGTTTGCCCGGACAGCTCTGATCCGCTCGCGCGAGCCGCATCCGCGCAGCCGAGAGGAGGCGACTAAAGTACGGCTTGCCTATTACGAGCACATCGCCGCCGAGCCGCTGCCGAGCATCGCCGTGATTCAGGACATCGATGCGCCTGATGGAGGATTTGGCGCATTCTGGGGCGAGGTGCAGAGCAATGTCCATAAAGGGCTCGGCTGCGCTGGTGTCGTCACCGACGGCTCGGTGCGCGATCTCGATGCGATGGCGCCCGACTTCTTTGTCCTGGCAGGCTCGATCATGCCCTCGCACGCCTACGTCCATCTCGTCGATTTCGGCGGCACGGTCAGCGTCGCCGGGATGATCGTGTCGCCAAACGACGTGATCCATGCCGACCGGCACGGGGCCGTTGTCATCCCGGCCGAGACGGTCAAGGATTTGCCAGGTGCCGTAGCGCTGCTCGCGCGCCGCGAGAAGGTGATCATCGACGCCGCAAAGGCGCCAGGCTTCTCGGTCGCCCGGCTGCGTCAGGCCTTCGCCGAACAGGAAGAGATCCACTGAGAACGCTCGGCGGTCCTGGTGATTGGCTAAACCCTAGAGCTCAATTTGACCGCCGAGCTCGACGATCCGATTTACTGGTATTCTGAAGAACTCTGTCGCGTCCTGCGCCATATTCGACAGATGGATAAAGATCTTTTTGAATGGCAGGGTGATACCCGAACGACGCTTGGTGACGATCTTCTCGCGCCGGACAAAGAACGAGGTCTCCATGAGATTGAAGCGCAACCCGCCGACCCGGCACAGCGCCAATGCGCGAGGGATGTCCGGCTCTTCGAGAAAGCCATAGCGGATCGTGATGGTGTGGAAATTCTGACCAAAATGATGGATTTCCAGCCGCTCTGCCTCCGGCAGATTTGGCACGTCCTCGGTCCGCACGTTCATCAGCACATTCCGCTCGTGCAGTACTTTGTTGTGCTTCATGTTGTGCAGCAGCGCGGTCGGCACGTTTTCGACCCGTGCAGTCATATAAATTGCCGTGCCGGGGACGCGCACCGGGCGGTCGGGACGCAGCGTCTCGACCAACGTAGCGAGCGGTAACGCGCCGCTCGCCCGCTGCGCAGCGGCGCGCCGGCGCCCCCACAGCCACGTCATCATCACTGTGTAGGTGGCGCCGGCGATCGCGAGGGGGAACCAGCCGCCCTCGGCCAGCTTCAGCAGGTTGGCGCCAAAAAAAGACAGATCGACGACCAAGAACAGCGTGAATAACGGGATCAACTGCCAGAGCCACCAGCCGGCACCCCAACGAAGATAGATAAAGGCCAGAACCGTTGTGACTGTCATGGTTCCGGTCACGGCGATGCCGTATGCGGCGCCGAGCGCGCCCGACGAACGGAAGCCGAGCACGGTCGCCACGACCGCCACCAGCAAGATACCATTCATTGCCGGCACGTAGACTTGGCCGATTTCCCGTTCCGAGGTATGTCGCACCTGCATCCGCGGGAGATAGCCGAGCTGCACCGCCTGACGGGTGATCGAAAAGGCACCCGAGATCACCGCCTGTGAGGCGATCACCGTGGCGACGGAGGCGAGACCGACCAGCGGATAGACCCCCCAGTCTGGAGCAAGACGGAAAAACGGGTTCTCGATGGCGTCCGGGTGGGTAAGGAGAAGCGCTCCCTGCCCGAAGTAGTTCAGCAGCAACGCCGGGAAGACAAAGCGCAACCAGGCTCGCCGAATCGGCGCCGGCCCGAAATGTCCCATATCGGCATAAAGCGCTTCCGCTCCGGTCACGGCGAGTACGACCGCGCCGAGCAGCACAAAACCCCGCCAGGGATCGAGCAGGATCAGATTAATGGCCTGGCGCGGATCGAGAGCCCGGATGATGGTGGGATAATGGACCACCTCGATTGCACCAAGGAGGCCGATCGTGATGAACCAGACGATGATTATCGGGCCGAAATACCCGCCGACGCGACCCGTACCGCGGCGTTGAGCGACGAAAAGAAGGACCAGGAGGACGAGAGCCAACGGCAGCACATATGGCTCGAGCGCGGGTGTCGCGACATTGAGGCCCTCGACCGCGCTCAGCACCGAAATCGACGGTGTCAGAACGCCGTCGCCGTAGAACAACGCGGCGCCGAACAGCCCGGCCGGGAGGATCCACCAACTGCGCCGGCCGGCGGCGGCACGCAACGCCAGAACCATCAGCGCGAGGATACCGCCCTCGCCTCGATTGTCCGTCCGCATCAGGACGATGACGTATTTCACCGTGACGACCAAGGTCAGCGCCCAGGCAATCAGGGACAAGACACCAAATACGCGTGGCTCGCTGACGTCGGCTACGTCGGGGAAACACTGCTTGACAGTGTAGAGCGGCGACGTGCCGATGTCGCCATAGACCACCCCGAGCGCGGCGACAGTCAGGCTTTGGCCGGCCGTACCGTGGGCGTCTGTCTGAATTACCGCCGTATTGGGCATGGGGTCAGCAAGCGCGGTTCAGCAATGCCCGTGATACCTACGGTCAGCGGTGATAGCTAAGACCAACTCGGCACGCTGAATAGCATAGGGTTGCGCCGTCCTCAGCACGTCCGCGGCGGTCGCCATCGGCTTCAGATCGACGGTTGGCCGGCTGATTGCAAGGAGGCGGAAGTGGTAATGGTGACTCCAGTGCCCCTTGCGGGGACAAGGGCCGCCATAGCCCGCCTTGCGGAGATCGTTGCGCGCCTTGTGGAAACCGGCAGCTGGCCGATTTGCCGAATAACTGGCGGCGAGACCGGGCGATCCCGCGTCAATATCGAAGGCTCCCCAATCGTCGACGACGAGGCTCTTTATTCCGTCCGGCAACCCGGACCATGTCAGCGGCGGTGAGATACCGGCCCCGTTGCAGGTGTACTGCGATGGGATCTCGCCACCCGGCGGGATCGCCGGGCTGGCAAGCAACAGGGGCATGGTCGTCTCCTCGAACTTGCCGGTTCGCCACTCTACAGATGGACAAGAGTGCCTGCCACGGCGGAGACAAGTGATGAGCGAGACGCGCTTCAGAAGCGGGATGCTGGTCTTTCCCGACCTGACCCAGCTCGACCTGACCGGCCCTTACGAGGTCCTCGCCCGGTTGCCGGGAGCCGAGACTTTGCTGCTGTGGAAGACCCTCGACCCGGTGCGGTCCGAGCATGGGCTGACGATCTTGCCAATGGCCACATTGTCGTCTTGTCCACCCCTTGATCTCGTCCTCGTCCCAGGGGGAGCGGGGATCAACCCGCTGCTCGAGGACGGCGAGGTGCTAGCCTTCCTGCGCAGCGCCGCGGCGACCGCGCGCTACGTCGTGGGGATTTGTACTGGATCGCTGGTGCTCGGCGCCGCGGGTCTGCTGCGTGGGCGCCGCGCCGGAACCCACTGGATGTCGCGCGATCTGCTGCGGGCTTTCGGCGCCGAACCCGTCGCCGAGCGTGTCGTCGTCGATGGTAATATCTTCACCGGAGGAGGGGTCACCGCCGGCATCCATGTAGCGCTCGCCGTCGCCGCTGAAATTGCCGGCAGGTCGACGGCGGAGGCGATCCAGCTCAGCATCGAATACGCCCCATCGCCGCCCTACACCGCGGGCTCGCCCGAGACGGCCGATGCGGCGGTGCTGGACGGCGTGCTGGCTCGCGCGGAGCCGCGCCAGCGCGACCGCGCCGAGCGAGTCGCCCGCTCCGCAGCAGCACTGTGATGGCCTTCGATCCTCAGGCTGTTCGTGCTTTTGAGCATGCCGGCTGGCAGCGGGCAGCTGCCTACTACACCACAACCTTTGCCCACGCGACGCGGGGCTTTATTGACGATCTGCTCGACGCCGCTGGGGTCAAACCAGGAATGCGCGTGCTCGACCTCGCCTGTGGACCGGGTCTCGTCGCGAGCGGAGCGGCGGAGCGTGGAACACTGCCGGTGGGACTCGATTTTTCCTCGGCGATGGTTGCATTGGCGCGCGCCGACCATCCCGGGATCCGCTTCGAGGAGGGAGATGCGGAGGTCCTGCCCTTCGCCGATGAATCGTTCGACGCGGTTGTAGCGAATTTCGGAATTCACCATGTTGCCGAACCAAATCGGGCTCTCGCCGAAGCGCGCCGGGTGTTCGCGACCGGGTGGACGAGCGGCGTTTACGTCCTGGGCGGCGCCCGCCGAGAACATTGCGTGGCGGCTCCTGTTCGACGCGATCTCGGCGCATGGCGACCGTAAAGCAGCCGACACACGGCCCCCAGGCGGGAGCCTTCGCTCGCCCGAGGATCTGCTTAGGGCCCTCGTCGCAGTTGGTTTTACCGAGACCGAAGCGCGGCGGGTGCATGGCGAATGGCGCGTTCCCACTCCTGGGGATCTGGTCGAGGGGTTTCGCAGGGGGACTGTGCGCACCGCGGCGCTGATCGGCGCGCAGTCGGCTTCCGGACTCCCGGTGATCGAAGCCGCGATCGTGTCCGCGGGCGCCGCCTACCGCGATCGGGACGGCTTCGCCGTTCCGCTCGTCGCGATCCTCGCCTTCGGTGTCCGGGGCTGACGAAGTCATCGCCGGAACACCGCCACCAGCTCGAGATGCGGGGTCCACACGAACTGGTCGACCGGTACCAACCGTTCGAGGCGGAAGCCGCCTGCGATGAGCCGGGCGGCGTCGCGAGCGAACGTGGCGGGGTTGCAAGAAACGGCAACGACCGCTGCGAGGGTCGAGGCGGCGAGTGCCGCGGCTTGCAGCGCGGCGCCTAGGCGCGGCGGATCGAACACCGCGGCGGCATAAGTGGAAAGCGCTTCGGGCGGCAGCGGGTTGCGGGCAAGGTCGCGGCGCTCAACGGTCACGCGGGGGTGGCCAGCGGCAGCGTGGGCTATCGCGGCCGCGGCGCGCTCGTCGCCTTCGACTGCATGTACCGGTCCTTTGCGCGCCAAGGCGAACGTGAAGGTGCCGAGCCCGGCGAAGAGATCGAGCACGGGACGATCGGGTCCAATGCCGGCGAGCACCTTTTCCAAGAGGATTGCTTCGGCCGCTGCGCTCGCCTGAAGAAAGGCGCCTGGCGGATAAGGGACGGCGACCTCGGACAGCAGCACCCGGACCGGGCGCCGTTCCACGACGAGCATCTCGCCCGCCGAGGAGCGCCAAACGATACGCGCGAGATCACAGCGCTCGGCGAGTCCCGCTAGCGCTTCGAGCGCGCCGAGGCCAGGGCGCTCCGCGGCTTCGAGTAGCATATCGACGCCGCTATCGGTGCGGGCCAAAGTCACCTCTGCCGTTGTGCTCGGCGGCACCAGATCACGCGCGACGAGCCGTAGCTCCCCGACAAGAGCAAGCAGCGCCGGCTCGAGCACCGGGCATTCCCTTAGATCGACGAGGTCGTGACAGAACCGCTCGCGGAACCCGATCAGTGGGGGCAAACGCGGATCGCCTGGTCGTATCATGCCAAACCGGGCGCGGCGGCGCTCCGGCGGACCGACGCGCAGCGGCTGCACCGGACCCGGATCGATCCCGACTCGTTCGAGCGCGCTGTTCAATGCGCGCAGTTTGACAGCCCGATAGGAGGCCGGAACGAGATGCTGGATCGCGCAGCCGCCGCAGCGTCCGAAATGGGCGCAAGGAGGTTCAGCGCGTCCTTTCCCGGCGTTCAGCCATTCGACAACCCGGCCCTCGCGTCCGCCGCCTCGGCGGGCACCGAGCCGCGCGCGGACGCGGTCGCCCGGCACCGTGAAGGGCAGAAAGACCGGTTCGCCGTCTCGCTCGCCAATGCCGTCGCCCTGGGCGCCCAGCCTTTCGACCGAAAGCTCGACGAGCCCGTCCGTGCCTCTCTGATTCCTGTCAAGCGACCGCGGCATCACAAGCGAAGAAGCATACCGAGCCGCGGCCTTGTCGAACACCGTCGCTGCTCTTAACCTCGCCTCCAGGAACGGGGAGCCGACGAGGCAATCATGACCGAATGCTACATCTATGATCATGTCCGCACGCCGCGCGGGCGCGGCAGGCCGGACGGCGCTTTGCACGAGGTCCCGCCGATCGAGCTTGCCGCGGGTGTGTTGCGCGCTATCCGCGATCGCAACGGGCTCGACACCGGGCTCGTCGACGACGTCGTTTTTGGTTGCGTCGAGCCGGTGGGTGAGCAGGGCGCCGACATAGCGCGCCTGGCTGCTTTGCACGCGGACTATGCCGAGAGCGTCGCCGGGGTTCAGGTCAACCGCTTTTGCGCCTCCGGGCTCGAAGCCACCAACATCGCTGCCGGCCAGATCATGGCCGGGCAATCCGATGTGGCGATCGGCGGCGGCGTAGAATCGATGTCGCGGGTGCCGATCGGCTCGTCGGGCGGCGCCTGGATGACCGACCCCGAGGTCGCCTTCAAGACCTATTTCATCCCGCAAGGTGTCAGCGCCGATTTGATCGCGACGAAATGGGGTTTCTCGCGCACCGACGTCGACCTCTACGCGGTCGAGAGCCAGCGGCGGGCGGCGCGGGCTTGGGAGGACGGCCGTTTTGCTCGCTCGGTCGTGCCGGTCAAGGACGAGATCGGCGTCACCCTGCTCAAGCGTGACGAGCATATGCGCCCCGGCACGACGATGCAGGCCTTAGGCGGCCTCAAGCCATCTTTTGCCCAGCTCGGTAGCGATTTCGGGTTCGACGCTGTCGCGGTGCAACGCTACCCGGAGATCGAGGCGATCAACCACGTCCATCATAGCGGTAATTCCTCGGGGATCGTCGACGGTGCGGCCGCGATCCTGCTCGGAACACGCGAGGCCGGTATGGCGATGGGGCTCAAGCCGCGCGCCCGTGTGCGCGCCTTCGCCTCGATCGGATCAGAACCGTGCATCATGCTGACCGGGCCCGAGAAAGTGACGCGTAAAGTATTGAAGCGCGCCGGTATGACGACGTCGGACATCGACTTGTTCGAGCTCAACGAAGCCTTTGCCGCCGTGGTCCTGCTCTACGAAAAGCTGCTGGAGCTCGACCCGGAAAAAGTCAATGTCAACGGCGGCGCCATCGCGATGGGACATCCGCTCGGCGCCACCGGTGCGATGATCCTTGGCACCGCGCTCGATGAATTGGAACGGACCGGGGTCGGCACCGCCCTCGTCACCCTGTGTGTCGGCGCCGGGATGGGGACCGCGACGATTATCGAGCGCGTGTGAGGTACGGCCATGGCAAACCTGAGCCTCGCTCGTGGTGACGACGGCATCGCCGTCATCACCTGGGACATGCCCGGGCGCTCGATGAACGTGATGAACGACGTATCGCTCGGTGAATTTGCAAGCGCGGTCGATGCGGCGTTATCCGACCCTGAGACCAAGGGTGTCGTCATCACCAGCGGCAAACCCGCTTTCATCGCCGGTGCCGATCTCGATTGGCTCGAAGCGATGCTGGCGGGCACCCCAGGGGAAATCGAAGGGGAGCGGAGCCGCGGCCTCTTCGACCGATTCATGGATATTCATCGCCTGTTTCGGCGGATCGAGACCGCCAAAAAGCCCTTTGTCGCAGCGATTAACGGCACGGCACTCGGCGGCGGGTTCGAGGTCTGCCTCGCCTGCCATCGCCGCATCGCGACCGACGACCCGCGCGCCCTGCTCGGCTTGCCCGAGACCAAGGTCGGTCTCTTTCCGGGTTTCGGCGGCACCCAGCGCTACCTGCGCATGCTGGGAGCGCTTGAAGCCCTGCCGTTATTGCTCGAGGGAACGAGCCTCCCGCCGGCGCAAGCACTGGCGCGCGGCCTCATTGACGACGTGGCGCCCGCAACTGAGCTCGTCGCCCGCGCCAAAGACTGGATCCGCTCGGCTCCCGCCGAGGCGCTCGCTAAGCCGTGGGACAAGCCCGGTTTTGTCGTACCAGGCGCCGATCCGCGCACGCTCGCGGGTGTCCAGGGCTTCTCGGCAGCGAATGCAATGCAGCGGGCGAAGACTTATGGCAACTACCCCGCACTCGACGCGATCCAGTCGGTCGTCTTTCGCGGCATGCTGGTCCCGCTCGACACCGGGCTGCGGATCGAAGCCAAAGCCTTCGCCAAGCTGGCGCTCGATCCTCGCGCCCGCAATATGGTGCGCACCCAGTTTATCAACCTGCAGCGTGCCAACAGATTGGCACGCCGGCCGGCCGCGGTGGCTCGTAAGCGCTTCTCAGGGATCGGGGTGCTCGGCGCCGGGCTGATGGGCTCGGGTATCGCCCATGTCGCAGCCCGCGCCGGTCTCGGTGTCGTCTTGCTTGATGCGAATCAGGAGGCGGCCGAGCGCGGTCTCGACCACATCCGCCGCCAGCAGCAGACGGCGGTCGAACGCGGGCGCATCGGGGAAACCGAGGCGCGCGCCGTCATCGCCAGGGTGCAGCCGACGGCCGATTACGCGCAGCTCGCCAGCGTCGAACTCGTCATCGAAGCGGTATTCGAGAACCGCGAGGTCAAGGCCGAGGTGACCCGCCGCGCCGAGGCGGTGTTGGGTGCCGAGGCGGTCTTTGCCAGCAACACCTCGACCCTGCCGATCACGGGGCTGGCGCAGGCCTCGGCGCGACCGGAACGTTTCATCGGTCTGCATTTCTTCTCGCCGGTCGAGCGCATGCCATTGGTCGAGATCATCCGCGGCCAGGGCACCGGCGAGGAGGCGCTCGCTTGGTCGATGGATTTTGTCCGACAGATCGGCAAGACGCCGATCGTCGTCAACGACAGCCGCGGTTTCTATACGAGCCGCGTCTTCGGTACTTATACGCGCGAGGCCGTGCTGATGCTGGCAGAAGGCATACGGCCGGCATTAATCGAGAACGGCGGCAAGGCCGCCGGAATGCCGATGGCGCCGCTCGCCCTCAGCGACGAGGTCGCGATCAGCCTGATCCACCAGGTCGCCGTCCAGACTCGCAAAGATCTTGGCGACAAATACCAAGAAACCGCGGCCGACCGCTTGATCGCCGAGATGGTCGAGCGCCAGAATCGGCCGGGGCGGCGTGGCGGCAAGGGCTTCTACGATTATCCGTCGGACGGCCCAAAGCGGTTGTGGCCCGGGCTCTCCCAATTGGCGCCTGAAGCCGCGGCTCAGCCTTTGCTCGACGAGATTAAGACCCGGTATCTCGCGATCCAGGCGCTCGAGGCGGCCCGATGCCTGGAAGAGAATGTCGTGACCGACCCGGCCGACGCCGACGTCGGAGCAATTCTCGGCTGGGGCTTTGCGCCGTGGACCGGCGGCCCACTGTCCTATATCGACATGCTCGGCACCGGGTCTTTTTTCGAGCTGTGCGACCGGCTGGCGCAGCGGCACGGCGAACGGTTTCTGCCGAACCCGATGCTGCGCGACCTCGCACGCCGCGGCGCCGCGATATATGGGGAGCAGCGGAAGGCGGCATGAGCCCGACCCGCCGGCTAGCGGCGATCCTCGTGGCGGATGTCGCCGGCTATAGCCGGCTGATCGAAGCCGACGAAGAAGGCTCCTCAGCCGGCTCAAGGCGCTCCGCGACGAGCTGATCGATCCGAGGATTACTGCGAACCGCGGGCGCATGTTCAAGACCACGGGCGACGGGCTGCTGGCCGAGTTTGTGAGCGTCGTCGATGCGGTGCGTTGTGCGGCTGAGCTGCAGGCAGCGATGGCGGAACGCAATGCCTCGTCGCCGTCCGACCGCCGGATCGAGTTCCGCATTGGGGTTCACCAGGGCGACATCGTCGCCGAGCAGGACGACATCCTTGGCGACGGCGTGAACATTGCGGCACGGCTCGAAGGCCTGGCCGAGCCCGGCGGTATCTGCGTTTCGGCGCGGGTGCAGCAGGATGCCGCCGGCAAGCTCGATCTCGGCTTTGATGACCTCAGCGAGCAGCAGCTCAAAAATATCGCGCGCCCGGTCCGAGTCTTCCGCGTCGTCACAGGCACCCAGGCGGTAATGGCGCGGCCGGGCACCGGCCCTCCGCTCCCCGACAAGCCGTCGATCGCGGTGTTGCCGTTTGCCAATATGAGCGGCGACCCGGAGCAGGAATATTTCGCCGACGGCATGGTCGAGGAGATCATCACGGCACTCTCACGCATTCGCTGGCTATTCGTCATCGCCCGCAATTCGACGTTTACATACAAGGGGCAGGTCGTCGACGTGAAACAGGTCGGGCGTGAGCTCGGCGTCCGCTATGTGCTCGAGGGCTCCGTACGAAAGGCGGGCGGGCGGGTGCGCATTACCGCCCAGCTGATCGACGCGACTACTGGCACCCATCTCTGGGCCGACCGCTTCGACGGCTCGCTGGAAGACGTGTTCGATCTTCAGGAGCGGGTTGCGGTCAATGTCGCGGGAATCATCGAACCGGCATTGCAAGTGGCCGAGATGCGCCGTTCCGTCTCTCGGGCGACGATCGACCTCACCGCCTACGACCTCTACTTGCGCGCGGTTGGAGCATTCTTTCCGACAACCAAAGAGCGGATTTTAGCGAATCTGGGATTGCTTGAGCAGGCAATCGCAATCGATCGTCATTACGGGCCGGCATTGTCCTGGGCGGCGATCTGCCACTTGCGGCTCGTCGTTGACGCTTTTGCCGAAGCACCGGAGACAAGCCGCCGCAAGGCTATCGACCTTGCTCGGCTGGCGCTCAGGGCGGAGGAAAACGATCCTGGCATCCTGGCCAACGCCGCCTTCGTGCTCGCCTATTTGGGCGAGGATGTCGGCGGTATGATTGGGCTGATCGACCGGGCGCTGGCCCTCAACCCGAGTTTTGCCGGCGGTTGGTATTTGAGCGGCCTTATTAGGATCTGGGCGGGTCAACACGATCTGGCGATTGAGCATGTCGAGACCTCGCTGCGCCTGAGCCCGCGCTCCCTCGAGCACATGGGTCTTCCCCTGTTTACAATGGGCACGGCCTATTTCTTCAGACGCGAGTTCGAGGATGCGGCGTCGAAACTGATCCTGTCCGTTCAGGACAATCCAAGCCATCCTCCCTCGTACCGCTTTCTCGCGGCATGCTATGCGCATATGGGGCGGCTCGACGAAGCACGGGCCATCGTCGCCCGGCTGGGCGCCATTACCCCTCAGGTCATACCCACCGATCTGCCGTGGCGGAACCCCGAGGACTGCAAGCTCCTTCTATCCGGCCTGCGGATGGCGGCGGGTGAGGCATGACTGCGCCTTATCGCTCGCCGTGGATGACCGAGGAATTGGACGCGTTCCGCGACCAGTTCCGCCGGTTTCTGGCAAAGGAATTGGCACCGCGTGCCGAGAAATGGCGGCAGGACAAGATCGTCGACCGCGCGGCCTGGCGGGCACTCGGTGATATGGGTGCCTTGTTGCCGAGCGTACCCGAAGCCTATGGCGGGCAGGGCACCAGCTTCGCCTATGACGCGGCGGTGATCGAGGTCCTCGAAAACGTCGTCTCAGAGCTCGCCACCGGTTACAGCGTCCACTCGACAATCGTCGCCCATTACATCCTGCGTTACGGCTCCGAGGAACAGAAGCAGCGCTGGCTGCCCAAGCTCGCGACCGGCGAATGGGTCGGTGCGGTCGCGATGACCGAACCGGGCACCGGGTCGGATTTGCAGGCTGTCCGCACCACCGCCCGGCATCACGGCAATTCCTATCGGCTCAATGGCCAGAAGACCTTTATCACCAACGGTCAGCTCGCCGACCTGATCATCGTCGTCGCCAAGACCGGCCCAGGCGACGGCGCCAAAGGCATTTCGCTGGTCGTTCTCGAAACCGCCGGGGCCGAAGGTTTTCGCCGCGGGCGCAACCTCGACAAGATCGGCCTACACGCCTCGGATACCTCGGAATTGTTCTTCGACGATGTTGCGGTGCCGACCGCGAATCTGCTCGGCGCCGAGGAAGGCAACGGCTTCTACCAGCTGATGGAGCAATTGCCGCAGGAGCGGCTGGCATTGGCGATCGGCGCCGTCGTGGCAATGGAACGAGCGGTCGATCTGACCGTGGGCTACGTCAAGCAGCGTGAAGCGTTCGGCCAGAAATTGATCGAGTTTCAGAACACCAGCTTTACGTTGGCCGAGCGCAAGACCGAGGCGGTGATCGCCCGCGTTTTTGTCGACTGGTGCATCAGCCGCCATATCGCCGGCGAGCTCGACACCGAGACCGCGTCGATGGCGAAGTGGTGGTGCAGCCAAAAGCAGGTCGAGACTATCGACGACTGCGTGCAGTTGCACGGCGGTTACGGCTATATGCGGGAGTTCCCGATCGCCCGCATGTTTGTCGACGCCCGCGTCCAAAAAATCTACGGCGGCACCAACGAAATCATGAAATTGCTGATCGCCCGCTCGCTGTGAGCGCGCGGTTAGAAATCCGGTTTGGGCAGCGGTCGCGTGGGTTTGCGGATCGGCAGCGGCGGCGGCACCTCGTCGTCCACAGCTGCCCAGCCCCATTCGAGCATCGGCAGCACCGTACGGGCGAAATCGACAATTCGATCGACTAGCGCCGGAGACTGCATCTCGCCATCGCTCAGCAAGCGATGAGCGGTGAACGACTTCCAGCAGACATATTCGACCACCGCTGTGCCCTTGGCCGCTTCGAACCCGCGCGGCGGGCGGCTCAGCTTATCGTCGCTCGTCAGCGGGCAACCGGCCGCGGCAAGCCGGTCGGCGATCGCCAGGAAACCCTCGGGATCGGCGAGGACGGCCCGCCTCAGGCGAGCTAGCAGGGCCGGCTCGGGATGCCAGAAGCCCGCCCCCGCCATCGATTCACCCGGCGCCACGTGAATGTAGAGGACGCCGGGTTCGCGCCTTCCGCCTGAGCGCGTCAACACCGCCCCAGCGTGGGTCTTGTAGAGCCGCTTGTCGGGCGAAAATCGGACGTCACGATAAATCCGGAAGATCCCGCGCCTGGGATCGCCGATCAGAGGCAATCCGGCTTGACTCAGCGTCTCCCCGACCACGACGATCAGCTCGCGAAACGGCGCCAGCACTTCGGCCTCGTAGAGCGCCTTGCGCGGCTTGAACCACGCCGGGTCGTTGTTGCCTTTTAGATCGCTGAAGAAAGCAAAAGCCGCCGGCCGGAACCCGGCGAATCCCTCGGCGACGACCGTCATCGCGACTTCTCCCCACCGCAGCGGGCATAAAGTAGAAATTCGCGGTTGCCTTCGGGGCCGAGGATCGGGCTCTCGACGTTCCCGACAACCGACCAGCTTGGTCGCGCGGCAACCCACGCGGCCACGCGCTCACAGACCTCGCGATGGATCTCGGGATCGCGGACCACCCCGCCCTTGCCGACATGTGCTGGGCCGGCTTCGAATTGCGGCTTGACCAGCGCCACCAGTTGCGCCTTCTCCGCGGCGAGCGCAAGTGGCGCCGGCAACACGGTTGCGAGGCCGATGAAGCTCGCGTCGCAAGTGATAATGTCGGCCGCCTCGGGGATGTCGGTACTGGTCAGGTAACGCGCGTTGAGCCTTTCGCGAATAACGACCCGAGGATCCTGGCGCAATCTCCAGTCGAGCTGACCGCGTCCGACATCCACGGCATAGACGCGCCGGGCTCCACGCGAAAGCAGCACCTCGGTGAAGCCGCCGGTGGAGGCACCGATGTCGAGTGCGACAAGCCCCTCAACCGTGATCCGGAAGTGGTCGAGCGCGTACGCCAGCTTGACCCCGCCGCGCGACACCCAGGGATGCTCGCGCCCCTTTAGTGCGAGCACCGCGTTGGCCGCGAGCGGTTCGCCGGGTTTGTCGACGCGCCGCTCGCCGCAACTGACCAAGCCGGCGAGGATCAGCGCTTGCGCCTTTGTCCGGCTCTCCGCCAAGCCGTGCTCGACGAGGAGCTGATCGGCCCGCCGCTTTTCAGCCACCCTTCACTAGGTCAGGCGCGGGCGGGCTGAGCGGCGATCTCGCGGCCAAGCGCCGAGAGGGCCATCCCCACGATATGGCGGGCGTTGAGCGCGGCCTGATCGTATTGCGCCTGCGGCGAATCGTGGTCAAGGAAGACGTCCGGCAACACCATCGTGCGGATCTTGAGCCCGTGGTCGAGCAATCCGTTCATCGCCAGGTGATGTAGCACGTGGCTGCCGAAGCCGCCGATTGCCCCCTCTTCGACGGTGATCACGACCTCGTGCTCGCGCACCAGTCGGTTGACGAGCTCGACGTCGAGCGGTTTGGCAAAGCGCGCATCGGCGACCGTCGTCGACAGGCCATAGGCGGCAAGCTCCTGCGCCGCCTTCATGCTTTCGGCGAGGCGGCCGCCAAAACTCAGCAGCGCAATTTTGGTGCCTTCGCGCAGGATACGCCCGCGGCCGATCTCGAGCGGCACACCGAGCGCCGGCAATTCGGCCCCGACACCTTCGCCGCGCGGGTAGCGCACCGCTGACGGCCCGTCGTCGATCGCGACGCATGTCGAGACCATATGGACGAGATCAGCTTCGTCGCCCGCCGCCATGATAACGAAGCCGGGCAGGCACCCGAGGTAAGTAACGTCGAACGAGCCCGCATGGGTCTGACCGTCCTGGCCGACGAGGCCCGCACGGTCGATCGCGAACCGCACCGGCAATTTCTGGATCGCGACATCGTGCACGACCTGGTCGAAGGCACGTTGCAGGAAGGTTGAATAGATCGCGGCAAAGGGCTTCATGCGTTCGGCGGCGAGACCGGCGGCAAAGGTCACCGCATGCTGCTCGGCAATCCCGACATCGAAGCAGCGATTCGGGAACTTGTCGCTGAACAGGTTGAGGCCGGTGCCCGACGGCATCGCTGCGGTGATCGCGACGATGCGGTCGTCCTTTTCGGCTTCGGCGATCAGCGATTTGGCAAAGACGGTGGTGTATTGCGGAGCTTTCGGGGTGGATTTGGCCTGAGCGCCGGTGACGACATCGAATTTGGCCACGCTGTGCCATTTGTCCTCGGCCTGCTCGGCCGACAGGTAGCCGTGGCCCTTTTCGGTCACGGCGTGCACCAGAACCGGCCCCGGCTCGTTGCTGTCGCGGACGTTTTTCAAAACCGGCAGCAGATGTTCGATGTTGTGGCCGTCGATCGGGCCGACATAGTAAAAGCCGAGCTCTTCAAACAACGTCCCGCCGGTAACGAAGCTGCGGGCCAATTCCTCCGCCCGTTTTGCTGCATCTTCGAGCCGTCTGGGGAAGTGGCGCGCCACTTCCTTAGCGATGTGACGCAGCGACATGAAAGACTTGGAGGACAACAGCCGCGACAGATAGAAGCTCATCGCGCCGACCGCGGGTGCTATCGACATGTCGTTGTCGTTGAGGACGACGATGAGCCGCGAATCCATCGCCCCGGCATTGTTCATCGCCTCATAGGCCATTCCTCCGCTCATTGCGCTGTCGCCGATCACCGCGATCACGTTGCGGCGCTCGCCGCGCAAGTCGCGGGCGACCGCCATGCCGAGTGCCGATGAGATCGACGTCGAGGCGTGCGCGGCGCCGAACGGGTCGTACTCGCTTTCCGAGCGCTTGGTGAAACCGGATAGCCCGTCGCCCTGACGAATAGTGCGGATGCGGTCGCGGCGTCCCGTCAGAATCTTGTGCGGGTAGGCCTGATGGCCGACATCCCAGACCAGCCGGTCGTGCGGCGTGTCGAAGACGTAGTGCAGCGCAACGGTCAGCTCGACGACGCCGAGGCTGGCGCCGAAGTGACCGCCGGTAATCGACACCGCATCGATCAGCTCCGCGCGCAACTCGTCGGCGAGCTGCCGCAGATCCTGCTCCGGCATCCGGCGCAGATCGGCGGGAATATCGATCCGATCAAGCAGCGGTGTCCGATTGGAGATAGGACGCATAGATTTTGAATCCAACGTGCGCTCCTCAGGTGCGGCGCGTAATTACGAATCGCGCCGCCTC
>Ga0306920_100005603_pt1 | contig 16265 bp, 16 predicted proteins | sample flu12Cox44000170_FD_204666 | JGI IMG/M metagenome (GOLD analysis project Ga0306920, IMG submission 204666) | Lab enrichment of tropical soil microbial communities from Luquillo Experimental Forest, Puerto Rico - flux4day.12C.oxic.44.000.170 (v2)... | ecosystem: Environmental > Terrestrial >... | reverse complement strand
TCCACCGCGCAGCGACAGGCCAGTAGGGCGAGGAGCAAGCTGTAGGGTGGGTCAAGGCGCCTGATCGACTGCAGATATGAAACACATCTCTTGCGCGCCGCGACCCACCACCAATGCTCGGCGATGGGTCTCGGCGCCATCGAGCGGAGCAGACGTCAACAACTTCGCGGGCGCCTCGACCCATCCTACGGCTCCACATCCTCGCATTGGTCCGCGCCTGAGCGAGAAGACGGCATTCATGCTGGCGCTGATCGCGCCGGCGGCGCTCGTCCTCGTGCTGTTTCAGATTGTCCCGATTCTCACCGGTCTCAATGCAAGCTTTCGCGACTGGACCCTGTACGATCCCAAGCGCACCTGGGTAGGCCTCGCCAATTACATGCACGTTCTGCGCGATTCCGAGTTTCTCGAAATCGTTCTGCCCAATACTTTCGGCTTCATGATCGCGAGTGTCGTCTGCTCGTTACTGCTGGGACTGCTCATCGCGCTGATGCTGAACCGGCGGTTCCCCGGGCGATGGCTCGTCCAGACCTTGGTGCTGCTGCCGCTGATGGTGGCGCCCGTCATCGCCGCGATCATGATCCGGTGGATGTTCAACGATCAGTTCGGCGTAGTGAACGCGGTGCTCGAAGCCTTAGGGATTGCGCCTATCTCATGGCTGACGCAGCGCTGGACGGCGTTCCTGGTGATCCTGTTGACCGACGTGTGGCTGTGGACGCCGTGGTTTGCGCTGATCCTGCTTGCTGGCCTGCAAAGCCTTCCGCCGGAGCCCTTCGAGGCGGCGCAGATCGACGCGGCCGGGGCGTGGCGCACCTTCCGCTACATCACTCTGCCGATGCTCCGTCCGGTGATCGTGGTCTGTGTGGTGATTCGCTCGATCGATGCGTTTCGTACGTTCGATATCGTGTGGACGATCTCCGGTGGCGGGCCAGCACGTGCCACTGAGCTGTTCAGCATCTACGCCTATGTGGAGTCGTTCCAGTTCCTCAACCTTGCCCGCGGCTCAGCGGCGGCGGCGATCGGGGCCGTCATCATCGTTGTGTTCGCATTCATCCTCTACCGGCTGCTCAACCGTCTCGTGGAGGCATCGCGGTGACGAGCATTGCCATTGCGCCCGTGCGCGCCGATGGATTCTTCTCTGCGCTTGCACCGCGGGGAAAGGCTGTGCTGCTTGCGCTGGCCGCGCTGGCTGTCTGCCTCCTGTTTTCATTTCCCGTGCTCTGGCTGATGTTGACCTCGCTGCGGCCCGGGACCGGTGTCTATTACGTGCACCGCGGAACGGAGTTCACGATCGACAATTTCCACGAGGTGCTGGCGCAGGAGATCGTGCTCAAGGCGCTGTTCAACAGCTTCATGATCTCGACCCTGGCGACGGTACTTTCCCTCGGCATCACGGCAACCTCGGGATACATGCTCTCCCGGTTCAAGGGACCGATCCCAAACGCCTGGTTTTCCTCGATCTACATCTTTCGCTGTGTCCCCTACGTCGCCTGGGTTTTGCCGCTCTATTTCGTGACCCAACAGCTGCACATTTTCGACAGCTATTGGGGGCTGCTGCTGCCGCATGTTGCCGTGCATATCTGCTTCTTTTCATGGATCATGAAAGGATTCTTCGATGGCATCGACCCCTCCATGGAATACGCGGCCATGGTTGACGGCTGCTCGCGTTGGGGCGCCTTCTGGCGCGTGGCGATGCCGGCTGCGATCCCGGGCCTCACCGCGCTGGCGATCCTGTGCTGGCTCTACACCTGGAACGAGTTTTTGTTCGCTCTCATTCTCACCGCCCACGAAACGCCGATTCTCACCGTCGTGATGGCGCAGTTCGTTCATGAGCTCGGCATGGAATGGCATCTCATGAGCGCAACCGCGGTGATCGCGCTGGTTCCGGCGCTGATCGTAACGCTGTTCGGACAGAGATACGTCATTCGCGGGCTCAGAGTCTGAGGCCATGGCCGACGTCCTCCTGACCAACGTGCATAAGTCCTATGGTCACGTGCTCGCCGTGAAGGACATCAATCTCGACATCAAGGATCGCGAGTTCGTCGTCCTCGTCGGCCCCTCGGGATGCGGCAAATCAACGACGTTGCGCATGATCGCCGGCCTCGAGGATATCAGCGCCGGCACCATTGCCATCGGTGGCCGGGTGGTGAATCACCTGCAGCCGAAAGACCGCGATATCGCAATGGTGTTCCAGAACTACGCGCTCTACCAGCATATGAGCGTGCGCGACAATCTCGCCTTCGGCCTGCGCAATCGACGCGTGCCGGAGAAGCAGATCGCGGCCGCGGTCGACCGCGCGGCCAGGATGCTGTCGATCGAGCCTCTGCTCGATAGGCGCCCGCGCCAGTTGTCCGGAGGGCAGCAGCAGCGCGTCGCGCTGGGCCGCTGCCTGGTGCGCAATCCGAAGCTCTTCCTGTTCGACGAGCCCTTGTCGAATCTCGATGCTCAGCTGAGAGCGCAAATGCGGCTGGAGCTCAAGGAGCTGCGCCAGCGTGTGCCGACCACCTCGATCTTCGTCACCCACGACCAGGTCGAGGCGATGACCCTCGGCGACCGCATCGTCGTCATGAAGGATGGCGTGGTCCAGCAGGTGGGAGCACCGCTGGAGCTATACCGCAAACCGGTCAACCGCTTCGTTGCCGGCTTCATAGGATCGCCGTCCATGAATTTCATCAGCATGAACGTGGCGGCGCAGGCTGATCGGTTCACTTTGACCTGCGAGGGCTTGCGCTTCGAGCTTCCGGCCAGGCTGTTTTCCAATCTCGGGCGGCATGTTGGGCAATCGGTCTGCCTCGGCATCCGCCCGCAGAACATTCGTCTCGGTAGAGCACCAGGCGCGGGTTACCTGGGCTTGAAGGGTGTCCTCATGGTCAACGAGCAACTCGGCCACGAGCAACTGCTCGCAATTCGGGCGGGCGCAAACGAAATCCGGATCGCAGGTATCGACCCCGACTTGTCGTTGTCCGCGGGCGCGGAAATAGAGGCGGCGGTCGCTATGGAAAACCTGCATTTGTTCGATAGCGATTAGCGGGAAGGAACGACCGAATGCTCGACTTGCTCAAAGGCATTCGCGTCATCAGTTTCAACCATTTCCTGTTCGGCCCGATGGGGGTTCAGGCGCTCGCGGATCTTGGCGCCGATGTGATCGCGGTCGAGCCACCCGAAGGCGCCTGGCAACGTCACTGGAGCGGCGGCGATATCTGGCATGATGGCCAGAGCATTCTGCACATCTGCACGAACCGCAACAAACGCAGTATCGCCATTGATTTGAAAGTAGCCGAAGGCAAAGAGATCGCTCTCAAGCTCATCGACAGCGCCGATGTCGTGGCGGAAAATTTTCGGCCCGGCGTGATGGACAAGCTCGGCCTCGGCTATGCAGGGCTCAAAAACCGAAAACCTGAATTGATCTATGCCTCTGCCTCCGGCTATGGCCCGGACGGCCCGTACGCGCAGAAGGCCGGACAGGACCTCTTGGCGCAGGCTCTCTTCGGGATGATGGCCATCACCGGTCAGCAGACAACCGGGCCACGCCCGGCAGGCGTTTCCGTCATTGATCACCACGGCGCGGCGCTGTTCGCCATGGGAATTCTCGCCGCCATCATACGGCGTCAGCGCACCGGCCAGGGGTGTCGCGTCGATGCGAGCCTGCTGCAGGCGGCTCTCGATCTACAGGCGGAGTCGCTGGTCGGTTGGCTCAATGCCCCGCGGCGGCCCGCGAGCGTGAGCGCCTATCGCCATGTCGCGGGCTGGTACTTCCCGGCCCCATACGGCGTTTACGCCACCCGCGACGGCCATATTGCCGTGTCGCTCTGTCCGCTATCGTCACTCGCGCAAGCCATCGACGCGCCGCAACTCGCGTCGTTCTCGGAGAGTGAGGCGTGGAGCCGGCAGGACGATATCGGCGAGCTCATTGCTGCGACACTGCGGACGCAGACCACGAGCGAGTGGAGCGAACGCATGGAAGCCGCGCGGATCTGGCACGCGCGAGTGCAAAGCTATTCCGATATCCTTGCCGATCCGCAGGTGAAGCACATGCAGGCGCTCGTGACCGCTCGCGGCGGCGGCGATAGCGGCACAGCGGTCACGCTGGTGAATCACCCTGTACTCTATGATGGGGAATCGGCGGAGGTCCGCCTGCCGCCCCAGCCCCTGGGCGCGCAAAGCAGGGACGTGCTCGGCGAGATCGGCTTTGCCCCTGCTGAGATCGCCGCGCTGATCCGCAGCGGTGTGGTCCATGCTGATGATGGGTGATATGCAGGACTTTCACATCAAGGCCGGCGATAGCGTGACCTTCGCCAAGACAGTCGGCGAGACCGACATCTATCTGTTTGCGGGCATCACCGGCGACTTCTCCGTCAATCACGTCAACGAGCAGTACATGGCACAGTCGAAATTCGGCCGGCGGGTCGCACACGGCGCGCTGATCATCGGCTACATGTCGACCTGCTCGACCATGATGATCGAGAAATGCGGCGGCGCGACGCGCGAGACGACGCCGGTATCGCTCGGCTACGACGGCGTGCGATTTATTGCTCCGGTCTTCATCGGCGATACGGTCACGCTCACCTACACAATAGTCGAGATCGATCCGCAGAAGCAGAGATCGCTCGCCGATATCAGGGTCGTCAATCAGAACGGCGCGCTGGTGGCGGTGGCGCGCCACATTCTGCGCTGGGTCGCGAATGCGCCGAAGCTAGAGAGCTGACCCATGCGCCTCAAGGACAAGGTCTGCATCGTCACCGGCGGTGGCTCCGGAATCGGCCGGGCCACCTGCCTGTTGTTCGCAAACGAGGGTGCTCGGCTGGTCGTCGCCGACAAGCGCGGCACCGCCGCCAGCGCGGTTGCCGGCGAATGCGCGGGCAAGGGAGCGCAGGCGATTGCGGTCGAAGCGGACGTCACCAAGACCGACCACGTCAAGCGCCTGATGGAAGCCGCCGTCAAACACTTCGGGCGCCTCGACGTTCTGATCAACAATGCAGGTTACGGTATCGCCGCAACTGTCCTGGAGACAGATGAAGATGAGTGGGATGCGCTGATGGCGGTCAACGTCCGGGGAGTGTTCTTGTGCAGCAAATATGCGATTCCGATAATGAAGACGAACGGGGGTGGCACGATTGTCAACACCGCCTCGGTGGTGGCCTCGGTCGGGGTCGCCAATCGCGCGGCCTATTGCGCGTCGAAGGGAGCAGTGGCGGCGCTCACGCGAGCGATCGCCATCGACCATGTCGGCGATGGAATTCGTTGCAATGCCATCGCTCCGGGAACGATCGACACACCTTATTTCAATGAGATTCTCAGGGAGAGCGCCGATCCGGTCAAAACCCGCGCCGCGCTCGCGGCACGCCAGTTGCTTGGCCGCATGGGCACGCCCGAGGAGATTGCCGCCGGCATCTTGTTTCTTGCCAGCGATGAAAGCCGGTTTGCGACCGGCAGCATACTCACATTGGACGGCGGCATGACCGCGCAGTAGCGCGGAACGGCAGCTCCCACTCATTTGATCGTCGTGTCGCGGGGCCGTATACTGCCTCCATGACCGCAAAAGTGCTCAGAGACGTATTGGGATTGGCGGAGCGCTGGCCCGAGGAAGCGCAGCGGGAGCTCGCGGAAATCGCGTTTGAGATGGATGTGGCCCTAAGCGGTGGCACATACCACGCAAGCGAAGAGGAGCTTCAGGTATCGAAAAAGTAAAGGCCGTACTGCGCAAGCATCGACCGGCATGAAGGTCGTCTACACGGACGAGGCGCTCGCCGATCTCGACTCGATTTTGGGGTACATATCCGCCCACTATCCCGCAACGTATCCGCGCTTTGAGCGACGCTTGCAGATGGTACAGGCGCGCATCGCCGCTTGGCCGGAAACCGTAAAACCGTGAAGCAATGAGTCTCGGCATCGGGCTCTGAACCGGCCCTGCCGAAGATTTGGTGTTTGCGGCCTTGATCGGGCATCTCGTGCTATGGTCTTGGCGCGCGCTGCTCGACAGCGTCCCCCGCAACACAGGTCGCAAATGAAGAATATCAATCCCAACCCGTTCACGACCCGGCCGGAGATTGAAGGCACCTTCGGGGTGGTCGCCTCGACACATTGGATCGGCACCGCCGTCGGCATGGCCATACTGGAGAGAGGCGGCAATGCATTCGATGCCGCCGTCGCGACGGCCTTCACTTTGCAGGTGGTCGAGCCGCACCTCAATGGCCCGGGCGGAGACGTGCCGATCATCGTGCACGATGCGCGCAGGCTGAAGACCGAGGTGATTTGCGGACAGGGGCCGGCGCCGGCGAAAGCGAGCATAGCGCACTACCGAGCGCTTGGTCTCGACATGGTGCCGGGAACGGGTTTGCTGGCGGCGTGCGTGCCGGGAATGTTCGACAGCTGGATGCTGCTGCTGCGTGACTATGGCACCATGCGACTCGCCGATGTTCTCTCGCCGGCGATCTACTATGCCCGTCAAGGGCACCCGCTGGTCGAGCGGGCGAGCGCGACGATTGCAACCGTCGCGGACATGTTCCGCAGATACTGGCCGACCTCCGCGGCGGTTTACCTGCCCGGAGGCAAGGTGCCTGCGACGGGCGCGCTTTTCACCAATCCTGTGCTGGCCGAAACCTATGCGCGCGTTTTCCGTGAGGCGGAAAACGCCGGCAGCGATCGCATTGTTCAGATCGAGGCAGCGCGCAGGTCGTGGTCCCAGGGCTTCGTCGCCGAGGCGATCGACCGCTTCTGCCGCACGCAAGCGGTGATGGATACGAGCGGCGAGCCTCACTTTGGGGTGCTGACCGCAGACGACATGGCGCGCTGGCAAGCCCATCGCGAGCCGCCCCTGACTTACGACTACGGCCGTTACACCGTGTGCAAGGCGGGGCCCTGGTCGCAGGGCCCGGTGATGCTCCAGCAGCTGGCTCTGCTCAAGGGCTTCAGTCTCAACGACGTCGAGCCGACGAATGCGGAATTCGTGCACCTGCTGGTCGAATGCTCAAAGCTTGCCTATGCCGACCGGGAGAAATTCTACGGCGACCCCGACTTTGTCGACATCCCGATGCAGACGCTGCTTTCGGACGCGTACAACAATGAGCGGCGCAAGCTTATCAGCAACGAGGCTTCGCTGGAGCTGCGGCCGGGGTCGGTCGCTGGATTCGGCGCAGTCATCGAATTGCGCCGCGAGGAGGCGCCGCGCAGCGCGGCCGGCGACATGGGCGCCGGCGAGCCGACGGTCGGGCGCATGGGTGCGATGCAGGGGGATACCGTGCACTTCGACATCATTGATCAGGCCGGCAATATGATCTCGGCTACGCCATCCGGCGGCTGGCTGCAGTCGTCGCCGGTTATTCCCGAGCTTGGCTTCTGCCTCGGCACGCGCGGACAAATGTTCTGGTTGCAGGAGGGACATCCCGCCGCCCTGGCGCCGGGCAAACGTCCGCGCACCACGCTCTCCCCCACCCTCGCGCTGCGCGATGGCGAGCCATACCTCGCCTGGGGCTCGCCCGGTGGGGACCAGCAGGATCAATGGACCACGCAACTCTTCATGCGCCACGTCGAGTCCGGCATGAACTTGCAGCAAGCGATCGACGCGCCGGCCTGGCACTCCGAGCACTTTCCAATCTCGTTCTGGCCGCGTACGGCGCGCCCGGGCGTGCTCGTGGTCGAAGGCCGTTTGCCGAGGCCGACAGTGGAGGAGCTTGGGCACCGCGGTCATCGCGTCGAGGTCGATGCCGACTGGTGCGAGGGTCGGCTTACCGCCGCATCGCGTGATGGTCGGCTGCGGCGCGCCGCCGCCAACCCCCGCGGCATGCAAGGCTACGCCGCCGGCAGGTGATGCCCCTCGACTAACTCTTTGATTGCCGGTGGCGTGTGGCAGCGCGCTAGCGGCGTCTGCGTGCCTGCTGGCGTGACGCTCGTCTCGCCGGCACGGTCTCGGCAACGATTTTTCCCACTCGCGTTGCGGGCTGCGGGTTTTTGATTCGGCGGTAGTGACGGACGCATCCTTCCCACGGCGCCATCACATCTCCGCAATAGGAGCAAACAGCGGTGTGATAGGCCGACCGGCAATTGCGGCGAGTGCTCACCTGATAGACGGCGCCGCAGTGAGTGCACGTATGTGTTGCGGCCTTCTTTTGCATTTCACGGCGCAATTTGACGCTGCGTTGATATCTGAACACGAACTCGCCCCGGTCGGGAATAGTTCCGTGTCCGCTAACCGGCCAAGCGGAAGCGCAGCGCAGAGGAGAGTGCGTCGGGCAGTGCGGCCGCCGATGCGACGAAATCGGTGTTCAGCGACACCAGGATCGAGCCGATGATCGCCGGCGCCGCGCCGATGAGCACGCTCGCGTTGAGCACCTCGTATTCACGGTTGATCAGCCACGACAGGAATACGCGAAACACTAGGGAAGTTTGCAGGATAGGCGTGACCACCATCAAGGGGGCAACCGCAAGCGATGCATACACGAACCCCTGCGATACGGTCACCAGCACCGCAGCGCAAAGGAACCAGGGCATATTCTCGCGTTTGAGCCCGCTGATATCGCGCCGGACCTCGGGACGCAGGAGCAGAAACGAGAACACCGCCGTTGCCGACGCATAAGCGATCACCGCGCCGGCAAGCACGCTCGCCTGCGGCGCGCTGTCGAAGGCAAGCCGCACCATGAGCGGCGAAATGCCATAGGCGATGGCCGCGCATGAGCTGAAAAGATAGCCGGCGGCATGGCGCGGCGTGAACGCCGGCGCGCCCCGCGGATGATTGCCGGAGGCGGTTGCTGCCGGCGGTTTCTTTGTTGATCGTGTCTGCGTTGCGAACGAGCCGGCGAGCATGAGGACGGCGCCGATTGATTGAAAGCACCGTGAAGGGCTCGTGCATGGTGAGCACCGCCAGAACCATGGCAACCACGACCTGCAGCTGCACCACGGGCGCTGAAAGATTGACACCGACCAGCTGATTGGCGCGATAGTTGAAGAAACGCCCGATCAGGAAATGGACAATGCCCTGCCCGGCCATCCAGCCGGCGGCAACGGCCGGAAAACCGATCAATGCCGGAAGCGCGCCTGCTACTAGCGCCAGCACCACAAAACCGGCGGCGCCGGCCGGAACAGTCACCGCCATGGCCTGCATGACAGTTCCGGTTACAACCCCTCTGCGCAACGTCGCGTTGTTGAGGGCGAACGTCAGCGCGGCGAGGCCGGCATAGAGGGCACCGAGCACTTCACAAGTCTTTCTTGCAGGAACCGCCGTTCAGGTGCCGCAATCTCGCCAGTATGGCGGACTTGATGCAGGTCGCAGAAGGTCCTGTTGAATGTATTGCTGATCGTCGAGCATGGTGGAGAGGGCATTGTCGGAATTCGAGCGCTGGGAAGACCGCTTCCGAGTATCCGAATACATCTTCGGCAAGGCGCCGAACTATTTTCTGGTGGCCTGCAAGCCGCTGTTGCCGCCGAGCGGGCGGGCGCTGGTCATCGCCGACGGCGAAGGGCGAAACGGCGTGTGGCTCGCCGAGCAGGGGCTCGACGTGCTCTCCATCGATTTCTCCCCAATCGCGCAGCGCAAGGCGGCGGCGCTCGCGCGCGAGCGGGGCGTGCGCGTCAACTTCGAGCGGGCCGATGTGCACAGCTGGGCCTACCCGGAGGAAGCCTTCGGCGTGGTGGTCGAGATCTTCGCGCAATTCAGCTCCCCGAGCGAGCGGGCAGTGAAATGGGCGGGCATGCAACGCACGCTCAAGCGCGGCGGCCGCATCATCATTGCGGGCTACACGCCCAAGCAGCTGGAGTATGCCACCGGCGGCCCGAAGGAAATCGAGAAGCTCTACACCCGCGCGATGCTGATGCAGACCTTCGGCAGCTTTCGCGATATCCAGTTGGTCGAGCAGGAGATCGAAATGCGCGAAGGGACGGCGCACGCCGGCATGTCAGCCGTGATCAATCTCACGGCGGTGAAATAGCAGTTAGCGCTGCTCGGCTCCGGGTTCGATCCGGATCAGCTGGCAAGCGCGGCGCCGGCATTCACTGATGCAGCGAGCTTGCGGCGGGCATGGAACATCCGCGTCTTCACCGTGCCCGGCGGCACGCCGAGCACCGCTGCGACCTCGTTCACCGACTTGCCGTGGTAATAAACGAGGTCAATCACTGCGCGATGGGCCTGCGAAAGGCAGCGCAGGGCTTGCGAAAGCCGCTCGCCCCGATCGCGCGCGTTCAGCACGGTTTCGGGATCATCCGCGGGATCGCAGATGCTTTCGGAAAGCTCGTCGTCGAGCTGCTCGTCCTGACGCCGCCGGCACGATGAAAGCGCTTTGTGACGCGCTATCGCCAATAGCCAGGTGGATACGGTCGAGCGGCCGGCAAACGATGCAGCATGCCGCCACACATCGAGGAAAACCTCGCTCAGCAGATCCTCGGCGAGCGCCTCATCATGCACGATGCGCCGCAGCCAGCGGTAGACCGGTGCTTGATGGCGGGCAAAGAGGGCGCGCATTGCCGCCTGATCGCCGCGGGCGATGCGCGCAATCAATGCGGTGTCACTATCAGAGATGGGCCTAGTCGGTTGCGTCGCCCGCGGTTGCGCAGCGATGGCCGTACGGCTGATTACCGTTGCCATGAAAGAACCCCTGCGATGTCACGTCCCGCCCGGTAATGCGCCGGGGGAGAAAAGGTTTCCGCTCGTCCATAATTTTTTCTTGCACGATCACCCCACGAAGCTGCGCCTTGGATTGGCCATCGATCTGCCGCTTTCTCGTCAGGCCACTCGGGAGCCGGGCTAGCATGAACTCACGAGTTCCAGATTTCATACCGGGTTACGGTGCTGTCAGGCCATTCGCGGGAGCATTTGCCAATCTGGGGAGGATCACGCGCGCGCCGGTGCAAGTGTGGAGCGCTCGGCCCGGCGCCGCAAAGGTGCTGCCGAGCATCAGGGCGGCGATCGAGGCTTGCGAGCTCAAGGACGGCGCAACCGTCTCGTTTCATCACCACCTGCGAAACGGCGACAATGTTCTCAACGCGGTGATGGCCGAGATCGCGGCGCTCGGGCTGCGCGACATCAAGATCGCGGCAAGCTCGCTCTTTCCCGTGCATGCTCCGCTGGTGCAGCACATCCGCAGTGGTGTCGTGACGGGGATTGCCACCGCCTACATGGCGGGTCCCGTGGCCGAGGCAGTCGCCAAAGGATGGCTCGCCACACCCGTGGTCATGCAAACGCATGGCGGCAGGGCGCGCGCCATTGAATGCGGAGACGTGCGCATCGATGTGGCGTTTGTCGCCGCCCCTGTCGCCGACACATACGGCAATCTGAATGGTGTCGATGGGAAATCGGCATGCGGCACATTGGGCTATCCGATGGTGGACGTGAAGCATGCGGCTCGAGTTGTCGCGCTCACCGATACCCTCGTGCCCTATCCGGCATGCCCGATCGATATCTCTCAGCACGACGTCGACTACGTAGTTGCGGTGGACTCAATCGGCGACCCGCGGCAGATCGTGTCTGGAATCACGCGCATCACCAATAAGCCCGAAGGCCTGAAGATCGCCGCAACGGCGGCCCGCGTCATTGAAGCTTCCGGCTTGCTTGAGAATGGATTCTCCTTCCAGACCGGCGCCGGCGGCGTATCGCTTGCGGCCGCCGCCTGCCTGAAAAACATCATGGCGAGCAAGGGTATTATCGGCAGCTTCGCCGCGGGAGGAATTACGGGAACAATCGTGGAGATGCTCGAGGCCGGGTTGTTCCGGACTCTGCTCGATGTCCAGTGCTTTGACCTCAAAGCAGTCGATTCATATCGCCGTCACCCGGCTCATCAATCCATGTCGGCCTCAATGTACGCCAACCCGCACAACAGAGGGGCCGTCGTTAACCAGCTCGACGTGATGATTCTCGGCGCCGCCGAGATAGATCTGGACTTCAATGTGAACGTGATGCTCGGATCGAGCGGCCTGATCATCGGCGGCTCCGGCGGCCACAGCGATACCGCGGCTGGAGCCAAGCTCGCGCTGGTGACAACGCAGCTTGCGGCCAGGACTCATCCCAAGATCGTGGATAGAGTGGCGTCTGTGACCACTCCCGGAGAAACGATCGATGTCGTCGTGACGGAGGAAGGTGTCGGCGTAAACCCCCGTCGCTTGGATCTCAGCGACCGCCTCGTGTCGCAGGGGATTCCCTTGCTGTCCATCGAGGAGCTTCGGGACAAGGCGAAGGGTAGCGCCGGCGAGACTGCCGTCGTGCGTCCCGCCGGCAGCGGCCGTATCGTCGCCGTCGCCGAATATCGGGACGGCACGGTCATTGATGTCGTCGAAGGTTTGGAGCGGCCCGAAAGAGCGGCCTGACGAGCTGACTCGCGCCCGGTAGTGGAAGTTGGGCTAAAGCTGCATCGGCTGCATCATTCCAAGTTAAATTACCCGTTTCGCTTTCACCCCACCATGCCTGCTTGCAAATCGTTGTAAATAACAAGCGGAATCGCATTGCGGCCTTTGAAATATCAACAAAAAATCAGAAAACCCGCGAAAATAACAAGTGGGAACAACCGCGACCTAAGAAAATCAATCACTTGACGAGCGGCTTCATTTCTCAACTCGTCTTATGCCCAGCCTGTAGGGTGCGCGAAATCGCCAGGCGAGGCCTAGAAACCGGCACGGCGTCAGAGGCGATTTTGCGCACGCAGTCGGCTGCTAGGGTCGATCGCTCGCCAAGACGGCCTTGATCTCGCCCACATCGCCGCCCCGGGCGGTAGCAAACCGTTCTTCACACATGTGCCGGTGAAAACTCCTGTGTGGCCAGTCGCCTGTATGCAGGGATTGACATTGAAAAACGGACCGCGTGCGCAAAATCGCTCCTGACGCCGCGCCAGCCTGTACCGCCTCGCGCGGCGATTTTGCGCACCCTACGGCTACGGCGGGCGCGAAACGCGCCATGCAAAAAGCCCGGCGCGTTTTCCGCCCAGGCTTTCCACAACTTCTCCAGATTGCGCTTTCTCGCATGAAATGCGTTTCGTGTCAACGAAAGGTGGTGTATCAGTTCGACGAGGTGATCGAATGAGAAGGCGCGAGTTCATCACGCTGGTTGGCGGTGCCGCCATGTGGCCGCTCACGGCGCGCGCGCAGCCGGCGGCGACGCCGGTGATTGGGTTTCTTAGTGGCCGATCGCTGGGCGAGTCCACGGACCTGGTAGCAGCGTTTCGGCACGGCTTGAGTGAAGCCGGCTACGTCGGGGGTCGGAATGTGGCGCTGGAATACCAATGGGCCGACGGTCAATATGATCGGCTTCCCGGGCTCGCGAGCGACCTGGCAGCTCGGAACGTGGCCGTCATTGTCGCGACGGGCGGCACGGCCTCAGCAATTGCGGCCAAGTCGGCGAGCGCGACAATTCCCATTGTTTTCAACGTCACTGACGACCCAGTTAAGGTCGGTCTCGTGGCCAGCCTCAACAGGCCAGGCGGAAACGCTACCGGCGTGACCAATCTCTCGACTGAGCTTGAGGCAAAAAGATTGGGGCTGCTGCAGGACACGGTTCCGCAGGTCCGTGTATTCGCCGTACTTATAAACCCGGAAGATCCGGCCGCCGAAATAATGACTAGAGAGACCGAGAGCGCGGCGCGCGCCAGGGGTCTGCGCCTTATTGTCCTGAAGGCAAGCAAAGAGAGCGAAATCGATACCGCCTTTGCCACTCTTACCCAATATCGGCCGGTCGCACTCGTGGTTATTGCAGAACCATTCTTCATCACTCGGCGCGAACAGCTGGTCGCACAGGCCGCTCGTCTTGCTATCCCTGTCATTTACGGTATTCGGGAGTTCGCCGTTTCCGGCGGTCTGATGAGCTATGGAAACTATGTCCCCGAAGGATATCGCCAAATAGGAATCTTCGCCGGCAAGATTCTCAAGGGCGCTAAGCCGGGAGATTTGCCGGTCCAACAGTCCGCGAAATTCGAGCTCGTCATAAACCTCAAGACTGCCAAGGCGCTCGGCCTTACCATTCCGCCAGGCATCCTAGCGATCGCCGATGAGGTGATTGAATAGGGTCGCCTTAATGGAAATCGCGGCGGCATGGATTGCCTGCGCCGAGCAAGCTGACCGCAAAATGCAATCAGAGGCAAAAAGAGATTAGATCGCTGCAACGAAATGTTGTTGGCTCGGCGGGCATGGAGGAATACGACATCTGGCGCTAATTGGAATGCTGAACCGTTGCGAGTGCGAGGAAGGTAAAACCGACACTCAGAGCAAGCGTTAGCGAAGCAAGGGTGATCCAGGTCATTTCCGCGCTCCCGTTTTAGCGTCCCGGGATACCTTAATGCACAGCCCCCAAGTCGGGTTCCGAACCTATCCCGCCTAAATTTGCCCGGCAGTCGGAACATTTTTGTGCGTCGCGCGTTCAGCATAATCGTACTGCGTGCAGCACGGGGAAATGGTTTTGCCGTACAATCGGGCCATCGAGTACCGACGGCTTGCAGCGGAATGCATGCGCTTAGCTCCTACGGTCGGAGGCGATCAAGCGCGTCGCCTCCTCGTTGAGATGGCGCGCGCGTGGACGTGGCTGGCAGACGAAAAGGACGCGGCTGTGGGGTCAATAACCGGGGAAGCGCCGTCCTTGATCATGCAACAGCAACAAACTTGGCCCCGGGAGGGTGGCGACAGCGCATAGGGCTCGCCTCACTCGCCGACGCACCGGCACGTTGCGGTCCCTAACCATTTGCGGCGCTATGTCCCCAGATGGCGAAAGCTGTGCTCTCCCGAACCCCAAAGCGCAGTGGCTATCGCTGGCCGAGCGGGGATTCCGCAACGCCGATAAATTGGACTACTTGATCAGACGAACGGTCCTGGATCATTCGCGTCAAGTTGGCCAGTCGCCTTCCACGCGCCAAATGCGGAGCGACGGCAGGCTACTGAGCGAGCTTCAAGTGGCAATCGGTCGCTATCTCCAAGCGGAATACGATGTGGGACAACCTCTTCCCGACCGTCTTCTCGCACTCGTAACACAGGTCGAGCGCGCAGCCTAAGCGCTGGCCAGCACTAACGCGCTGCAAAACTTTTGGTCTGCGGGACCAGCAAGCCCTCGATTCTCAGAGCAGCCTGCATCCAGGCTTTCGCGATGTTAAGAAACAACTCGCGGTGCTGGTCGGTATCGGCCTCGTCGACCCAACGAAGGCATTCTTCCGCATATTCCTTGTACTGGCGGCATGATTCCGCACCCATGACTCACTCCTCCCCATACTATCGCGGCCGAGCGAAACGGGCTCAGCCATCAGCGCCTTATGTCGCTTTCGATTATAAGGTCAGGCTAATGCGGTCCAAAGCGCCGTCGGCCAGCTTTGCGACTCAGCGAGAAAGAAATTGCAGCGGCGATCCGGGACGCGCTTTTTGGCTCTCGAGCAGCGAGCGCGCCTTGCGCGATTGTCTTGGAATTCGATGACCAGCACACCGCAATACGATATATTGAGCTTCCTTCTGTGCTTGGTGGAATTCGAATGGACTGTCCGGGCTGCGGCGCCGTCAATCCCGGTGGCAAGAGGTTTTGCCGACACTGCGGTGCCGCATTGCCGCTTCTTTGTCCCGCCTGCGGCAGCGAGAACCCGACGGGGACGAGATTCTGTGGCGACTGCGGCGCCAGCCTAACTTGGAAAGGCGCCGGCGCTACCTCCGCCGACCGGTCTATCGAGCTTCTGCGGCCCACGGAGACAGAAGCAGAGCGACGACATCTTACTGTAATGTTTTGTGATCTCGTGGGCTCGACGGTGCTCGCGAGTGAGATCGATCCCGAGGATTTGGCTGAGGTCATCCGCAGGTTTCAAACAGTTTGCGCCAACACCCTCGAAAATTCGGCCGGCCATGTTGCCCGATTCATGGGCGACGGAGTCCTGGCCTATTTCGGATATCCGCAAGCGCACGAAGATGATGCTGAACGGGCCGCGCGGGCGGGACTGGAGCTGGTGGCAAAAATCGGCCAGCTTCTTCTGCCTTCCGGTAAGCCGCTGCAGGCGCGAGTAGGCATTGCGACCGGCCTGGTTGTCGTCGGTGAAATTCTTGCGGAAGGATCGGCACAGGAGCAAGCCGCGGTCGGCATCACTCCGAACTTGGCGGCGCGCCTGCAGACGGCAGCCGACCCCAACACCGTCCTCGTTGCAGAGAGCACGCGTCGGCTCCTCGGCAATGTATTTGTCTATGAGGGTGTCCGCTCCTACCAACTAAAGGGGTTTGCCGAGCCGGTATCGGCATGGCGCGTTATCGGCGAGCGCATTGTCGACAGCCGTTTCGATGCCCAGCGTTCAGGAACCCTGACGCGGTTCGTCGGCAGGCAGCACGAGCTTCAGCATTTG
>Ga0306920_100005602_pt1 | contig 16266 bp, 15 predicted proteins | sample flu12Cox44000170_FD_204666 | JGI IMG/M metagenome (GOLD analysis project Ga0306920, IMG submission 204666) | Lab enrichment of tropical soil microbial communities from Luquillo Experimental Forest, Puerto Rico - flux4day.12C.oxic.44.000.170 (v2)... | ecosystem: Environmental > Terrestrial >... | reverse complement strand
CCGCGAAGGCGGCGCCACCAACTAAATGTCGACCCCCGCTTCGGCGGCGCGGTTCGCCCACACACCAGCTAAAGAGATGTGACACAATGGATTTCGCTTTCTTGCCGCCGGAGATCAACTCTGCCCGGATGTACGCCGGCCCCGGGTCGGGCTCGCTTTTAGCCGCTGCGGGAAGCTGGGACTCGCTGGCCGCTGAGTTGGGAATCACGGCCCAGACCTATGAATCGGTGCTTTCGGGCCTGACAAGCTTGCACTGGCGCGGCCCCGCAGCGGATGCGATGTCGGCCGCCGTCGCCCCCTATATGGGTTGGCTGCACATCACCGCCGAGCAAACAAGGCAGACGGCCATGCAGGCTCGCGAGGCCGCGGCGGCCTATGAGCTGGCACATGCGATGACGGTGCCCCCACCGGCGGTCACGGCCAACCGCGCCCAGCTGGCCGCGTTGATCGCGACGAACTTCTTCGGCCAGAACACCGCGGCGATCGCGGCCACCGAGGCACAGTACGCCGAGTATTGGGCCCAGGACGCCGCCGCGATGTACGGCTACGCCGCCAGCTCGGCGGCGGCGGCACAGTTGACGCCGTTCTCCCCGCCCAAGCAGACCACCAACGCGGCGGGGCTGACCGCTCAGAACGCCGCGGTCACCCAGGCCAACGCCAGCGCCGCCGCCTCAAGCCCGGTGTCGCAGGCGGTTGCTGCTGTGTCGCAGGCGGCGCAGGCGGTCCCGCCGGGACCGCTGGGGATCATAGGTGATATCGACTTCACCCTCCTTAACGGCCTCCAGGTTACGTCCGCCACGCTAAACGGCATTACTCGGACGACAGCCATCGTTGCCGGGGTCCTTGCGTCCGAGAAACTCTTGGGGATCCCCCTGCCAAACTTTGCCCCGCCGCCGGCGGCCGCGCTAAGCGGCGCCGCGTCGAGCCTCGGCGGTGGTGCGGGCCTGGGCAACGTGACCGCAGGCCTTGCCCGTGCCGGAACGCTCGGGTCGATGTCCGTGCCGGCCAGCTGGTCGGCACCGTCGAGCAGCCCCGTTACGGCATTGTCGGGCAGCGGCTTACCCACCCTCCCGGGGACCGGCGAACTAGCCGGGTCCGGGTACGGGATGCCAGGCATACCCGGGATGCCAGGAAGGAGGCAAGCCACGGGCGTCGTCCCCCGGTACGGCGCCCGGCTCACGGTGATGCCACGCCCGCCCGCGGCCGGATGACAGGCCGCTGGCCCGCGGGCGGCTCAGACGCCTCGGGCGGTGCGATCTTCCAATTGTCCGGGTTCTTCGGCGAATACACCACCGACAGCAGCTGGCCCACCATCGGCCAAGCGTCCACGTTGACAGCCATGCGCTGATACACGGCGTGCTCATTGACGGTGGGCCCGTCGATAACACCGGCGATGGTGACGTATTGCTCACCGGTTGCGTCCGGCCGGGGGCTGACGCCGGTCACCAGCAGCGTGCCGCTCACCAGCTCACCGCGCGGGCCGCGCGGGATGAACCGCGGGGCAAGGAATACCGCCAGGACCGCCACCAACAGGAGCAGCACACCGATTTCCCACACGTGGCCATGGTAGGACTGCTGGCGTGAGTCAGGACGATCTGATGCTAGCGGACCGAGCGGACACGCTGACTCGCGCCCGGTTCGGCGCACTGAACCTTCGCGTCGACACCAAGCCGGATCTCACTCCGGAAACCGACGCCGATCGCGCGGTCGAATCCAACCTGCGCGAGGCGCTTGGCCGCGACCGGCCCGGCGACAGCATCTTGGGCGAGGAGTTCGGCGGCACAACCACTTTCAGTGGCCGGCAGTGGGTCATCGACCCGATCGACAGCACCAAGAACTTCGTGCGCGGGGTGCCGGTGTGGGCCAGCTTGATCGCGTTGCTCGAAGACGGCGTCCCGTCGGTAGGTGTGGTGAGTGCGCCCGCGCTGCAGCGTCAGTGGTGGGCAGCGCACGGCGGGGGGCATTCGCTTCAGTTGACCGCGCCCGGGCGCGCCGGCTGTCGGTTTCTTCGGTAGAAGAGCTGGGGTCGGCGAGCCTGTCGTTCTCCAGCTTGTCCGGATGGGCGCAACGCGGTTTGCGCGAGCGATTCGTCGAGCTGACCGATGCCGTGTGGCGGGTGCGCGCCTACGGCGACTTCCTATCTGTGTTGGGATCCCCGGGTAAAGACGGGATCCGTTGGTTGTTTTCTTCGTTTGGCCTCGTTCAGGCCCGTGCGGAGGGGCGGTGGATCGCAGTTGGGGTCGAGGTGGAGCGCCCGCAGCGCAACGAGGCCGAACGACCTCGAGGCCGGCGCGGATCCGCCGCATACTAGGTCGCGCGGAACGAGGGAAAAACGTTGTGGTTCAAGCCATGTGCTTTCTCCCGTGGGGAAGTGTGGTGCGGGAGACGCGCCCGGAAATGACCTCGGGCCATTCCAACTGATAGGTGCGCCCTTTGCAGGTAAGCATGCCTACCCCGGCGGCTATCAGGTTTCGATACCAGTCGGTGTGCGGGCCATAGCCCAACGGCACGAGGAAACCGTCACCGCAGGGATTCGTGCCGAGCGACGTCTGGTAGACATGCCCGCTGCGGCGCCCCACCTGGGTCAGAAGCCCCCATGACGACCGCTGGGTTCCTGAGATCTTGCGGGTCATGTCGTTCTAGCTCGTCAAGAATTTCTTGACCGGGCCACGCCTGAGCAGCTGGTCCCGGTTCCGCCTCAAAACCCTCGGCAACACCACCAGCCAAGTCGGGACCATGCCGCCAACAACGAGCACGACGACTCCGCCAATCGCCTATCGATCGCCATGAGCACCTCCTTCAGCGCCAAGCTCATACCGGGCACGTAGTGGTACACCAGGGACGACAGTCATCGCTGCGAAGGCCCTGCCGCCTCTCCGGTCTGCCAAAGAGCATGGTCGATCGATCAGATGTCCATGCTTGGCGGCCGTGTTCAGGTGTGCTGACATCGGCGGTGTCGGCTAGGCCGGGACCAGGTAGGTGGGCTGGTGTCGCTCAGAGCTGGTTATTTCGCCGCGGTTGCGGCGAGTCGGCGCGATAGTGGCATCAGGACGAGCAGACTGACGATGGCAACGACGACCACCATGACCACGACGCTCGGATCCTTGAAGTTTTGGCCGCCGACCACCAGTGCGGCGGCGATATTGCGTTGGGCGGTACCTAAGCCGAGCACGGGCCGGGTACCGGGGGCAGGACCGCCAAGCACCCACCCGAGCGCGTAGCCGATCGCGATGAACAGCAACCCGGCCAGGATGGCGCGGGTACCGAACACCGACACCACCTTCTGGAAGTTGACCACCACCATCAGCACCACCACGGCCACCAGGCCGAGGGTGGACAGGCGATTGCACCAGGGTTGGAGGGCCGCGGCCGCACGCGGCAGTTTGGCCCTCACGGCCAACGCCGCGCCCAGCGGTATCAACATCAGCACGATCAGGGAGCCGGCGATCTGTGCCGGGTTGACCGAAACACCGGGCAGCAGCATCGGTAGCACCAGCGGCATATAGCCCACGGTGATGACCATCAGCATCACCATCAACGCCACCGCGAACGCCAGGTCTGCCTTGGCGATCTGGGCGAGCTTGGGAAGAAAGGGTGCCCCTGCGGCCGCTCCGAGCAGCAGCAATCCCTCACCTAGCGGTTCATGAAGGCGCAGCACTCGCCACAGCAGCACCGCCGCTGCGGGCATCAGCACAAAATTGGCTACCAGCGACATGGCCACCAGCCGCACATTGCGTAGTGGAGCGGTGATCTGGCCGATCGTCAGCGCCAGACCCATCGCCAACATGCTCGAAACCACGAAGACCAGGGTCGCGATCGGGACGAGCTGCTGCAGTAGTTTCATCATGGTGCTGACCTCGCTTCTGTTGTTCTGTACTGCCGCCTCTGCAGTACAGTACTCATCCTGCCGGCGCCTATTCATGGCGTTTGACGCCGGAACATTCAGCCGGCTGTCGTCACCGCTGGGCGGGTGACGACTCATCGAATTCGGCAAGAATGTTAACGGTTTTGGGCATCCACCAACGCCCGGCACACATGGGATATTTCCCATCGACGCGCGGGTACGACATCCGATACGGTGCTATTATGACGCTTCGCCGGGTCCGTGAACAGACCAGGAGTCACGCCGATGTCTACCGATCAGGACTGGACCAAGCCGGCCGCGATGGCCATCCCCAAGGAAGGCTAGTTCGAACCGCAGCGCGGACGGTTAGCACCCGTGTTCCCCAAAACACCAGCCAATTATGGGTTTTCGATCATCGCCAAGGTCCGGCGACGATAACATTCGATCTCAACGGCACCCGGGTCAGGCAGACCCGCGCGACCTTCACGGTGGCGCTGCGCCGGGTCGCCGAGGGGTGGCGGGTGGCGGCGTGGGCGAAAGGCGCCCGCACCCCATGACGGACGCGACAGCGCTCGAACTCGACGATATTCAGCAGATTCTGCTGACGTCTACCCTCGCGATCACCGGCCGTTACGAGTTCCTCACGTTCGACACCTCGGCGGGTGGACGGGCGTGGCTGTCGGAGCTACTCGACTACGTGCATTCGGCCGCCGACGTCCAGGCCACCACGGACTCCTCGGATCACCAGGTCACCGTGGCGTTCACCTGGACCGGCCTGCGCGCGCTCGGCGTGCCCGAGGATTCGTTGGCCAGCTTTCCCGACGCGTTCCGTGAGGGGATGGCCGCCCGGGCCGATATTCTCGGCGATACCGGGGCCGCCGCGCCCAAGCACTGGGTGGGCGGGTTGGCCGGTGCGGATCTGCACGCGATCGGAATCCTGTTCGCCCGCACCGACGAGCAGTGCCGGCGGTCCATCGAAGAACACGACAAACTGCTGGCCCGCACCGACGGTGTGCGCAGCCTGTCTTACCTCGACCTCGACGCGACTCCGCCGTTCACCTACGCCCAGGACCACTTCGGCTTCCGCGATCGGCTCTCCCAACCGGTGATGAAAGGCTCCGGGCAGCAACCCACTCCGGGCTCAGGTGACCCGCTCGAACCCGGGGAGTTCATCCTGGGCTACCCCGACGAAGAATTGGCCGCACCGCTACTGCCGCAGCCTGAGGTGTTGTCGCGCAACGGCAGTTTCATGGCCTACCGACGACTGCAGCAACATGTCGCGCGGTTCCGCGACTACCTCCGCGAGCATGCCGAGACCAGTGAGGGTCAGGAACTGCTGGCGGCGAAGTTCATGGGCCGGTGGCGCAGCGGCGCCCCGCTGGTGCTCACCCCTGACCGCGACGACCCCGACCTGGGCGCAGATCCCATGCGCAACAACGATTTCGACTACGGGGAGATGGATCCGTACGGCTACGCCTGCCCACTCGGAGCGCATACCCGTCGGCTCAACCCGCGCGACACCGCCCACAACATGAACCGGCGGCGGATGATCCGCCGCGGCGCCACGTACGGCCCACCGCTGCCCGACGGCGCGCCCGAGGACGGTGTGGAACGAGGCGTCGCGCAGTTCATCATCTGCGCAGACCTGGTGCGGCAGTTCGAGTTCGCGCAAAACGTGTGGATCAACTGGGAAGCCTTCCACGAACTAGGCAACGAACACGATCCGGTCTGCGGCACTCAGGACGGCACCCTCGACTTCACCGTCCCGAAACGGCCCATCCGCACTGTGCACAAGGGCCTGCCGGCGTTCACCACTCTCACCGGCGGCGCCTACTTCTTCCTGCCTGGCCTCAACGGACTCCGATACCTCGCAACCCTTTGACCCTGATAAATCGACCATCAAGATAAGAGGAGCACCATGAGCACGCTGCCTAGCCTACCTGACCTGCCTAGCACCAAGAGCACGCTGCCTATCGCACGCACCTACAACCAGAGCCATCTTCCCCGCAAACACACGCCCGGCCAGCGGCGCATGAGTATCTACTGGACGTGGAGCTATCCCTGGGAGTCCCAACGCGATGTCGAGGAATTAGACAACCGCTTCTCCACAATGACGGAGGTTCGCCGGGTCCTTTGGCCGGCGTATGAAACACCGGAATGGGATGAGGCGACCTTCCTGCAGGGTATTGATGGCACTTTGGAGCTTTTCCACCGCTCGGCGCTGTTCTTCCAAGAAGTGGCCGGTGAAGCGACCGGCCACCCGGTGGCGGTGTATCAGCGCATCGACCAGGCCGGCTACAAGCAGCTAATCGACGAACGAGTACTCGCCGACACTGACACCATGATGGTGTTCGGGCTCGACCACCTGGTGGGGCAGGAGGATGCACAGCCCGAGGAAGTCGAAGCCATCAAGGAATGGTTGAAACGAGACGACACCTGCCTGTTGCTGGCTCCGCACCACGACGTCGGGTTCACCGACGACATGGCCCAACGTCAGGTTGAATACCTGCACCACGGCGATGCGCTGGTGCCGCGCCAACAACGGTTCACCGCCTACCTGCGCTCGCTGATGAAGGCGCTCGACGTGCCGGTCTACAACAAGTGGGGGCTACGTCCCGCGGTCGTCGACGGCACAAACGAGATTGCGCCGCTGACTGGGTTCCGCGATCTGGACACGGTTCGGCTGCTCGACAACGTGACCACGCTCAACTTTCATCCACACCTGCCGCACTACGAACTGACCGCACCAGAAAGCGATGCCCTGCGTGTGCTCGGACGCCAACGTGTTGACCCGAACCGGCCCCACCCGTTCACCGAAGCCGGCAACACCGAATTCAACGCGCTGATCTGGATGCCACCCAGCGGCGACCGGGCCGGCGACATCGTCCTGGTCGATTCCACCCACTTCACCACGCTGTTCGGGGGCACCGACAGCCTGAAGCACTTCTGGTACAACCTCGCCACCATGAAATAGTCTCCGAACACCACGACTTCATCAGCGCGCGCCTCGGGCGCGGGCAATGTTGATCCCTAACGAAGGAGAGAACGGTGGAGTTGAGAGTCGAGCATGGCAGCCCGGGACAAGGTCATCTCTGCGGCGGAGGCGGTCGCCCTGATTCGTGACGGGGACACGATCGTGGTGGAGGGTTTCTGTTCGCACTGTTTCGCCGAAGAGTTGACGGTGGCGCTGGAGGAGCGGTTCCTGCAGTCTGGGACGCCGCGAGATCTGTCCATGGCGTTCACGGTCGCTCTCTCCGAACGCGGCCTTGCTCCGCACATCTACGAAAGTCGCCAGGAGGCCCTCGATTGGCTCCCGCACGCCTAGTCAACTCGCAGACCTTAGACACGGTGGCCCCATAGATGGTCGGCGAAGTGCGCGGCGATCTCTCCGGCGTACACGGAGGCGTGACGAACACTCCGCGGGCGCTGCGTCTGGCAAGGATCGCGCTCGCCAGCTGCGCGCCCGGCCATGCCGAGGTGCGCCTGTTCGATAAAGTCCCTGCCCGTGCTGGTGGCGAGGTCTTCGACGGCGTAAAACAGATCTACGAGACAAATTACCCGTGGAGGCGACCGACACCTGGTGGCTGGTGCCCCCGTTGATCCAAATGGGTCGTTCGACTATCGACACGACACGGCAGAAGGAGATGTTAGTTATGAGCGTTGATCGCGGGTCGTTTTTCATTGGTGGCGGTTGGGTCGAGCCGTCATCGTCGTCGCGCATCACGGTCCTCAACGCGGCGACCGAGGAAGTCTTGGGCACGGTTCCGGAGGCCATGCAGGCGGATGCGGATTCGGCGGTGGCCGCAGCCCGCGACGCGTTCGATAATTCCGGGTGGCCGGCGCTAGCACCGGCTGATCGAGCGGCGATTATGACCCGGTTCGCTGACGAGTTGGAAAAGCGGTCGGGGGAATTGGCGCAGACCGTGAGCCAGGAGAATGGCATGCCGATCGCGTTGAGCCAGTCCTTGGAAGCCGAGTTTTCGATCGGAATGCTGCGGTTTTACGCCGACCTGGCCGCCGCGACCCCGGTCGAAGAGACCCGCCCGTCGCAGCAAGGAAAGGAAACGATCGTGCGGCGCTCCCCGCTGGGGGTGGTGGCCGCGATCGTGCCGTGGAACTATCCGGTGCTGTTGGCGGTGAGCAAAATCGCCCCGGCCCTGGCGGCCGGGTGCACCGTGGTGGTCAAGCCCTCACCTCCGGCGACCGTGCTGGACTGTTACATCCTGGCCGACGCCGCCGAGGCCGCCCAACTACCACCCGGGCTCATCAACTGGATCCCCGGCGGCCGTGAGGTCGGCGCCCATCTGGTGGCGCACCCGGGTGTGGATAAGGTCGGCTTCACCGGCTCCACGGGGGCCGGCCGCGCGATCGCCACGGTCTGCGCCGGGCTGCTGCGCCCGGTCACCCTGGAGTTGGGCGGCAAGTCGGCGGCGATCCTGCTCGACGACGTCGACATGGACACGATCATGCCGAATCTGCAGTACATCACGTTCATGAACAATGGTCAGACCTGCGTGTTGTGTAGCCGCGTGCTGGCTCCGGCCAGCCGCTACGACGAGATCGTCGACGCCATCGCCACGCGGGCGTCGTCGTTGACCATCGGCAACCCGTTGGACCCCAGCGTCGACATCGGACCGATGGCCACGTCTGACCACCGCGATCGGGTGCTGGGCTACATCGAAAAGGGCAAAGGCGAAGCAAAACTGGTGGCCGGTGGCGGACGCCCGAAGGGCCTCGAGCGGGGCTGGTTCGTCGAGCCGACCGTATTCGCCTACATGACCAATTCGGCCACCATCGCCCAGGAGGAAATCTTCGGCCCGGTGTTGTCGGTCATCCCGTACGACGACGATGCCGACGCGGTGCGACTGGCCAACGACTCGCCGTATGGGCTCGGGGGCACGGTGTTCAGCGCCGACACCGAACGCGCAAAAGCCATCGCACGCCAGGTAGAGACCGGCTCCATCGGCATCAACGGCTACCCGATAGCCTTCGGCTCCCCCTTCGGCGGCGTCAAAGACAGCGGACTCGGCCGCGAATTCGGCCCCGAAGCCCTCAACAGTTACCTCAAGCTGAAATCGATGTACATCACAGGCTGACGAGTACGACTTCCCCCTCGCCGATGACAGCAAGAAACCCGAATCAGTCGGACAAAGGAGGCAGGAACACTCAATATTGGCGTTGATCATTTCCGGCGGATACAACGCGCAGCCGGCGAGGATGAGGAGGCGCTGTATGCGCATCGCCAGTGATGGTGGCGGCGGTCGTTGGGATACCCGAAGCGTCCCCTCGGCGCGGAAGGAGGCCGCGGTCGTGAAGGAGCGAGTCGCAGGCCACAAGTACCCGCGTAAGGCGGGGATCGTTGATGAATTGCCGAGGGGCGCAACGGGAAAGGTCCAGCGGCGCGACATTCGTGTGCATTTTGAGGAGGGTGTTCGATGACAACGCCAACGGTCACCGGCGAGAGCCCTGACGATGCCGCGGCACCGTTGGATATGTTGCTCGGCGCTGCGGCACTTGGGATCGGGCGGCGCATGTTGCCCGACCGCTCTTGGTTGAAGTTCGGTGCCGGCTTGATCCGTCAGCCGCGTTTTGCGCTGGACCGTGGCCGCAGCCTGGCTGTCGAGTTGACCGCAATCGCGCGCGGTACGTCTACCCGCAGCCCCGATCGTGATAAACGATTCGCCGACCCGGCGTGGTCGCAAAACCCGGTGTTGCGCCGTACAATGCAGACCTACCTCGCCGCCGCGGAAACGGCTAGGGCGCTGCTGTCCGATGTGGATTTGGAATTTCCGCACAGTGACCGTATGCGGTTCGTGGTGGACATCATCGTCGACGCGCTGTCACCGACGAACAGCCCGCTGCTTAATCCGCTCGGTTACAAAGCGGCGATTGACACCGGCGGCGCGAGCGTAGTGCGCGGCACCGCTAATCTGGTGCGGGAATTGGCCACGCCACCGCGCGTCCCGTCCATGGTGGAGGCGGACGCCTTCACCGTGGGCGTGACCGTCGCGGCCACGCCCGGATCGGTGGTGTTTCAGTCCGAGGTGCTCCAGTTGATCCAATTCACTCCGCGCACACCGACCGTGCACACAGCGCCGATGCTGATCGTGCCGCCGGTGATCAATAAGTACTACATTGTCGACATGTCGCCCGGGAGGAGCATGGTCGAGTACTTCCTCGACCAAGGCCAGCAGGTCTTTGCCATCTCGTGGCGCAATCCGAAGGCGGACCACCGCGCGTGGGGATTCGACACCTATGGTCAGGCGATACTGGACGCTATCGGGGCGGTAGAGCAGATCACCGGCGCCGAGCAGACGCATCTATTCGCCCAGTGCTCTGGCGGGACTCTGGCAACGATGGTCACGGCACACCTGACCGATATCGGGGGGGCCGGGCGTGTCGCCGGGCTAGCCCTAGCGGTCAATGTTCTGGATCAAAGCAAGGCTGGAACTGTCATGGCAATTTTGGATGAGGCCACCGCCGACGAGGCGATCCGGAAGTCGAAGGCGCGCGGCTATCTCGACGGCCGTTCTCTTGCAGAGGTTTTCGCATGGATGCGTCCGAACGATCTGGTGTGGCGGTACTGGGTGAACAACTACATTGAGGGCCGCAAACCGCAACCGTTCGATGTGCTGTTCTGGAATGCCGACACCACGCGGATGGCAGCAACACTGCATCGGGACCTGGTGCTGTGCGCCCTCAACAATGCGTTGACGAAGCCGGGAGGCGTGCAGATGCTTGGCACCCCAGTCGATCTGTCGAAGATCGCCGTCGACACATATGTTGTTGCAGGTATCGCCGACCACATCAGTCCCTGGCAGTCCTGCTACCGCAGTGCCCGCCTACTCAGCGGTGCCGACGTCAGTTTTGTGCTCTCAAGCAGTGGGCACATCGCGTCTCTGGTTAACCCACCCGGCAACCGCAAGGCCTCGTACCGACTCGGCGCACCCGACTCCATCGATCCCCAAGAATGGTTGAACGCCGCCGAGAAACACACCGGTTCCTGGTGGCCCAACTACACAGCGTGGCTGAAGGAACGAAGCGGTCCGGATCGGAAAGCACCCACGGCAGAGGGCAACGCCGCACTCCCACCGCTGATGCCCGCACCCGGGTCCTACGTCCGGGAAAAATAGGGTCCGAGCACCATTGTCTACAGCATCAACTCCTGTGAGGTACTAAATGACTGAGCGCGTCGAACGTCCGGCCGACATACTGGACCTAGTGGGAAAGGACCTCGGTACGACCGAATGGGTCACCGTGACCCAGGATCAGGTGAACCTGTTCGCCGATGCGACAGGCGATCATCAGTGGATCCACACCGATCCCGAGCGTGCGGCGTCGGGACCGTTTAAAGGGGCCATCGCACACGGGTTCCTGACGCTGTCCTTCATTCCGAAGGCGTTAGAAGACGTTCTTGTCATCGACAAGGGCGAAGCTATGATCAACTACGGGCTGAACAAAGTTCGGTTCCCGGCGCCGGTACCGGTCGGGTCGAAAGTGCGTGGCACCGTCCGCGTTGTGTCCGCGCAGCAGAGGCCAGCGGGCGTGGAGACCGTCTTCAACGTCACCTTCGAATCCGATTCGGCTAGCAAGCCCGTCTGCGTCGCCGAATGGATTGTCATCTTCCGCTGAGGCGTGCGTGAGGAGATGTACGGTACCTCAAAACGCAGATCGCAAAAGTGGGCACACAGCGGTTTCGCGTCAGTGTGCGTGCCGGGCAAGGAATTCCGCTGCTGATTTGCAATGGCATCGGCGCTTGCCTGGAAGCCCTCGATCCAATGATGAAAGCCTGCGCCACGACACGACCTCCTTTCCGGGTGAGTCGGCCTGGGGTGCGGTGCCGGGATTACTTTCAGTCCGTTTCCCCAGGCCGTTCGCCGACCCCGGCGTGCGCGTCGGCACGCACCGGGCTCTCCGCGGTCGGTGCCGTTAGGGCAGTGGTAACGCCGGTCCAGGGGTTGGGGAAGGTGTCGCCTCGGTAGCGATGCTGCGATTTCCACCGAGTCGGGTTCCTCCTCCATCGAACGAATCACAGTGCACACGGGAACCGGCGATGCTGCACCGACGCCAGACCTTGTGTCCACCAAACGGGGTCAAGCCCAGGGGTCCCGGTCGTCATCCGAGAGTTTTGCTGAGTTCATCGAGGCCGCACTCTCGACTCCCCGCGAAAGGTTGTTTAGAGTCAGTTCAGGTGTCGAAGCTCTAGCGACACACGGTCGCTAGCAGCGAGGTGGCGCACCCTAGGCAACAGCTCAGGGGCATTCTCATCGTCTAGGAGGCCGAAAATGACAACGGTGCCAAAACCGTTCAGCTCGTTTGAGACACGCGGCGCCAAGGACGCCGATCCAAACACTGCCTCGCTCGTCGAGGACATCGGCCGTGCCCGAGGGACGGATTACTTCCTGATGAAGGATCAGCTGACCGACCAGGAAGGGGAGATCATGCTCAAGGTCCGGGCGTTTGGCGAGGCCGAGATCCTGCCGATCGTCAACGACCTCTGGGAACGCGCCGAGTTCCCGTTCGAGCTGCTCCCGAAACTTGCCGCGCTGAAAATTGTCGGCGACCACAACCTGGGCGACCACGGGTGCACACCGATGAGCGCCATCGCCAACGGACTGATCATGTATGAGTTGTCCCGCATCGACGGGAGCATAGCCACGTTCATGGCCGTGCATGTCGGGTTGGCGATGCAGTCGGTCAACATCCTCGGTTCCGAGGAACAGCGGCAACGCTACCTGCCGGCGATGGCGCGCATGGAAAAGATCGGCGCGTTCGCCCTGACCGAGCCCGAGCACGGCTCCGACGCCGTCAGCATCGATGCCACCGCCGAGCGTCAGGGCGATGAATGGGTGATCAACGGCCGCAAGCGCTGGCCGGGCAACGCCGTGTGGTGCGACTACATCGTCGTGTTCGCCCGCGACACCGCGGACAACAAGGTCAAGGCGTTCGTCGTGGAGAAGGACAACCCCGGATACGCGGCGACCAAGATCGGCGGCAAGATGTCGCTGCGGATCGTGCAGAACGCGAACATCACCCTCACCGACTGCCGCGTGTCCGAGGATGCCCGACTGCAGAATTGCAACAGTTTCAAAGATGTCGCCAAGGTTCTTGCGGGCACCCGCAATTCGATCGCGTGGGCCTCGGCCGGGCACGCGTTGGCGTGCTACGACATCGCCCTGAACTACGCCCAGCGGCGCAAGCAGTTCGGCAGGCCAATCGCCAAGAACCAGCTGATCCAGGGGACGCTGGTGCAGATGCTCGGCGACCTCACCGCGATGCAGCTGTACCTCATCAGGATGGGCCGGCTCATCGATGAGGGCAACGTCGAAGAGACGATGGCCGCGCTCGCCAAGTACTACTGCACGGTCAAGGCTCGCGACGTGTGCCGGCTTGCTCGCGACATCTTGGGCGGTAACGGTGTCACGCTCGACTTCCACGTCATTCGCCACATGTGCGACATGGAATCCCTGGTCACCTACGAAGGAACCGCCGAGGTCCAGTCCCTGATCGTCGGTCGGCACATCACCGGGTTGGGCGCGTTCGTCTGACCACGGACCAGTGCTGGATCGAGCTATTGGCACATATTTGACCCCGATCGTTCCCTGCCAACAACCGTAGAATTCAACTACCCGAAATGGAGATAATCATGGCGAATCAGCTCAGCGATTCCCAGCTCGAGGTGCTTCGCGCGCTCGCCGACACCGTGGTGCCCGCGATCCCGGGCAACGGTGACCCGACCGGTTTCCTGGCGCGAAGCGGCGGGGACCTCGGTGTGCATGTCGGGGTGGCGGATATGTTCGCCACCCTGCCCGCGGAGCAGCAGGCCAGCCTGGGGCAGGTCCTGGATACGTTGTCTCAGCGCGGCTTTCCGGCCGGCTCGCCAGCCGAACGGGACCTGGCGGTTCGTGCTTTTCTGACCGACGGCGGTGACGTAGCGGCTGGGGTGACCGCGTTGATCGGGCTGACGATGTCTGCCACCTACGGTGCGGTCGATCCGCAGACCGGGACCAACCCGGCGTGGCAGTCGTTCAACTACGCCGGCCCCCCGCAGGTCGAGCCGGGTGGTGTGGGGCCGCTGGCGACCTACACGCCGGAACCGGGCGCGGTGCTGGACGCCGACGTCTGTGTGGTGGGCTCGGGCGCGGGCGGCGGCGTCATCGCCGGCAAGCTTGCGCAGGCCGGCCTGAACGTTGTGGTCCTTGAGGCCGGCGACAACCTGTGGGAACAGGACTTCACTGGGTTGGAGCTCGTCGCCTGGCCCACCATGTTCTGGCGGGGTGGGCCCACGCTCAGCGCGGACGGCAACCTCTTGATTTTGACGGCGCAGACGCTCGGCGGGGGTCCGACTGTTAACTGGTCGAACAGTCTGCGTACGCATGCGTGGGTGCGGGAGGAGTGGGCCAGCGAGTATGGCCTCAAGGACGTGGACACCGCGGAGTTCGACCGTCACCTTGACGCAGTGATGCAGCGGATGGGGTGCTGCGACACCTGTTCCGACCTCAACGGCCCGCACCAGCGGATGCAGGAGGCGGCGGCCAAGATGGGCTGGTCGTTTATACCGGCGTTGCACCGCAACGCCGACCCGAGCGCATATTCGCCCGACACCGCGGGTCACATCGGCTGGGGCGACAGGTCGGGCGCCAAGGTTGATGTGCGCAGGACGTTTTTGCGAGACGCGGTGGATGCCGGGGCGCGGGTGATCGTGCGCTGCTATGCCAACAGGATCCTGGTCGAGGACGGGAGGGCCGCCGGCGTCGAGGGCACGGTCACCGACGCTACGGGGGCGGCGCACGAGCTGACGGTGCGCGCGCCGCGTGTGGTGGTCGCGGGCGGTTCGCTGGAGTCCCCAGCGCTGCTGCTGCGGTCCGGGATCGGTGGCCCGGCCGTCGGACGCTACCTGCGTATGCACCCGGTGCCTGCCATCATTGCCCTCTACCCCGAGCCGCAGATCCCGTGGTGGGGCGGGCCGATGACGGCGATGATCGATGAGTTCGCCGACATGGAGGACGGCTACGGGTTCCTGGTTCAGTGTCTGCACTGGGCACCGACGGCCCTGTCGACCCTCATTGCGCGCTCATCCTGGGCCGAGCACAAGCAGACGATGGCGCGCCTCGACCATGCGGCGGCGTACATCGGGCTGGTCCGCGACCGGGGACACGGGACCGTCACGATCGATGCTGACGGTAACTCCGTCGTCCACTACGCCATCACTGACGAGGTGGATGTCCGGTCCGCCCACAAGGCTCTCGAAGTGCAGATTCGCGCCAACGCCGAGGCCGGCGCCGACGACATAATCCCGTTGTCCGCGCAGCCCACGCGCTGGCATCGCGGCGAGGACCTCGACGCCTTCATCGCCGCCGTGCAAAGCCAACCGCTGGCCGCGGGCGGCATCAACCTGATCTGCGCGCACCAGATGTGCAGCTGCCGGATGGGCCTCGACCCGGCCACCTCGGTGGCCAACCCGTGGGGGGAACTGCACGACACCCCCGGGGTGTACATCGGCGACGCTAGCGCCATGCCCACAGCAAGCGGCGTCAATCCAATGATCACAGCGATGGCACTCGCACACCGCACCGCCGAGGCGATAGCGACGAACGACCGCGTCACCAGTTCCGCAAGCAAATCCTGAGTCGGCCAGCGGCGACACGGCAACGGCTTGGTGATCGGGGTTTGGGAGGCACTGTCAGGTTGGTGAGCCGGGAAGGTGAGGCGGGGCAGGATCGACGATCGTGACCGCTGCAGGCTCGTGGTATAAAGGGTTCCGGTTTCGGCCCGAGATCATCAGCCATGGCGTCTGGCTGTAGCACCGGTTCCCGTTGAGCTTCCGCGACGTGCGGGAGCTGATGCTCGAAGGTGGTGTCGAGGTGTCCTATGAGACGATCCGGGCCTGGTGCGAGCGGTTCGGGCAGCAGTAGGCGAACCAGCTGCGCCGTCGTGATCCGCGGCCAGGCGACGACTGGCACCTCGGTGAGGTGTTCGCCCAGATCAACGGCGCACGGCGGGGCCTGTGGCGCGCGGTCGACCAGCACGGCAACGTGCCCGACATCCTGGTCCGGTCGCGCCGAAACGCGGTGGCCGCAAAGAAGTTGTTCCGCCGACTGCGCAAGGGCCTGCGGTAGGTGCCCCGGGTGATCGTCACCGACAAGCTGGCCAGCTACCCGGTGGCGCACCGCGAGCTCATGGCGTCGGTGACCCATCGCCGGTCGAAGTACCTGAACAACCGCGCCGAGAACTCTCACCAGCCGACCCGGCAACGCGAGCGGGCGATGAAACGCTTCACGTCGATCCGGCACCCGCAACGGTTGTTGTCCGCGTTGCGCGGCATCTGGCCGCACTTTCGGCCCCGTCGGCACCTGTTGTCGGCGGCCGACTAGCGACCGGTGATGGCCGACCGCTTCGCGGTCTGGAACGAGATCACCGGG
>Ga0306920_100005601_pt1 | contig 16266 bp, 14 predicted proteins | sample flu12Cox44000170_FD_204666 | JGI IMG/M metagenome (GOLD analysis project Ga0306920, IMG submission 204666) | Lab enrichment of tropical soil microbial communities from Luquillo Experimental Forest, Puerto Rico - flux4day.12C.oxic.44.000.170 (v2)... | ecosystem: Environmental > Terrestrial >... | reverse complement strand
TGGAGTGACGTGCAGCATCCCCGATAAAGTCGTTTCGGAGGGGTACCGCAAGTTTTAATGGCTATGTGCGGCATACGGTTCCTCCATTCCCCACTGCCCACGCCTTCGACCCACTTTGTCCGGTCATTGATCATTGATCTGTGCTAATATGGCGGACCGCGACTTTTGACTGGTTCGGGGCTATTCGTTCGACGGAAAACGCAGATCATTGACTTTAGCTAACGAGAATGTCCTGGCGAACTTCGCCACGAACGCTGCCGGAGCCAGTTTCGCCCTGGCGGGCGGCGCCAACTTCACCACGGCGGGAAACTTCACCACAACGGCACCCTGACGGTGGGCAGCGGCAGCAAGTTCGACGTCAACGGTAACTTGACCAACTTCTCCGGCACTACGCTTACGGGCCGCACCTATAACCTCACGGGGACGCTGCAGTTCAACGGCGCCAATATAGTGACCAACGCCGGTAATATCACTTTGACAGGGAACTCGGCCGCGACCATCAACCAGACGAGCGCCAACGGTCTGGCTGGCTTCGCCACGAACGCTGCCGGAGCCAGTTTCGCCTTGGCGGGCGGTTAGGACGAGCCTACGAGGGACCCATCATGTCTCGAAAGCTGCTGCCGCTTCCGGTTCTGCTGTTCATGCTCTCGGCGCAGGCCACCGATCAGATCCACTTTGATGGCAAGACCTGGTGGGAATACGTTAAGGTGCTCGCCGCCGACGACATGGAGGGCCGTGAAACTGGCAGCGCAGGACTAAGCAAGGCCGAGGACTATGTCGTCTCTCAACTGAAGCAGGCCGGCCTGCGGCCCGCAGGAACGAACGGCTTTGATCAGCCGGTGAAATTCCGGTCGCGGCAGATTGTCGAGAAAGATTCCAGTCTCGCTCTCATCCGCGAGGGTAAACTCGAGCCGCTCACCCTTGGCGAAGACGCTTTCTTCAGCTCGCGCGTCGATCTCGCTCCCGAAGTGCAAGCCCCACTTGTTTTCGTCGGATACGGCCTGACGGTCCCCGAACAAAACTATGACGACCTCGCCGGCCTGGACCTGAACGGCAAGGTCGCAGTGAGCATCGGTGGCTCGCCATCCGAGATCCCCGGCCCGCTGGCTGCTCATCATTCATCGGCCGCCGAGCGCTGGAAAGCGCTGCACAAAACCGGCGCCATCGGCGTCATCGGAATCCCCAATCCCGCTTCCATGGATATCCCATGGTCTCGCATCTCCGTGAACCGCGCGCATGCCACCATGACTTTGGCCGACCCGAAGTTTGACGACAGCGCTGGCCAGAAACTTGCGGTGGTCTTCAATCCTGCCAAGGCCGGCCAACTCTTCGCAGGCTCCGGCCACACCTTTGACGAAATCGCCGCATTAGCGAGGGAACGCAAACCGCTTCCGCGCTTTCCGCTCGCCGTTTCCATCAAAGCCACAGCCAAGCTTGACATGCAAGATACCGAGTCCGCCAACGTGATCGCCAAGCTTCCGGGCAGCGATCCGGAGCTGCAGAACGAGTATGTGGTGCTCTCCGCGCACATCGACCACATCGGCATCGGTGAGCCGATTAAGGGCGACCGCATTTACAACGGCGCCATGGACAATGCCTCCGGCAGTGCAGTCCTCCTCGACGTCGCCGCTTCGCTGAAGGCCTCGGGTGAGCGCTTGAAACGCTCCCTACTCTTTGTCTTCGTGACCGGAGAAGAAAAGGGACTTCTGGGCTCTCGTTACTTCACCACCTATCCCACGGTTGGTCCCAAATCCATGGTCGCCGACCTCAATATCGACATGTTCTTACCTATCGTGCCGATGAAAGTCCTCACGGTTTTGGGTCTCGACGAATCCGATCTCGGTGACGAAGCCCGCCAAGTAGCCGAAGCTCGGGGCATCGTTGTGCAGTCCGACCCCGAACCGCAAAGAAACGCCTTCATTCGCAGCGACCAGTACAACTTCATCCGTCACGGAATTCCCGCCCTGGCCATGGGTATTGCCCCCGATCCAAATTCTCCCGCACAGAAACAACTCTTCAGGAACTGGCTCACCGAGCGCTACCACGCGCCCTCCGATGACCTCGACCAGCCTATCGATCTGCCGGCGGCCGCTCAATACGAAGAGATCATTCGCGCCCTGATGATCGCCGTCGCCGACAACAGCCAGCGCCCCCAGTGGAAGGCTAATAGCTTCTTCCGCGGCTACGCCGAAAACCCCAGCCCGTATTGAGAGAACACGGTCACCTGCGAAAGAAGCGAGGGTTGTCTGCATTGCATTGAGCATCGCGACGTAGACTGCGCATGGGCCGCAGTCAGAACAGGGCACCGCTTCAAGCCATGTCCTGTTACAGTGCAGCAGAAATTCAGACGCTCGCTCTGCCAGGGGTAGGATGCTTCCTTAGGTGTAAGGACAAGCAGATCGATTCTGCAGCATACGAGATCAGGATGACATGTCATTTCCAGCCAAGCTCCCATGAGCCTTCGTCTCTCGACTGACCATGAAGATGCGAGGAGCGCTATGGAGTGCGGTAGCTTGCTACCGCTTTCGCTCAGGCCAGCTTGCTGCCCGTCGAGCGGTGGTACCGTAGCTTCGGGAGCGAGGCCGCGAGCTAGCTCGTGGGATCAAATCGGCAGCAAGCTGCCGCAGTCCAGAGCGCCGGCGGTGCCTGTTGCGGCCCAAGGCCCCCGTGAGCACCTGTCACGCTTGATGTTCAGGGTGAGTGCACCCGGGAAACTCAGTCAAAAACGCGAGACCTTTATACCCCAGCACATCGACCAGACCGACACGCGACGTGTAGAACCCTTCCACCGTCATGCCTTTGACCAGGCGATAGAATTCAAAGCCCTCGTGCGTTTTACCGGGCTCGCGTTCGGGAAGGCTCATCGCCATCAACAACGCTTCTTGATCGTCCGTTGAGATTTCGCGAAAAGTACGCTGGTACTTCTCACGACTCAAGCTATCGAGCAACTGGAAGCCTTGCGTCCACTGGAGCTGTAAAGAAGGCTCGAACTCTGCGGCCGCGGAGACGACGAAATCGATGTAGCGTGCCACCTGCGCCTCCTTCGCCCCGGGCGTGTCGTCGGTCGGAATAATCAGTTCGGTTAAAGTCTCAACCGTCTTGAATTCATCCGGCTTGAAGAAGCGGGGTAGGTAAGGTTCAGTCTCGTTTACGGGTGAGTGGTCCATCTTCCGCATGCTGTGTTCGGGGCTGGCACCCGCCGCCTTCGGCGCCAACCCGGAAGGCAGCCAACCGGCGAGAAACCGCCTTCCCGCAACCGTGCCCGTGAGGATCCCGAGATGTTTCAATGTCTGTCGTCGAGCAAGGAACCCTTTGTTCACACCCCATCCCTGTTGATCATTCGCAATAACAAGCCTGGGTTCTGATGCCGTGACATAAACAGGCGACCCCACCTCCCAGCCTGTCATCCCGAGCGAAGCGAGGGATCTGCTTTTCCTTGGAGCCTCAAAAGCAGATTCCTCGTCGCTACGCTCCTCGGAATGACAGGATGATGGTCGATTCTGACGCTAGACATTCCCGAGGCGAAGTTCCTCCGCCAGGTGATCCGATGCCCGGTAGGAAAGCGCCATCAGGGTGTGCGTGATCTGCTTCTCCGGGTGGGTCACAAAGCATGCCGCGTCCACTACAAGCACGTTCTTGATGTCGTGGCACCGATTCCATTCGTCGAGTACAGATGTGCGCTGGTTGTCTCCCATGCGACATCCACCGGCTTCATGAGTCACGCTTCCCAGAGGGTAGGGCGCTACCCTCTTGTAAGGGAGGAGTTCGGCCCCTGACGCCTTCAGGATTGCTTCGATTTGTTCGTACATCTCGCCGAGGATCGCGAAGGCGTGGTCGTATTCGGCGCTGGTGTGAAAGCGCACCTGAGGTATACCGAACCGATCTCTTAGCCCATCGGGGTCGATCTCCACGTAATTCCAGAAAAAGGGCAGCCCCTCTCCATATCCGCTCATTTCCACCGCCGCCGGATAAAGCTCCTTGATTCTCTTCTTGTACGAAGAACCAAAGCCCGGAAGGCCGGCCCCCGGACCGGCACCCAAGCCACAACCGGTGTAGAAATCGAACCGCCAGCCTCGCAGGTACTTCTTGCGATCCTTGTGACCGTAGTTGTACCGAGGTATGTAGAGGCACGACTCTCCCGGGCCGTCATCATTCGAGGTGGGCCACCCGGCAAGCTGCGGGAAGAAGCCCTCAACACTGTTGAAGGCCACATGTTCCATCAAGTAGCGCCCCAGCGTGCCGCTCGAATTAGCAAGCCCATTGGGGTATTCACGGTCCCGGGAATTCAAGAGAATTCGGATGGACTCGATCATCGAAGCGGCCAGCACCACTGCCTTGCCATAGGCTTCGTACTCGAGCCGGTTGTCGGTATTGATATAGGTGACGCCGCGCACTTTCCCTGTCGAGCGGTCCCTCAAGATGGTGTGAACCGCGGCTTTTGTGTGCAGCTCGAAATTGCTCAATCCCCGCAGCTTCGGAACGAGCACATCCAAGCTGCTGTATCGCGCGCCCACGTCGCAGCCCCAGTTGCACGCCCCGCAATAGTGGCACGCGGGACGGCCATCGTACGGCCTGCTGAGGACTGCCAAGGGTTTTGGCAGTACCTTGATACCCAGCTTCGTCGCCCCCTTCTTGACAAGCATCTCTCCACAGCGGGCGTTGAAGGGTGGCAGAAGGTGTTTACCTGAGGGTATGTTAAATACCTCCTCGGAGCTCCCGGATACGCCGATGAGTTGCTCAACCCGTTCGTAATAGGGTTCGACGTCTTCATAGCTGATTGGCCAGTCTTCACCCCAACCGTCCTGCAGAGTCTTCGGTTTGAAGTCCAAGGGTCCGAACCGGTCGCAGCCGCGCCCCCATAGGTTCGTCCGGCCCCCAACGGCCCGCAGGCGGGTCCAGGTGAATTTCGCTCCAGGAGCCAGGGCATAGGGATCCTCATCCGGAATGGTATAGAGGTGGTCGGTCCACTCCTTGATTTTCCACTCTATTCCCTGCGGGAGACGACCGTACTCACCCGGCTTCCCTGCCCCGCGAAACGACCACTCGTAGGGAAACTTATGGGTATAGAATTCCTTCGCCGGGTCCAGCATGCGACCCGCTTCCAGGCACAGCACTTTGAGGCCTCGAGTAGCGAGAACGTAGGCGGCAATGCCTCCAGCCGCACCGGACCCAACCACAATCACGTCATAAACAGGCTGTGACCCCATTGCGTTCCTTCAACAGGTAGCCTCCGCTGCGGGAGGCCATGCTATACTTGCTCAATGCCGATCGATACCCGGTTAACTTACCAAGACCTGTGCGAGCTGCCTTACGACGGCAAGCGCTACGAGATTATTCAAGGGGACCTCATCGTGTCCGCTGCGCCACGCATTCTGCACCAGAGGGTTGTCACTCGACTGTCGCATCATCTCCTGACATTCGTAGAGGGTAATGACCTTGGGCATGTATTCGTGGCACCTGTGGACGTTGTCTTCTCGGAGTTCGACGTGGTCGAGCCGGACATCATCTACATCTCAAAGCAGCGAGCTGCCATCCTCACCGAGAAGAACGTGCAGGGAACTCCGGACCTCGTGGTGGAAGTCTTGTCGGAGTGGACGGCCAAGATCGACCGCACGGCCAAGCTCAAGCTTTACGCCAAATATGGGGTAGCGGAATACTGGGTGCTCGACACACAGCCCGTATCCGCCGACATTTATCGAGGCGGAAACAACGGACTGGAGCTCGGCGAGCACCTCGGCCCCGAAGGAGTCCTCACCACTCCGATGCTGCCCGGCTTTAGCCTACCCTTGCAGAAACTCGTCGAGTGAGTAGTCACTTCTTTAGATTCGCCGTCCAATTCACCACTAGGGTAAGGGGTGTATTCTGTTCGGCCAGGGAATTGATCACAAACTTCTTTCCGTCCGAAGTCACGTCATAAGGGGAAAACGTAGGTGCTGAGGCCACCCTGAAGAGCGCTTGCGCCGTCCCCACTTCGACGCCATTGCCCCGCTCCTCCACCTCCGCCGCCATCATCTGGTTGTCAGGCGCGAGGTAGAAAATCTCCTTACCGTCCCCCCGCCACCGGGGGCAACGGCCACCGCCCGACGAAATTTGCCATTTGCCGCTCCCGCTGGCGCCTGCCGACCCGGAGCCCGCGTGCAAGACCCTGGTGGCGTCGAACGGCACTACGTAGACCTCCTCTCTACCGGATTCCTTGGAGGTATAGGCCACCCATCGTGCGTTGGGAGAGAACTGTCCGTCATAAGCTGCCACGGGCGTCTGCACCAAGAGACGCGGCTTGCGGTCTCCAGCCAGAGGCAGGATCCAGATATCGGCTTGAGAAAGGGTTAGTACCCCACGCGAATAAAGGATGAATCTGCCATCCCGAGACCAGCTCGTGGGGAAGATCGGCGTGTCGAACTTTTCAGACGGCAGCAGAAGCTCTTCGCCGCCGGCGCCATTGGAAGGCTTTCGGTAAATGCCCGTCCGGGCCTTGCCCTGGAGCGCACCGAATAGAATCGTGGTACCGTCCGGCGACCAGACAGGAATGCCGTGGTCTGTGTCGGGGTCGATCGTCAGGCGCATGCGCACACCGCGCGCCAATTCGTCCACCCAGATTTCGCTGTTGGAAGAACCGGCAGGATAGCCGGCATTAGACGCGAGCTTCTCCCCGCGTGGGGAGAGTCGCACGTCGTAATAGCCTCCCACTTCACCCGTGACGCCCAGGCTTTTGCCGGCGCGGTCAAACCACATTAATCGCTTCTCGCTTCCCCCGCCGCCATTCTGAAAGAACAGGATGCCGTTTTCAGATGCACCGCCAAATAGGCCATTACCCACGACGACCGCCACATTTTGCGCGACCCGGCGAGGATCTCCCTTTAGTTGTCCCCTTTCCGGGTCGAATGCCTGCGCCATCAGCGTATTGTCACGAGGGTAGAGCAAGTATCCCGAAGCATACAATGCGCTGTTTCCTTCCCTCAACACCAGGCGTCTTTCTTTGCCATCCAGCGAGGCGAAATACGTCCCAGCCAATGCAGGGTCACCATATTCTGTCACATAAAGGAAATGCTTCCCATCCGGCAGAAATCTTGGCCCTACGTATAGCCAGGATTTGGAGGTGTCAGCCGGGATGACAGGGGCGGGAGTCCCGCCTGAAGCGGGCACCTGATAAATCCCCTTGGCGGCATCCGGCACAAACAGAATGGTCCCGTCGCGATTCCAGCACCCTCCACCTTCATTCGGGGCATCGGCCACGACAACAGCCGGGCCGTCCGATGCCTCAATGGTCTTGAGCTTGTCGTCGGCAAAGAATCCGAGCGAGCGGCTGTCTGCCGACCAGAACGCATCGGCCGCTCCTTCTGTCCCGGGCAGGGGCCGGGCGACGGGGGACTCCAGGGAGCGCACCCAAAGCATGGTCTTCCTCTTCCCGGTTAGATCGACTGCAGCGAAGGCCAAGGTGCGTCCATCGGGAGAGATTACGGGTGCGCCTAAATAGAGGCCGAACCGAGTTTGCTCTGGTGGTTCAATTTCAGAGACGATTACACGCGCTGGGGCTCGCGCCAGACGCCAGTACAATATCGAACTGACGATCGCCCCTAAAAGGAAAACGACCGCCAGAGCCCAAGGCAGCGCCCGCCGCGACGCAAGCTGTAGGGGCGGCGCTTGCCCCGCCCAAGACCCGACGGTCGCCGCTGCCTCGGGCGTCCCGCTCAGCGTTTCTTCAATCACGATGCGAGCCTCGCCGATATCACGCAATCGTTGCTTGGAGTCTTTCGTGAGGCAGCGGCGCAGTAATTGCCGGATGCGCGCAGGCGTGCTGGCCGGCAGCGCTTCCCAGTCCAGCTCCTTCGTAATCACCGCCGCCAGCGTGTCGGACACAGTCTCGCCGACGAAGAGCCTCTTGCCCGTCAACATCTCGTGCAGAACTACTCCGAAAGCCCAGATGTCAGCGCGCTTGTCGACTGGCTTGCCGCGCGCCTGCTCCGGACTCATGTAGGCCGCCGTACCGAGGATCACTCCGGCTTGCGTGGCGGCAATGCTGAGGGTGGGTGAGTTCGCAAGGTCAGTGTCGGACGCTTCCGGTGCCAGTGCTTTGGCCAGGCCGAAATCCAGAACCTTCACCGTGCCGCCGGCCGTCACCTTGATGTTTGCGGGCTTCAGATCGCGGTGGATGACGCCCTTCTCATGCGCGTATTCCAGGGCTTCGCCGATTTGCTTGGCGATGTGCAGGGACTCGTCGATTTGTAGGGCGCCCCTTGTGGGCGCCCTGGCCGGACAGCCGCCTTTACGCCGCCACCGACGGCTGGGCTGGATGAACCCGTCGCTACATCGGGCCGGACAAGTCCCGAGACCCCGTCGGGACGGGGCCCCGCCCCTACAGTCCCGCCTTGCGCGATACGTTCCGCAAGCGTGGGACCCTCGACCAGCTCCATCACAAGCGCCCGCACGCCACCGGATTCTTCCAGGCCATAGATCGCGGCGATGTTGGGATGGTTGAGCGAAGCGAGCACTTGAGCTTCGCGCTGAAAGCGCGCCATGCGTTCAGCATCTTTGGCAAATGCTTCCGGCAAAACCTTCAGCGCCACTTCCCGGTTCAGCTTTAGGTCCCGCGCTCGATACACTTCTCCCATACCGCCGGAGCCTAGCGCGCCCACGACCTCAAAAGAACCTAGCTTTGTTCCGGGCCTCAGCATCAGGTCGTTGTCGCCGTGGCGACCGCTCGGGATTTCGCCGGGCGGCTCCGACGCCATCCCACCGGCTCGACTTCATAGCTTCCGAGTTTTGTCCGGCCACCAGCATCATTTCCCATTCATCCTACTCGCAACCCCTAACCGAAGCAACGACACCTCCGGAGTAAGCCCGAGTAGGCAGGCCAAAGCTCATTCGGTTGTAAAGCAAGCGTTCCCGGTGTGAAGGGGCGGGCTGTCGAGTTTAGGCAAGCGGGGCTGAGTACGCGTTGTCCCCATTTCGGACACGCTCGGGAGGTCTACTTCGCTCGTCGACTAAGTTTTCGCGGGCCAGAACACCTTTGTTCCCGTTTCGATAGCCCGATTAGCGTAAATCACTCCCAAGGAGTCTGCCGCGCCGATTTCCAATCCGGCGGCAACGGGTTTGCCCTCACGAATGCTGGCGAAGTAGTTCACCATCTCCTCGTACCACGGGTCGTTGGGCTCCCTGTAGTCGTAGACCCCGTGAGCAGCGAGGAAGCGCTTGGCGTAAACCAGCTCACGGTCCAGAAATCCTTCCGGCACTCCGCCCTTTTCCGGGAAAATGGGGAATCCCTGCTGCACGGCGTGTTCGGAGATAGTCGCTCCAGCCCACCAGTTTTCGTGGCTCGCGCCCGTGCTGGTTTTTTTCGCCGGCTCGCGATAGTACAGCCCCCTGCCGATGGTGATCTCGAGTGTCCCGCCATCGCCCATGATCTGCTCGCTGAATTCGTAGTGCTGGTTGAACAGGATAGAGGTGAACACCAGCTTCTGGCCGCCCGAGTATTCAAAGACCGCCTGGACGTTGTCACAGACTTCGCGGCCGTCCTTCCAATAATCGATGCCTCCTGTCCCCATTACGGAGATGGGCTCCGCGCCGATAGCCCAGTTGGCCACATCGATCTGGTGAGACGCGAGTTCGGCCATCAGTCCGCCCGAGTACTCTTTGTACATCCGCCAGTTGATGAGTCTCTCGAACTTCGGATCCGGCACCGGCCGCCGCCAATTGCTGTTGCGATGCCATTGCGCGCGTACGAACATGACTTTGCCCAGCGCGCCCCCACGTATCATCTGCATAGCGACGTTGTAAAGAACGCTCGACCGGCGCTGTAAGCCAACCTGCAGCACCTGCTTAGAGTGGGCGGCCGCTGCTTCGCAGACGGGCTCTCCCTCCTCTTCTTTGAAGAACATGCTCTTCTCAACAAACGTATGCTTGCCGGCGTTCAGGCTGTCAATCACCATCTGGGCGTGCAAGTTCAGGGGCGTGCAAATGAGAACAGCGTCGACGTCCTTGCGGTCAAGCAGACGATGGTAGTCGTCAGGGTAGGTTTCCGGATGACCGCCAATGGTCTCCACGCCCCTCTTCAGATTAGGAGGATAAATGTCGCAGGTGGCGATGCAGCGTCCCGCCGGGATGGTGGTGAGGAACCTGAGCAATGTGCAGCCTTCTGTCCCCGTTCCGATCATGCCGTAATTCACAACTTCATTGGGGTTGGGAGTGCTCAGAATCGCTGGCGCTCGAGCTGGCGCACTGCCTCTGGGCAAAGCTGCAACGCCAGTCACAGCCGCGGCTGTCTTGAGGAAGTCGCGACGACTAACTTCGGGCTCATCTTTCATTGTGATTCTCCTGGGCTAGGGGTGCGCTGCAGTTGAACGATCGCTAGAGCGGCGCCTCTAAATCTGTGTGCGCATCCCAAGACTGCGATCGTCTCGGGCAGCCTCCGGCTAGCTCTACACCAGTCACGATTTCCCGGGTTTAAGCAACCGTCGCCACAGCGTGCCATACAGCGCATGCTGTCATACCGAGCGCGAATGCCGCTGTGACGTACGTCACAACTGTCACTTCTTTTTTCGCCTCGGTTCGAACAACCCGGCACGGTTCTTCGATTCCAGATATTTTCAGATTTTCGCTATCTTGGAGTAGATTGGGATTTTGTATTTCGCGAGGAGGATCACTTGGCCGAAGCAAAAATAAACGTACGAAACAACGGCCCTCTGCGTATAGAGGGTGAGTTCACGGTTTACGACGCTGAGGGCAAACCCTTCGACCTCAGCGGCCGCACCGCCATCAGCCTCTGCCGTTGTGGGCATTCGGAAGACAAACCGTTCTGCGACGGCAGCCATAAGAGATTTGAATTCCAGTCAGAGGTGCACGCGCGAAGTCTTCCGCCTCCGGCTCCTAAGCCTCCCTTGACGTGACATGGGCGCAGATGTGGACTCAGCCTAGCCCACTCGTGTCTTTTCTCTATGCCTCCCTTGGTTGTGGCCTTAGGCTGCGTTGTGCCCGTGGCGATGGTGTTGTGGGGTGACTTCACACCTTGTCCCGCCCAGGCGCGACGGCATAGATCGTCGCCGCGCCCGCGAGACCCCCAACCGTTGCCATGACCCAAGCGGCATCGTAACTGTGGGCAGCGTCAAAGACTCTGCCTGCCAGCCACGGCGCCAGCCACTGCCCGACGGAGTATCCGGTGATGATCAATGCCAGAAGCTTTCCCAGATTGGCGAGACCGAAGCACTCCGCGGTGACGAGCGGAATCAGCATATAGTCGGCGCCCATGGCGAACCCAAAGATCGCAGCGAATCCCCAGATGCTCTCCGGGCTGCGTGCCAGGAACAGCATGGGAATGGCTGACGCCAACAGCAGATAAAAGAGCGACATAACGTTCTTCTTGCTGTAACGGTCCGCAATGTAGCCAACCACAATACGACCTGCGAGACTCGCCACGAGCATCCCGCTCGACACACGCGAAGCCCAACTGAGGGAATACCCCTGATCTTTGAGGAAGAGAACAAAGTGCTGCGTTACTGCCCCGATCGCGCCGATAGTAAGAGTGCAACCCGCCAGGATCAACCAAAAGTTTCCTGTGCGAACGGCGCGGCCAATGTCAAATGCCGGATGTTCAACCTCGGATTTGGGATACCAGACCTTGGCCTCTGGCTCTCTGGACAGCCCATCCGGAGACAGTCTTAGTTCGCCCGGAGCGGAACGTGTAAGCCACTGGGCGATCGGAAAGAGGACGGCCAGGGTGAGGGCCCCGATGATCTGAAACGCACGACGCCAACCAAGGCCTCGGATCAACCAGTTGATTAGCAAGGGCGACACCGCGCCACCGAGTCCTAGTCCCAGATAGGCGTAGCCCATGGCACGACCCCGCTTGGCGCAGAACCAGTTGGAGATGAGCACCTGGTTGGGAATTGGGCCGGCTAGGACGTACCCGACAACCTCCGTGATACAGAGCGCATAGTACTGCCACAGGTGCGCCATGCTGCCCATCAGAATCAACGACAGGCTGACAAACCCGACGCCTACGCGGATCACGGAGCGAGCACCGAGCCGGTCAATCAAAACGCCCGCCGGGATCCCCAGAAGCAGCCCGGAAACCACGAATCCGATTAGGAAGCCTTGGGTCAATTGCGCCCGCGTAAACCCCAGCGACTCGACCAGGGAGGGGTAAAAGACGGGAAAACCGTAGTAGACGATTCCGACGGAAAAGAACAGGTTCAGAAATGCGGCGAGGACAATCCACCAGCCGTAGAAGAAGCGCCTTGGCTCAGACAGGCTCGCAATGCTAGTCACACTCAATTATTGCAGTCGGTTGGGGACGTGCATCTGTCGGAAAACGAGCGAGTCAAAGATGGCGAGTACTTCCTTGCGGTAGTTCAGCATGCGCGACACAGTGGTTTGATACCAAGGATCGCGATGCGCCAAGCGCTGCCAGCGCGCCAGAACCTGGGGCGGTACGTCGATGTCCTCGCGAAGTTTCTGAAGGGGAACGCCGCGTAGAAAAAGGCCGTAGAAGAAAGCTGCCTCATGGCGGGGTTCGGTTAGCTTAGTTTCAGATGCGAACATCACACTTGCAGGCCCGTAACTGTCCGAAGAACTGCCCTCCTTTCGTCAGCGCATGCGCAACACAACCACCCGCACACGCTACAAAAAGACTATCGTAAACCCTTTGTCAAGCCCTGTATGCGAGCATCGTTGCGGTTTATGACGGCACCTCCACAAGCAATAGACATGCCAAATCCCGATTGGCTATGAAGTTGCATCGAGCAGTTTAGAGAAATTCCTATGACGCCCTCGAGAACTAACGAATTCAACCCAATCACGACGGTTGCCAACCAAACGTTGTAAGCAGTAAGATCAACAGTTGGAACATGGGCGTCGAAGCTCCTTTTTTCAGACACACATGGTACTTTCGCAACTGAACATCGACGACCCGGGACTGCGGCCTGTTGCCCAGAAGGTTCTCTCAGGGGAACGCCTCACCTTTGAGGATGGCGCGGCGCTCTATCGCTCCTTCGATCTGCTGGCGATCGGGTCACTCGCCAACCATGTGCGGGAAAAACTGCACGGTAGGCGCACATACTTCAACGTGAACCGTCACATCAACCCCACCAACGTCTGCATAGCCAGTTGCCGCCTGTGCGCCTTTGGACGCCAGCCAGACGCCGGTGGCGCTTACACTATGGCCCTGGAAGAGGCCTTCCGCATTGCCGGCGAAGGCTGGACGGAAGCAGTGACCGAATTTCATATTGTCGGAGGGTTGCACCCTGACTTGCCTTTTCAGTATTATGTCGACCTGCTGCGCGGGCTCAAGGAGCGATTCCCTACCGTCCACCTGAAGGCTTTCACCGCCGTGGAGATCGGTTACTACGCGCATATCACACGGCTTTCAATCCGGGAGATCCTGGAGCGGCTCAAGGAAGCAGGACTCGGTTCGCTGCCCGGTGGCGGCGCGGAGATTTTTGCCCCGAAGGTACGACGCATCGTCTGCGATCACAAGATTGGCGCCTACACGTGGCTGAAGGTGCATCGTATCGCCCACGAACTCGGCCTGCACTCGAACGCCACCATGCTTTACGGACACATCGAGTCGGCAGAAGACCGTGTGGATCACCTTCTGCTATTGCGCGGCTTACAAGACCAGACTCGTGGCTTCCAGACTTTCGTGCCGTTGGCGTTCCACCCTGCCAACACTGAGCTGGGAAAAATGGTCAGACACCATGAGACAACCGGGTTTGAGGATCTCAAGAACGTGGCCATTTCACGGCTCCTGCTCGACAACTTTCCCCACATCAAGGCCTACTGGGTAATGATGACTGCGCGTGTTGCCCAAGTAGCGCTGCGTTTCGGAGCCGACGATATCGACGGCACAGTGGTGGAGGAAAAGATCTACCACGACGCCGGAGCTCCAACGCCGCAAGGGATGACGCGGCAACAGCTTGTCCGCCTGATCCGCGAAGCCGGCCATGAACCGGTCGAGCGCGACACGCTCTATCGCCCCGTCAGCCGCACCGAAACTGTGTTGACTGTCCAGGTCTGAGCCTTTGTGACGTGTGGGACCCGCTGACGTGTTCGTGTGGTGAGAACTACCATCATCGCCGCCACGGCTGTCGCGTACAAATCGCCCGCAGCAACTCTCAACTTCAGGGAACTCCAGAAGATCGAAGGACTGGAAGTGCTCGCCCTTTCCCCCACGCCGTCAACGTGGGAGATCGCGGGAGAGCAAATGAAGGGATCACCCCAACCGTCCGTGACACCACTCGTCGAGCTAGTCCGGCCCACCACTATCATTGACGCGCCACGACTGGCCAAGCGTCTGGGTGTGAATCTATTCCTGGCCAGCGAGACCTTCCAGCGCACGGGCAGCTTCAAGTTCCGCGCCGCCTACAACGTGGCTTCTAAAGTGCCGAACTCGCTCGTCATCACCGCGTCTTCCGGCAACTTCGGGCAGGCGCTTGCCTACGCCTGTTCGCTCGTCGGCAAATCCTCCATCATCGTGATGCCCACAACCTCGGCCCCAATCAAGGTGGATGCGGTACGCGAATATGGCGGGCAGGTGGAGTTTGTGGACGTTCGAGAGAAGAGCCGGGCAGAGCGAGTTCAAGAGTTGGCCCTCGAGCACCCGGAGGCCTACGTGGCGAGCGCCTACGACGACACCCTGGTGATTGAAGGCAACAGCAGCCTGGGGAGCGAACTCGCGGCGCTCGACCGGCCCCTCGGCTGCGTCGTCGCCCCGGTGGGTGGCGGGGGACTGACTTCCGGTCTCATCACGGGGATACGGCGTTCGGGCAAGCTTATTCAGGTGGTTGGCGCCGAACCCGCTGTAGGCAACGACGCGGCACGCTCCTTGCGCGCGGGACATATCGTGCGCAACGACGCCGAACCCCAGACTATCGCGGACGGCGCGCGCTCGCTCAGCCTGGGCGAGCACAACTGGGCCATCCTGCGCAACGGTTTGGCGGGCATTGTCGAGGTACCGGAAGAGAGCATCGCGGAAGCGACTCGATTGCTCTTTACCCTAGCGAATCTCAAGGCTGAGCCCACCGGCGCGCTGGCCGTGGCGGCGCTCCTTACCCAGCCCGAGGCGTTCAGTGACCAGGCTGTTGGCTGCGTTGTGAGCGGGGGAAACGTTGACGTGGCCGTGTACGCCAGTATCCTCGCCGGTTGAGTAAAAGCTACTCAATTCTGGATAGTGCGATGGGGCTACTTCTTCGGCGGGCTTGTCGGATTCTGTGCGGCTTGCGGGGCAGGGCTAGCAGGCGCCTGGGGAGGTATCGTCAAGGTGACGTCACGGTCCAGGCGCATGCCGATGAGCGAACCCGCCGAAAGCGCCGCCTGCTGGCCCCTGGGCAAAAGGATCGCCGCCACAACACCGCCGGCCGCCGCGGCAATGCCGACGGCGGTCGCACCTCCGGCTACGGCGGCTGCCGTACCTGCAGCAATTGGCACTCCCGCGATGACTGCCCTCTTTTTGATCGAGGGACCCTTGCCCTTCAGTTCACCTTCAGGACCGACATTCGGATCCCCGCCCCCCTCGCTGGCGAAGACCTCGGTCAGCGAACCCATGATCGCCACTTTCTCACCGTTAGGCATCTCGACCGTATCAAAAATAATGCTCAAGAGCCCGCCCCTCCCGCGCCGGGCGGCCTCTTTTACTTCGCCAATGTGCCCGTCAATCCGAACTCCCTTGGGCAACACGTTGGTGTCTTCAACGGTAACGGGATCCAGCAGGGTGGTCAGGACGCGGTCACCGACCTTCGAAACCTTTGAACTGATGGTACTGTGCAACTGGAGCTTGAACTCTGTGCCCTCTGGAACTGTGATTTCGTTAGCGTTGGCGGCTTCGCTCTCCTGTTCCTGAGCCAACTGCTGCCCCTGAGCGGGCAGCCTGAAGGCGAAACCGCCGACAATCAATCCTACGAACAGCAGACTCAGAGCCTTCTCTTTCATCCCGTTTCTCTCCCGTCTTCCGACTCGCTGCTGTGGGTCTGCACCGAGGCCTTCCACTGGTTCATTTCACCATCAAAGATAGAAGGCAGTCAAAAAGAAAATCAGAACCCACGCTGTTGGATGCAAAGCAGCCAGCAGAGTTTGGTTGTGGCCGCGAGTTCAGAAACGGACCTTTGGGGGAAAGTCAAGGCTCTTCGCGCCGCCGCTTCACTTCGATTTGCAGGCGCCTGATTTTCTGATTGAGGGTGGAGAGCGGAATCTTGAAGCGCTCGGCGGCTTCTGTCTGGCTCCAGTTCGTTTGCGCGAGCATCTCGAGGATGACACGCTTCTCGTAAGCCTCCGTGATTT
>Ga0306920_100005600_pt1 | contig 16269 bp, 20 predicted proteins | sample flu12Cox44000170_FD_204666 | JGI IMG/M metagenome (GOLD analysis project Ga0306920, IMG submission 204666) | Lab enrichment of tropical soil microbial communities from Luquillo Experimental Forest, Puerto Rico - flux4day.12C.oxic.44.000.170 (v2)... | ecosystem: Environmental > Terrestrial >... | reverse complement strand
TCATGGACGAACGTTACCATGTTTTCTCCGCGAGTTTATCCCATAGCGACACTCCAGCCTCGCCCTAGGGCCTAAAGGCCTCGCACTTTTCTGGCCTTAACGCGGCCCCTAAAGGGCCGCTCTTCCACGGTTGTGCTTGCCGCGTCGATCGGGTTCAGGGGTCCTTATGGGAAGCGTGGTTGGTGTGGGTTGTTCCCGGCGCTGAAGAGCCGGGCTATTGTCGGCGGTCCCTGCGCGACCGGTTCGGTTTGGGCGATCTCGGAGAGAGAGCGGTCTAGTTTCGCGGTCTCGAAATTCAGGGATCGAGGGCGGTGGTTGCGCAGGCTTGATTCCTGCCGAGCTTCGCTCGGCTTGGACGGCCAAGGGCGGCCGTCCCCACATGTGTTTGGGCTGCGCCGAGGTCGCTCCCCCGCGCTAGAGGACCTGGTTTCTTGGCGTGCCTCAACGCGGCGTTGAAGGGCCGCTCTTCCACGGTTGTGGTTGCCGCTCCGCGGTAGGTCCCGTGCTCGGCGAACAGCCTCGATCGCCGAGCGCACTTTTCGAAGGACGCTGGAATAGGGGCATCCTGATCGGGGCGCTCCTCGCGGATCCGAGGTTGAGATGCGGCGAGATATTTCTGGCGTTCCGACGGGGCGCAGGGCTGTTCATGCGCTGCTCGCGGCTCTTCAACGCCGGGTGATCCGCAGAAACGCCGGGCGTCCCGTTAGGGCCGCCTGAAATTCCCTCCGTAACTCATTGCCGCCCTTACCTCCGTACCCTCTACCCACGATTTCCATAGCTATTTCCACAGCTTAAAGGTATGATTAGGCTCGCGTTTGATCTTTGCGGTACATGCACTTCGCAGTTTCTCCGCTTCCAGCGTGACCTGCCTGCAGCATTCCTGCGAGTTTCAGCGCAATATCAGAAAAAAGGAAACAAAGTACCACCATGGAAACAGGAACAGTAAAGTGGTTTAACGACGCCAAGGGTTACGGATTCATCAGCCGCCAGAACGGGGAAGACGTTTTCGTTCACTTCTCCGCCATCCAGTCGAACGGATTCCGCAGCCTTCAAGAAGGCCAGCAGGTCCAGTTCGATGTCGTAAAAGGCCCCAAGGGCTGGCAGGCAGAGAACGTTAAGGCGCTGTAAGCCACTCTGCACGGCACGAGAAAACTGAATCAAGGGGCGCCCGAAAGGGCGCCCTTTGTATTTTCCCCCCCGCGATTCCTCGAGACCCTACCGCGATCCCGATGGCGTTCTGCCATTCTCCGTTTCCGCCAACACAAGCCGCTCGATGTTCCCCAAAACCCGAACCCGCTCCGTCGTTGGATGGATGCGAATCTCGCGGCCGAGTTCTAAGTACTGATCCGCCCGCGCGTCGTACGCTGGCCACTCAGGGGCGCCCTTCGCATTCGGGCTGCCGGTCTTCGCGAACTGCGTCCAATACGTGCGAATGGCTTGGCCGAGTCTCTCATCGTCCCGCCCGTGCTCCCAGTCGCTCGGAAACGAATCACACAGAAAATTGAGCTCTTCCCCATGGTAGGCGCCCAGCGCCGCTCGCCTTCCCGTCTCCGCATACGTGAAGTAGTAGAGATAGGCCGACTGGCCCGCACGCGTCATCGCCTGCGCCATCGAATAGGCCCCGTAGGCGAAGGAGTCGCTCTGCAGCCGCAGGTACTGCGCCGGAACGTCGGCGTCTGACGCTGCCGGGTAGGCTTTGAATTCCAGATCGGCGTGGCTGCCCGTGTCTTCGCGCAGATACTTCCTATACTCTTCGACGGTCTTCGGCCCGCCATGTCCAAACACCGTCGCCTCATCTGCATTGCTCCCGACCAGAACCGGCACTTTATTCTCTCGCCCTTCGGCAAAAATCTTTGCCGGCTGTTCTGGAACTACCCAGCCATCCACAATCGCGTCAAAATGAATTTGCCGATCTTTGCTCCAGGCTTCCTGAATCTCGCTCGCCGGAATTGCGCGAAGCTTGTGCAATGCGTCTGGACCGTCTTCCACCCCGAGATCCCGGGTCAACCGCTCACCCGCCTGCTCGCCGCTTTCGGAGATTCCACTGTACGGAATCGACCTGCGGATATCTTCGTTCCAAACGCTCTGGCAATCTCCGCTTTCCATGATCGCGAGTTGAAACAATCCCGCCGCCAGCGGCGATGCCATCAGCAAGCAAATATCGACCGCACCCGCTGATTGCCCCATCACCGTCACGCTGGCGGCATCTCCCCCGAATGCTTGAATGTTTTCGCGCACCCATTTCAGCGCCTCAACTTGATCGAGAAGTCCGTAGTTTCCGGAAGAGTGGTGCTCCGACTCCGCGGTAAGCGCGGGATGCGATAAGAATCCCATCGGGCCGAGCCGATAGTTGGCGCTGACCACGATCACCCCAAGACGCGCAAGCGTCGGACCTAGCGGAGTCATCTGGCTATACCCCGCCGTGTTCGAGCCGCCGTGGAAATACACAATCACCGGCAGCTTCGCGCTCAGGGAGATCTGCGGCGTCCACACATTGAGGTAGAGGCAGTCTTCGTTCCACCCAACATTCGGAAACCACTTCGCTGGCAGTTGAGGGCAGGCCGCTCCGAATTCTGTCGCTTTGCGCGTCCCCATCCACGCGCTGATTGGCTTCGGTGGCCTCCAGCGCAAATCACCAACCGGCGGCGCCGCATACGGCACACCTAAGAACGCCAGTCCATCCGGCGACGAACCGAAGCGAATCCCCTCGAGCACACCGGCTTTCACCGAGACCGTCTCCCGCTGGGAACCCTTAGCCACCGTCCCCGGCTCGTGCCCTGGAAGCACGAGGATCAGAAGCCAAGCGATAGGCCAAAACAAATGCTGGTTCATGCGACACCTGTCTAGAACTCGCGGCTCCGCCTACGGGTTCTTCCGCGAATACTCCCCTTGAAATTCCATGGTCCACGTAACTCCGTTGTCGGCCGACTTCTCCCACGACTGCTCAACTTTGTTCGCGTTGATACGAACCACCTTGATTCGGTTCAAAACGGCTTGCCCATTTGGACCGCGGCTGGGACCGGTGAACTCGGCAGCGCCCGGCGCAACCTTTCCTTCGAACAGGTGCACTCGTCCTTCGTTGTCGGCAAACATGCCGTGCCAGCTCTGATCGTCCGAGCTATAGGCAAACATGGTCTCGCCCCGGTGCCCGTTTCCACCCTCCCAGTTCTCGGTGAGCAGGCACTTGTCGAGGGTAAGAGATACTCTGCTGGCAGCCGTCGCCGTCCTGCCGGGGTATTTCACAACCCAGTCGCCAAGCCAGAAATCCAGCTGCCGGCTCTCGGCCTTGGTTGAACATGGCGCATCATCCGCCGCAACCGCGGATGGGCTAGCCGCCACAGAAACCCAGCCTCCGATGATCACAGGGATGACCACCATTAAAAGCACACTCCGAAATCGCCGTGAACCTCGCACCGCAATGTCCTGCCTCATGACTGTCTTCCTCCTCAGTTAGACTCCTCACCCACTTGCCCTAGTCTTCGCACGCATCGGCTTCCTGGCCTGAAAGCGGAACGCGTCCGAGTTCGTTTCAATCTGCACAACCTCAAATCCCGCCGCCTCCAGCCGCCCTCCGAACGTGTCCGGGCCAATCGGCACCAGCGTGTCACCGATATGGATCAGCCGCATGAACCAGCCTTGCAAGCTGTCGCTGCCCACAAACACTCCTCCCGGCTCGAGGACCCGCCATACCTCGCGCAACAGTCTGTCCTGCAGCTCGGGAGAAGGCACATGGTGCAGCATGGTGAACGAAGCCCCTCCCGAAAATTGGTCATCGGAGAATGGCATCGCGGTCGCATCGCCCCTAACCACCTTCACGTTGCCGCCGCTGAGGCGAGAGCTCAACGACTCCGCTAATTCAGAATCAATTTCAATCGCTGTGATGTGACGGAACGAGGAACGCAGCAAATCCGTGGTGAGACCAGGCCCGGGTCCGAGCTCGAGAACGTTTTGTCCCAAGTCTGCGCCGGCAAGCACCCACGGCACTCGCTCCTGGATGGCCTTTCGCCATCGCGTGGATTGGCACAGCCAACGGTGTAATCGGTTCACGGGTCCATCCTCCGGGACTCGTCCCACACAGGCCGAGCTTAACGATTGCCCCGGGTGCGTACTTCCGCTATTGTGTCAATGAATGTCGCAAAAGCGCCAACCTGCGTTTTTTGATCGTTTGGGGACGAGCGGCTCCCAGATCACGACGCTCGCTCATGATTACCAACCGGGGCATCGGGTCCCACTGCATTTTCACGATCGCGACCAGCTCGTCTACGCCTCGCGCGGAGTAATGACCGTGCGTACCAGCGCGGGCACTTGGGTGGTGCCCACTCACCGCGCGGTTTGGATCCCCGCCCGAGTTCCGCACACCATCGCCATGTCGGGCACGGTCGCCATGCGCACTCTCTACTTCAAAGCGCGCCTGGCAAGAACGGTCCCGCGCCATTGTTGCGTACTCAATGTGTCGTCGCTCCTCAAAGAATTAATCATCCATGCCTGTTCCGCGACCGCCCTCAAGAGGACAATCAAGTGGCAGCACCACTTGATCCGCGTGATCATCGACCAGTTAGAAACCATCCAGATGGTTCCCTTACAGCTTCCAAATCCGTCTGATCCAAGAGCCCTTCGCGTCACCGCGTTCCTGCTCAAGAACCCGGGCGATCGCCGGCCACTCACGCACATCTCCAAATCAGCTGGGGCAAGCAAGCGGACGTTAGAAAGACTCTTCCGCGAAGACGTAGGCATGAGCTTCGGAAAATGGCGGCAGCAGCTTCGCCTGATGCAGGCAATGCGTCTCTTGGCAGACGGAGCGAAAGTCACCCACGCCGCTCTGGAATCCGGCTACAGCACCCCAAGTGCATTCATCTCGATGTTCAGGAAGACACTCGGAACCACGCCAACCGCGTACTTCAAATCAACTCCCCGAACCAAGTAGCGTCTTTCCGGCCGCTGGAACCGCCCACCTGCTTCAGGAAAACCGCCCCGTATCTCACCACTCAAGATCGAGCCATAAAACTCCCCTTGACTTCAACCCTACGTAGCGTAATAGTATGTATAGTACTATGAATGCCAGCCAAACCATCTCACTTCTCGGCTACGCGCTTCTCGGTCTCATCCACCAGAAGCCCGCTTCCGGCTACGATCTCCGCCGCACCTTTTCGACCACTCCGATGGGATCTTTCAGCGACAGCCCGGGCGCCATTTATCCTGCTCTCCGCCGCCTCGAGGCCGCCGCCCTCATTCGCGGACGCATCGAGAAAAGTGCCGGCCTCCGCCAGCGCCAGACTTTCCATATCACGGCACCCGGCCTCGCCGCCCTTCAACAATGGCTCGCGAGTCCGATCACGCGGCTCGACATTGTTCGCCACATGGATGCCTTGATGCTCCGCTTCGCTTTCATGGATGGGGTGGCCGGTCCGGTCCGCTCGCACGACTTCCTCTCCCGTTTTGCGGAGGAACTCGATACCTACGTGCAGGAACTTCACACCTACTTCGATCCGCACCATTCCGCCATGCCGCTCTCCGCGCGCCTCGCGCTTGAAAGTGGAATTCGCGGTTACGAAGCCCAGCGTGCCTGGGCTCGAACTGCCGTGGTTGCTTATGCCCGCACGCTCAAAGGCAGACGCCCCACACGACAAAGAAAGACACGACAAGAAAAGAGAGGAGTCCCCTCATGAAACCAGCCACGCTTATTCTCCGCACCCTCCTCGCCTGGTTCGCGCTGATCCTCGCGCAAATCATCGCGAACGTGATCGTACCCATTTCCGTCCCGGTCGCGCGCGGCGCCTTGTCCTGGCTTCTGCTGACATATTTCCTTACCGTCGCGATCCTCGCCTACATTGCACAACACGCTGATCTGCGAGGGTGGAAGCTGGGCTTCGCGCTAGCCGTGATCCCGGCCGCGATCGCGCTCACCAATTTCATTGAAGGCGCGGTCTTTCTGAAAGGTGGTCTCCTGTCGTGGCCCCGCCTTGCCGCGCAAACGCTCTTGACCTATCTTCTCGTCGCACCGGTGTGGGGAGTGCTCTTTGGCCGTCGTCCAGCCGGCGACTCCCAGGTCCACCCCTTGGCCGGCAGGTCCTCGGCAGAAAAGCTCTGGCGCTTCGTTGTTTCCGACGTCTCCTACATCGTTCTCTATTACACCGCCGGCACCATCATCTTCCCCTATGTGCGCGATTTCTACGCAACGCAGACTCTGCCTTCGATGCCCACGATCGTCGCGCTCCAACTTCTGGTTCGCGGCCCGATCTTCGTCGTCCTTTGTCTGTGGATCGTTCGTCTACTAGGCCTGTCTCGTCTCAGCGGAGCCGTCGCCACAGGACTCTGTTTTACGATGCTCAGTGGCTTCCTCCCACTGCTCATTCCAAATCCGATTTTTCCCGACGCCGTCCGTTGGGTTCACATGGCTGAAGTCACCAGCTCCAACTTCGTATTCGCCTTTTTCGTAGCATGGATCTGGACGAGCTCCCCGGCCCATGCTGTCGCTCTTCCGCGCGCAGCGTAGCCAGCCGCGGGATTCCGGGTCCGTAAACTGGGAGGGTGGAGACGGGGCGTGCCACGTTACCAGTCCTTATCACCGGTCCTAGGGTCACCGTGGAAGAGCGGCCCTTCAGGGCCTGCCCTGAGCAAGCGAAGCGCGTCGAAGGGGCCGCATAAGCGTGATAGAAAATGAGGGGCCTTTAGGCCCCGCAATCGGGAGGGAACCACACAAAACCCAGATGGCAACCATCACAACTACCTACGGAAGACTTACCTCTGCGCTGTCACTGGCGTTACATTCGCCAACTTCCCCAGCGCCGCCTTCAACAGATCCGGCTTAAACCCAAACGGCCCGGGCTTGCTCTTATAAGCCACTCGTCCATTCGAATCGATGAGATAGATTCGATCCGGCCATCCCGTATACGCCTGCTCCGTCGAGTTCCCAAACTCATCCAGCACAGCCGGAAACTTGATCCCGAGTTTCCGCACGCATGACCCCGCGACTAACCCGCGCTCATCCTCATTCCGCGGGCTCGCGAACACCACCTGATCCTTGATGTTGCTCTGCATCTGCCACACATCACTCGGGTGCGCTTCCAAAATGTAGACCGCGAGAAATGCGACCTGCTGCCCGTACTGATCGTAGAGTTTGTTTAGAGCGGGAACCTCCCGCCGGAAAGGCGGTCAGGTGTAACTGCCAAAGATCAGAACCACAGGTTGGTGCAACGAAGAAAGCTGCACGCGCTCCGTCTTATCCAGCTTGAGCAGATTGAAATCCGGCGCCGGGTCGCCCGGTTTCAAATGTCCAGCCCGCGCCTGCATCCAAAGCGTTTCAAACGGCGCGATCAAAAACACCACTGGCCCCGGCATATGCGACATCACCCGCCCAAACTTCTCGGGCGGTTGGTTCATCGCCCACGTCACGAACGCAACAAACGCAATCCACACCGCCAGCAAACCGGCAACCACGCGAATCGCAATCTTCATCCAGGCAGGCTTAGCCATAGCAATCCCCACAGGTGTCGGAAATCGTACAAGGCCTCCAACTTCCCGTCAGTAGTCTTTTATCACTAGTCACGCCCGCGCCGGCATCCTCCGCCCGAACTCCCAAATCTCCATTCAGGAACCGCCCTTCTGGTTTCGTATCAGGGCATCGCTTCAGCGATGCCCTTCCCGCCTCATCACGATGCGCCCCTTTAGGGCTGCTGCCTGCTTTCCCGCCCGCATCTTGATCCGGCAGAAAGAGGCGCCACTGATCGGACGCTCTCAATTGCGCCTGCGGTAGTCCGCCTGCGCCCAGACCTGCCTCATCCACTAGCCAGGTGGCGCGCGTCACTGACCGAGCTGCCTCCTCCATGCTAGCTTCACTCCCAAGGAGGCCCCCATGAAACTTCGCATTTCCGCTCGCGAAACCATTGATCAATTCCTGGCCCACAAGCGCCTCGCGATGGTTGGCTTGTCGCGCAATCCGAAAGACTTCAGCGCCGCCCTCTATCGCGAACTGACCAAGCGAGGCTACGAAGTCGTGCCCGTGAATCCACTCGCGACCGAAGTCCAAGGCCAGCGCTGCTTCGCGCATGTAAGTGAGATCGAGCCTCGCGTCGAAGCCGCACTCCTCATGACTTCGCCCGACGTAACCGACAGCGTCCTCGAAGATTGCGCACAGGTCGGTGTTGCTTGGCTGTGGATGTATGGCGTCGGCAAGCACGGAGCCGCTACTGAGAATGCCGTCCAGTTCTGCCGCCAACATGGGATTCATTTCGTCGCCGGAGAATGCCCTTTCATGTTCCTCCCCGGCAACGGATTTCATCGGGTCCATGGATGGGTCGACAAAATCTTAGGCACATATCCGCAACGAACCGAACAACCAAAAACCGAAGAACCAAATCGTCTCGCGCACTAACCGAGGGCCGAAGCATCACCGCACGCTCCCGCCCCGCAGGGGCGACTGAGAATAGCCCGGCGCTTCAGCGCCGGGTTACGTGAGCGGCGTCTCGCGTCCCGGTAGGGACGCCTGATTCGTCCCATCATCACCTCCTGGTTACCTTCCAACCCCTGAGTGAAGACACCCTATAAAATCATGCTGCAATCCTCCAGCCTCTGCGAGACGATGATCACCCTCGATTCGACACCTTCCGTAAAGTCTGTGATTCCGACCGAAGGGAGGAATCTGTTCTTTGCCAGCAGCGCCCAGCGGCGACCACGCTGCATCACTCGATGCAGGCCTTCCCCACGAGCGTGCACTTTGAAGAAGACTACCAAGAACTGATTAATCCGGGACAAACACACATAGACGACGGCAAACGCGCTCGCCACAATAAAATAATGTCGCGAGCCGAGTGGATCCCAATACGCCGGGGTTTACTCACTAGCAGGCTCCGGAAAAACTCTTCGCGTGAGTTGGGAAGAGCGTTGGTGGAGGAGAGCAGGGTTTTGGGAAGGGCACGACTTCAGTCGTGCCGCTAAGGCGCGGAAAATGTATTTGCGCTTCAGCGCCTGCGGTAACCTTCTCAAACTCCCTTTCCGCTCGCGGCTACGTATTCCGAAGCATCAAGGACCCTCGTTTATGTGCAAGCGCCTACTCCCCGTTCTAATCCTCTTCGCGGTGTTGCCAATTTCTGTCGCGCAAACCACCGCCAAGACCCCCACGGTCCAAGGCGCACTAGACGGCACACGCTCCATCGTCTTCGCCACTCCGCAAGAATCCTGCTCCCCCAATGATGTCGCCGATGCGATGGCCCGCGCTTTCCGTGATTCCACCGGAACCGTGCACCTTGTGGCCGCAAGCTCCGACATGTATCAGAGCGTCGGCCCAGCCCTGAACACCGTCCAGCACAGTTGCGAGGCGGCCTTCCATTCCGCCAACGACCCCGACCCTGCCAATTTCAACGATCAGATCTGGCTCGATTCCTTCTTTACCCTCGATGGCAAGAACGTCGCCGCGCTCTCCCATACCGAGTATCACGGTTGGGCGCACCCCGGCGAGTGCCACTCCCAGAACTTCGGTCAATGTGAGTACGATTCCGACACCTATCACGTATCACATGATGGCGGCTATCACTTCGAATCCCTCCCAGCCCCCAAGAATTTCTTGGCTGGAATTCCTTACAAATATGCGATCGATAACGGCCCGATGGGTTACAGCGTCGACACCAACATCATCCAGTTCGGCGGCTGGTATTACGCCATCGCTACTGATTGGACATGGCCTCCAAACTGCACCGGCACTACCGGCCCTCACCATTGCCTGATCCCCGGCGGTGGCGCCCCCATTCGTACTACGAATGTCTTCGATCCGGCCTCGTGGCGCGGCTGGAGCGGAAAAGACTTCTCAGTGTCCTTTCTCGATCCCTACGTCGGGCCGCTCACAAATCGTCAGGAGCACGTCTACACCCCGGTCCCGTACATGGGCTTTGTAAATGCGATCAATCTCTACCCCAAGGCCAACGTCGTTGTCGCCACCCTCTGGGATTACTGGGACAACGAACTGGGTCCTCCCGGCCTGTATCTCACCACTTCGACCGATCTCATCAACTGGACCAAGCCCCGGCTCGTCGTAACTTTGAAGAAGTTGCTCGCCGACGACCCCAAAGGCAGTTGGCTCTATGCCTATTTTTCTCTGATCGATCCGGCGTCAACCGATCTCAATTTCTCCACGATCGGCGACCACCCGTATCTCTATTACGTTCGCTTAGACAACAATTCCCAGCGTCGCGTCCTCTTCCGCCGAAGACTGACACTAACCGCGATCCAATAGCTCAATTTCCCTAGCCAAACAAGAAAAGAGGGACGCCGGCGTCCCGCCGCGTCCCCCAGGTAGCCTCGCTTCCCTACATCCTCGCACTCAACCAAAGCCAAGCGTAGTCTTCTGGCTTCTTCACTACCTGCGACCGCACAGAATTCTGTCGCACGAACTCGCACTTGCCGTCCAGAATTTCCTGCGTCCGCAACTCCACCGTGAACGTTTCGTCCTGCCACACCCGCCCGTTCCCGCCCAGACGCTTGCGTACCTACAGCGCCGAACTCTCTTTCAAGCTGGTCAGAATCGATGCCGGATCGAACGGCCAGCCGCGCTCGGTCTGCGTTGCCTGCAGCACCACCTGCGCATGATCCGCCATCACGACAGCGGCAAACAGCGCATACCGGTTGCCATGCTCCTCGGGGAACCGGTCCAGCACCCGGTCTCGTGCCGCCGGCGGCAGTTCCAGCCAGCCTCCGTCCGGAAGGTCGCGAACACCGGCAAGTCTTTCTTATGAAAATGCGGGACCAGCAACTCCGGCGCAACCGCGTGCATCGCAGGTATCGAACTCGCCCAGCCAAGCTTCACGACTCCAGCTTGAATCTCCCGTAACCTGAAGTCTGTGGCGCACAACACCCCAGATTGGTCAATCTCTCCACACCCGACAGCCCCGAACCCTCTGCGAAATCTCCTCGTCTCTGCGATGAAAAGCTTTTCCAGCCTCGCGCATCTCGTCCACCGCCGGGCAGACTACACTCTCTCCAATGGACTCCGCCCAAATCGCGACCCTCCTTACTCCCTACCTCACTCGCCCACTGACCCCCGCCCAACTCGTCCAAATATCGACCTACATCGATCTTCTCCTGCGCTGGAACTCTCGCACCAACCTGTCCGCCATCCGCACCCCAGAAGAAATCGTCACCCGCCACTTTGGCGAATCCCTCTTCGCCGCGCAAACTCTCTTCTCTTACGAAGGCGATCCGGAAAATGAATTGAAAGATGAAAAACGAGATCAGAACGACGGAGATACGAATGACAAAATTCCTAGAGAGATTGTCATCCTGAGCGAAGCGAAGGACCCGCTTTTGGCCGGCGGCGCCTCACGGCCTGCCCCGCCACCGCACTCCTCGCGCGCCGAAGCCAGCGTCCCCCCGGCAGGACCTGGACAAATGACCGACAAAGAACCGTCACCTCACCCGACACCCAGTCCCGCAGGGACCGCCGAAAATAACCTGGCGCTTCAGCGCCGGGACCCTCCCACGCAAGAGAAGCGCCCCGTATCGACGCCCGAAACGCCGCATCACCTGAATGCCAACGCGGCACGCCTTGACCTCCTCGACGTCGGCTCCGGTCCAGGCTTCCCCGGACTCCCCATTCACCTCGCCACGCCCAACCTCCAAACCACTCTCCTTGAATCCCAGCAAAAGAAAGTGGCTTTCCTGCGCGAAGTCATCCGCACCCTTACATTGACCAATATCAATGTGTCTCCCGCTCGCGCTGAAGACTTTCCCCACGCTGCCTCTACGGTCACTCTGCGCGCCGTCGAGCGCTTCGACCGGATCCTCCCCGCCGCTGCCCGCCTCGTCGCGCCTCAAGGCCGCCTAACCCTGCTCATCGCCGAGCCCCAACGCTCGCGCGCAGAAGTCGCTCTTCCCAACTTCACATGGCACTCACCCATTTCCATCCCCAACTCCACCACCCGCATCTTGCTGGTTGGCACTCCTAATTAGATGTAAAGCACGCTTGACACATTCTTTGATGTCAAGTATTCTTGTCCTGTCAAGCACCCTTGACAGGAGTCGACCCAATGCTCGAACAATGCACGAGCTCTCCAGCCGTCCGCCGCTACACCCTCGGCATCATCACCGCCAGCCTGCTCTACGCGATCGCGCTGATGATCAGCGTCTATTTCCTCAAGCACCACAATCCCGCAGCCCCGCAGAAGTATCTGATTGCGATACTTCCTGTCCTACCCGCGCTCTGGATCCCCGCCGTCGTCCTCCGTTTCTTCCGCGAAATGGACGAACTCCAGCGCCGCATTCAGCTCGAAGGCCTCGCCTTCGGCTTCACCGCCGCCGCCGTCCTCACACTCTCCTACGGATTCCTGCAGAATGCCGGCCTGCCGCAAATCAGCTGGATTTGGGTGTGGCCTGTGATGGCTGTCTGCTGGTCGCTGGGCCTCGTCATCGCGCACCGGAGGTATCGGTGAAAAGCAAGCTCCGCGAACTACGCCAGGAACGCAACTGGTCGCAAGCCGAGTTAGCTGACCATCTCAAGGTTTCGCGCCAGACCGTGAATGCGATCGAGACTGACAAATATGACCCGAGCCTCCCCTTGGCCTTCAAAATCGCGCGCCTATTCCGCCGCAAGATCGAAGACGTCTTCGAAGATAACTCCCGCTAAGCCTGATCGCAGCGAGGCAACCGCGACCAAAACTCATGTGGGGACGGGCCCCCCGCCCGTCCATGCCGAGCAAAGCTCGGAGTGTTTCCTCTGGAGCTCACGAAATCAAATCGAACCACCGCCTCGCCAAGGACTACAATAAGCTTCTTCGGCCCTGCACCACCCAGCCTGGCAGTCAACCTGCCCTCAGGAGATCGCAATGACTTTACTCGATCAACTCGGAAGCGTTTTGCAGCAGTACTCCGGCAAATCCACTCCCAATACCGCCGATGCCACCCAGCACTTCGATCAGGTTGCGCAAGTCGCCCCGACCAACGTCCTCGCAGAAGGCCTCTCCGCCGTCTTCAAGTCCGACCAAACCCCCGCCTTCGGCAACCTTGTCGGCAGCCTCTTCAGCCAGTCGAGTGGCGATCAGAAAGCTGGCGTATTGAATCAGCTCATCGCCGCCGTCGGGCCTGGCACACTCGCTCAGTTAGCCGGCGGAGGCGCTCTCGCCAGTCTGCTCGGCGGTGGCGCTCAGCAAATCACTCCCGAGCAAGCCCAGAACATCTCACCCGACCTCGTGCAGCAGTTAGCCACGCACGCCGAAAAGGCCGACCCCTCGATCATTGACAAAGCCAGCGCCTTCTACGCCCAGCACACCACCTTAGTAAAGACGCTAGGCGGCGCCGCTCTCTCGATCGCAATTGCCAAGGTAGCCGAGCGCCAAAAGGCCGCCTGAAATCAACCCGTGTAACCCGACCTCCGAAGGCGCCCCACCCTGAATTCGTGTTTCTCTGCAAATTAGGGTGGGGTTTTGTCTTGGAGTTCCCGAAGAGTGGTACGAACTCGCTTTCGGGCTGGCGGCACTGCTTGTGTTTATGGTGGCCTTCGCTCCGCTCAGGATGACAAATTCATTGGGCGGTCAGAAAGGTTCCCACCTCGGCTCACCTCGACTTCTTGCCCTTACTCCTTCTTCATCGAGTCGATCAGCTGGAAGAGCTGGGTGCGATCTACGACCTCTACGAAGGGAGTGCCGGCGCGTTTGTTGCTGACTACGTAGAGGGTAGGGGTGTGGTCGAGGCCGATGGCGTTGCCTATGGCACGGTCGGCTTCGACCTGGGCGGCCAGTTTGCCTTGCGGATCGACGATGAAGGGGACATCGACTTTGTTGGTGGCACCGAATTTCGCGGCGAAGTCATGGAGCGCGGGCTTCGAAGTGATTTCGAGTTGGTGCTGAAAGACCGTGTCGCGGAACTGGTTGCCGAGGGCCTTCGAATGAGCGTCGAAAAAGCGGGCGAGGATCGCAGCGTCGTAAGCCCACTCGTGCTTGGGCAGCGGGTAGTCGTGGCGGACGACCGGGATCTTGTAGGCCTTGGCGGCTTCTTCGACCAGCGGGGCGGCGCGGGCGCAGTCGGGGCACTCGAGGTCTTCGAAGATCACGATGGCGACGTCGGAGCCTTTGGGGGGTTTGAGGATGGATTCCTTGTCCTGGGCGAGAGCGAAGGTGGTCAGGAGCAGGAGGGCTAGGGCGATGCGAGTCTTGAGCATTGTAAGAGTGCCGGTGCGGCTTGTGAGTATGTTAAATGATGGGAGGCGTGGGGCAAAACCTCGGTGGAACTGCGATCGGACGCGCTTGTTGCGGGTCGAGCTTTTTGGCGCTGCCGGAAAGCAGGTCCGTTCGACAGGCTCAGGGCAGGCTCTTCGCATCGCGCAGGATGACAAACTCGAAAAGTTATGCAGACGCAGGGTGGCGCCGGAAAACCGATCGGGGTGGGAACGCTTTTTCAGGCTTGTGGTTAGAAGTGGTGGGACTAGCTCCTCCATGCGAGGACGCACCGCCCGATCGATCGGCGTCAGGCAGCACCGGTTGCGCTATAGTGTCGGCGCTTCAAGAATGGAGCACTTTCAGTTCCAACCGCAGAAGCCCATGAAAAGGGAGCCGGCGTGGATCGAAGCGATACCGAAGCTGCGCGGTGGTATCGGGCTGCCGCCCAGCAGGGGTATGTGCCTGCAGAAGTGCAGCTGGGTACTTTTGATTGGATGGGACAAGGCATTCCTTTAGATAAGAAGGAAGCAGTTAATTGGTACCAGAAGGCCGCCCGCGAGGGGAATGCGGCTGCCATGTTTAATCTCGGTGTTGCGTACTTCAATGGCGAAGGGGTGCCCGAGGACTTATCGGAGGCACGGCCCTGGTTCATTTTGGCGGAGGACAGTGGAAGCCAGAAAGCGATCGAGGCGGTGAACCGTTCCGAGGCGGGCCTGCAAACGCGAGATTTCAACCATATCTATTTTTCCATTGGGCAACGCTATCAAAACGGAGTGCAAGTCAGACAGAACTATGCAGCCGCAGCGAAGTGGTATCAAAGGGCTGCAGAGAGGAATGACGCTCGGTCCGCGATGGCGCTTGCCGGGCTTTATGCTTCCGGAAGAGGGGTCGCGCAGAGCTTCAGCCAGATGTTCCGCTGGTGCAGTGTCGCAGCCGACCACAATAGTCCAAGCGGCATGTATTGCGTTGGCAAGCTTTACCGGGATGGCGCCGGGACGCCCAAAGACTCCGGGTTGGCGGTCCAGTGGTTTCTACGTGCCGTGGATGGAGGTTTTACGGCAGCATATGTGGAACTGGGAGAGATGTACTGGAATGGCGAGGGAGTGGTAGCCGACAAAGTAATGGCTTATGTCTGGGCCTCGAAGGCACCCTCGACGATGCCGGCGGCGAAAAGAGATCTGGATCGATTTCGCGCGTCGATGACGGAGCAGGAGATAAAGAAGGCCGAATTGAGAATGAAGAGACCATCTTTAAGGTCGCCGCCAGTTGATAACTGAGACCAAGCGTGTGGGACAGTCCAGGCAGAGAGCAGATTCCTCACTTCGTTTCGGAATGACAAATGGGGTTAAGAGTTGCGGCACGCATCAAAAAGCTGATCAAAGGCTAGTCAAAAGCTGATTCAGGGGCTGAGCAAGAACTGATAGGGAAATTGATGGAGGAGCGACGTGATTCGCCGTCCTCCATAGTTGGACTGCGCGCTCGTTTTAATTCTTCAATCGTTCGATGGTCTTGCGCGAGACCAGGGGCAGAAGATCGCGCGCGTGTCTCAGGCTTTCGCAGCAGCGGCCTTGGGCGCTGGTTCGTGAGTCGTGGCTTGTTGAGCCATCATGGACGCGATGGTTTCCAGGATCGATTCGAGGCTGCGTCCGGTGTCGGTGGCCTGATCTACGTACGGGTGGCGGCCGCCGTCGGAATGCATGACTAAGACTCGCGTGCCTTCATGGGATTTCTTCACCATGTAGGGCAGGTGGTGGCGGTCGTTGCGCGTGAGTGTGGGACCGAGGATGACAAGGTCAAAGGAATCGGTCTTCAGCGTCTGCTCGACTGCCTTGCGGCCTTCGGCGGTGGTGACCGTGTGACCGGCTTTCTGCATGGAAGCGGCTTGCGAGGCGAGCACGTCGGCATCGCCTTCGGCATAGAGAATCTTCAGCTTTACAGAGGATTTCGCCATAGGTAAGGCCGGACCCTTTCTGGTGTGCTCCGGCCCTTCAACGTAGCAACGGGGCGAGGGCGGGAATAGGTCACCGATGGGCTAGACCTGCCGGATGAGCCATTCGTTCGATGGAGAGTCCGTGCGAATTGCAGGGGCGGCGCGAAGGCTGCGATTTCGTAACTTTTCGGGGATAACGAT
>Ga0306920_100005599_pt1 | contig 16269 bp, 17 predicted proteins | sample flu12Cox44000170_FD_204666 | JGI IMG/M metagenome (GOLD analysis project Ga0306920, IMG submission 204666) | Lab enrichment of tropical soil microbial communities from Luquillo Experimental Forest, Puerto Rico - flux4day.12C.oxic.44.000.170 (v2)... | ecosystem: Environmental > Terrestrial >... | reverse complement strand
CGTAGCCGGCAAACTTGAACGGGCCGGACCCCAGGATGTTCTTTTCGTACCACCGGGGATTCTTGTCGAGGATCGCTTCTTGGTAAATGAAGTTGTACGGATCGGCGAGCGCCGGAAGAAAGGCTGCGGTCGCGAATTTCAGATGGAACACGACGGTCGTCGGGTCGGGCGCCTCGATCGTGTCGACCATCACATAGTGGCTCTCTCGCGGGCTCAGAATGCCTTTCGGCGGGTGGACGATCTCGTTCCAGCTGGCCGCCACGTCAGCTGCCGTCAGCGGTGTCCCATCGTGGAACTTGACACCCTCGCGGATCTTAAAGGTGTAGGTCTTTCCGCCGTCGGTCGGCTTTGGCAGCTCTGTGCACAGATCGCAGACGAAATCGCTCGTCGAGGACGGGTTGTTCGGATCGACCCGGATCAGCACGCTGTAGAAGGGTGCTGCCGAATGAATCGTCGCGAAGGTGGTCTCGCGGTGTCCATCAAAGCTCGGCGGGGCGTCGGCTGGAATCACATAGGTCAGAGTGCCTCCGTTTTTCGGTGTCTCTTGAGCCGTCGCGGCAAGCGGCGACGTACCGAGAATGGCGGCCACGCTCGCCGCCGCAAGGCGTGATCTAATTCCCATCGTATCCTCCCGGGCGCGTCCGGCTATCTGTCGAGCCAGATCGTCGCCAAATCCTGGTTGATGTAGTGACTGGGGCTGATCTTCCATCCTTTGACGTATGACCGATAGGGGATGATCCGGTACCACCACAATACCCAGATCGCGTGGGCCTGGTCGTCGAGCACGTATTTCTCGAAATCGCGCATCAACGCGCGCTGCTTGGGAAAGTCGGTCTCGTGCAGCATCCTGCCGTATAGATCGACCTCTTGCGGATCTTCGTAGTAGCCATAGTTCGCGCTGTAGATCGAGCTCGGCAGGTAGGCTTGGACGTCGATCAGCGGGTTGGGCACGCCATGGCAGTTAGCCACCAGGGCAATCTCGAAATTGCCGCTGCGCAGCGCGTCCAATTCCGGGCCGGTCGGCTGAATGTTCTGGGTGACGTGAAGCCCGATCTTGCTCCATTCGTCAACGAGCCAGGTGCCGACATATTTGTAGGGTTGGTCGACACCGCGGTTCAACAGCTCGAAGCTGAGCCCCTCGGCGCCGGCCTCCTTCAGCAGCCGCTTCGCCTCGGCCCGCGACTTCTCGATATCCGGCCAGAACCCGGCGATCTGCTCCAATTCCTCCTTCGTCGCGGCCAGTGGCGAGCCTGGGAAGACGATGCCACCGACCGTGTGCACATTGGCGATCTTCGAGAGTGCCGGCGCGCCGTGCCATTGGTCGATCGCCAGCGCCAGAGCGCGCCGCACCCGGGGGTCGTCGAAGGGTTTCTTCTTGTGGTTGGGGATCACCAGATTGCCGCAGTTCCAGTCGCTCTCCTGCACGGTGATCTTATCACCCAGCGCCTTCACCAGCTCGTCGCGCGTCGCTGGCGGCAAACCGCGAAATTCCATCGCCGCGCGATCACCGCGGATCGCATCGATCCGCACCGCCTGCTTTGGCGCGTAAATGGCGGTAAAGCCGTCGAGATAGGGCAGTCCCTTGCGATAATAATCGGGATTGCGTACCCCTTTGATTGCTTGCCCGATCTGGTATTCGGCAAGTTTGAACGGGCCCGAACCCAAGATGTTCTTCTCGTACCAGCGAGGGTCGTTGTCGAGGATCTCCTTCTTGTAGATTAATGTGAACGGGTCGGCGAGCGCCGGCAGAAACGCGCTCGTTGCGAACTTGAGGTGGAAGAGAACCGTGGTCGGGTCCGGCGCCTCTACCTTGTCAACCATTTCGTACCAGCTCGCGCGAGGGCTCAACATATCTTTCCGCGGATGAATAATCATCTGCCAACTTGCGGCCACGTCGGCGGCGGTCAATGGCGAACCGTCGGTGAACTTGACGCCATCACGGATCTTGAAGGTGTAGGTCTTGCCGTCATCGGTCGGCTGCGGCATCGCCGTGCATAAATCGCAGACGAAGTCGGTCGTCGATGACGGGTCCTCTGGGTTGACCCGGATCAGCACGCTGTAGAACGGGGCGATCGAATGCAGGGTTGCAAAAGTGCCCTCGCGATGAGCATCAAAGCTCGGCGGGGCATCCGCTGGGATCGTGTAGGTCAGCACACCGCCGCGTTTGGCCGGGGCTTCCTCCTCGGACGGCGCTGCAGCCAATGCTGTGGTTCCAACGGCAAGAATGCCTACGCCTGCCGCCAACCACCACGAACCGAATTTCATCTTCGCCTCTCGTTGCGAGGTGATCAGGATGCAGCCACGCCGCCCGCCGGCTGAAGCTGCCTCTCCGCCGCGACCGTTTCGATCGCGATCTCGTTGCTGCGGAAGCATGCCGCGAAATGCGGCCGATCCGCCGCCCGTTGCAGCGGCGGCCGCGCCACGGCGCAGGCCTCGACCGCAAACCGGCAGCGCGGCCGGAACGAGCAGCCGGAATCGAGCCGGGTCAGGTCGGGCGGTTGGCCCTCGACCGGGTCGAGCCGCGCCTGGCGCGGGCGATCGAGCCGCGGCACCGAACGCAACAACGCAATCGTGTAGGGATGCCGGGGTTCGTGATAAATGTCGGCGGCGGGGCCGCTTTCGACGATGCGGCCAGCGTACATTACGTTGACGCGGTTGGCATAGCGCGCCACCACCCCGAGATTATGAGTGATGATGATCAGCGCTACGTGAAGGCGGCGCGTCAGTTCCTTCATCAGCTCGAGGATCTGCGCCTGTATCGTCACGTCGAGCGCTGTCGTCGGCTCATCTGCGATGATCAGCTTGGGGTCACACGCCAACGCGATCGCTATCATGATGCGCTGGCGCATGCCGCCCGAGAGCTGATGGGGATACTGCTTGAGGCGCCGCGCTGGATCGGCAATGCCGACCATAGCCAGCAGTTCGACCGCTCGTCTTTGAGCTGCCGGCCGATCGATGCCGCGATGCTGCTCGATCGTCTCGGTGATCTGCCGCCCGATGGTCAGGACCGGGTTCAACGACGTCATCGGCTCCTGAAAGATCATGCCGATGTCAGCGCCGCGGACTTGGCGAATGTCCTCGCCCGACAACGACAACAAGTCGCGGCCGTCGAACAGGATTTCGCCTCCGGTAACGCGTCCGGGCGGATCCGGGATCAGCCGCAGGATCGATAGCGCGCCAGCGGTCTTGCCCGAGCCGCTCTCACCGACGATCGCCACCGTCTCACCACGCTCGACGGTGTAGGAGATGCCGTCGACGGCGGCCACGGTCCCGGCACCGGTACGAAACTCGGTATGCAGGTCTCTGACCTCTAGGAGTGGTGGCAAAACACTCGCTCCGCTCCTCCCGTTCGCGCCGTGCTGCCCGTAGCTTTTTTTGGCTCCGCTGTGGTGGTATCGACCCGGCTGCCGCCTGTCAACTGCGGCAAGCAGGACTTCACGCCCCCACCACGTCTGGCTAAGATCGCGCCGGCGTCAACGTCATCAACGATGAGGAGGACCGTTTAATGCCTGTTTCCATGTACCACGCGTCGGTGCCGGTGTTTCTCCAGCTGCTCGGCGGCCTCAAAGGGGTGATCGAAAAGGCCGAGGCGCACGCGACCGGACACAAGTGGGATGAAAACACCATACTGAATGAGCGGCTCTATCCTGACATGTTCACCCTTGCTCGCCAGGTGCGGCAGGCGAGCGAGCACGCATTTGGCGCCGGACGCGCTGCCGGCGTCGAGGTGCCCAACCTTCCCGCCATCGACAACAGCTACGCCGAGATGAAGTCGCGGATCGATAAGACGATCGATTTCCTGAAGGGGTTACGGCCCAATCAGCTCGACGGCAAGGAAGACAGCCAAGTCACCATTACCGCGGGCGGCCAGCCGCGCACCTTCCGCGCTCAGAACTACCTCTATCACTTCGCGATGCCGAACTTTTATTTCCACACTACCACTGCTTACAATATTCTCCGCAGTCTCGGCATCGAGATCGGCAAGCGCGACTTCATGGGCCAAATGCCGTCGTAACGCTCGCCACTCCTCCCTCTCCCCACTGCCGCGCAGCGCGGGAGAGGGACTGGTGCCCGGTGCTCCTCAGGCCTTCGCCTCGAACGATTCCGCCACCGTTTTCGCCATGTCGAGAAACTGACGCCGGATCTTCGGATCTGGGATAGCGTAATAGAGCCGGATAAATTCGATCGTCTCCGGGCGCTGCAGGTATTCGCGCCACTGCCTGTCCTCGGGGCTGAGTTCGGCGTCGTCCGGGCGCAGATCGCCAAAGAAATAGGAGATTGGCACACCCAGGATGTCGGCCATAGCCGAAAGGCGAGACGCGCTTACCCGGTTGGCACCGCCTTCGTATTTCTGCACCTGCTGGAAGGTGAGACCCAGCGCGTTGGCAAGGGTCTCCTGGTTCATTCCCAGCAGCAGACGACGCATCCGGATACGCGTACCGACATGCACATCGATCGGGTTTGGCACGCCGGTGCCCCGCCCGTATCTCGGAGTCGAGTTGGGCTCTTCCGACGCTTTTGAAGATTTTTTCAACCTAGGTCCCCTTCACACCGGCTCTCCGCAAGGTTGCAACGGCTTTACACGAAGCGCAAGCAACATTCGACGAATGCAGGCATCGGCTGCCACTCAATTAACCTTAGGTCGAAGCGGGTCGCTCGCTATGGTTAATAATGTTTCTGACGGCGATGAGGCCAGTTCAACGATTTTTGCCGTCGATCTCGTCATATCCGCGCCGGCTACTGATGAAGACGAGCGCCATCAGCCCGATGCCGAGCCCGAGGGTGAGGATGACCCCCAGCGCCATGGCAAGCCAACCTGCGAGGCTGATCTCCGATTCGCCGAGGCCGGACCACAAGCTCGCAATCACGACGACCACCACCAAGACTGCGGCGGCAGCGATCGTCACCGCGATCCAATTGCCCAACGCTCTCATCGGCTCTTTTCTGGCGGTTAGGGGCATCGTGATAAGGTTGCCGCCGCCCGCCGCAGGTCGCCGACAAAGCGCTCAATCTCGCGGTGGCGCGTTTCCTCGTCGGGGGCGCGCAGCAGAGCTGAGGGATGGACCGTGGCGAGCGCGTAGGAAGCCCACCTCGACGGTACCGCGCGGCCGCGGTCCTTGCTCACTCGAAAGGCTCTTCCAAACAGCGCCTGAGCCGCTGTCGCTCCCAAAGCGACGATGACGCGCGGCTTGACCGCGGCAATCTCTGCTTCGAGCCATGGGAAGCACGCCTCGATCTCGACCGATACCGGTTTACTGTGGATCCGCCGTGGACCGCGGGGCACCCATTTGAAATGCTTCACCACATTAGTCACATAGGTCCGGCTTCGATCGATACCGGCCTCGACGAGGCACCGGTCGAGCAGCTTGCCGGCCGGGCCGACGAAGGGATGCCCTGCTCGATCCTCGACATCTCCCGGCTGCTCGCCGACCCCACGGCTGTCTCTGGCCCCTCGCCGAAGACGGTCTGAGTGGCGTTCCGATGCAGGTGACATGCCGTGCCCTCGGCAGCGGCCTCGCGCAGACCAGCAATGGTTGGCTCGATCGGAATAAGCTGATCGGTGGGGCGGGGCGGTCTAATCACCACCCAGGTTCCGGGACGCGCATTCGGACTCATATTCGTGTAAACGCGATTTCGCCGCAGTCGTACCCGGCTGAAGTGCGAGTTAAATTCGCCGGGCGAAAGCCGCCTATCCTCGCGGTCCGACACATGGCAAAGTGCCGGTTTCCCGCCCCTCTCACGGAGACCCCAATGCCGACCAAGAGCCAGCATCCGGAGACACTCGTGCTGCATGCCGGGTACCGGAGCGACCCGGCGACGACCGCGGTCGCGGTGCCGATCTACCAGACGACGAGTTACCAGTTTCGCGATTCGCAGCACGCCGCAAATCTGTTCGGTTTGGCCGAACTCGGGAATATCTACACGCGGATCATGAACCCGACCACCGCCGTGCTGGAGGAACGGATGGCGGCGCTCGAAGGCGGTGCTGGCGCGCTGGCCCTCGCCTCGGGCCAAGCCGCCTCGCTGTTCGCGATCCAGAACGTCTGCCAGGCGGGAGATAACTTCGTCAGCTCCACCGATCTCTACGGCGGCACCTGGAATCTGTTTCTCAACACGATGATGAAGACGATGGGGATGGAGGTTCGCTTCGTCGACCCGGCCGATCCCGAGAACTTCCGGCGGGCGACCGATAAACACACGCGCTGTTATTACGCCGAGACCTTGCCGAACCCCAAACTCGAGGTCTTCCCGATCGCCGAAGTCGCCCGCATCGGGCGTGAGCTGGGAGTGCCACTGATCGTCGACAATACCGCTGCACCGGTACTGTGCCGTCCGTTGGACCATGGGGCGGCCGTGGTTGTGTATTCGACGACAAAGTATATCGGCGGGCATGGCAACTCGATCGGCGGGGTTGTCGTCGACGGCGGCAATTTCGACTGGGAAAAGCATGCCGATCGTTTCCCGCTCCTGAACCAACCCGACCCGAGCTATCACGGTGCGGTGTGGACGCAAGCCGTCAAGCCCCTGGGACCGATCGCCTATATCCTCAAAATGCGCGTGACCTTGCTGCGCGACCTCGGCGCGCCGATGAGCCCGTTCAATGCGTTCCTGTTCATCCAAGGGCTCGAAACCTTGCCGTTGCGCATGCGGGCCCACTGCGCCAATGCGGCGGCCGTCGTCAAGTTCCTATCCGAGCACCCTAAGGTCACGCGCGTCATCTTTCCGAGCCTCATGACCGGCGAGGCCAAGCGCCGCGCCGACGCTTATCTAAAAGGCGGCTATGGCGGGCTCGTGGGCTTTGAGCTGAAGAGCGGGCTCGAGGCCGGGCGCCGGTTCATCGACGCGCTACAGATGTTTTATCACGTCGCCAATATCGGTGACGCCCGCAGCCTGGCGATCCACCCGGCGACGACGACCCACTCTCAGCTGTCTCCCGAAGAGCAGCTACAGACCGGCGTCGACGAAAATTATGTCCGGCTATCGATCGGGATCGAGCATCCGGACGATATCATCGCCGATCTGTCGCAAGCTCTGGAGGCCGCCTGACCCGCGTCGAGCACGAGACCGTTCTGAACTTTCGCTGGCCGGTTGACCTGTCGCTGACGGTTGCCAGCCACGGCTGGGTGCATCTTGCGCCATGGCGCTGGGACCCTGACAGCGGTCGGCTCGCTCGTGTCGAAACGATCGAGGATCGCCTCGGAACGGTAGCGGTCTCACAGCGGCATCCCGGCGCGGTGATCGTCACTTGGCGGGGATTAGCCGCCACCGACGCGGCCGAGATCTCGGCTCGAGTGCGGCGCTGGCTTTCAGCCGATTGGGAGCCGGAGGCGGCGATTGAAGCTCTGCCAGACGCAGCGGTACTGATTGAGCGTGGCGGCGGCCGGCTGTTACGCGGCTCGTCCTTCTACGAAGATTTCATCAAGACGGTGCTGACGATCAACGCCAATTGGTCGGCGACCTGCCGGATGGCGGCGGCCCTTGTTCAAGAGCCGGGGGGCGGAAGCTTCCCCGGACCTTTGGCGCTTGTTGACTATGGCGAGGAACGGCTTCGCGAGCGAGCAAAGCTCGGCTTCCGGGCGCGAACAGTCGTTGCGGCGACACGTCAGATGCTGGACGACGGCGCGATCACGCCTGGCGGCGACGGCGCTCCTGACCGACTCGCGCACGACTACCTTCTTGGGTTGAGCGGCATCGGCCCATACGCCGCGGCACACTGCCGGGTATTGCTACATGATTTCAGCCGCATCCCGGTCGATTCCTCGGTGGTCGCTTATCTGCGCACGCAGTATGGTTGCGACGCGGCTGAGTTCGCCGGCGGCCAGTCCGAATGGGGGGCCTATCTCGCACTGGGCTACCGAATGGTCCGGCTTCGCGAGAAGTTGGCGCAAGCGGCACAACGGTCATCAAAATAGAACCTCAGCGGGCACTTCGTCCGGCCGGATGCCAAGCTGGGCGAGCGCTGCGGTAATCCATGTGCGGATTTGGCCGGCTCCGCGATGATCTTCGCTCCACGCCTCGACGACGCCACGAAAACGCCGATCGGCGTCATACGGCACCGCTGGACATACCGCGACGCGTAGAGGCGGGGTGGGAACGACCAGGGTGCCTGATTGGGGGTCCTTTCTGAGCGCGGCCAAGGCGAAGAGAACTGTCGTTACGAAGCAATCGGCGCGCCCCGACCGAACGGCAAGCAACGCTTCCTCGCGGGTCGTGAACCCGGTGATCGCGGCATTTCCGGCAAATCGGCGTGCGGCCTCTTCGCGCAGCGAGCCGGAATCGACCGCGATCAGGGTCTCAGGAACGTTCAGCTGCGCCCAGCTTTTCGCCGTCAAGCCCGTGCGCGCCACGATCGCATAAGCGTCATGGAACAGCGGCGTCGTGAAATCAGCGAACATAGCGCGGTGCGCCGTCGGGCCAAGGCCGTAAGCCAAGTCGAATTTTCCGGTATGGAGGCCCGTCACGGTATCGGCCCAATCCGCTTCGCTGACGACGGCCTCGACCGCGAGCTCTGCACCCAAATTGCGCGCCATCGCGACGCAAAACCCCGACCATTGCCCGGAGATGGGGTCCTTGTAGCAATAGGGCCCGTCCTCGGCGAACGCGGCAATGCGCAGCTTTCTCGTTCGTAGAATGCGGGCGAGCGTCGGTTCGTTCGGCGGCGCCGGCTCCGCCGCCGGGGCGCTGGAACCACGCCGGCGAGCGACCGCACCGGCAGCGACGAGCCCGCTAAGTTCTCTGCGAGTTAACATGATCACCTCCAGAATTGTTTTAGCGGAGTGCCGGTCCGCGGTTCCGGGGCCGTTGTCGTTGATCCGCCGATCTGGGCCGTGTAGCTTCGAATTCGCAATTGCAATAGTCGGGTGGTTGACCTGCTGCGCTCTAAAACTCCCGGCCAGCCGCGACAACGCGTTGTCTCGATCGAGGAGAGCCTGCCCGAAGGGGATAGAAGACGTCGTATGATCTCTGCGTTTGCGGTGCATTGACGCCGTCGGCAACGCTGGCTGTCGGCCAGCGGCCCGCGGCTGTGTTGGCAAAACGCCCCGGCGATTGACCAAAGTTTTGGCCCTAGCGGCAGACAGTGGCGTGGTTCACCCCCGGGTTCGCACGACGACTATCTCGTTGCCTCGGCGCGGCGTGTCACGGCGGTGGTCTTAACCGCGACGCTTCATGACGCCATGACCGCGATTCCGCGCTACCGCCCGCACCGGGGACCCGCCGTGCTCTCGGCCGGGTTCCGCCCGTTCTTCCTCGGCTCGGCGCTGTGGTCTGCGCTCGCGATCCCGATTTGGCTGGCCTCGTTGGGTGGGGAAAGCACGCTCCCGACGAGCGTATCTCCCGTGATCTGGCATGTACACGAGATGGTCTTCGGCTTTGGCGCCGCGACTGTCGCCGGGTTTCTACTGACCGCGATCCCGAACTGGACAGGGCGCATGCCCCTTCAGGGAGGGCCGCTCGCCTGCCTGGTGCTTTTGTGGCTTGTAGGGAGGGCCGGCGTGCTGATGTCCGCGCGGATCGGTCCCGAGGCGGCGGCGTTCCTCGATCTGGCCTTTCCGCTCGTGTTCCTCAGCGTCGTCGGGCGAGAGATCGCCGCCGGGCGGAATTGGCGCAACCTGCCGATGGTTGCCGCCCTCACCTCCCTGCTGCTTGCCAATCTCCTTGTGCATTTTGAGCCACTCGGCATCACGGCGACCGCTGAGCTCGGAAGCCGGCTAGGCGTCGCCACGCTCCTGATGCTGATCAGCGTTGTCGGCGGCCGTATCATCCCGAGCTTTACGCGAAACTGGCTCACCAAGCAGCGCCCGGAAATCCCCGCGCCCGCGGTGTTCGATCGGTTCGACCGCGCTGTCCTCGCTGCGACCGCTCTCGCGCTCGTCTTGTGGGTTCTCACGCCGGAGGGGTTCCTGACCCCGTGGGCCGCGGTCGCGTCGGGACTCGGACAAGCCTCCCGTCTGTCACGCTGGCGCGGTTCCGCGACCCTGCGCGAGCCGCTGGTGTGGATTCTCCATCTTGGCTACGCTTGGCTCGCGCTCGGCTTCCTGCTGCTCGCGCTCAACGGCTTCGCATCACTGTTGCCCCAGACCGCGGCGCGACACGCGCTGACCGCAGGCGCGATTGGCACAATGACCTTGGCGGTCATGACGCGTGCCTCGCTCGGTCACACCGGGCGGACACTTGTTGCCGGCCCAGGAACGACGACGATCTATGTCCTGGTCACCATTGCCGCCGCGCTGCGCGTTGTCGCTCCGCTTGCCCAGGAGCACTATCTGGCCGTCCTCTGGCTCGCTGGCGCGGCGTGGAGCGGCGCCTTCGGATTGTTCGTGCTTCTCTATGCGCGACCGCTAATGCTGCCGCGCGGAGCGGCGGGTCCGGTCTGAGTACCGGGATTACGAAGATGCGGCAGTCCGCGCCGTTGCCGGCCGGTACAGCATTGACCACATCGCCGCAATGGCGATCGCGATCCCGATGAGCAAGATGATCCAAAAGCATACGAGCGGCGCCACGCCAATCGTCCCGCGCGCCGCAGCGACCAACAGAAGCGTCGCTCCCAGCACGATGTTTGTTCCGCTCGGCCAATCCATCACGTCCGCCTGCCGCGCCCAGACTGCGAAGACGATGACGGCGATGGCGGAAGCGGCCAACGCGAGATTGCTCATCGCCCCCGCCGGGTTCGCAAATATTGCGCTATAGGCGAGCCACAACCCGAGCAGTATGTTGAGAAGATTTCCGATCATCTTGCGAGACTCCGTCGCGATGGGTGTGGTGGAGGAACCGCCAGGTCATCGGCGGTAGCGCGAGAAAGGCGAGGCTGCTGCCGACGATCAGGCACTTCCAGCCGAGCCCCAGCGGCGTCCACAAGACGATGGCGAGCGCCGCAACCGCGTGCAGCCCATAGGCGACAGCAGCCGACTGCCTGAAAATCGACCTCTCGCGGAGCTGCGCGAGCGCGAAAAGAACCCCCCAGATGCCCGCCAGCAAGGCATAGAGCCCGAGGAGCAAGCCTGTCTCGAGGGTCGCCAGCGCGTTCATTCCGCGGCCGATACCGCGGCAGCTGCGGGAACGCGCCGGCCCAAGGTCAAAACATCCCAGACCAGCACGACATAGCCCGCCGTAAAGACGATGGCCAAGAGGAAACGCGTGATCATGCCGTCAACGAACCACGCATTCTCTTGAGCCGAAATGAATGCGCTCAATGTCGAACCGCCGATCGCGCGCTCGACGAAGGCTTGGACAAATCCCGACACCAGCAGCGCGCCGGTCATTCCAACGAGGCCCAAATTGAGCGCTGCAAACGACCACTTCCAAAGCTGGCCTTCGACGACAGCGAGATTTCTTGTTCTCTGGAGAACCAGATAAAGAACCGAGATGATGCCGCAAGCATAGGCTCCCCAGAACGCAAAATGTCCGTGCGACACGGTCCACTGCGTCCCGTGCGCATAAAGGTTGACTTGCGGCAACGTGATCATGAACCCCCAGACACCGGCGCCGATGAAGTTGCCGAACGCCTCGGCCATCATCCAATAGAGGGCGGGGCGGTTGGTTGTCTTCATATGCTGCGCGCCAGCGTCATACACCGCGTGCACGACCATCCCCAGCAACGGCAAGGGTTCGAGCGCCGAAAAAAAGCCGCCGATTGTCAGCCAATAACCCGGTGTCCCGATCCAGAAATAGTGGTGCCCGAGGCCGAGGATTCCGGTGCCGAGGACGAGCGCTACTTCGATATAGAGCCATGCCTCGACAATCCTGCGTGAGGTGCCGAGCAGCTGCATCAGAGCCAAGGCCATGATGCAGCCGATCAAAACCTCCCAGGTCGCCTCGACCCAGAGATGGACGAGCCACCACCACCAGAAGAGGTCCGCCGACATGTTGATGATGGCCGGAAATGCGATCAGATAGAGTAGGATCAGCGGTATCAGGTCGATCATCAAAACCATGATGATCCCGGTGGTCTTGCGAGCGGCGATCGCGGTTCCGATCACGTTGTAGGCGAATACCACCATGATCACGACGATGCCGAGGGCAGCCCAGCGCGGCGCTTCGACGTATTTCCGGCCCTGATTGATCAACCACAGAGCCGCCTCGTTGCTGCCGCCGTATTGGACAAAGATGAACACCACCGCGACCGCCGCTACCGCCGCGCAAAACACGTAAAACAGCATCTCGGCGGCCCTGATTCCGGCGGTCTCACGACCCAATTCTCCCGGCAGAAACCAGTAGATAGACCCCATGAACCCCATCAGAAGCCAGATCACCAATGTATTGATGTGCAGAATCTTCATTATATTGAACGGGAGAATTCCAAACAAAAAGTCAGGATTTATATAATAATATGAGGAAAGCAGCCCGGTTAGGGTCATCACGCCGAAGAAAGTTATCGCAGCTGAAAAATACTTCAGGGCAAGCGTCTGCGAGCGATACATTGCCGCCTCCCTAGCGTCTTTGCTCGATTTGGGCGAAATTTGGCGGAAAGCCATTGGTATCCACTGCGGCCATCCACTTCAGATAGGCGACGACGGCTCGGGCCTCCGCCTCGGTAATGCGGAGGTTCGGCATCGCGCGGGTCCAGGTGCGGTATTGCTCGGGGTCCATCAGGAATTTGACCATCGCCCCCTCGCGCGTGTCGGCCCCGGTGACCGCCTGCCAGCCTTCCCAATCGGGATCGAGCCAGGCTTTGGTCAGGTCCGGGGCGTAGTAGGCGCCGTTGCCGAAAAAGGTGTGGCAATCGATGCAAGCGCGGCTCTGGATCACCATCTTGCCCCGATCGATCAGCACGGCAGCGGCAGGCTCATCCAGCGGCGTGCCGAACAGCGGCTCGGGCCCGCCGATCACCGGCACATCGAAGCCGCGATTGCTGTCGAATTTATAGTCGATGTGCCGGTTGATGACGGTATAGGGCGGCACATGCGAGCCGCCGGGGCTGATTGCTGCGAGGCTGTCGATCGTCAGCATGATCAACACGATCGACATCACGGTGATCGTGCTGATCGCACCGGCTCGCCAGAATGCCGGATCGTCAAAACCCATATCTGTTCCCTCCCGTCATCGCGCCGCCGAGAACATTAAACGACGTCCTTGCCACTGTATCAGCCTGCTTCGGGCATTTGGTCGGCACCTTCTCCGGGCTGTCGAGACCAGAAAAACCATTTGGATACTCGGTACGAACCTTCGGACCGGACGATGCGGAACAGGCTTTCTCGCACGCAGGGTCGCCTACACGGCCGGGATTATGTGCTCTTCGACGCGCCGAACCCCTGCGATGTTCTCAGCGGCGACACGCAACGCCCGCCTCTCCTCTTCAGTCTGGTCTTTGGAGAGCCAGAAATGGACGACTGCGTCTTTGACGATGACATCAGCCGCCCAGATCTTGAACCATTGCTGAGCCTTGAACCATTCTTGTCGCATCAGTTCTGCCAGCAGTTTGTCGCGGATGGTTCGATCGTCGCTACCGAGCTCGGCCGCGGGGTCGTCCCGAGTCGCCGCTAAGGCCCGTACGAGGTTCGCCCTGCTGATAATGCCAACGATTTTGCCGTCGCGAACAACCGGGACGCGCTTGACCCTTTTCGTTTCGAGCAGCGTTGCCACATCGGCGAGATCCATCGTGTCGGGAACCGAGATGACGTTGGCCGTCATAACGTCCTTCACCCTACGGCCATGCGCCTTGACATACTCTCGGGCGAGATCGTCGTCCGACGCAATCGTATCGAGCCACCAGGAGCGCCGGTGTTCGATCCGACGCTCGGTCCCCGTCTCGGCGCGATGCAAGAGATCACCCTCGCTCACGATCCCGAGCAACTGCTCGTCCGAATCGACGACCGGAACCCCGCTGATGCCCCTTTCGGAAAGTAGCCTCGCCAATGCCTGCACCGACGCGTCGGGATCGATCGTAATAACATGCGGTGTCATGACATCCATGGCGCGCATCCCAGCACCTCCAGGCGACTTCAGACGTACATAGACGACCCCCGCCGCGCCGCGTTGACCTAGATCAATCGACCGCGCGCCCGACCACGCGACCAGGGCCCGATCGGTCTGCCGGCGATCGCAAACCAGCCCCACCCGACCAGCAACGCTATTGCCACGATAAACAGCGCCGCCCCAACCAGCGCCTGCTGATCGTAAAGGTAGCGGGTGCAGAGCCGATTGGGCGCAACGGTATAGAGCCAGCCAAGGACCGCAGCGTGGGAAATCAGGTTCGCCCATATGAACCCGCGAGCGACGGGTGGCAGCAACGGCCAGCTCAACGCCAGAGGGACACCGACCAGGAGCGGAACAGTGGTGAACTTCGCCGCCTCCATCAACGGACTGCGCAATGCTGCGTCGAGCATCCGGGGCAACATCCATGCCGCGGCGGCAAACGCAGTGACGAGCATCCCGGCGAAGCCGCCGGCATTGAAACCGGCGAGCACGACTCCTCGGCCGCCGGCTGCCCCACGCGCGACGAGGCCGCCGGCGAGCGCGAGCAACGGAATCTGGACGAGCATGTGGCCGGCCATGCTGCCCTCGAGCCAAGCCGCGACCGGAGGCATAGCGAGAACCACGAAGAGCAACAGGCCCGGGCTCACCTGTCGAGCTCCGCGATCGCCCGCTCGGGGGCGTCCGGGTCGTAGACGCGCGCGAGCCGCCCCTCGGGGTCCACTAGATAAATGGCGGCGTTGTGGACGAACCCGCCGGCGCCGTCAGGCAGCACGACAACGCCGAAAGCGTCGAGCAGACCCCGCTGCTCGATCGGGTCGTTCACCCGGACGACGCGCCAGATCTGCCCGTCGGCGCCGAGCCGGGCAGCATAGTCTGCAAGTTCCGTGACGGTGTCGCGCTCCGGATCAAAGCTGACACTGAGCAACAGGATTTCAGGACCTTCGGACTGAGCGATCAGTCTTTCGAACCCCGCCTGAAACCGCGAGGCCAGCAGCCCACAGATCGCCGGGCAGCTCGTGTAGAAAAACTCTACTAGGATCGGCCGGCCGCGCACATCCGACAGCCATGCACGGCCGGATTGATCGACGAGCGTTGCATCGGGCAGCGGCCGGGGCCGCTCAGCGACGGCTAAGCGCCAGACCCCTTCGCTCGTCGCCGCGCGAAAGCCGTCCGTGACGACGCCAAGTACCGCCACCCCCGCCGCGGCCACGGCGATCGTGGCGAGCGCCGCCCGCAGCCTCATCGCATCGCGAGCAGCCGCGGCACGCGCAAGAGGAAACGCAGGGCGAAGACGAGCACCGCCACCATCACGGTGAGCGCGAAAAGCGAGGCGAACTGGTCGTACGCCACCCATTCCGGGAGGTGGACCGCCCAGCGGCGCGGCACGCCCTCTTTGCCGCTGTAGAGGAAGACAAGCGCGAAGCCCAGGCCGCCCAGCGCGAACACCCAAACGGCCAGCCGGTCGAGCACGTTCTCTCCGGTCTGGCGGTCATGCCCCAGAAAGTACATGAACCCAAAGACCATCGCGGCCATGCCGAGCAGCAGATAGAAGTGAAAATGCCCCGGCACCCACATCGTGTTGTGCATGACCAGATTGACCATGATCGTGGCGTCGACGATCGCGGGCACGATGCCGGCGGCCCAGCCGAACATCGACAGGAACAACAAAGCCGATGCCGCGTCCCAGCGGATGCCGCTGCGGTATACCAAGGTCAATGCACCGTATGCGGTCACTACCAGCACCGGAAGGCCAGCGGTGTATGAGGCGACCTGGCCGACAATCAACGCCCACTCGGGCATGACAAAATCCATCAACAGGTGATGCGGGTAGGCGATCAGCACCATAACTGTCGAGGCCGTCCAGCCCCATAGGAACGGCTTACTGGCCTTCCACTCGCGACCGGCGTAGTCGGGGAGGATCTCGTACACGGCAATGACGGTCATGTAGATGGTAACGTTGATAAATACATGGCCAAAGAAATAGATCATGTTTTTCGCCAGCAACGGGTCGATGGCGAAACTCGGAGCGGCCAGATTGATCAGACTGACGGCAAGCACAGCAGCGCCGCTGACCAACCCCAACGTTTTGACAATGGTCACCATAGTGCTGGCGACGACGGTCGGCTCGGGCAGCCGCGCTTGACGGTTGCCGAACAGGACGGGCCAGCCAAGCGCAGCTCCAAGCCCGCCATATTCCGCGATGATCGCTCGCCCGGTGTCGAGATAAAACAGCACAAAACCGACCCCGACCACCAGCAGTCCGCCGAGATAGAGCGCCGCCGTCCCCGGCTCCCACACCCCGCCGGATGTCGCCGGCAATGGATAGAGGAATGTCCACCCGCCGCCGAAGCCACC
>Ga0306920_100005598_pt1 | contig 16270 bp, 12 predicted proteins | sample flu12Cox44000170_FD_204666 | JGI IMG/M metagenome (GOLD analysis project Ga0306920, IMG submission 204666) | Lab enrichment of tropical soil microbial communities from Luquillo Experimental Forest, Puerto Rico - flux4day.12C.oxic.44.000.170 (v2)... | ecosystem: Environmental > Terrestrial >... | reverse complement strand
TGACCCGGACAATGTCCGCCTGCTGCTTCACGCGCTCCGCAAATGATCCCGCTTCCGCCATCCGTTACAACCGCAAGTGTACAACGGTGATCGCTTTGCCGCCGTGCTCCTCGGTTTCAAACGCCGTCCGCTCCACCAGCGCGTGCGTCTTTAGAAATTCGCCCAACCCTTTGCGGAGCGCACCCGTGCCGTGCCCGGTGATAATCCGCACTTGCGTCCGATTCGCCAGCGCGGCCTCGTCCAGGAACTTGTCCACCCTTTCGCTGGCCTGTTCGACGGTCATTCCGATGACGTTGATCTCACCGGTCGCGCCGCCTTCGGTCGATCGCGCACTCACGGTTATATTTGGTTGTCGCGAGGGCGCCACCGCCTGCTTACCTTCTTCGACGCCGGTGATTTCTTCAACGGCGACTTTCATTCGCAACGGCCCGGCTTCGATTTCCGCCGAAGGCCCGTCCACACGGCGCAGGATCACCGGCTGGGTGAAACCGCGCACACGAACCTTGGCGCCCGGTTGCAACTGGCCGGCACTAACTTTTTCGAATGCCTCTGCCTTTACCCCCAAATCCTGTTGTGATTCTGAAAGGGTCTGCACGACGGCGGCGTTCAACTCTTCCCTGGCCTCGCCGCGGACTTCCCGCATCTTTCGCCGTGCGCCCTTCTCGGCTTGGGCACGCAGTTCGCGCTCTTTCACGGACTCGACCACGCGCCCAACGTTCTCTTCGAAGCGCTTCTGCATCTCGCCAAATTTCTCTTCCAGCTCCGCGATGCGACGCTTCTGACGTTCCACCCATTCGTCGCGCAACTTTCTTCGCTCCGCTTCCAGTTCGCGCCGCTCATCGGCCAATTGCACACGCAGATGGTCCAACTCATCACGGCTGCGATGCAGGTAGGCAATCAGTTCGGCGGCTTCCTGGGATTGCGGAGCCATCAAGGAACGCGCATGCTCGATCATCTCCCTGGCCAGTCCCAAACGTTGTGCAATGGCGATCCCGCTTGAACCTCCAGGCACGCCCACCATCAGCCGGTAGGTGGGCCGCAGGTTCACATCGTCAAACTCCACAGCGGCATTCACCACGCCCGGTGTCATCGATGCATACGACTTCAGCCGGTCGTGGTGCGTGGTCGCAAGCACGAAACACCTTTTCCTGCGAAACTCTTCCAGGAGCGCTACCGCCAGTGCCGCGCCTTCTTCCGGCGCCGTCCCGGTGCCCATTTCGTCCACCAACACCAACGAATTCGGGGTCGCCTCCTCCAGCATGGTCTTGAGATTCAGCATGTGCGATGAAAACGTGGACAAGTCGGCGGCGATCGACTGTTCATCCCCAATGTCCACTAACACGCGATCAAACATCGGCAGCGTCGCGCTCCCCGCGGCCACAGGAATTCCTGACTGCGCCGCCAAGGCAGCGAGGCCGGCGGTTTTGAGCGCCACCGTCTTGCCGCCGGTGTTGGGTCCGCTGATGACCAGCACGCGCTCTTCGCCACCGAGGGCCAGCGTCATGGGCACAATCGCGCGCTTCTCTTTGCGAAGCTTGTCTTCGAGCACCGGGTGGCGCAGCGACTCGAGTTTCAACTCCTCGCGATCTGAAAACTCCGGCATGCAGGCATCAAAATCGCGCGCGAATCGTCCTCGCGCGAACACGCTGTCGAATTCGGCGATGGTTCCGGCGGCAGCCTGAATCGGGCCGGTCATGCCGCGCAGTCGCTCGGTCAGCTCCTTCAAAATGCGGAAGATCTCCGCGGCCTCCTCTTCGGCGAGTTGTACCAGCTGGTTGTTACTCTCGACGGTTTCGAAGGGCTCCACGAAGACCGTTTGCCCCGTGGCGCTCGCGCCGTGTACTACGCCTTGCACACTTCGCCGGTGTTCGGAACGCACGGGAATGACGAAGCGATCGTTGCGCAAGGTGACAAAGTCCTCCCCCGACTCCGCCTGCCGCGAACGCAAGATTTGCTTTAGCGTCTTCTGAATCGAATCGCGGGTCTCGAGGATACTCGCGCGGATTCGGCGCAGTGCGTTCGACGCGTCGTCACTGATTTCGCCATTCGGCAAAACGCAGCGCCGCAGGGCTGCCCGCAAATCCTTGAAATCCGCCAACGCGCCCGCGCGCGCCGCAAGCAAGGGAAAGTTCGCTGCTTCCTCGCGAAATTGCTGGCGCAGCCAGCCCGCCGTTTCGAGCAGTGACCCGGCATCCAGAAAATCCGACGCCTCCAACACCGCTCCGGGCGCTTCGAGCCGGGCCATCCAGCCTTCCGGATCGGCCAGAGCGCCAAAGCCCAGCTCGCGCTCGAACCGCAGCCATTCCCGCGCTTCGCGGATCAGCGCAAATCCCGCCTGCAACGCTTCGCGGTTCCGGTTCGGCTCCAATTCGCCGATGTACCGCTTTCCCGGAACACAAGTCGTCCTCAGCCGCAACAAATCGCGCAGCTTGTCAAACTCCAATACCGATTGCGCCCGGGTACTCACCGCTTTGGCTCGTCGATTCCTTGCCCTTTTCCGCTTTTCAACTTTTCTTCCAAATATCGCGCCGCCTCTTCCGCGTTCGCCGCGCTATAGACGAGTTTCGCGTTCGCCTCGCCCCACGCGCGGGCGCTCGATCCCGTCTCGACTTCCCGCACGCAATCGAGAAGGGGCTGCCAAAACGGCCCCAGCACGGCAAACGGTTTCCCACGCATCACCGATTTGTTCAGCATTTCCCAGACCACCGCTAACTCGACCAGGGTCCCCGTTCCGCCCTTGCAGGCGACAAATCCATCACCCATCTCGATCAACGAAAACAGCCGTTCCTGCCAAGTCTTCTTGCGCACCTCCACATCCACCCATGCGTTCGCGCCGCGCGGAAAAAATTCTGCGGTTACCCCGTACGTCTTGCCACCCGCGTCCTTCGCTCCTCGCGAAGCCCCTTCCATCACGCCGCCATATCCGCCCGTGCACAGCGCAAATCCGCGCCGGGCTAAAGCTTGTCCGAGCTCTCGCGCTTCCTCGTAGTCCGCCGTCCCCTGCTCCGGCCGCGAACTCCCAAACACGGTAATGATTTTCTCCTCGGTCATCCCTTGCGGTGGGCCTCTTCGTCACTGGTCATTTCATTTCTTCAACTTGTCATCTCGGTGCGGCCGTCACATCAAACTCCTGAAGCATTGCCAAGCACAATTCATCGATCGTGTCGGGCACTTCGTGCGCCTTCCCATGCTGGTTATTGCTCAAAAACGAAAAAATCAGTCGTCTGCCGCCAGGCGTTTCCGCGTATCCCGAGAGCGTCCGAACGTGCGCCACCGATCCGGTCTTCGCATGAATCCTTCCGGCCACTGCGGCGTCTTTCATTCGCTCGTTCAACGTGCCGTCGATGCCTGCAACGGGCAACGACGCATAATACGACGGAAACCACGGTTGCTTCTGCGCATACGTGAGCAGTGCCACGAACGCCCGTGGCGTGACCATGTCATGCCGCGACAATCCCGATCCGTCGGCTTGCACCACATCGTCGGGCGCGATTCCCGCCTTTTCGTAAAACGCTTTCGGAAATTTCAGCAAGGCTTCGGGATCGCTCCACGGACCGTCCTGACGTGCCGCCGTTCGCAGGAGTGCTTCAGTATGCAAATTCTGGCTGATTTTATTTACGAGCTTGACGGAATCCGCCAGCCGGATCGAGAGATGTTCCGCCAGCACCGTACGGGTCCCGACCAGAGGATCCGGATCATGCTGGGCTCGAATTACCCCGCTGTACTTCACTCCACGTTCGGCCAAGAGGCGTGCCAACAAGGTCGCCGCGTGCAGGGCCGGCTCCTGTATCGCCAGCACCAGCTTCTTCGGCTCGGCTTTCGCCGGCAATACTCCGCTGACCACCACCGTCGACGAACCCGGTTCGCGCGTCAGCCGCAAGTCAGGCTTTTCTTTCGCCCCGACGGTGAGGACCTGGTTTTTCACACTGAATTCCTCGAGCGCTGGGCGCACTTCCGCGGTAACGCCATCCCCCATCTTCTCTCCCGGGGTCAGGACCAGGGTCGCGGTGTTGTCGTCCACCACCAGCGCGGATATCGCCGCGCCGTACTCCCACACCATGTCGTCGATCTCCCATCCCTCCGGATAGCGTTCGCGCGGAAAATAACTGTCGTCCCCGACCAGGTCTCCCGAAATCTCCTTCACGCCGCGCGCGACAACGGCATCGGCCAACTCCGCCAAGACTCTCTCGGGCGGCCCTTCGAATTCCTCCTTGGTGTCGAACGGATACTTGCGGTTCGAAAGGTTCGGATCGCCACGCCCCACCAGAATCAGATCGCCACTCAATTTTCCGTCGGCGCCGAGCGTTCCGTTGGTTTCGACGGTGGTTCGAAAGCGATAGTCGGGTCCCAGGGTGTCGAGCGCCAGCGCGGTCGTAAGCAGCTTCATGTTCGACGCGGGCACAAGGTATTTGTCGGCGTTCTTTTCGTACAGCACCTCGCCGGAAACCGCATCCGCGACCAGCAAACCCCACTCGCCTTTGTCCACCGGAGACGTTTCGACCAGCCGCTCCGCGCGTTCCGCAAACCGTGCCGACGCCGTGGCGGCGGCGACCGGCCGACGGTTTTCCGTTGTTCTCGAAGCGATGCCGTCGCTTTGCTGCGCAAATCGCTGCGCGCCGAACCCGCTGCTGCACGCCAGCAAACACAGCGAAAGCGCTCTTGGCAAAATTCGTTCCCGCATTCTCCCCATAATTCCCCTGTTGGCAAAGTCCCCGGACTGCAAGTATATTCGAAAGTCTGCGGGGGCTCCTCTCGCCAACGGACCGGGATGAAAGCGAGGCGCAGCGCTTCCAGGCAACCCTCGACCCGCTGTTTCGGCCGCCCAGACCGATCTGCATTCGAGACTCGGTACCCATTCTTGTTAAGGTGATACGAATGAAAAAGTTGATTCCTGTGCTGTTGGCCCTCGCTTTGGCAGCCCCTCGCCTCCCGGCCGATGACAAAAAAGAAAATGGCAGGCTCGAAAACTGCGGCCTCGTGGTTCAGGAGATCATGGACATTCCCGACAACATTCCCCAGGATCTGATCGACAAAGCCGATTGCGTCATCGTGTATCCCTCGGTTCTGAAAGGCGCGTTTATTTTCGGCGGCAGTTACGGCCGGGGAGCGATGACCTGCCGCACCGGCGAAGCTTTCAACGGCCCCTGGAGCGCGCCCACCATGATGGCGCTCGAAGGCGGCAGCTTCGGTTTCCAGATCGGCGGACAGGCTACCGATTTTGTTCTCTTGGTCATGAACCCCCGGGGCGCAAAGGCCATTCTCAGCAGCAAGGTGAAGCTCGGCGCGGACGCCTCCGCGGCCGCGGGACCGAAGGGCCGAACGGCCGAAGCGGCGACGGACGTCACGTTGCGCGCGGAAATTCTCTCATATTCGCGGGCTCGGGGGCTGTTCGCCGGGATCTCCTTGGCCGGCTCGACGGTTCGTCCCGACAACAACGCCAATTACAAGGTCTATCACAAGGATGTGTCCGCCCCGGACATCGTCTTCAAAGGCGCGGTGCCGGTGCCCGCCTCGGCGCAAAAATTCATCTCCTACCTGGACAAGAAGAGTCCGAAAAACAAGTCCTCCGGCAAGGAAATCTAACCACATTCGATTGAGTTCTTTACGAAAGGAAGGCCTCGAGGAGTGGGCTCCTTTTTGCTTTCGGTTGACACGACGCCAATTATGACCTATAGTCATATATGAACTAAGGTCATCATGAGTCGCACGCTTGCCTCTTCTTCCTCCGACCGCCGCACCCGTCGCAGCGCCGAACTTCGCGAGCGTATCTTTCGCTCCGCACTCGATCTCTTCGCCCAAAAGGGCTTCTTGGAAACCACGGTCGAGGACATCACCAATGCCGCCGACGTCGGCAAGGGCACCTTCTTTAACTATTTTCCAAGCAAGGATCACATCCTCCTGGCGTTTGGCGAGATGCAACTCGCCCGCTTGCGGGAAGCGGTCGAGGAGGCCCGCCAGACCAACGAGCCGCTCCCGAAATTCCTGCGTTCGCTCACCACGCGCATGACCGAGGAGCCGGCGCGCAATCCCGACCTCATTCGGGTGCTCCTGCTGGCCTTCCTTTCGAATCCGGATGTACGCCAAGCCATGCTGGACTTGCAGACGCGCGTGCTGGCCCTGCATTCGGAAATGATTCAACTCGGACAGGAGCGCGGCGAAATCCGAAAGGATTTGCCGCCGATCGAAATTGCCCAGGTCTTTCGGCAGGTGATCTTCGGCACTTTGCTGATCTGGTCGCTGTACGGCGACGCCTCGCTCCAGTCCCGCATGGACTCGGCGTTTGAGATCGTGTGGACCGGACTGTCGCCGCGTAACGTTTCAGATTCGACACTCGTAGTTCCTTTGTTCATGTGAAGGAATACTGCCATGAAACTTAAAGTCCTGGTCCTGGCCCTCATCGCGCTCGCACTCCTCGCCGCCGCGGCGTATTCCATGGGTTGGTTTCACCACGACAATGCGCTGCGCGGCGCGGGCACAGTGGAAGCCCGCAACATCCGCGTCGGCTCGAAAGTCGGCGGCCGTATCGATCAAGTGCTGGTCCGCGAAGGCGACCGGGTGGAGGCGGGACAGCTCCTGGTCACCTTTGATGACAAGGAATTGCAGGCCGCGCTGAACCAATCCCGGGCCGCAGCCGCCAAGGCCAAGGCCGGCTTTCGCCCCGAAGAAATTGCGGAAGCGCGTGCCGCCGCCGCTCAGGCCAAGGCCGATTACGAACTCAAAAAGAATGGCTATCGCCGGGAGGACATTGACGCCGCGAAAGCCGACCTCGATCGCGCGTCCGCCGACGAATCGCGGTCGCAACTGGATTACCAGCGCTACGAGGCCCTGGCGCAAAAAGATCTCGTTTCGAAACAGCAGCGCGACACCGCGGAGGCGAATTGGAAAATGGCGTTGGCGCAGAAACAAATGGCGCAGCAAAAGCTCGATCAACTGCAGCGCGGATACCGTCCTGAAGAGATTGCCTCCGCCGAGGCACGCTATCGTCAAGCCGAGGCCACCTACGAAAAGTTCCTGCGCGGGAATCGCCGTGAAGACGTCGACCTCTCGCATGCCGCAATGACGTACGACGAAGCGCGCTACCGCGAGCGTCAGGTGCTCGCGCCTGCGGCGGCCACCGTGGAAGTGCTCGATATCCGGCCCGGCGATCTGATTCCGCCGAACACTCCCATCGCCACGTTGCTGGAGCGCGATCAGATCTACGTGCGCATCTACATTCCGGAAACGGTGATCGGCCACGTTCACGTTGGCCAAAAGGCGGAAATCCGCGTCGATTCCTTCCCGAATCAGGGGTTTCCCGGGGTCGTCGAGCAAATCAATCAGCAAGCGGAATTTTTGCCGCGCAATGTGCAGACCCGCGAAGAACGCGTGCACCAGGTATTCGGCGTAAAGGTCCGCATCGAGGATTCTTCGCACCGAATCCTCGCGGGCATGGCCGCCGACGTAAAGCTCGACCCGAATTCCTGACCCATGACTGCCTCCGAGCAACCCGCGATTTCCGCAAACCGCCTGGTGCGCCGCTTTGGCACCTTCACCGCGGTCAACGAGGTAAGTTTCCGCGTCGAAAAAGGCGAGATTTTCGGCTTTCTGGGGCCGAATGGCAGCGGCAAGACCACCGTCATCAAGATGCTGACCGGTCTTCTGCCGCTAAGTGCAGGCGCGGCAACCGTTCAGGGCATTGATGTTCGCCAGGATCCCGAAACCGTGCGCGAGAGCATCGGGTACATGTCCCAAAACTTCAGCCTCTACACCGATCTCACCGTGACCGAAAATCTCACCTTCTACGGACGCATCTATGGTCTTCCTCCCGACCGGCTGCGCCAGCGCATGGATGACATCATTCAACTCAACGGTCTCGGTCCCTATGTCCATCGACTGGCCGCGCAACTTTCCGGCGGCTGGAAACAGCGCCTCGCGCTCGGATGCGCGATGCTGCACGAGCCCAAACTCATTTTTCTCGATGAACCCACCGCCGGTATCGATCCCGTCGCCCGCCGGCAACTGTGGGACCTGCTCTTCGATCTCTCGGCACACGGCATCACCTTCTTCGTCACCACGCACTATATGGACGAAGCGGAACGCTGCAACCATGTCGCCTACCTCTACTTCGGAAAAGTCATCGCCGACGGCACGCCCGATGCGCTTCGCGAACTTCCGGAGGTAAATCCGCCCGGCACGTATCGCGTGGAAATTTCCGCGCCGCAGGTCACGAGCGCGCTGCGCCTGGCGCGCACCCTCCCCGGCGTGCGCAGCGCCACGATCTTCGGGCAGTCCATTCACGCTCAGATTGACGATCATCTCGATCTCGAACAGTTGCGCGTGCAGCTGCTGGACCACAAGGTCGTGGTTGCGGAAATCCGCCCCCTCGCGCCCAGCCTGGAAGACGTTTTTGTGGAACTGACCTATCGCCATCAATCCGCCAAGGAGAGCCCGGGTGCTTAACCCTTTTCGTGGTTTCGGCGCGGTCTTTTATAAAGAGACGCTGCATGTGCGGCGCGATTTCGGCACGCTCTTCTTTTCCCTGATTATTCCGATCCTGCAAATGTTCCTGCTGGGCTACGGCATCGACACCAACATCCGCCAGATCAATACGGTGGTCTACAACGCCGATGGCCGCCGTGAGAGCCGCGAATTGCTCGACCGCCTGAGGGACTCCGACACGTTTCGCCTGTCCCGCTATGTCAACAATGACCGGGACCTGAATGACGCGATCATCTCGGGAAAATGCCGCGTGGGGATCAAAATTCCGGTGGATTATTCCGATAAGCTGTTGCACCAGATGAGCGCGCAGGTCCTCGTGTTGATCGACGGCTCGGATTCCTCGGTCGCCGGGCAAGCCATCAACGTGACCACCGCTATCGGTCTCGATGAGTCTCTCCGGCGCGTTCTCTCCGACAACACCGCGGCCTTTGCCGTCGACATGCGCCCCAAAATTCTCTTCAATCCCGATTCGCGTTCCCCGAATTTCTTCCTGCCCGGCCTCACCGCGGTGCTTCTCCTCAATGTCACCACGTTCTTGACCGCGTTTTCGATCGTCCGTGAGAAAGAGCGCGGCACCTTGGAACAGCTTTTCGTCACGCCGGTCCGTCCGATGGGCTTGCTCCTCGGCAAGCTGCTACCGTATCTGGCCATCGGTTTTTTCGAGCTGCTCATGATCCTAACGGCGATGCGCTTCCTGTTTTTCGTGCCGATTCACGGGAACGTGTTCCTGCTGGCCTTCCTGTCGCTTCCGTACATCTTCGTCTCGCTCTCGATCGGCATTCTGATTTCCAGTAAAGCCACCTCGCAGGCGCAGGCCATGCAACTCGCGTTTCTCACCATTCTTCCGAGCATCTTTTTCTCCGGATACATCTTTCCGCGCGAAACCATGCCCAAGTTTTTCTACACCATCAGCTTCTTCGTTCCCGCCACCTATTTCATCAACATCACCCGCGGCATCATTCTTCGGGGCGCCGGATGGAGCCATCTCTGGTGGGACGCTGTGGCACTGTTCCTGATGGGTTCGCTGCTCCTCGTCATTGCCGCGCGCCGCTTCCACAATAAAGTCATTACGGCGTGATATTCTTGGAGTTCCACACGTTGCCGGGGGATCGTTGGTGCTTTGTCCAATCTGCGAAAGGCGCAAACCGGGCCGTTTCTGCCCGGCCAAGGCCGAGAAAATCTGTGCCGTCTGTTGCGGCACCGAGCGGGAACTGACCATCGATTGCCCGCCGGATTGCGGCTATCTGGTTTCCGCGCATCGCTACGAGGACCAGCATCCCCGCGCGCTTCCTGCCGACACCCCTTTGCTCGATGCGCGCATCTCTTCCGAAGTGGTGCGTGCCCACGGCCAGTTCCTTTCGGCCATGGCGTTCACCCTTGCCAAGTCTTGCGCTGGGCAGCCGTCGGCCACCGACCCCGACGTCCTGGCCGCTCTGCGTGCCCAGGCGGAAACCTACAAAACGCTGAGCTCCGGCATTGTTTATGAACAAGCACCGGTCATTCCGGTGCAGCGCGAGCTCTACGATGCGCTCACGGCGTTCTTCGCCGAAGCCGAACAACATCCCTCGCAACCGGCCTTTCGGGCGGTAAAGGATGCGGACATTTTTCAGTTGCTCGTCTTTCTGTACCGGATGGGTCTGCTTCGCACCAACGGCCGTTCGCGCTCGCGCCGCTTTATCGAATTCCTGCGCAGCCAATTTCCTGGTACGCCGGAACTCCAGCGCGAACCGTCCCGCATTATCGTCCCCTGACAGACTCCTTTAGAAAATCGTTATACTAGCGTTTTTGCGACTTACTTTTTGGGCCATTCTGCCCTATAGTAGGGACAGAACAGGTGCGCTTCCGCATGTCCACTACCGCTCTCCCATTGGGCTGTTCCCACGGGCAAGCCGCGCTTTCGGCGGATGCGGTTCTTTCCGGGGAATGCACCATCCGATGCGACATCGCTAGCCGAGGAGTCCCATGCCCATTTCAAAAATCGTCAGATACGTACCGGTAATATTCACGGTCCTTTTCCTGGTTTTCGTCCCCGCCGCCGCACCCCAGACCCCTGCGCCGCAAAATTTCCCTTGGATGAACCGATCGCTCTCGTCGGACGAGCGCGCGGACCTGGTCATCCAACAGATGACCCTCGATGAAAAGATTCAACTCGTTCACGGCGCGGGTTGGGGTGTGTTGCGGCCCGGCGCCCCCGTACCCGCGCGCTCCAACCTTGGCGCCGGCTACACTCCCGGCGTCGATCGCCTCGGCATCCCCGATATCAACCTGGCGGATTCGGCGGTCGGCATCCGGCTTGCCGCAATGCAAAGCCGCTACGCGACGCTTCTGCCGTCCACGCTCGGCCTCGCCGCTACGTGGGATCTCGATTCCGCCACTCTTTTTGGCACGGTCATCGGCCGCGAATTGCGCGATCAGGGCTACAACATGTCCATTGGAGGCGGTGTCGACCTCGTTCGTGAACCGCGCAATGGCCGCACTTGGGAATATGCGGGTGAGGATCCGCTGCTTGCCGGCACGATCGTCGGTCACCTGGCCAAGGGCGTCCAGTCCCAGCAGGTTATGGGGGACATCAAGCATTATGCGTTCAACGATCAGGAGACCGGCAGGACCACGGTGAACGTGTTGATTGACAAGCGTGCCGCTCGCGAAAGCGATCTCCTCGCCTTTCAGATTGCCATCGGCATTGCCGACCCTGCTGGCGTGATGTGCGCTTACAACAAATTCGAAGGCGATTACGCCTGCGAAAACGATTACCTGCTCAACGAAGTTCTAAAGAAGGACTTGCGCTTCAAAGGGTTTGTTTTGTCCGACTGGGATGGCACGCACAGCACTGTGAAAGCCGCCAAGAACGGCATGGACATGGAACAGCCCGGCGACGGGTTTTTTGGCGCACCGCTAAAGAAAGCGGTGGAAAGCGGGGAAGTTCCGCCAGCGCGCCTGGACGATATGGTGCATCGCATCCTGCGCGGCATGTTTGCCACCGGCGTGATCGATAATCCGCCGCTGTTGCGCCGCGTCGTGGATCCCTTCCGCGGACTCGAAGATGCGCAGCAAATCGCCGAAAAAAGCATCGTGCTGCTGAAGAACGCCGACGGGCTACTGCCCTTGTCGGCTGCGAACGTCAGATCCATCGCAGTCATCGGATCGCATGCCGATGTCGGTGTACTGTCGGGCGGAGGGTCAGCGCAGGTAGACGCTCCCGGAGGAAATGCGATCGACCCGCAGCCGGGCGTCTCGGACTGGGACAAGCCGGTGTACTTCCCTTCGGCTCCGTTGAAATTCATTCGAAAGAAGGCACCTGGCGCCAAAGTAGAGTTCAATCCGGGAACCGATCCGGCGGCGGCCGCTGCTTTCGCCAAGTCTTACGAGGTCGCCGTCGTCTTCGTGAACCAGTACATGTGCGAAGACCGCGATTTTGAGACCCTCTCCCTTCCAGACCATCAGGACGCGCTCGTGGCCGCCGTGGCCGCCGCGAATCCGCATACGATCGTGGTTTTGGAGACCGGCAGCACGGTATCCATGCCTTGGCTTGGCAACGTCAAGGCGGTTCTGGCCGCTTGGTATCCCGGCATCGCTGGCGGCGAGGCCATCGCAAATATATTGTTTGGCGACATCAATCCTTCGGGGAAACTCCCCATCACCTTTGCCAAATCCGAAGCCGACTTGCCACATCCGCAGATTGCTGGCATGGACCTGAAGCGGAAAGCACAAGCCGCGAAACTGCCGGGTTGGACGCCTCTCCCGCCGTTTGACGCGAATTACACCGAAGGAGCCAAGGTCGGCTACAAATGGTTCGAAGCCGAGAAGAAGGAGCCGCTCTTTCCGTTCGGCTTCGGCCTTTCCTACACCGCGTTTGCCTACTCCGGCCTGAAAGTCGACGAGAAGCAGTGCCAAGTCACCTTTCGCTTGCAAAACACCGGCTCGCGTCCGGGCGCGGAGATCGCCGAGGTTTACGCACAGCTGCCGAGCGCCGGCGGCGAATCGTACAAGCGCCTGGTCGCATGGGACCGCATCGAACTCGCACCCGGCGAATCGAAACTGGTTACCTTACCGTTGCATCCGCTGTATCTGTCGATCTTCGACGAGAAGAAGGACGCATTTACGCAGCTTCCGGGCGAGTACAAGATTCTGGTCGGCCCGTCCTCGAGCGAAACGCCACTCACCGCGCCGCTGCAGGTCCATAACTAACGGGGTGCGTCGCGAAGTGCAGGGGCGGCCTCGTGCCGCCCTGCGTATCGCGTGCCGTGACCTTCAGGCTGGCTCCGGGGCACCATCGATCTACCCCTCCGAAAAACCCGGTCATCCCGCCGCGCAGGAGCGCATCCGCTCGATCTCACCCCGGATCGCGGCGGCATCCCAGCCCAGGCTCATCTGCGCGGGCTGCCATGCCGCACGCGTGCCTCCCACCGGCCTCGAAGCGAATCCGAACCTTTCACGTATCTTGCGCACGCGCTCCGACATTTTCTTGCGGTATTCCTCGGGCGCATATCCATTTTTCGCGTACCACTCCTCGTACTGCTTCGCGAGACGTGGAAATCTCTCGCGAATAAAGGGCAAAAACTCCTTCGCCGACGAAGGCATCAGGAACAGCACATTCGAAAAGAACCACAGCGCGCCGGCTTTCTTTGACGCTTCCGCCAGAGGCTCCAGCTCTCGTTCGGTAATCCCCGGAATCATGGGCGAAGCCGAAATCCCCACACGCAATCCCGCTTCGCGCAGCTGGGTCACCGCTGCCAGCCGCAGCTCCGGCCTCGGCGCGCGCGGTTCCAACAATCGAGCCAATCGCGGCCGCAGCGTCGTCACCGTAATGTTGAGCCAAAGCTCCGATTTGCCGGCGATCTTCTTAAACAAATCGATATCCCGAACCACCTGATTCGATTTCGTAATCAGCGAAATACTCAGTCCCTCGCGTTTCGCGAGCTCCTCGAGGCACGCGCGCGTCACACCGTATTCCTTTTCCGCCGGCTGATACGGGTCCGTAGCCGTTCCGATCGCGATGAGTTCCGGTTGCGTTCCGCCGCCTTCGGCCTGCGCTTGGTACGAATATTTCGCAGCAAGATCCCGCGCCAGCAGCGGCCCTGCGTCCTGCTTCACATAAATCTTGCGCTCGAATTCGCCGCCATCGATTTCCATGTACTCGTGCGTATACCGCGCGTAGCAATACTTGCAGCCGAACTCGCACCCTCGGTACGGATTGATCGTCCAATCGAAGGGCACGCGCTGCGAATCGCAGCGGTTTAGAATCGATTTCACCGGCAAAAAGAAATATTCCGGCTTCGCCGCCGATTTCCTGCGGGTTTCTGCAGTCGGCGATTTCGCAGCGAGGCGCGCTATGCCCACCAGTGGCGCACGGGAAGTCGGGAGCGGTAGCGGGGGGCAATCCGCTTTGGGGGCGTCCGGACTTCCCTTGCACCAGCCGGTTCGTCCCCGGGCAAGGGAGCCGGCCTCTGGTTTAGGGTCAGGCGTTTCAGGGCAAAATGGCAGGAACGGCACTGAGGGGGTTCGATCGGGGCGACGCCGCATCCTCGGACCCGGCGTCGTAAAGGGGAGAACTGGGGACATAGCTCACCTCGAGCGCAGCGATTATTTCGCCTTTTATTCGCCCTGTCAAGCACTTTCTCTTTTGTTTCGCCTTTGGTCTTTCCGCCTCTCTCTCTCCTGTCGAACTTTGCAACTTCTTTATTCTTGTGGGAACCTCTCTGTGATGCGCTTGCGCCTTCCAGCCTGGCCGGTTTCTGCTTGCGCCCTCGCGGTCTCGGGTCTAGTCGCGTTGGCCCAAACACAACCGCAACAGAAGCCTACGCCCCCCTCCAAGCCGCCCGCGCAGCAACCGGCAACCCCGCAACAACCCGCTCCTGCGGAGCCGGTTCCCTCGCCGGTCTCGCGCCACTATCCGATTCTCATCGTGGCCGTCGGGACGGAGCCGTTTTGGTCTCTCCGTTTGGGTATGAAGGGGCCCGAGCGCCTCGACCGCGCCAACTACCCGCCCCTGGTCCTCGATCCGGGCGAAGTCGCCTCCGACCAAGCCACCGGTGCGTGGACCTACAACGCGAAGGACACCGCCACCGGTGCGGTGGTCGCCGTCAAACTCACCCGCGAACCCTGCTCCGACCAGCTGTCCGACATAAAGTACACATTTCGCGTCGAAGTGCAGCACCCGCAAATCGGCACGCTCAATGGATGTGGCCAGAGTGCCCCGGACAAATTCCCTGAATTTCGCAAGAAAAACCAGATCGATGTGCCCGACGATATCGACCCGAATGCGAAGGACGCTAAGGACAAAGATAAGGACAAAAAAAGCGTTCTCGATCCCATCACCAAGTTTCAGTCGCCCGCCGACGTGGCTTATCTCGACTCTGTCGGACACGCGATCGTCGTCCACGGCAACGTCCATAAAACCGCTTCGTCCTCGGGCAGCGACCTGGCCGTTTCTCACGACGGCAAGAAGCTTCTCCTTACGTACTCCGCTTCCAAGACCGCTCCGGAACCTTCCCTCGTTCTTTACGAATTCGACACCGGTCGTTCGCATCCGATCGCCGGGACCAACCTGCGACAGGCCTTCTGGTCGCCCGACGATTCGCGCATCGCTTATCTGAAATATAACGGCCAGACGTGGCAAGTGTGGACCGCTCCGGCCAGCGCCCCGGACCATGCCACGCTCCTCTCGTCCGAGAAGGTTGACTCCCTTCATGGCTGGGTCAATGCCAACACGCTTCTCGCTTCCGACACGGAAAACGCATACTGGATCAGTGAAGACAAGCCGTCGCAGGCCGTTCCGCTCAAAGAAATCTACGGCCCGGCATTTCAAATCAGAAGTACGGACACCATTCGCGTTTGCCCGATCAATCCGGACCTGCTGCTCATTTCCGCGTATTACCAGGATGCTCCGGCGGGAGCGCCCACCGATGCTATGGGCTTGAGTCAAACTTTTTTTCTCTACGAGCTGCGTTCCAAGCGTCGCACCATCCTCGGCCCGGCGGACGCCTTCGCCGGCCACGCGGAATGGTCTCGCGACGCCTTGCAGATTTTTTTCACCAAAGGCGTGCCCGGCAAAGGTCCCCTGGTCACCGACCGGATTTTCTGGGACGGCACCGGCGAAAAACGCTTTTCGGCAGGTTCCGAACTCGTCGTCGGCAAGTAACCTCGTATCGCTCCTTCTTCCGATCATCATTCGGGCGTAGAATAACCCCGAGAACAACCGGTTTCCGCGCCATCGGTTGTCCCGAGGTAGGATTATGGAATTCTCGGGAGCATTCTTCCGGAACGCCTTGGCCCCGGCTGTGGTATTCACCTTCCTGGCATCGGCGGGTTGCGGCAACGGGTGCTTCGTCGCCTTCTCCAACAACGGAAATGGCGGCGTCATCATTCGAGCGGGGAATCCACCGCCGCCTTGTTCCCTCATGCAGACGAGCCATGGGGCCGTGCGTGTCGTGGCTCTTAAATCGCCGGTTTGCGAGTCCTGCACGAATGCCGCACGAGCCGAACATGTCCTTCTCACCCTGCGGAGCATTCAAATTCGTCTCGCGGACGGTTCGGGCCCGGAAGAGTGGCGCGAAATTGCGCCCCAGTTCGCAGACCCGCCACGCCAGATTGATCTCATCGATTCGACACCTCTTGTTTTGCTTGAGCATGCCACCGTGCCGGCGGGAAGTTATGGTGAACTGCGCTTGCAGTTCGTTAGCGACGTAAGCCAGGACCCCGACCTTCTGGCCGGGCAAAATCTTTGCCGAAAAACGAACCGCAGTTGCATCGTTAAGGCGGATGGGCAGGTCGAACCCGTGCGCCAGTTGGA
>Ga0306920_100005597_pt1 | contig 16271 bp, 13 predicted proteins | sample flu12Cox44000170_FD_204666 | JGI IMG/M metagenome (GOLD analysis project Ga0306920, IMG submission 204666) | Lab enrichment of tropical soil microbial communities from Luquillo Experimental Forest, Puerto Rico - flux4day.12C.oxic.44.000.170 (v2)... | ecosystem: Environmental > Terrestrial >... | reverse complement strand
CGCGCTGAGGTTCTTCAACGGCTTCGATTGGTTGGGGCAGCTCGAGCGCGTCGAGCGGGTGCAGACGAGGCGGCTCGACGACATCGCCGAAGTCCCAAGGCTCGACCTGGTCAAGATGGACATCCAGGGCGCCGAGCTGACGGTGCTGAAGAACGGCCTCGAGAAGCTTGCGAACTGCGTGGCCGTGCAACTCGAGGTGTCGTGGATCACGCTCTACGAGGACCAGCCGGCGTTCGGCGAGGTCGACACGTGGATGCGCGAGCAAGGCTTCACGCCGCATGCCCTCCCCAACGTCAAGCGCTGGTCGATCGCGCCCACCGTCTTCGACAACGTCGTCAACGTCAGCGGCAACCAACTGCTCGAAGCCGACATCGTCTACGTCCGCGACCCGTTGCGGCTGAACCTGCTCCCGGTCTCCCCGCTCAAGAAGCTCGCCGCCATCGCGCACCACTGCTACGGCAGCTACGACCTGTGCGTGTTCGTGCTGCTGGAGCTCGCAAAGCGCGGCGCCGTCCCGGAAGACGCCGCCGACCGGTACCTGGCAGGTCAAAAGACGTTCTGAGGGCCCGGCGGCTCCGGACTCCGGTTGGCCGGCAGCGACAGCTCGGGGAAACCGGAGGGATGGGCGCGCAAGTCGCGCAGGAGCCAGCGGGCCGCGCCTACCGCACCGACGAGGAGCGCCCCGACCAGCAGGGCCTCTTCAGGCCGATGGCGACGGACCAGCTCGACGAGGAGGATGAGGATCCCGAGACCGACCATGATCAGCGCGATCACGCGGTGGAAGCGTCCCGCCTCGGAGTGCGGCCAGGGGTCGAGCGGCCGCACGATCTCGCGGCCGGTGTCGGAGTCGGTGCAACGGTGCTTGACGTGGCAGGCGTTGCACACGTGCGCGCGGGCGCGATAACGGACGAGTCGTGCCTCGCGGTCGAGCTCGTGCGGCCACAGGTGCTCCCCTTCCGGGCAGACCCAGTGGTCGCGGTCCTCGTTGTAGGTGAACCCGGCGGTGCGGAAACGCAGCGCGCGCCGGTGTGTGTGCGCCGAGAGCCATTCCAGCATGAACGCACCGACGATGAGGAAGGCGGCATACGCCGCAGCAAGCGCCGTCTCGCCGCTCACACGAATCTCGCGGAGGCCGCCTCGTCGTCGGCGACGGCGGTCCCGTCCGGCACGGCGATCTCGGTGAACAGGATGCCGCCTTCGTCGTCGCCGAGGGTGACGTTCTTGACCGTGTGCCTGATCCCAAGGTAGGCGATGTAGAGCGCGGGCACCGCGCCGCCGGCGATGAAGAGGACGTCGCCCGGCAGGCGCAACCACTCGAGGATGTTGTTGACGTGGTCGGCGAGGAACTTGGGCTCGCGCGCTTCGACGTAGCCGGAGCCGACCGACTTGTAGAGCTGGAGGATGCCGAGCGGGAACAGCGTCGCGAAGCACATCCACGCGAGGCCGATGTTGGTCGACCAGAAGCAGATCTTCGCCCAGCGCTCCGGCCATTTGTCGGCGGGGATCAGGTACCGCAGGCAGAACATCGCGAGGCCGAGCGCGAGCATGCCGTAGACGCCCATCATCGCGGCGTGGCCGTGGTTGGCGGTCAGCGCGGTGCCGATCTCGTAGTAGCTGACGATCGGCAGGTTGATCAGGAAGCCGAAGATGCCCGCGCCGAGGAAGTTCCAGAAGCCGACCGAGACGAGGAACATGACCGCCCAGCGGTGCGGGAACGGAGCACCGGACTTCGACTGCTGCTCGGCACCGAGTTGGAGGAACGACCACGCCTCGACGGTGAGGAAGGTGAGCGGGATCACCTCGGCCGCGGAGAAGAAGGCCCCGAGGGCCATGTGCTCGGCGGGCTCGCCGGAGAAGTAGAGGTGATGCATCGTCCCGATCACGCCGCCCACCGAGTAGAGGAGGATGTCGAGGTAGACGACCGTGAGCGCGACCCTCTCGCGGACGACGCCGAGCAGAACGAACATGTAGGCGACCATCACGGTCGTGAAGAGCTCGAGGAAGTCTTCGACCCAGAGGTGGACCACCCAGAAGCGCCAGAACTCGGTCGTGGTGAAGTTGTCGTTCGTCTGTGCGATCAACCCGACCGCGTAGAAGGCGGGGATCGCGAGCGCGGCAAGGAAGAACAGCCAGGGCATGTTGCCGGGGTGCTCGCCCTTGAGGCGGCGGCGCAGGACGCGGTAGAGCATCCCGACCCAGATGAACAGGCCGGCGGTGAGCAGGATCTGCCAGATGCGTGCGAGGTCGAGGTACTCGAATCCCTGCAGGCCGATCCAGTTGGTGACCGACGCTTTTTCGAAGACGTGGTGAATGGTGAGGTAGGAGCCGACGAGGGTGCCGCCGACGACGACCGCGAGCGCGCCGAGCAGGCCGTACGCGAGCTTGTCCTGATGCTTCGGCTCGCGGCGGGCGACCATCGGCGCGAGGAAGATCCCGGCGGCGACGAACGAGGTAGCGACCCAGAAGATCGCGAGCTGCACGTGCCAGGTGCGCGCGAGGTTGTACGGGAAGACCTTCGCCAGGTTCAAGCCGAAGAAGTTGCCGAGCTCGGCCCGGTAGTGCTGCGCGGCGGCGCCGACCAGCGTCTGGATGATGAACAGGGCGGCCATCACGAAGAAGAACCAGGCGGTCGCGCGCTGGCCGGGGGTGAGCGCGACGTCGCCTGGCTCGCGGAAGGAGAGGGTCGCCTGCTCGCGGCCGTGCCAGCCGAGCCTCGAGCCCCAGCGGCCGAAGGCGGCGAAGAGTAGGCCGATCCCGCCGAGGAGCGCGATCAGCGAGAGGACGCTCCAGACCAGCACGTTCGCGGTCGGGCGGTTCGCGACGCGAGGCTCGGGCGGCCAGTTGTTTGTGTAGCTGTAGTCGTGGCCGGGCCGGGTCGCGGCGGCCGCCCAGGCAGTCCAGGCGAAGAAGGCTGTGATCTGGCGGAGCTGGGTCTTGTTGTTCACCGCCTGCGGGATCAGCCCGTGCTCGGTGGTCGGGTCGCCGAGGAACGCGCTGTAGTGCGGGACAAGCTGCTGGAACGCGGCGGCCTGGCCGGCGCTGAAGGTGAGGGTGTGCGTCTTCGCGTCGTACCGGTTGGCGCGCAGGTCGTCGATCGTGTGCTGGGCGGAAGCGGGGTTGCCGGCGCCGCCGAAGTGGTCGCGGTCGATGTTCGCCTCGCGGCGCAGGTAGTCGGCGGTGAAGTCGGGGCCGAGGTAGGCGCCGTGCCCGAACACCGAGCCGTACTCCATCAGGCCGTGGTTCAGGAACGCCTGCTGACCGTGGCTGATGTCGGCGCCCGTGAAGAGCGTCTGCCCGGTCGGGCCGACGACCTTGCTCGGCACCGGCGGGTGGTCGATGTAGGTGCGGTAGGCCAGGAGGCCGAGCACGAAGAAGCCGCAGAGCACCACCAGCAGGACGGCCTGCCACCAGGTCTTCGAGATCAGGAACTCGCGTCTACCGGCCGCAGCAGTGCCAGCTTCCACGGCGAATGCCTCTCGAGCGCACGACGGGGTTCGTGCCGATCATGACATAGTCGCGACCCTCATGCACACGGCTAGAGCCCGAGCGTTCCCGGGCCCCGCCCCACCTCGAGGTCCACGGTCACGCCGAAGTGGTCGCTCGGCCAGACCTCGTCGATCGGCTCCGTAAATGCAAGAGACACCGACTCGATGATTGCGTGCGCCTCCGGATGCGCTTCGTAGGAACCGACGAAGACGTAGTCGATTCGGATGCGGTAGTTCGGCTGTCTGACTCCTTGATTCGGACGGTGCGCAAAGCCCTCGTTGTCCACGCCCCAGGTGTAGCCGGGGCCTTCGCCGGCGATTCGCCAGGCGTCGTGGTACAGGACGCTCTGTCCGTGCAGCGGCTGAAGCCCGGTCAGGTACCGGATGCTCGACGACTCGGGTACCGCGTTGAAGTCGCCTGCAATGACCGTCGGGAGCTCTCGCCGGTGTCGAGCGTCGAGATCGGTCAACTGGAGCGCCTGCCGTTCGTGTGCCCATTCGGCGTTGAAGTACGGGAGCCCGGTCGTGCCGATGAAGAGCATCTCCCCCGCGTCGGGTATCTGGCAAACGGCCGCCAGCGTGCACCAGGGACTGTTCATGGCAGGCTGGTAACGCGCCTCGAAGACCTCGACGACCTCGTGGTCCCACCGACTCGCGATCACGTTGCCCCCGTACGTCTCGAACATCGGCGGCACGTAGCGCAACAGCTCGTTCTGGTGCGTCGTCTGCAGACCGGTCCCGTCGACCAGCCGTTCGAGCAATCCGGTCTGCGGGTCGTTGATCTTCTGGATGATCGCGATGTCAGGTGCGATTCGCCGTAGCTCGGAGTTGAGACCGGTGAGCCGCCGCTCGTCGTCGTCTTGCGCCGACACCGTCATCACACGAACCTTCGTCATCGGACCGCCCTTTGCTGTTCGACGTTGTCACTCACGACTCGATCCTCGAGCGCGCGCCACCGATGACAGGCGACCAGACGGTCGTCGTCGGAGCGTTCCAGTGGCGGTCGCTCCTCAAGACACTGCGCAATGGTGAACGGGCACCGATGCGCAAACGGGCAGCCCTGCGGCGACAAGACGCCGACTCCGGTCGGGCGAGTCGACGATCGGGCCTCACGTCGGCGGCGTTGCTCGGCGGGATCGGGCACCGGCGACGCCATCAGCAGTGCCTGCGTGTACGGGTGCAACGGGGCGTCGTAGATGCGCTGCGACGGTCCCGATTCCATGACGCGACCGCGGTACAGCACGACCATCCGGTGAGCGATGTAGCGCACCACCCCCAGGTCGTGCGACACGAAGAGGTAGCTCAGTCCGAGCGAGCTCTGGAGTGCCGCGAGCAGATTGAGGACCTGCGCTTGCACCGAGAGGTCGAGCGCGCTGACCGGCTCGTCGCACACCACGAGGCACGGATTCGCCATCAATGCGCGTGCGATCGCGATGCGCTGTCGCTGGCCACCGGAGAACTGGACCGGGTACCGGTCCGCGACGCCCCCGAGCCCGACGTTCTCGAGCATCGACTCCGTCCGGCGTCGTGCCTCCGCCTTGCCGACCTCCCGGGCCGGCCTGAGCGTCTCGGCGAGCGTGTCGCCGACGGTTCTCGCGGGATTGAGCGCGGTGGACGGATCCTGCGAGACGAGTTGAATCGCGCCCCGGAGGCTGGGTCGACGCATACCGGGCCTCCACGCGATGTCCTCGCCCTCGAACTCCACCGTTCCGGACGAGACGGGGGTCAAGCCGAGGATCGCCCGGCCGATCGTCGACTTCCCCGATCCCGACTCACCGACAAGGCCCACCGTCTCACCGCGATCTATCTCGAAGCTGACGTCGTCGACCGCCCTGACCCCGGCAGTGCGACGACTCGCGCGGTAGACCACCTCGAGCCGGTCGATCGAGAGGAGCGTCACGCTTGCATCTCCTCGACCCGAAGGCAGCGCGTCGATCGCCCGTCGGGGAGGTTCGTCAGCCTCACCTTCGACTCGGCGCAGCGGGAGACGGCGATCCCGCATCTGGCCTGGAAGCGGCAGCCGACCGGCCACTCGCCCGGGTGAGGAACCGTCCCGCCGATCGAATTGAGTGCCTGTCCCCTGTCGGAGTCGCGCGGATCGGCGAGCAGGAGCGCCTTGGTATACGGGTGCAGAGGCGAGCGGTAGATCGGCATCGCCGCCGCGTGCTCGACGACCTCGCCGGAGTACATGACGAACACGCGCTCGCAAACGTCGGCGATGACGCCCCAGTCGTGCGAGACGAGCAGAACGGCCATTCCCCGCGTCGACGAGAGCTCTCGCAGCAGGTCGAGAATCTCGGCCTGGATCGTGACGTCGAGCGCGGTCGTCGGCTCATCGGCGAGGAGCAGGCTGGGCTCTCCTGCCAATGCCCGCGCGATGGCGACCCGTTGCGCCATGCCTCCGGACAGCTGATGGGCATAGCTCCGGGCCACCTGCTCCGGGTTGGCGAGGTGGACCTCCGCAAGCAGCTCGACCGCGCGTCGTCGAGCCAGTCGCCGTCCGTTCCCGGTGTGCCGCCGGATCAGCTCCTCGAGTTGCACCCCGATCCGTAGGCACGGGTCGAGACCGCTCATCGCGTCCTGCGCGATGAGCGCGATCTGCTTGCCGCGAATCCCGCGGAGCTCGCGTTCCGACAGGTGAACGAGATCCCGCCCTTCGAAGTCGATCCGTCCGCCCGTGATCTGCCCGTTCCCCGGCAGGAGGCCGAGAATGGCGGCCAGCGTCAGGGACTTCCCGCACCCCGACTCGCCGACGACGCCCACGACCTCTCCGGCGTTGATGTCGATGCTCACGTCGTCGACGGCGAGAACGGGCCCGGCCTGTGAGTCGAAGGAAATGCAAAGACCCTGCACCGAGAGCAGCGAGCTCGTCTCGACCTGTGGGACCGCTGCGAATCTCTTCGGTGCGCTGCGCCGTCCCCTCTTCTTGGGCGTGCTGGATGGCGACCACAACTCGGTCGAGACGTCGCGAGCGACGTCGCCGAGCAGGGAGAACGCGAGCATGGTCAACGCGATCGCCATGCCCGGCGGCCAGATCAGCCACGGGTGAATGAGGAGCACGTTCGTGCCGTCCTGGACCATCCCACCCCAGCTCGGCGCCGGCGCCGGCACCAGGAGATTGAGGAACGCGAGACCCGCCTGCGCGCCGAGGGCGACAGCGGCGAGGAACGACACCTGCACGATGACCGCGCCCGAGACGCGCGGTAGGACGTGACGAGACACGATGAAGGCACCGGACAGTCCCGAGACGCGCGCCGCGTCGATGTAGGGCGCATCGCGTATTTGAAGCGTCGCCGAGCGCGTCACACGGACGATGAGCGGCGCCAGGAGGACGCCGAGCGTGACCATCGCCGCCGGCATGTTCTCCGGGTACAGCGACAGAACCAGGATCACGATGATGATCCCGGGGATCGAGAACGCGAGGTCGACGACCCACATCGCGACCCGGTCGAACGAGCCGCCGAGGTACCCCGCCGCCAGGCCGACCGGCACACCGATCCCCACCAGGACGACGACGGCTTCGAGGACTCCGACGATCGTGACGCGAGTGCCGACAAGGAGGCGCTGCAAGACGTCGCGCCCGAGCTGGTCGGTTCCGAGCAGATGGTCCCAGCTCGGGGCCTGATTGACCTGCAGCAGATTTCCGGCGTGCTGCGTCTCGATGCCCGGCAATGCGATCGGGGCGATGACGCCGACGAGCCCGACGACCACGAGGAACGCGAGACACGAGACGGCCAGCGGGCGCTTGAGCAGCCGGCGGCCGAACGTCGAATGCCACTGAACCGGCGACTGAATCGCTTCGGCCGCGCTCATGCCGTGCGCAGCCTCGGGTTCAGCCAGGTGTAGGCGACGTCGACGACCAGATTGATCAGGACGATCATCAGCGTGAAGCAGATCGTCACGCCCTGGACGAGCGGGAGATCGTGGTTGAGCGCGCTGTTGACGAGCAGCGAGCCGAGACCCGGGAGCGCGAACACGGTCTCCGCGAAGACGGTGCCGCCGAGCAACCCGACCGCCTGGAGGCCGATCACGGTCACGATCGGCAGAGATGCGTTGCGCAGCCCGTGCCGGAAGACGATCGAACGCCTCGATGCGCCGTTCGCTCGGGCCAGCCGGACGTACACGCTGCCGAGGACGTCGAGCATCGCCTCGCGCGTCTGCTTCGCGATCGCCGCGATGCAGAAGAGCGAGAGCGAGGCCACGGGCAGCACGAGCGACCGGAGCCATTCCGTCGGCGACGTCCGGAGCGGCACGTAGCCCGTCGCGGGAAGCCACTGCAGGCGAACCGCGAAGATGACGATCAGCTCTGCGGCGATCCAGAACGAGGGCAGGACGAAGCCGATGAGCGCCAGCACGTCGACGCCACGGCCGATCGCCCTGCCTCGGACGGCCGAGATCACACCGATCCCGATTCCGATCACCGACGAGGCGAGGAGCGCGCCGATCACGAGCGACAGCGACACCGGAAGGCGTTGCGCGATCTGATGGGCAACCGGCTGGCCCGAGTACACCGAGGTCCCCAGGTCGCCCCCGATCGCAGCCTTGAGCCAGTTGAAGTACTGCTGGTAGATCGGGAGATCGAGGCCGAGCTTCTTGTCGAGGGCGACGTACTGGGCACGGGTCGCGTTCGTCCCGAGGATCTCCAGCGCGGCGTTGCCCGGCGTCAGCGACTCGAGAACGAAGCTCAACACCGAGACCACCAACAGCAAGATCAAGGCGAAGCCGAGTCTTCTCGCGACGACTTTGCCCGTCGGGCCCGCGACGAGCGACGGCGCCAAGCTGAGACTCCGGCGCCGCCCGTCGAGGGCGGCGCCGGATGCAGGAGTTACTTCTTGTACCACTCGGCCGGCCAGGGCTCGCGGCTCGGCCCGCTGTACGCCACGCCGCCGATGTCCTTCTGCGTGAAGAAGTACGAGTTGGCGATGAACAGCGGCACCAGGTACCCCTGCGTCACGATCCGGGTGGACATCTCCTTGAAGAACTTCCCGGGGTTCTTGGAGACGACTGCCTGGGCGTTGAGCTTGTCGAGGACGGGATCGCTCCAGCCGCCGAAGTTGAGCAGCGCGTGCGGCTCGAAGTTGAAGGTGTACAGCTGGGCCATGCTCTCGAAGCCTTCTTCGTACGCCGTGTCGGTCGGGTACTTGTCGGCGAGGACGTCCTTGACCCACTGGTTGAGGTCCGCGTACTGATTGATGTCGAGCTTGATCCCGACGGCCTGGAGGTTCTGCGCGACCGCCTGGAGCGTGGGTGCGCCGAGAGCGCCGTTCGGGTCGCCGGCGACGCCGATCGTCACTCCGTTCGGGAACCCGGCCTGGGCGAGCAGCGCTTTCGCCTTCGCCGGGTTGTAGGCGTAGTAGTTCGCCATCGACTGGACGTAGCCGTCGGTGGTCGGATACTCGTCCGTTGGAGTGCCGTACTGTCCGACGATCGCCTTCGTGATCGTCTTGCGATCGATCGCGTAGTTGATCGCCTGCCGGAGTTTCAGGTTGAAGAGGGGATTGGGGTCACCGGCCGGCGTCTTCGGCCCGTGGTCGAGGATCTCCAGGATGTCGATCCCGCCGGGCTCCGACACGACGTTCAGGCCCGCCGACTTGGCTGCAGGAGCCGTCGAAGGGTCGCCCATCGCGACGTCGAGCTGGCCGGACTTGATCGCCTCGAGCATCGTCGTCGCCTGGGTGATGTACTTGACGACGACCTTGCTGAAGTGAATCGCGGACTGGTCGTAGAAGTACTTGTTCGGGACGAAGACGTCCTGACTCCCCGAAACCGTCTGCGACGGATCCGCGACGTAGGGGCCGGCGCCATCAGTGCCCGTGTCGAGCGACGAAGGATTGGCGATCCCCTTCGGGCCGCCGATGAACCCGATGCCCAGGACTTCCGAGAGCAGGAAGGGCGCGCTCGGGTTGGGCGCGGCGAGATGCAGGATCACGTTGTACCGGCCGCTCGTCGAAACCGACTTCACCGGGAGATCGCCGACCTGGAGCCCCTTCGCCTTGAAGTAGTAGTAGTTCATCCAGTTCTTCACGGCCTGGGCGTTCACGGGCGTGCCGTCGGAGAACCGCGCGTTCTTGCGCAGGGTGAACTCGAATGTCTTGTTGCCGGATCCCACGTAGTGCCAGGAGACGGCGAGCCCCGGCGCAAGCTGGCCGTTGGGCTGGAGATGCGTGATCGACTCGTAGGCGAGATCGTCCACCGCCTCGTCCCCGAGTGTCGCGGGATTGATTGTCGTCCCACTGCGGTTGATACCGATCGTCAGGACGGGCTTCGAAGCGGTGTCCGATGTCGGGCGGGCCGCGGCGATAGACGCAAAGCCCGCGACCGCCAGCAAGAACGTTGAGACAACCAACAGCCTTCTCACGTCAAGACTCCTTACGGATGAGGGTGGGCCGCGAATGCGGAAGCAGGTCGAGCAACTCGGTGACGGGCGCGTCTTCGAGGTTCGGTAGGAGCGTGTCCGTGTACGAGTGAAGGCCCGGCTCGTCTCCGACGCCGACCACCCACAGGCCGGCGGCGCGCGCAGCCTTGGCGCCGAAGATCGAGTCCTCGAACGCGATCGCATCCGCAGGGCTCGACTTGACGAGCCGGCACGCCTCGAGATGGAGATCGGGCTCCGGCTTCGGACGAAACGGCGGCGCGAGCCCGACGACGTCGACCCCCGCAGCACCTTCGCCGAGGCATGTGAGCGCCCGTGCAACGACCTCTCTCGGCGCATTCGACGCGATCGCGTGAGGGCGCCCCTGAAGCCGCTCGAGAAGCGCCGCGGCGCCCGGAAGCGGGCGCGCGAGGTCGGCCATATGCGCGAGGAGCGCTGTCGTGAACTCGTCGGTGAGCCGCTCGCGTTCGCCGACGGAGCCGTTGGTGTGGAGCGAGACGAGTTGACCGACGGACGCGCCGGCGAGATGGGCGTCGGACCCTGGGAAGACCTCGACGGTCGCTGCCCTCCACGCTGCCTCCGTATCCACGAGCAGCCCGTCGCAGTCGAGGATCACTGCGGGCAGCGCGGTCATACGACGTCGAGACGAAGCATCAAAGGCGATGCTCCGAGAGCGCATCGGTGTAGAACGCGAGTGCGCGTTGTGACCGCTCTTCGTCTGCGAGTGCGACCGCGACGAGCAAGGCGTCGAGGACGGCAACGTGCGCCAGGCGACTGGCCATCGCCTCGAGCCGGAACGCGACTTCGCGGCCGCCGGCGAGGATCACGTGGTCGACGAGCTCGGTGAGCGGAGAGCGCGCGAAGCTCGTGACCGCGATCGTCGAGGCACCTGCCTCCTTCGCGGCGGCGACCACGGCCAGCGTCTCTCGCGTCGAGCCGGTGTGGCTGACGGCGAAGCAGACGTCGTCGCCCGTCAAGAGCCTCGCCGCGACGTGCTGAACGTGTACGTCGGCCGGGGCCTCGGCGCGGATGCCGATCGCGCGGAACCGATACGCCGCGTCCTGTGCGAGCGGTGCCGACGTGCCGACGCCCGCGAAGAGCACCGACGGCGCCTCGCCGAGGAGCCGAGCCGCCGCCTCGAGCGCGGCCGGGTCGACCGTCGCGGTCGCGTCGAGCAGCGTCTGCCGGTCGGCGCGGACGACCTTCGCGAGCACCTCGATCGGCGAATCCGTGTCCGAGATGTCGTCGCCGACGTGCGGCGTGACGGCCGAAGTCTCCTGTGCGAGCCGGAGCTTGAGCTCGTGGAACCCCCGGAGCCCGAGCTGCTGGCAGAAGCGAACGACTGTCGACTTCGCCGTGCCCGTCTGCTCGGCGAGCTCGCTGATCGACAGGAAGATGACGGCCTCGGGGTTTGCCAGGACGATCTCGGCAATCCGCCGATCAGCCGCGGCCAACGACGGAAGGAGAGATCGCAGTCGGGCGAGGACCGCGCCTAGGCGCTCCTCGGCCTGCTCGACTCCCTGATGCGGCTGATCGGCGGACGCCATGCCGGGCATCCTTGTCGAACTTAGTTCCCAAATGGGTATCTCTTTGGTGAACCCTGATCCGCGATGTGGTGAACGCTTTGACCCGACTGCGTCACACGGTGCGGCTCGGCCGCCGCAACCCTGGGCGGATGGACGCGTGGGATTCGCTCGCCGACGGCGGTGTCGCGTTCGAGTTGCCGACCTTCGCTGACGTCCAGGCGTTCGGCGCGCGCTTTCGCTCGCGCTGGCCGGGCTGGTCGTACGCAGACGCCGACGTTTGGCTCTTCACCATCGACCTGCTCGCTCCGACCGACGACCTGCCGGTCCTGCTACGTGAGGCGCAGGAGCTCGCGGGCCGGCTCCGACGGCCCACGATCCGGTTCCATCTCGACGGCCGGGTGTACGAGCTCGACGTGGCCTAGCGCGCGTCCGCGTCGTCCGGTTCGACGATCAGCGTCAGGCGCCGCCGACCGACCACCTTCACCGAGTCGCCCTGGTCTGCACCCGCCTCGCACCGGGCTGCCCAGATCGTCCCCAACACCTGCACCTGCCCGTCCGGACGGCATGACGTCAGCACCGTCCCGACCTCCCCGATCAGCGTATGCGGACCGACTGCTTCGGGGCGGCCACGCACCTTCCGATGCCAGAACCCCAACTCGCCGCAGAAACCGACGAGCGCGACCGCGAATCCGACCACGTTCCACGGCGAGGACAACGCGAGCAACAACACGATTGCGACGAGCAGGAGCATCAGGAGCAACCATACGGCTGCGCTTGTTCGTGCGCGGCTTCGGTGCGAGACTGACTGGTATGGGGGGGCGCACTCGCGCGGTCGTGTTCGTGTCCGATTTCGGCTACCGAAACGAGTGGGTCGGGATCTGCCACGCGGTCATCAACACGATCGCCCCGGAGAGCCCGGTCATCGACCTCTCCCACGGCGTCCCGCCCCTCGATGTCAAGAACGGAGCGCTGTTGCTGCTGGACTCGCTTCGGTACCTGTCCCCGGATGCGGTCGTGCTGGCGGTCGTCGACCCGAGCGTCGGGCGCGACCGGGACATCGCGGTCGAGACGGGCAGCGGCAGGCTCTTGGTCGGGCCGGACAACGGAATCCTCGCCCCCGCAGCAGCGGCGCTGGACGGCGTCGGACGCGCAGTCGAGATCACGTCGCCGGAGATCGTCCTCACTCCGATCTCGCCGTCGTTCCACGCGCGCGACGTGCTCGCACCCGCGGCCGCCCACCTCGCAGCGGGGACGCCGCTGACCGATCTCGGACCGGCGCTGGAGACCTCGGCGCTCACCAGCCTCGCCCTCTCCGAGCCGTCGGTAGAGCACGGGAAGATCGTCTGCGAGGTGCTCGACCTCAACCGCTTCGGCAACGTGCTGCTCAACGTCCGCGAGCCGGACCTCGCCGGCTCCGGGCTCGCGCAGGCCGGCGCGATCCAGGTCGACTCGACTGCCGGCTCGGCGTGCGCCCGCTGGGTGACCACCTACGCGGACCTCGCGGCGGACGACTGGGGGATCATCGTCGACCCCCGCGGGCGCCTGCTCGTGATCCGCGGGAACCCGGGGAATGCAGCCGAGGGCCTGGGCAACGTCACGTCCGGCGATCCGATCTGGCTGACCCCGGCGCGCGCCTGAAGAGCAGAGGCGAGGAGGCATGGTGATCTGTCCCAACTGCGGGGAGGAGAACCCGGAGAAGTTCCGCCTGTGCGGCTTTTGCGGGACCGCGCTCAGCCCGCCCGTCGCGCCGCAGGAGGTCCGCAAGCTCGTGACGATTCTGTTCTGCGACCTGAAGGGGTCGACGAGCCTCGCCGAGACCCTCGACTCGGAGTCGTTGCGAGAGGTGATGGGCTTGTACTTCGACGCGATGAGCGACGCCATCACGGCGCACGGCGGCACGATCGAGAAGTTCATCGGCGACGCGGTGATGGCGGTCTTCGGCCTGCCGCGGGTTCGCGAGGACGATGCGCTGCGCGCCGTTCGGGCGGCTGCGGCGATGCAGTCTGCGCTCGTCGAGCTGAACGGCGAGCTCGAACGACGTCACGGCGTCACGTTGTCGAACCGGATCGGCGTCAACACCGGCGAGGTCGTCGCAGGCGACGCGACGGCCGGGCAGCGGCTCGTCACCGGCGACCCCGTCAACGTCGCGGCGCGGCTCGAACAGGCCGCCGGCGACTACGAGGCGCTGCTCGGAGGACTGACGTATCGCCTCGTGCGTGACTCGGTCACCGTCGAGCCCGTCGAGCCGCTCGAGCTGAAGGGGAAGGCCGAGCGCGTGTCCGCCTATCGCCTGCTCTCGGCGACAAGGCGAGAGGAGCAGCTCGCTGCGCTCCCGTCGCTCCAGGGCCGCGACGAGGAGCTCGCGGCGATCGCGGCCGAGCTCGAGCTGGTCGTGCGCGAGCGCTGGGCGCGGCTCGTGACGCTCCTCGCGGAGCCGGGAGTCGGCAAGTCGCGGCTGATCGCCGAGGTCCAGCGGCGCGCCGACGCGCGGTTCGTGACCGGTCGATGCCTTTCCTACGGGCGCGGCATCACCTTCTGGCCGCTCGTCGAGATCGCAAGGCAGCTCGCCGGGATCGACGAGTCGGACAGTCCCGAAGCCGCGTCGCAGAAGCTCCTTGCGCAGGCCGCAGGCGACGGTCGCGTCGCAGAGCGCCTGGCCGCGGTGATGGGGCTCGGCGACCGGCAGTTCGCGGTGGAAGAGACGTTCTGGGCCGCGCGCCGCCTGCTCGAGATCGCCGCGAGCGAGCGTCCCCTCGTGGTGTGCGTCGAGGACATCCAGTGGGCCGAGCAAACCCTGCTCGACCTGCTCGAGAACGTGCTCGAGACGGCAGCCGACTCCGCGATCCTGATGATCTGCGCCGCGCGGGCCTCGGTGCTCGAGATCCGCCCAGGCTGGGGCGAGCGTGGCAAGGTGCTGACCCTCGAGCCGCTCGGAGCCGACCACAGCGAGGCGATCGTCCGCGAAGCGCTCGGGGGCGCCGAGCTGGCCGAGTCGGTCGTCGCGCAGATCGTCGACGCCGCCGAAGGCAATCCGCTGTACGTCATGCAGATCGTCTCGATGCTGCTCGAGGAAGGCGCGCTGCCGGAGATGCGGATTCCGCCGACCATCCAGGCGCTCCTCGCGGCACGACTCGATCTGCTCTCAGCCGCGGAACGAGCCGTTCTCGAGTCGGCGTCGGTCGTCGGTCAGCGCTTCTCACGGCCGGCCGTCGAGGCGCTCGTGCCCGAGGCGGTGAAGCCGGACGTCGCCGTGCACCTCGAGTCGCTGACCAGGAAGCGACTCGTGCGCCCCGAGGTGCCTCTCGACGAGGAGGCGTACCGCTTCGATCACGTCTTGATCCGCGACACGACGTACCAGAGCTTGCTCAAGCGGGCGAGGGCGACGCTGCACGAGCGGCTCGTCGAGTGGGCGCGCGACCGGTCGACCGAGGACGACGAGATCCTCGGCTACCACCTCGAGCAGGCGCACGGGTACCTCGCCGAGCTCGGGCCGCTGGACGACCACGGTCGCGACCTCGGCGTCCGCGGCGCGCAGAAGCTCGAGGCTTCGGGTCGCCGTGCGTTCGTACGCGGCGACATGCCCGCCGCGGCGAACCTGCTGCGCCGGGCGGTAGCGCTTCGCGCGCCGGAGGATCGCGAGCGGCACCGGCTGATGCCGCTCGTCGCCGAGGCGCTGATGGAGATCGGCGAGTTCGCCTGGGCAGAGACGCTCCTCGACGAGGCCGTCACGTATGCCGGCGACGACCCGCGGCTGCTCGCGAACGTCGAGCTGACGCGGCTGTTCGTCCAGCACCGCGTCACCGAGGATCTCTCCGGGTGGTGCAGCGACGTGCTCGCGGTGACCGATCGGACGATCCCCGTGCTCGAGCGCATGCACGCCCACGAGGAGCTCGCCCGCGCCTGGCGGCTGCTCGTGTACGTGCACGGGATCGCCTTGCACTACGGGCGGCAGGCCGAGGCAAGCGAACGCGCCGTCGTGCACGCGCGCGCCGCCGGCGATCATCGGCTCGAGGCTCGGCTGACGGCCGGCTACACGATCGCGATCTGCGAAGGGCCGACGCCCGTGCCGGAGGCGATCGAGATCTGCCGCGGTGTGCTCGCACGGAACCCGGCGGAACGCCAGGGCGAAGCCATCACCCGCTGCTCGCTGGCGTCGCTGCTCGCGATGGCAAGCCGAATCGACGAGGCGCGCGTCGAGTACGCGGCCGCCCGCGAGCTGCTCGTAGACCTCGGCGGCGCCCTTCCCGCCTACGCGTCGATCGCCGCAGCCGGCGTCGAGCTCCTCGCGGGGAATGCCGAGGATGTGGCCCGCGACCTGCGCGTCGTCTACGGCGACCTCGGGCGGCTCGGAGAGCGGTTCTTCCGTCCGCTCGTCGGCGCGCTGCTCGCCGAGGCGCTGCAGCGATCCGGTGACACGGCCGGCGGAATGGCACAGGTCGCCGAGGTCGCCGAGCAGGCGGATGCGAGCGACGTCGAGACCTGGGCGCTGCTCGAGAGCGCCCGCGCTTCCGGCCTGGCTTCGGCAGGCGAGCCGACCGCCGCGGTCGACGCAGCGCGGCGCGCGGTCGACCTCCTCGCCGACACCGACGCACCCGTCGCGCAGGCGCACGCCCTCGTGCGCCTCGGCGAGACCCTGGCCGCCGCCGGTCGGCCGGTCGAGGCCCGGCGGGAGCTGGAGACGGCCCGGCACCTCTACGAGCGCAAGGGCAATGTCGCGGCCGCGGGTCTTCTCAGCGACACTGCCGCGCAGCTCGCCTGAGTCGCTAGCTCGTGATTCGGGGGTCGAAGTCCGTCGCGACGAAGTTCACGTCGAACACGACACCGTCGGCGTCGCCGTCCTCGTCGGAGGCCTGCTGCCCCGTGAGGCACACGTGCGCGGAGGGGTTC
>Ga0306920_100005595_pt1 | contig 16272 bp, 13 predicted proteins | sample flu12Cox44000170_FD_204666 | JGI IMG/M metagenome (GOLD analysis project Ga0306920, IMG submission 204666) | Lab enrichment of tropical soil microbial communities from Luquillo Experimental Forest, Puerto Rico - flux4day.12C.oxic.44.000.170 (v2)... | ecosystem: Environmental > Terrestrial >... | reverse complement strand
CTGGTTGTTGAGGGCGGTGAACAGCAGCGGCGCCGTCTCACCGCTGATACGGGCGATCGCCAGCAGGAGCCCCGTGACGATGCCGCTGCCTGCGGCCGGGTAGATGACGCTGGTGATGGTGCGCCACTCGTATGCACCCATGGCGGTCGAGGCGTCCTTCATGCCCTGCGGCACGAGATTCAGCATGTCCTCGGTGGTGCGCACCGTCACCGGGATGGCGATGATCGCGAGCGCCACGGCGCCCGCGATCGCCGAAAAATGCCCCATGCGGACGACGAGCAGCTCATACACGAACAGCCCGACGATGATCGAGGGTGCGGAGAGCAGTACGTCGTTGACGAAACGGATGACGGTGCTGATGCGCGCGGTGCGCCCGTACTCCGCCAGGTAGGTGCCGGCGAGCACGCCGATGGGGCCGCCGATGACGATGCCGATGACGGTCATCACCACGCTGCCGTAGATCGCATTCAGCAGTCCGCCGCTGCTGCCCGGCGGCGGCGTCATCGCGGTGAACACCTGCGTCGACATGCCGGCGAGCCCGCTGCGGATCAGGGTCCAGAGGATGGCACCGAGAAAGAAGAGCCCGATGGCGGTGGCGATGCCCGAGAGGCCGAGCGCCACCGCGTTGATGAACTTGCGGATCGCGCGACGGCTCATACGTGCGAGAGCGCCTTGCGCTCGAGCCGCAGCAGCATCAGCCGCGCGGCGGCGATCACCGCGAAGGTGATGAGGAACAGCAGTGCGCCGAGCGCGACCAGTGAGGAGGTATACAGGTCGCCGACCGCCTCCGCGAACTCGTTGGCGATCGATGCCGAGATCGTCGTCCCGGGCGCGAGGAGTGACGAGCCGATACGGTGAGCGTTGCCGATGACGAAGGTGACCGCCATGGTCTCGCCGAGCGCACGGCCGAGACCGAGCATGATGCCGCCGATGATGCCGCCGCGGGCGTAGGGCACCACCACCTGCCAGATCACTTCCCAGGTCGTGGCGCCGAGCCCGTAGCCGGACTCCTTGAGCACATCCGGCACGGTCTCGAAGACATCGCGCATGACGGCGGAGATGAACGGGATCACCATGATGGCGAGCACGAAGCCCGCGGTGAGTACGCCAATGCCATACGGCGGCCCCTGAAACAGCCGCCCGATCAACGGCAGGGGTCCCAGCCACCCGATCAGCCACGGCTGCACGTGCCGCTGCAGGATCGGCGCCAGGACGAACAGGCCCCAGATGCCATAGATGATGCTCGGCACGGCCGCGAGCAGTTCGATCGCGACCCCGACGGGACGCTTGAGCCACACCGGCGCCAACTCGGTGAGAAAGATCGCGATACCGAAGCTCACCGGGATCGCGAGCAGCAGTGCGAGAAACGAGGTGACGAGTGTGCCGTAGATCGGCGCGAGTGCGCCGAACTCGTCTGTGACCGGATTCCAGACCTCGCGCGTCAGGAAGCCGAGCCTGAAGTGGGCGAGTGCCGGCCAGGCGCCGATCAAGAGCGAGACGGCGACGCCACCCAGCAAGGCCAGCACCAACAGCGCAGCCGCGAAAGTCGCACCGCGAAACGCCCGCTCACGCAAGCGCTGTGCCGCTGCGTGCGCCGGCTCGATCGCAGCAATGGTGTTCGCAGCCACCGTGTTCATCACCGACGGCAACTTGTCACGTTGCTCTTCCCCGAATCAAGTCCGCCGCCCAGCGGCGCGGCGGTCGGCGCCGCTGCGCCGGCCGGCTCAAATCGCCGGGACACCCTTGATCTGGGTCTTCCACGTGTTCCGGACCTGAGCAACCAGGCTGTCGGGCAGCGGCACGTAATCGAGATCGGCAGCCATCTTGGCGCCGTTCTTGTACGCCCAGTCGAAGAATTTCAGCGCCGCGCCGGTCGCGGCCGGGTCAGGCGGATTGCTGTACACCAGAATGAAACTCGCACCGGTGATGGGCCAGCTCTTGTCCCCGGGCTGATTGGTGAGAATCAGGTGGTAGCCGGGCGCATGTGCCCAGTCGGCGTTAGCGGCCGCCGCCTGAAACGAATCCGCACTGGGCGTAACCTTCTTACCGGCCGAGTTGATGAGGTTGGCGTACGCCATCTTGTTCTGCTTGGCGTAGGCATATTCGACGTAGCCGATGGCGCCATCGGTCTGCGTCGTCATGTTGGCGACGCCCTCGTTGCCCTTGGCACCGATGCCCACGGGCCACTGCACCGAAGTGTTGGCGCCGATCGTTTGCTTGAACTTCGGGTAGGAGTTGGACAGGAAGTTCGAAAACAGGAAGTTCGTGCCCGACCCGTCCGAGCGATAAATGGGCGCGATGGCAGTGGCGGGTAGTGCCAGCGTCGGGTTGAGCTTCTTGATGCGCTCATCGTTCCACTTGGTGATCTCACCGAGGTAGATCTGCGCCACCGTCGGCCCGTCGAGAACGAGCTGCCCGCCCTGCACTCCCTTGATGTTCACCACCGGTACCACACCGCCAATGATCATCGGGAACTGCACGAGGCCCGAGTCCTGCAGATCTTTCGCCTCGAGCGGCATATCCGATGCACCGAAAGTCACCGTCTTGGCCTTGATCTGCTTGATCCCGCCACCGGAGCCGATCGACTGATAGTTCAGCCCGATACCGGTCTGCTGCTTATAGGCATCTGCCCACTTCGAATAAATGGGATACGGGAAGGTGGCCCCGGCGCCTGAGATGTCAGCCGCCAGCGTCGTACCCCCGAACGCGATGGCAGCGGCCGCCGCCATAGCGACCCGCTTCGCTTTGAATACGTTCATGATTTGACTCCTGTGTTCCTGCGTTGCCGGGACGCAGAACCGTTGGCGCGCATTAAATGACAATAATGTGACGCTCTCATGACATTCGGAGTGAAGGGCACGAGCTGGGCAGCTGGGCCACGTCCGTATGGCCCCAGCACAGTGTTGCCGCCGCACTTTACAGTGGCGTGACGAGCTGGGTGCTTGCCGCGCTGCCACTGAGGCCGTATAACCGCGCACCGGTCGCGGAAGCTGCAACTCATGTCTCAAGCCCTTGACTTGACTCGGGATCTTGTTACCCGTCGTTCCGTCACTCCGGCCGACGAGGGCTGTCAGCAGCTGATCGCCGGACGCCTGGCCGATATCGGCTTTCGGATCGAGCCGATGCCGTTCGGCAATGTGACCAACCTCTGGGCGCGCCGCGGTCACAACGGACCGGTGCTCTGCTTCGCGGGGCACACCGATGTCGTGCCGACCGGGCCGCTCGAGGAGTGGCGGAGCGACCCGTTCATCCCGGCAGAACGCGATGGCGCACTCTATGGCCGGGGCGCGGCTGATATGAAGAGCGGGCTCGCGGCGATGGTCACCGCCGCCGAAGAATTCGTCGCCACTCACCCGGCACACGCCGGCTCGATCGCGTTTCTGATCACGAGCGATGAGGAGGGGCCGTCGGTCGATGGCACGCAGCGCGTCGCGGAGGTGCTGCGCTCGCGCGGTGAGCACATCGACTGGTGCGTGGTGGGCGAGCCCTCGAGTGAAGTGTCCGTCGGCGACACCATCAAGGTGGGCCGACGCGGTTCCCTGAGTGGCCGGCTGACAGTACACGGCGTGCAGGGTCATGTCGCCTATCCCCAACTCGCGGAGAATCCCGTACATACGCTCGTACCGGCGCTCGCTGAGCTCGTCAGCCGCAAGTGGGATGAAGGCACAGAGCATTTCGAACCGACCAGCTTCCAGGTATCGAATCTCAGCGCCGGTACCGGTGCGCCCAACGTCATCCCCGGAGAGCTCAAGGCACGGTTCAACCTGCGCTACTCGCCGGTGCAGACACTCTCGAAGCTCAAGACAACCGTCGAGGAGATACTGCGCCGCCACGGGGTGCGCTACACGCTCGAATGGTACGTCTCGGGCGAGCCGTTCTATACGGCGCCCGGAGTGCTCTCGGATGCCGTCGCGGCGGCGGTGGCGGAGATCACCGGGATACGCCCAAAGCTCTCCACCGGCGGTGGCACCTCCGACGGCCGCTTCATCGCGCCGCTCGGTGCGCAGGTGGTGGAGCTCGGCGTCGTGAACGCTTCCATCCACAAGGTGAATGAGTGCGTGCGGATCGCTGACATCGACGCGCTGCACCGCATGTATTGCAACCTGCTGCGGCGCCTGCTCGGCAACCCGGGGCCTCGGACGTGATGCCAACGCAGCGGCAGACGTGGCAAGGTTCTTTTTGCCGATGGTTAAGTATTTGCTTAACTGTGTGCGAAGCGTCTCTTGACTGTGGGGTCGTCGGACGAGGATCGAAGATTCGCGATTACCCCCGCGGTGCCAAGGGCGAACGCCCATATGAGCACCCAGGCGGGCATCGTGAGCCCGAGGAAGCGCCAGTTCACGACAGCACACTCACCACTGCCGGTGAGCACCTTGCGCACGACCTCCCAGAGCGGGGTGAACTTCAGCAGTACCGAGAGCGGCGCCCCGCAGGAAGGCAGCGTGCCGGGCGGCAGACTCTGCACGTACAGGTGCCGTGCCGCCACGAGGAGCGTCGCGAGCGCCACGACGGCAATGGCGAGTGCGTACAGGTAGCGACCGCGTCCGCGCGGGTGATGCAATGCGGCGCCGAGGAACACCACGCCGAGAAGCGCGACACCGATGCGCTGGAAGATGCACAGCGGGCAGGGCTCGAGACCGAGCCGGAACTGCGAGTAGAGCGCGTAGGCGATGAGCGCGGCGCACAGCGCGAAGCCGGCGAGATTGACCAGGCGGCGTACGGACACGCGCTGCGGAACGCTCAGACGGACGCGGGCGGAGCGGTCGCGGTATCGGTGCCGCCGCGCAGGTCGCGCTCGACGTCATCGAGCGAGGTGTGGCGGATGTCCTTTCCATGGACCATGTAGATGACGTACTCGCTGATGTTCTTGGCGTGATCGCCGATGCGCTCGAGCGCCCGCACGACCCACATGACATCGAGCGCCCGGCGGATGGTGCGCGGGTCCTCCATCATGAAGGTGATGCTCTGGCGCTGAATCGCCTCGTACTCCTCGTCCACCAGGCGATCCTGCCTCGCGACCCGCAAAGCGGATTCCACGTCCATGCGCGCGAAGGCATCGAGCGCGGCGTGCACCATGTCCGAGACCACGCGGCCGAGATGCTTGATCTCGCGGTACTTGTCGGCGGGGCGCTCCATGGTGGCGAGCCGCGAGGCGATATAGCCGATCTTCTCGGCCTCATCGCCGATGCGCTCGAGATCAGTAATGGTCTTGATGATGGCGACGATGACGCGCAGATCCCCGGCGGCCGGTGCCCGCGTGGCGAGGATGCGGCAGCACTCGTCATCGATCGCCACTTCCATGTTGTTCACCTGGTAGTCATCGAGCGCCACCTGCTCGCCGAGCGAGCTATCGCCCTCGACCAGCGCGGTAATAGCCTTCTGCAGCTGTTGCTCGACGAAGCCACCCATGCCGAGAACCTTGCCGCGGACGCGCTCGAGATCCTCGTTGAAGCGACGGGAGATGTGGTGGCTGAGATCGGCGGTTTCCATCAGTTTGCGTCTCCGGCGCCGCTCGCCTGCCGGCGCGCGGCTATACGCGCGATCATAGCGGAACTGCGGCTCACAGCCAGCCTCGCGCGCAGAGGCAGTGGTATTGGTGCGAGGCCGGCGAGGAACTGCGTGGTCGCGCAGTGCCAGCTGAAGGCGCTCGCCGCCGCCACGCAGGCGCGCCGCTCGAGCCGCAACGCGCCGGCGATCGCGCGCGCGAGGTCCGCGTGCAGCACTCCCGTCACACCCGCTTCGACGACATCGAGGGGTCCCGGCACCGGGAATGCGGCGACCGGCACCCCGCAGGCGAGCGCTTCCACCATGACCAGTCCGAAGGTGTCGGTGAGGCTCGGAAACACCAGTACGTCCGCCCCGGACAGCAGTGCCGCGAGCTCACTTCCGAACCGGTATCCCGCGAACCGCGCCTGTGTATAGCGCGACTCGAGTACCGCGCGCGCCGGTCCGTCGCCGATCACGAGCTTGGTCCCCGGCAGCGTGAGCGTGAGAAAAGCGTCGAGATTTTTCTCCACCGCGAGCCGGCCGACGCACGCCATGATCGGCCGCGGCAGGCTCGCGAGCTCAGGATGCGCCGGCCGCGGATGGAAGGTGCGCAGATCGACGCCGCGACGCCACTGGTGCAGGTGGCGGAAGCCGCGGGCCGCGAGCTGGGTCTCGAGGCTCGCGCTGCTCACGAAGGTGCGCACCGCAGCGCGGTGAAAGCGCCGCAGCCACGCGTAGGTCACCGCCATCGGGATCGGCCAGCGCGCGCGCAGGTACTCCGGATAGCGAGAGTGGTAGGAGGTCGTAAAGGGGACGCGGCGCGCGCGGCAGTAGCGGCGCACCGCGAGTCCCAGCGGTCCTTCGGTCGCGATGTGAATGGCGTGCGGCCGGAAGGCCTTCAGCTCCCGCGCCACGTACGCGCCCGGCGAGACCGCGAGTCGGATCTCCGGATAACTCGGGCAGGCGATGGTGGTGAGCCCCTGCGGGGAGATGACGCGTACTTCGTGCCCGAGCCCGGTGAGCGTCGCGGCGGTGGCCTTCAGCGTGGTGACGACGCCGTTGGTCTGGGGCGTCCAGGCATCGGTTGCGAGCGCAATCCTCACGCCGCGTCGGCCACCGGTTCAGCGGCCGTGCGCAACGGCGCCGCCCGCGCACCCGGCCAGCGCAGGAGCTGGAGCTGCCCGCGCGGGTCCTCGATCAGCGCGCTGCACGACTCGACCCAGTCGCCGGTGTTGCAGTAGAGCGTGCCGGCAATATGCCGCAGGTTAGCGCGATGGATGTGCCCGCACACGACACCATCGTAGCCGAAGCGCGCGGCGTGGCAAGCGGCGAGCTGCTCGAACTGCTCGATGTAGCGCAGGCTCGTGCCGATGCGGAGCTTCAGCCGCTCGGCCAGCGGCCAGTACGGACGGCCGAGTGCGCGGCGCAGGTTGTTCACCCGGTGATTCACACTCAACGTCACGCCGTGCAACAGGTCGCCGAGGTGGCTCAGCCAACGCGGACATACCATCGCACCATCGAACTGATCGCCGTGCAGCACCAACAACCGCTCACCACGCACGGTGCGATGCACCCACTCACGATGGACCTCGAACTGGCCCCACAGCATCTGCGCGAGCATGCCGAGGCTCTCGTCGTGATTGCCCGGTATGTACACCAGCCGCGTGCCGGCGCGTTGCCGCGCGAGCAGTGTTCGCACCACCTCGGTATGTGAGGCCGACCAGAAAGCGCGGCGCGCAAGGCTCAGCGCGTCGATGATGTCGCCGACCAGCACGATGCACTCGGCCTCGACGCCCTGCAGGAACTCGTTGAGCTCGCGCACCCGCGCGTGCGGGAACCCGAGGTGGATGTCCGACAGGAACAGCGTGCGCACACTCGTTCTGTCGCTTCGCACAGGCTTACCGCTCGCCATGCAGAGCTCGTCCTCGTCGCCCTTCGGTTCGCGTACGTAGCGTCGTCCGCCCGTGTGTCAGTTCCGTGACAGTACGACTAAGTATTTCTTACGAATTAGTGGCTTGCGACGTAATCTTAAGCTGTTGCAGCGTTCGGAGCGCGGGCCATGGCGATGCGCTCGGCCGGGAAGTGACAAGTGAAGGTGCTGCCGACCCCGAGTGTGCTCTGCACCTCGAGCGTCGCGCTGTGGCGCTGCAGGACATGCTTGACGATAGCGAGCCCGAGACCCGAGCCGCCGGTCGAGCGCGAGCGCCCGGGATCGACGCGATAGAAGCGCTCGGTGAGGCGCGGAATGTGCTCGGTGGGGATACCCATGCCGGTGTCGCTCACCGAGAAGTGGCCGCCCTCCTCGTCCACCGACCACCGCATCTCGAGTGAGCCCTCGGGGGAAGTGTATTTCGCGGCATTGTCGACCAGGTTGGAGAACGCCGAGTGGATCTCCGGCTCATCGCCGATCAGCTGCGCGGTGGAGTCGATGCGCACGCGCACCTCGCGCGGGTGCTCGGGTCGGGCGAGCACGTCCTTGCGCAGGAGCGCGGTGAGCGCGCCGATGTCGATGAGCTCGCCGCCGACCACCTCATCGGTCTCCTCCAGGCGCGAGAGCTCGAGCAGGTCGCGGATGATGGCTGTCATGCGCTCGGCCTGGCGGCGCATCTCGGCGATCGGCCCCTCGAGATCCGCATCGACCGCCGGATCCTGCGCGAGCGTCTCGAGGTAGCCGGAGATCACCGTGAGAGGCGAGCGCAGCTCGTGAGAAGCGTTCGCTACGAAGTCGCGGCGCACCGCCTCGAGGCGCATCTGTCGCGAGACATCGCTCACCAGCAGCAGCAGCTGGCCATCGCCATAGGGCGCGACCTGCATCGACAGGTAGCACTCCTCGCCCGTGGTCGTATGGATGACGACCGGGTTCGAGTAGTCACCGCCTCCGAGGTAGCGCACGAACTCGGGTTCCCGCATCAGATGCTCGATGCGCATGCCGAGGTCGGCGGTGCGACGCAGGTTGAGCAGCCGTGCGGCCATGCGGTTGAACCACACGATCTCGCGCTGCGCGTTCAGGATCACCACGCCATTGGGCAGGGCCGCGGTGGAGCGCTGCAGCTGTCGCATGAGCTGCACGAAGCGCTGCTTGTGGAAGCGCTTGCGACGGTGCAGCCGAACGATCTGGGCGATGATCTCGCCCCACACGCCGCCGACATCGGGCGGATCGGCGTAGCTGCGATGGCGCAGCCACCACTCGAGGCGAAACAGATTGGTGAGCACCCAGGTGAGGTGCAACGCCAGTGCGCACGCGAGGCCGCCCCAGAGGTTGCCGAGCAGCCAGCCCGCGCCGCAGCCGATCACCACCGTGCCGAGCAGGCGACCCGCCGCGAACCACCATGCCTGTGTCGCGGGTTCCACTGTTGCTGGGGCCTCTATCTAGATGGTCTGGATGACCGCGCTCTATATGGTCCGCGCCGAGAATCGATAACCCGAGCCGCGGACCGTCTGGACGAAGCGATCGTAACCGAAATCCTCGAGCGCCTTGCGCAGGCGGCGGATGTGGACGTCGATGGTGCGCTCCTCGACGTAGACGTTGCCGCCCCAGATACGGTCGAGCAGCTGATCGCGCGTGTAGACGCGCTCGGGATGCGTCATGAAGAATTCGAGCATGCGGTATTCGGTCGGTCCCAGGGCCACGGTACGCTCACCGACCATCACCCGGTGACTCCCCTGGTCGAGGATCAGGCCTTCGAACTCGATGCGCTCATCGACACCATTGCCGCCACCCCGCCGCAGCACGGCGTTGATGCGCGCCAGGAGCTCCCGTGGCGAAAAGGGCTTGGTGACGTAGTCGTCCGCGCCGCCCTCGAGACCTGCGACCTTGTCGCCTTCCTCGGCGCGCGCGGTGAGCATGATCACCGGCAGCTCGCGCGTCTCACGATCGCGCTTGAGCGCGCGCGTGAGCTCCAGGCCGCTCATGTCGGGCAGCATCCAGTCGACCAACACGAGGTCGGGGCGGGCATCGGCAAGCGCCGCTCGTGCGCTGCGGCAGTCCTCCGCTTCGCGTACTTCGAAGCCGGCACGCTTGAGGCCGAATGCGATCATCTCGCGGATCGGCCGTTCATCTTCGACGATCAAAACCTGTTTGGCGGGCATCGTGTCCAGGCCTGCACCCAGCAGGAGCGCGGCTATTACAGAGGCACTGTGTTGCAGTTAAATGACAATCTCCGGAACGGTGTCAGTTTCATGACGCCGCGGGTGGGGCGCGCGTGACATCGTCTCGCAAATAAACCGGAAGCGCTTGTTCGGCCGATAAAATTCGCCCGGCTGCCACCTCACCGACCGCGAGCCGAGCAACTTCGACCGCCCGCGGGAGCAGTCCCCCGAGGACGATCTCGAGGCCGAGCTCAGCGCGCAGCCGCGGGTAGGCCGTGAACCCCGAACCCGCCCCGGCGAGATCCCCGGGTGCAGCCTCCGAGGCGGACCTCCACGGCGACGGCAATCTCACTTCCCCGGGACCGGTCACGTGCTCCCCACCGCACGCGCGGGCGAAGCCGTCGGCTGCGCGCTCGAAGCATCCCCAGTAGACCTCCTGCATGCGCGCGTCGGTGCAGACCAGCACCCTCTCGATTGCTCGCGCGTCATCGAGTACACGTTGTGCGAGCGCCCGGAGATCTGACACCGGCACGACCTTAAGCCCTGCGCCGAAGGCCAGACCCTGGGTGACACTCGCCGCAAGCCGCACGCCGGTGAAGGCGCCGGGACCGCGGCCGAAGGCGATGGCGCTCAGCATCGAAAGCCTCACACCGGCTTCGGTCAGCAGCTCGTCGACCATCGGCAGGATCGCTTCTGCGGCGCCGCGCTCGAGCAGTTGCTCGCGCTGCAGGAGGCGCTCATCGAGCAGCAGCGCCGCCGAGCAACTCTCGGTCGCGGTGTCGATGGCGAGAATTCTCACGGCGCCGCTTGAACGCGCAGAACTGGCGCACGCGGTGCGTGACGCGCGAGGAAGCGACGGGCCTCATCCGCGTCCTGCGTCACGCTCATCGCCGGCAGCGCGGCGAGGAACACGCGCCCGTAGGCGCGCCCCAGCAGGCGCGGATCGCAGATCGTGACCACTCCGTAGTCGTCTTCGCTCCGGATCAGCCGTCCGGCGCCCTGCTTTAGCGCCAGCGCCGCCTCCGGCAGCTGATAGTCGCGGAACGCGTTGCCCCCGCTCGCGGTCAGGTGCTCGATGCGCGCCCGCACCAGTGGATCATCCGGCGGCGCGAAGGGCAGCTTCTCGATCACGACCAGCCGCAACGCTTCGCCCTTGACATCGACACCTTCCCAGAAGCTCGAGGTGCCGAGCAGCACGCCGTTGCCATCGGCACGAAATTCCTCCAGTAACCGCTCGCGCGGCGCCTCACCCTGTACGAAGAGGCGATAGGGCGCGGCCTCGGCCCAACGCGCCCGCAGCAGCGTCGCCCCCTGCCTGAGTGCGCGGTGGCTGGTGAACAGCACGAAAGCGCCGCCGCGCGCCGCCTCGATCAGCGGTATCGCGGTGTCGATCACCGCCGCCACGTACGTGTCGGACGACGGCTCGGGCAAACCTGTGGGTAGATAAAGGAGCGACTGGCGCTCGTGATCGAACGGACTTTCGATCCGGAGCGTCGCCGCCGCAGCGAGGCCCAGCCGCCCGGTGAAGTGCCCGAACTCCGCACCGACCGAGAGCGTTGCCGAAGTGAAGATCCAGGCCCCGCGGCGCGCGCCCACCAGCGCGCTGAAGCGCGCGGAGATATCGAAGGGCATCAGACTCAGGTTGAAACCGCGCGCGCTGAGCTCGAGCGTTCGTGCACCTTCGAGCTCATCGACTGCGGCGATGCGTCCGAGGCTCATCGCAAGCTCGGCAGCGCGTTCCGCCAACAGCGCGAGCGTGGGTTGCGCCTCGCTCAGCGTCACTATCGCCGACAAGTCCTCGAGTGCGCCGATGAGGGCGTCCAGCGCGTCGTTGGTCGCGGGTGTCACCATCCAGGGGATGCGGCCTGCTCCTGCGGGAAGCGCGGCGCGCAGCTCGGCGAGGGCGCCTTCGCACGCCGCGAGCGCGGTCGCGGCGGCTCGCGGCAAAGTGCCCGGCAACTGCGCCGCGGATTGCGCGCTCGACAGCTCCAGCCGCAGGTCCTTGAGGAGCGTCTCGATCTGACGGCTGCCGATGTTGACACCGAAGAACTGCGTGGCGAGATCGGGGATCTGATGCGCTTCATCGAGGATCACTGCGTCGGCGCAGCCGAGCAGGTCGCCGAAGCCGTCCTCCTTCAGCGCCAGGTCCGCGAGCAGCAGGTGGTGATTGATGATGACAATGTCCGCCTCCAACGCCTCACGGCGCGCGGCGGCGACGTGACAGCGCGAGATCTCAGGACAGCGTACACCGAGACAACTCTCGCGCGTGGAGGTCACCTGCGACCACACCGGATGACTGTCCGAGAGCCCGCGCACCTCCGCGAGGTCGCCGCGCTTTGTGGTGAGCGCCCAGCGCCGGATACGCGCCAGCATCGCCTGTGAGCGTGGGCGTTGCGTGTCGATGAGGGGTAACTGTTCGGCGGCACCCTCCGCGCGCGCGAGACGGTAGCGGCAGAGGTAGTTGCCGCGGCCCTTGAGCAGCGCCACGCGCGCCGGCATTCCGAGCGCCGCGCTTACCAGCGGCAGGTCCTTGGCGAACAGCTGGTCCTGGAGCGTGCGCGTACCGGTGGAGATGAGAACCCGCGCACCCGAAAGCAGCGCCGGGACCAGATAGGCAAAGGTCTTGCCGGTGCCCGTGCCCGCCTCGACCACCAGCGACTCGCGCGCGGCAAGCGCCGCGCTCACGCCCTCCGCCATGCGCAGCTGCTCGCGCCGCACGTTGAAGTCGGGGAGCGCCCGCGCGAGCGGGCCGTCGCGGCCGAAAATGTCCTCAAGATCCAACATGTCGCGGACAGCTTGCGGTTGAGGGTATGGCGGATACTCGCGCGCCTGCAGCGCTCATGTCGAGGGACATATCTCCATGAATTTCCTGCAAACTGGTGCCCGAGGCGCCGTCGGCACACAATGACGCCGGCGCCCGTACTCTATCAGGAGGACGGCGCCGTCCGGGATATAATAGGAGGTTTACGAAGCGCGACGGAGGAACTCGGAATGGCTACTGCCGCACACACGCTGCTTCCCCTGCCGCAATTGAGCCCCGCCGTGAGCGAGTGGGTGAATTCGGTACGCGAACTCACGCAGCCCCGTGCAGTCTACTGGTGCGAAGGAACCGAAGCCGAGGCACGCGAGCTGACGGCGCTGCAGCTCTCCCGCGGGGAGCTCAAGGCGCTCAACGCCGAGCAGTTCCCGGGCTGCCACCTCTACCGCTCCTCCCCGAATGATGTGGCACGCGTCGAGCATCTCACCTACATCTGCACGCGCTCGCAGGAGGATGCTGGCCCGAACAATCACTGGATGGATCCGCAGCAGGCCCACACGCGCCTGCGCGAGTTGTTTCGCGGCTGCATGCGCGAGCGCACGCTGTACGTCATCCCGTACTGCATGGGACCCATTGATTCGCCGCTGTCGCGCTGCGGCGTCGAGATCACCGACAGTCCCTACGTGGTGATCAACATGCTGATCATGACGCGCGCGGGACGCGCGGCGCTCGAGCGCATTGCGCGCGAAGACAGCTTTGTGCGCGGTCTGCATTCGATCGGCGAGCTCGATCCCGAGCGGCGTTTCATCATGCACTTCCCCGAGGAGCTCGCGATCGAGAGCTACGGTTCCGGCTACGGCGGCAATGCGCTGCTCGGTAAGAAGTGCCATGCGCTGCGCATCGCGAGCTGGCAGGCGCGCACCGAAGGTTGGCTCGCCGAGCACATGCTGATCGTCGGGCTGCAGAACCCGCGGGGCGAGACACACTACCTCGCCTGTGCTTTCCCCTCCGCCTGCGGCAAGACCAACCTCGCGATGCTGATTCCGCCGGCCTCGCTCCCGGGCTGGCGGGTATTCACGGTGGGCGATGACATTGCCTGGCTGCATCCGGGCGTCGATGGCCGGCTGTGGGCGATCAATCCCGAGGCGGGCTACTTCGGCGTCGTCCCCGGCACCAACCCGCAAACCAACCGCAACGCCTACGAAATGATCCGCCGCGACACCCTGTTCACCAACGTCGCGCTGACCGCCGACAATCAGCCGTGGTGGGAGGGGTTGCCGAGCGGCGTGCCCGTGCTCGACTGGCAGGGCCGTCCCTACGATCCGGCGCGCGGCCCGGCAGCGCACCCGAACTCCCGCTTCACGGTGTCGGCGCGCCGCAATCCGAGCTATTCGCCGCACGCCGAGGATGCGCGCGGCGTACCGATATCGGCGCTGGTGTTTGGCGGGCGTCGACGCGAGGTGGCGCCGCTCGTCTACGAGGCGCGCGACTGGCAACACGGGGTGCTGGTCGGTGCCTCGCTCGCCTCGGAGACCACCGCGGCGGCCGTCGGACAGGTCGGCGTCACGCGGCGTGACCCGATGGCGATGCAGCCGTTTTGCGGATACAACTTTGGCGATTACTGGCAACACTGGTTGGACGTCGGCGCGCAGCTCGCGCGGCCGCCGCGCATCTACCACGTGAACTGGTTCCGGCGCGACGCCAACGGCAAGTTCCTCTGGCCCGGTTTTGGCGAGAACCTGCGGGTCCTCGCCTGGATGCTCGAGCGCTGTGCGGGCCGCGCAGGCGCCGCCGACTCCGCCATCGGCCGTCTGCCACTTCCCGAGGGGCTCGACCTGCGCGGGCTCGACCTCGGGCCGCAGGCGCTCGCGGCGCTCCTCGCGGTTGATCCCGCGCTGTGGCGCAAGGAAATCTGCGATCTGCGCGAATACCTCGGCAAGTACGGCAAGCATCTGCCGCAGGCGCTGCTCGCGGAGCTCGACTCGACGGAACGCCGGCTCGGCTGAGCGTCTCGGACCGGCGGGTGGCCGCCGGTGGCGGCGGGCCCCCACGAAATCGAGCGTCTTGATTGACGCTCCATGCTCGCCGCGTACGGCGAGCTCGATTTCGTGGGGTGCTTTTCAACCCTCTTCGCAGGTGAAGCGAATGGTCTGCGGCGAGCCCTGCTCGGGCAGCCGCCCGAGTCCGATCATGCCCTGGCCGCGGATCTGCAGGCTGTCGCGGCGCACGAACGACTCCTCGCCGTCCGAGCTCTGCACGAAGGTGCCGTTGGTGCTCTGGTCGATGAGCACGAACTTGTTACGATTGATCTCGATGCGCGCGTGCAGGCGCGAGATCAGGTTGCCTTTGACGACGACGTCATTGTCTTCGGCACGTCCGATGGTGATGCTCGAATGGCGCTCATCGAGCAGCAGCTCCCGGTCATCGCATCGCAGCCGCAGACGCATGGCGCGCGCCGGACGGGCCTCGGTCGCGATGCCCGGCACCATGCTGGTCACGTCCTCGGTCTGCCACAGCACCTCGTACAGCGCCACTTCGCTGCCCTGGCCCTTGAGCGTCGCGATGTCGATCTGCCGGCAGGCGGCGCGCCACTCCGGCGAGAGCCGCTCCACCATCGCCGCCGTGGTGACGATCTGTCCGGCCTTCGCCTGGCTGGTCATGCGGTTGGCGGTGTGCACGGCGGCGCCGAACACGTCGCGGTTCTCGAGCATCACCGGACCGAAATGACAGCCGATGCGGATGGCGACCGGCTGCCCCTCGATCTTCAGCTGCGCGTGCGTAGAGATCTGCTGCTGCATCTGCGCCGCCGCGTTGAGTGCGGCATCGGCAGTGGGGAAGGTGGCCATGACCTCATCGCCCATGGTCTTGATCACCGTACCCTGGCGCTGCTCGGTGGCGTTGCGCATCACCTCGATGCAGATCGCCACCATGTCGCGAGCGCGCACATCGCCCATGATGTCGTACAGCCGCGTCGAGCCGACGACGTCGGCAAAGAGTATGGCGAGTTCAATATCCTTGCCCATGAGCGCAGTCTGATTATACGCACGCGCACCAAGACTGCGAGGACCGCGGGTGCCGCGCCCGACAACAGTCGGCCAGATCAGGCTGAAAGGAGCGCCCCCGCCGGGATCGCCCGGCGCAGCAGCTCGACACCGGCATCCGGGGCACGCGCGCCTTCGCTCAGCGTGCGCCGGTATTCGCGTGCACCGGGCTCGCCGGCATACAGGCCGAGCATGTGCCGCACGATCGCGCCGAGGCGCTCCCCGCGGGCGAGCTCGCGCGCCGCGTAGCGCTGCATACGCTCGATCAATGCCGTCCGCGTGGGTAATGTGTCGCCTTCCGGCTGCAGGGCCGGCTGCAGGGCCTGCCGCAGCTCCGCGAGCACGAACGGCCGATGGTAAGCCTCGCGTCCGAGCATCACGCCATCGCACCAGCCGAGGGCTGCAAGCACCGAGCGCGCATCGCGTAGACCGCCATTCACGACCACGGGGAGTGCCAGGAAGGCCTCCTTCAAACGCCTCACCACCTCGTAGTGAAGCGGTGGTATCTCGCGATTCTCACGGGGCGAGAGCCTGCCGAGCACGGCCTTGCGGGCGTGCACGATCGCCACCGTGCAGCCGGCGCTGTGCACCGCCGCGGTAAAGCGACATAGCGCGTCGAAGTCGCGCGCCTCGAAGCGCGCCGCAGCTCCCGGAACCTCACGCGCCGTTGCCGCTACCACCCCGATGCGCATCTTCACCGTCACCGGCAGGCGCACCACGGCACGCATCGCTGCCACGCACTCGGCCACGCGCTCGGGCTCGAGCATGAGGCAGGCGCCGAAAGCGCCGCTCGCGACGCGCTCACTTGGGCAACCGCAGTTGAGATTGATCTCATCGTAGCCGGCGTCCTCCCCGACACGAGCCGCCGCAGCAAGCTCGGCGGGCTCGTTGCCACCC
>Ga0306920_100005594_pt1 | contig 16273 bp, 11 predicted proteins | sample flu12Cox44000170_FD_204666 | JGI IMG/M metagenome (GOLD analysis project Ga0306920, IMG submission 204666) | Lab enrichment of tropical soil microbial communities from Luquillo Experimental Forest, Puerto Rico - flux4day.12C.oxic.44.000.170 (v2)... | ecosystem: Environmental > Terrestrial >... | reverse complement strand
ACCGTGGCCCTACCGACCCCAACAAAATCGCGCGACTTCGCGTTGTCTCCCGCGGGTTTGTGGAGTTAAATTTGTCCCGTGTTCAACCTCGGGCCGGGTGAGATCACCGTCATCCTGTTGCTCGCCCTCATCTTCCTGGGGCCGAAGCGGCTCCCCGAGCTCGCCTCGGGGCTGGGCAAGATCATCCGGGACATCCGAAAGGCGACCTCGGACGTCAAGAACGAGATCGCGCTGGACGAGACCTTCCGCAAGCCGTTCGACGAGCTGCGCGAGGCGGTGACCCTCCACCCCGACGAGCTCAAGCGCCGCGATCAGATCCGGGAGCAGCTGGAGTCGGTCCGCAAGCAGGCCGAGGAGGCCGAGCGTGCCTCCCAGGCCGTCGCCGCGAAGGGCGAGCCCCTGGCCTCCGTGCCCCCCCCGCCGATCGCGCCGGCCCCCCTCGTTCCGCCGCCCATCGCCCCGGCCGTCGCGGCCCCGGCGGACGAAGCGGAGCCGCCGAAGGCGGGGGTCTCCGACTCGGTCGCGGCCGCCCTGGCGGCTGTCGAGCCTCCGGCTCCGCCGCCGGCGCGTTCCCGGGCACGCGCGCACACCCCGCCCCCGGCGCCCCCGCCGGTGGTCTCGGGGCCCGAGACCATCTCCTTCTCTTCCCCCTCCTCGGACGCGCGCGCGTCATCTAACGAGCTGCACGCGGCGTCGTCTGAGCTGCACGGGGCCGCCGCCGAGGCGCCTGCGCCGCCGCCTCCTCCGGCGCCGCGCGCCCCTGCCGCCCCGCCGCCCGGGACGGTCTCCGCGCCGCCGACGCGCATCGGCCCGCCTCGGGTCACGCCCCCGGTGTCGAGCCTGTTCGGCGACGCTGCCAACAAGACGCAGACGCTGTCCGAGGAGGACATCATGGCCGCCGCCTCCTCCGGGCCGCCGCCGCCGCCGGGAGCAGCCCGAAAGGCCACGCCGCCGCCGCTCCCCGGGCTCGTCAAACCGCCGCCTCCGCCCGCCGGTGCCAAGAAGGTCTAACGAACGTCTAAGAAGGCAGTCTAGGAAGTTCCCAGGCCCAGCCTCAGCCTAGTCACCCCGGTCGTTCCCCCCAACAAAGGCCTCGAAGCTGACCACCGCCACCGACACGGACGCCGAGAAGGACCCGGACCGCGCGCGCGTCGAGCAGGCGCGGATGACGTTCATCGAGCACCTCGCGGAGCTGCGCGTGCGGCTGCGGAACGCGGCGATCGTCTTCCTGGTGTTCGTCATAGGCTCGTTCTTCTTCGTCAAACAGTACTTCGACTTCCTGACCCGGCCGGCGCGCGCGGCCTGGATCATCGCCCTCCAGGGGCAGGAGCCGGTGTTCCGGTTCGCGAGCCCCACCGAGCCGTTCTGGGTCTACACGAAGCTCGCCATGTACGTGGCTTTTCTCGCTTCGAGCCCGTTCGTGTTCTGGGAGCTGTGGCGCTTCGTCGCCCCCGGCCTCTACCGCCGGGAGAAGCGGATGGCGCTGGTCGTGACCCTCGCGACCGCGGGCTGCTTCGTCGGAGGCGCGCTGTTCGGGTATGGCGTCATCTGCAAGCCGGCGCTGACGTACATGCTGTCGTTCGCGGAGATCTTTCCGGGGACGCTGCAATTCAAGATCGAGCCCGCCGTCATGATGGACGAGGTCGTCGGCTTCATGCTGGCGATGCTGCTCGGCACCGGCGTCGCCTTCGAGCTGCCGGTGATCCTCGCCGTGCTCGGCTGGCTGGGCCTCGTCACCGCCCGAGGGCTCTGGCGCTTCAACAAGTACGCGCTCATCCTGTCGGCGATCATCGGCGGCGTGCTGACCCCGGGCCCTGACGTCCTGTCGCAGGTGCTGATGGCGGGCCCGCTGTTCGGTCTCTACAACGTCTCGATCCTCGTGGTGTGGCTGATCGAGCGCGCCAGCCGCCGCCGCCTCGCCGACCTCGCCAAGGAGACCGGCGCCGACCTCGTCCCCACCGCCCGCGACTAGCGGCGCCACCGCCCGCGACGAGCGGCGCAAAAAATTTGACGTGGTGGCGGGGGCGATGAAGATGGGACAGGTGTTCCATGCTGGGCGAATATTCCAACGCTGACGGCCGCGCGCGGACGCTGCCCAAGGGATCGGTCATGGTCTCGTCGGGAGGCCGACGGGCGGGGGTCGCGGGGCTGCAGCGGCGGCTGCGGGCGCGCGACGAGGTCCCCGCCTCCGGCCAGATCGTCCTGCGCGGGGCGAGCCAGATCCTCCGCTAGGAGCGCGTGTTCAAGCTCGTCAAGCTCGGCTTCGGCCTCGTCGCCCTGGCCGCGGTGGCCTGGTTCGGGGTCACGGTGAAGCTCGGGCCGCGGACGCTGTTCCAGCACCTGCGCGCCATCGGCCAGACGAAGGAGTCGCAGGATCTCGTCGACGGGACCAAGCAGGCGGCGGCGCCGATCGTCGACGACGTCCGGCGCCGGATATCCGGGAAGCCGGAAGCGAGCGCGCAGGGCAAGACCGACGGCAAGGCCGACAGCAAGGCGGAAGGGGCGCCCCAGGAGCGGCTGTCGGACTCCGAGCAGCGGCAGCTGCGGGAGCTCCTGCGCAAGGTCGACAGGGCGGCCCCCTGATTCACGTTTCGGCATTCGTTTTCTACGTTCCCGGGCCGACCCGGCCGGCGTGATCGCGTAAGCTAGAAGGGATGCGCGCGCGCGTGCTGGTCGTGATGACGGTCGGCTGGTTCGCCGCCCGGCCGGGGCTCGCCGGCGAGCACGAGCCGCCGCTATGGACGAACGCCGCGCACCGCAAAGGGGCCGCGTCGTTCGCGGACCTCGCCGAGCGGGCGCGGGCCGCCGTGGTTCACGTCCGCGGCGAGATGAGCGAGGGGGCGGCCGGCGAGCCCGAGGACGACAGCGGCAAGACGTCGATCGGCACCGGGTTCATCATCAACAAGAACGGCTACGTCGTCACCAACGAGCACGTCGTGCGCGGGGTGGTCGACCTCCGGGTCCGGCTCTACGACGGGCGCGAGCTGGTCGCGTGCGTCGAGGGGGCCGACGCCCCCACGGACATCGCGCTGCTCAAGATCGACGCCAAGGGCCCCCTGCCCGTGCTGCCGCTCGGCGATTCGGATTCCGTGCGCGTCGGCGAGCCGGTGATCGCCATCGGCAACCCTTACGGCTTCAACCACAGCGTGACGGCCGGGATCGTGTCGGCCAAGGAGCGGGTGGTCGACCGCTCGAGCCTCCACGAGTCGCGCGCCGACGACGTCTATTCGTTCTTCATCCAGACCGACGCGTCGATCAACCTCGGAAACTCGGGGGGCCCGCTCATCGACGCCAGTGGCGCGGTGATCGGCGTCTCCGCGGCGTTCTGGGCCGGCCACCCGCTGCAGCCGGCACAGGGGATCGGGTTCGCGATCCCCATCAACATGGCCAAGACGCTGCTCGCCCGCCTGGTGGGCGGCGGGGGCGGGAGCGCGCGGCGCTCGTACATCGGCGTCGACGCGCAGCCGATCGATCCGGCGCTCGAGACCGCGCTCAAGCTGCAGTCGTCGCGCGGGGCCCTCATCGCCAGCATCGAGAAAGGCTCGCCCGCGGAGGCGGCCGGCCTCGAGCCCGGGGATGTCGTCACCGCCTGGAACGGGGCCGCGGTGGTGACCAGCGAGGACCTCAAGATCAACGCCCAGTTGAGTATCCCGGGGTCGCGGGCCAAGATTGTGCTCATGCGCGACGGCAAGCACGTCGATCGCGAGATCGTGCTGCGCGAGGCGCCAGCCAAGAACGTGGCGGCCCCGCACCCGTCGAGCTGCACGCGGCGGTCCGAGGGGCTGCTCGCGAGCAGCGACGACTTCGACGTCCAGGAGCTGCCGCCGACGCGCGCGACCGGCCTCCCCGGGGGGCGCGGCGTGGCGGTCACGCGCGTCGCCGACCACGGCGCGGCGGCGCAGGCGGGCCTCAAGACGGGGGACGTCGTGCTGAGGGTCGGGAAGGCCGGCGTCCGCACCCGCGCCGAGGTCGTGAACGCGCTCTCGGGCTACAAGCCGGGTGAGAGCATCCCGATGCTCGTGCGGCGATCCGGCTTCGACTTCTGGATGGCGTTCGCCCGGCGATGACGGCGGCGCTATGACAGCAGGGCGATGACAGCAGCCATAGACGAGAAGCGGTACCGCGCCCTCTTGGACGACGCCTACGCGCGCGTCGATCGCGCGTTCGAGGCCGTCGACCCCGACCTGGCCGAGGTGTCGATCGAGCAGGGGACGCTCACCATCCTGTTCCTCGGCAAGCAGCGGTTCATGCTCACGCCGCAGCCCTCGCCGCGCCAACTGTGGGTGGCATTTCGCGATCGGGCGTGGCACTTCGACTGGAACGACGCCCGCCAGGCCTGGCTCGACGATCGCGGCCAGGGGGTCGAGCTCTACACCCTAGTCGAGGAGATCACGCGCGCCACCGTCGAGACCGACGTCCGGATCTCGCGGCCAGGCTGACCAGCAGGCCGCGCCGGCGGCCCGGCCACGCCCCGGCCCGGCGGCCAGGACCGTCCGCCGGTCCGCGCGGACGGATTGACAGGGCCGAGCCAGGGGCGCATCGTCGAAACGGGCGCTTTGATGATGAAAGCGGACGACGGCGTGCATTCACCTCCCGGTCCCGACAGCCGCTTCACACCCGGGGACAAGCTGGCTGGTCGCTACCGGATCGTGAGCCTCATCGGCGAGGGGGCGATCGGCGAGGTCTACGAGGCGTACGACGAGGCGCTGGGCGAGCCGATGGCGCTCAAGACGCTGCGCGCGCAGGTCGCCTCGCATGCCGTCACGGTGGAGCGGTTCCGGCGCGAGATCCAGCTCGCGCGCAAGGTGACCCACCGCAACGTCTGCCGGACCTATGATCTCGGTCGCCACCAGACGCCGGGCGGCGGCGAGGTCACATTCCTGACCATGGAGCTCCTGCGGGGCGTGAGCCTCGCCCGCCAGATGAACGAAAAGGGGCGCTACACCACCGACGAGGTCCTGCCGCTCGTGCTGCAGATGACCGCCGGCCTCGAGGCCGCGCACCAGGCGGGGGTCATCCACCGCGACTTCAAGCCCGGCAACATGGTCCTGGTCCCCGAGGCGGGCGCCGGGCCCGGCGATCCGCCGCGGCTCGCGATCATGGACTTCGGCCTCGCGCGTCGTCACGGCCTCGGCGAGGAGAGCATCACCAGCACCGGCGAGGCGCTCGGCACGCCCCTCTACATGGCCCCCGAGCAGGTCACCTCCGGCGTGGAGCCGATCACCCCGGCGACCGACATCTACGCGCTCGGTATCGTGCTCTACGAGATGGTGACCAACGACATGCCGTTCAAGGGGAATTCGACCACCGTCATGGCGCTGAAGCGGATCAAGGAGAAGCCGATCACGCCCCGGGCGGTGATCCCCGACCTCGACCCGCGCTGGGAGATGGTGATCATGCGTTGCCTCGAGCGCGTCCAGGCCCGCCGCTTCCAGACAGCCGCGGAGGTCGGGGCGGCGCTCACGGGCGCGTTCCCCCTGGAGCCTGCGCCCTCCGAAGAGCAGAAGTCCGGCGGTTGGCGCAACCTGTTCGGACGCCGCAAAGCGTAGGCGGGCGACGTCTCTGACCGCGTGCGGCGGAGGTCTCGCCGGCGTCCGGTCGATTGCAAACAGTCTCGCGTCTGAAACGCAGCTGTCGGTTGTTTTCCGGAATATTTGGTGCGACGCTCGCGCGCGAGCCGGGGGGAAAGGAATAACGTCCCGGGAACGCGTTGGGGCTGAGGGGTGTTTACGCCCTCCGCTTTGAGGAGAAGCAACCTGTGCAGGACGGTCGGGCGAACGCGCGAACAGCGAACGTGACGGCTGGCGACCTCCAGACAGGAGCCCGGATCGGGCGGTACGTGGTGATCGAGAGCGTCGGCAGCGGCGCGATGGGCGTCGTCTACGGCGCGTACGACCCCGAGCTCGATCGCAAGATCGCGCTCAAGCTGCTCAAGCCGGGGCAGGGGGCGAAGGAGAAGGCGAGGGCGCGCCTCCTGCGCGAGGCGCAGGCGATGGCGCGGCTCGCGCACCCGAACGTCGTCGCCGTGCACGACGTCGGCGTGTTCGAGGACCAGGTGTTCCTGGCCATGGAGTTCCTCGGCGGGGGGACGATCAAGAGCTGGCTCGGTGACAAGCCCCGCAGCTGGCGCGAGATCCTGGCCGTGTTCATCGCCGCCGGGCGGGGGCTGGTGGCCGCGCACGCGGCCGGGATCGTGCATCGGGACTTCAAGCCCGACAACGTGCTGCTCGACAAGGATGGGCGGCCGCGTGTCGTCGACTTCGGCATCGCCCGCCAGGCGGAGCAGGTGGAGGGGGCGGTCGACGACGACGGCGACGGCGAGGACGCCCGCGGCGACCTCGTCAAGACGCTACGAGAGGGGGGCGGAGCCCCGGCGGCGTTGCTGACGCTGACCAAGACGGGCGCCGTCGTCGGGACGCCGGCCTACATGGCCCCCGAGCAGTTCATGGGCGAGCGCGGCGACGACCGGAGTGATCAGTTCAGCTTCTGTGTGGCGCTCTACGAGGCGCTCTACGGCGAGCGGCCGTTCGCCGGCGACGACGTGCTCAGCATCTCGGTGAACGTGACCCAGGGGGAGCTGCGCCCGCTCCCCCGGGATCGGGGCGTCCCGGCCTGGATCCGGCGCCTGATTCTGCGCGGCGTGAAGGCCGATCCGGACGCGCGCTGGCCGTCGATGGCCGCCCTCATCGCCGCCCTCGAGAACGACCCCGCCGTGAAGCTGCGGCGGCGCCTTGTCGCCGGGGGGACGATCGCCGCCGTCGGGGCCACGTTGCTCGTCGCCTGGCAGATGGTCTCCAGGCGCCACCGCGAGACGGAGCGCGCCATCGCCCTCCACCTCGAGGAGTCGAACCAGGCCGTGGCCCCCGCGCGCGCCGGGGCCGCGGCGGCGCGCGATCTCCAGCGGCGGGCGTTCGCGGCGTTCGACGCGCTCGACAGGAACCAAGGGGAGCGGCTCTGGCGTCAGGCGCGCGGCGCCATCCCGCTCGCCGACGCGAGCTACGACCGCGCGGAGCGCGCGCTCGAGACGGCCTACCTGCTCGATCAGAGTCGCGCCGACCTCCGATCGCGGCTCGCGGATCTCCGCTACGAGCACCTGCTCTTCGCCGAGAGTGCCCGCCTCGAGAGCAAGGTCGAGGTGCTGAAGGAACGGGTGGCGGCGGCGGACCCGGACGGCAGCAAGAAGCGGGCGCTCGAGGCCCCCGGGTCGCTCTCCATCACCACGACGCCGCCGGCGTCGCGCCTGCTGCTCGAGCGCTACGAGCGCGACGCTGCGACGGGCCGGCGGACCAGCAAGCCGATCGGCGCGGTCGCGTCTTCGTCGAGGATCGAGCTCGAGCCGGGGTCCTACCGCGTGGAGATCGACGGTCCCGGGTCGGCGCACGTGCTCTACCCATTCGAGATCGACCGGGCCGAACGCGTGGCCGTCGACCTCCGGCTGCCAGCGCCGTCCGAGGTGCCCGAGGGCTACGCCTACGTGGCCGCCGGAGAGGCCTGGTTCGGCGACACCGACGAGCAGCTGCGGACGCAGTTCCTCGACACCGTTCCCCTCCACCGCCGGCACGTCGACGCCTTCGTGATCGACAAGCACGAGACCACCTTCGCCGACTGGATCCGGTTCCTCGACAGCCAGGACGCCGGCGAGCGCGATCGGCTGGCGCCCGACGTGACCACGGCCGGGCGCGGCTCGCTGCGCCTGTCCGACAAGGGGGGGGCCTGGCGGCTGGCGTTTCAGCCGACGACCGAGCGCTACGCGGCCGACGCGGGCGGTGCCATCGTCTACAAGGGCCGGACGCGCGAGGTCCGGCAGGACTGGCTCCAGTTCCCGGTCACCGGCGTCTCGTCGGCCGACGTGGAGAGGTACCTCTCGTGGTTGCGGCGCACGGGGCGCGTGCCCCACGCCCGGATGTGCACCGAGGTCGAGTGGGAGCGCGCCGCGCGCGGCGCCGACGAGCGCGTGTTCCCTCACGGCGACGATCTTCAGCCCGAGGACGCGAACTTCGATCTGACGTACGGCCGGGTGGCCTCCGCCTACGGGCCCGACGTGGTGGGCGCGCATCCGGCCTCGCGGAGCCCGTTCGACGTCGATGACCTGGTGGGGAATGCGCTCGAGCTCGCCACGTCGTCGGAGGAGCCGGCCGCCGTCGTGCTGCGCGGCGGCGGCTACTACTTCGGCGCGGCCTCGTGCCGGAGCACCAACCGCGAAGCGATTCCAGCGACTTTGAGAGACGTAGGCACCGGATTCAGAGTTTGCGCTTCATTGAAAGGGGAGCCGTAATGTCAGAGAATAAGGGTCGACGATACGCGCTTTGGGGCTGGCTGGGTCTTCTGCTCCTGGCGCTCCCGGGCGCTGCCATCGCCGGGCTCCAGGCGCAGGGTCTTCAGGCGCAGGGTCTTCAGGCGCAAGGCCTCCAGGCGCAAGGCCTCCAGGCGCAGGGCCTCCAAGCGCAAGGTCTCCAGGCGCAGGGTCTCCAGGCGCAGGGTCTTCAGGCGCAGGGTCTTCAGGCGCAAGGCCTCCAGGCCCAAGGCCTCCAGGCGCAGGGCCTTCAGGCGCAAGGCCTTCAGGCGCAGGGTCTTCAGGCCCAGGGCGTCTCGGTGATGGGGAACGACGTGGTGATGGGGAGCTTCAAGGGCGTCTCCATCTCCTCCGTCGACCTTCGCGGGACGACCTCGACGAGCGCCCCGGCGGCCTACGAGCTGACCAGCATTCCCGGGGTGAGCACCGGCGTCGGCAACTACATCACCGTCGGCGGCGACTCCGCCGTCGGGCACTACGCGGTCGCTCACATGCTCGACGCTACCGGCGCGCCGGCGGAGGATCTGGACCTCTTCATCGCCGGCCAGCAGACCGATCCGGTGCCGAACGACTTCCACCGGGCGGACCTCGAGGACAACCAGGACGAGCTCTACGTCGTCTATGCCTACCTGCCGACGAGCGGGGAGTGGGTCTCCCTCTGCCCGTACAACCCGCTCACGCTGAGCGCGACGGCGATGGCGATCCCCGAGGATCCGACGCAGCCGAACAAGTTCATCTTCGCCTGCACCGCGACCGGCGTCGCGTCGAAGTGCGCGCGGAACTGGGGCTACCGCCCCTGGATGCAGACCCAGGCCTACCTCTTCGACGGGACGAACTGGGTGCTCACCAATCAGGATCTCAAGCCGTACTACGACGTGTGCAAGTCGGCGGCGATGGCGGGCTACTGCCAGGACACCCAGAGCTTCACCAAGGCGGGGACGCTCGTCGATCTCTTCGACACCCGCCAGATCATCTGGCCGAACGCCATCCAGAACCCGTTCAACCTATCGAACCCCGACTCGTTGTGGATGATGGCGCAGGAGTACTTCATCTCGACGGGGAAGGCGGGGCCCAATCCGCCGCAGTCGCTGATCCAGGCCTCCGCGCTCCAGCGGACGCGCTACCGCGAGCTGTCGCCGGTCGGCGACTGCGATACGTTCGCCTACGTCGATCGCCTCGAGCACGACAACATCGAGGACGGACGCTGGGCGAGCCCGCTGACGAACACGCCGCGCATCCAGGTGTTTTCGCCGACCTACTGCTCGCACGACGAGAGGACGCCGAACGGGCCCGTGCTCCCCTGGGACTGCAGCCCCTGCACGACCCAGGTCTGCAAGACGATGCCCGAGTGCTGCGGGGCGTTCGGATCGACGACCTGGACCCCGGCCTGCGTGAACCAGGCGGTCAACGTTTGCACGGACGGCGCCACGCCCTGGCCAACCGGCAAGGTCTGGCCAGCGGCGTCGACGCCGTCGGCGATCCTCCCCAAGTACCTGGTCGGGCCGGGCGGCGCGGTCATGCGCGTCGACGGGACGAGCGGCGTCTCCAGCGCGGCGACGCTGTCGGGCTGGGCCTGCGATCCCGAGTGGCCGGGCGCATCGGTCGCGGTCCAGATCTACGGCGGCGCGCCGCGCGAGCAGGGGGGGAGCACCCTGCTCGGACAGGTGCAGGCGGATCAGCCGCTCTCGTTGCCGCTCCTCCAGGAGGTGAGCGCGGCCTGCGAGGGGCCGGGCCGGACATCGGCGCGGCACGGGTTCTCGTTCACGCTGCCGACGAACCAAGCGGGCGACGTCTTCGTCTACGCGATCGATCAGGCGACCGACGACGGGCCGGCGGCGCCCCCCACGCTGCTCCGCAACGGCATCGTCCAGGTCCCGACCTGCGCGCACAGCGAGCACGTCACGGGGGACCCCCTCGACGCTTCGTGCAGCGTGTGCGCCGGCGCGGTCTGCGGCGCCGACGCGAGCTGCTGCACGACCTCCTGGACCGACAGCTGCGCCGCCGCGGCCGACGCCTGCGCGCCCGCCGACAGCTCGGCCCCCGTCGACAGCCGCGTGTTCGCGGCGGCGGCCACCGGATGGATCGAGGCGCCCGCCGACGGCAGCTACCTGTTCGACGCCTCGGTGCAGCCGAGCCGGCTGTTCGTCAACGGGATCAAAATCCTCGACTGGTTCGACGGCGTGGGGACGACGCAAGGGAGCATCACGCTGATGGGCGGCGTCCGCTACTACCTGCGCTGGGATCGGCTCCAGAGCGAGCCACCCCTGGGTCCGGGGCCCGGGCTCACCTGGCAGCCGCCAACAGCCTTCAGCCTGGGCCCGATCCCCGCCGGCGCGCTCTACGAGGCGGCGCCCGGCGGCGGCTCGGGGCTCGCCGCCACCTACTACAGCCTGCCCGGCTTCGGCGGGTCGGTGGTCTCGCGGATCGACGCCACCGTCGACATCAATAACAACGTGGCGCCCCCGTCGCCAAACCCGCCCCCCATCCAGCTGCCGTTGGCGTTCGTGACCTCACCGCCGTACTCCGCGGTGTTCGAGGGGGAGATCGTCCCCGCGTTCTCGGAGGACTACACGTTCTTCGTCGTCGGCAGCGGCAGCGCGACGCTGACGATCAACGGCAACCCGGTCGCCTTCCCGACCCCGGCCGCGGTCCCGGTGGGCGCCGGCTGCAGCCACGATCTCTGCGCCACGGGCGACAAGCTCGCGAAGAGCACGATCTTCGATCCGGCCTGCGATCCCTGCGTGGACCAGATCTGCGCGCAGGATCCGTACTGTTGTGACGGCGGCTACCTCTCCTATTACTCGACGGAGCAGGTCTGGGACGCGAAGTGCGTCGCCGAGGTGAAGGCCTACTGCGGTCCCCAGGTGTGCACCACGCCGCTGCCGCCGCCTCCCGGTGTCTCGCCCCAGGAGAAGACGGGCACGATCACGATGCAGGCGGGCGTGCACTACCACGTCCTGCTCACGTACGACAACAGCACGACCGACGCGACCATCCGCCTCATGTGGTCGAGCACCAGCCAGGCCAAGCAGGTCGTGCCGCAGTTCGCGCTCTACCCGAAGGGAACGGCCCCGCTCGGGATCGGCGCCGGCCTCAACGTCACGTACTTCGGCACCAAGACCCAGAACAACGTGGTGAAGGCCGATCTCGCCACCGTCGTGGGGTCGGGGACGACGTCCGATCTGTCGCTGACGCCGCCGATCGGCGGCACCGGCACGCCGGTCGTCGACACGATCGCCGCGCCTGAGGACACCGCCGTCGCGACGCCCCCGCCGGCCGCCGTTGTCCGGCCGCGCTACGGCGACACCGTCCCGTTGGCGACGCCCGCCATCGACGTCCACGGCATCGGCGGCGTCACCGGCGGCTCCGTCCACATCAAGGTTCTCGAGGACTCGACCATCGACGTCGTCGCCCCGATCGCCGGCGACGGCACCTATGACGCGACGGTGAATGTCTCGGGGTTCGGGACCTGGACGCTCCAGATCAGCCAGCGGAGCTACACCACCACCCCGTGCGTGGCGCCGACGCTCTGCCTGGAGAGCTTCGCGGTCACCTGGCCGGTCACCATCACGCAGGCGGCGGCCACGGGCAAGGCGCCGGTCATCCTCTCGCCCAAGGACCTCACGGCCAGCCCGCCCCAGGTCGATCTGGTCGTCGCGGTCACCGGGACCGGGACGCCGGGCGTGCTCAACCTCCAGGAGGAGGGGAACATCGGCGCCAAGGCGACGCCGACCGGGCTCGGGGTCGACGCCAGCGGCGCCATCACGGGCACGATCGATCTTTCGCACGGCTCGCCGGGCAGCCCGAACGCCGGCTGGCACAAGCTCGTGTTCAGCCAGGCGGGCGTCGAGGCGCCGCCCGTGTTCGTGAGCGTCGGGATCGACCCGCCGACGGTCACGTTCCCGCGCACGGGCGCGCACATCGATTGCTCGCCCAACGCCCCCCAGTTCCCCGGCCAATTCACCGCCACGGGGAGCGTCCCCTACTCGGAGGCGCAGTTCGGCCCGCTCCGCGTCGCCGAAGAGACTGGCAGGCAGCGCCTCTCCTTCGTCGACGATGCTGGCACGAGCATAAGCCAGACGCAGTCGCAAGACGGTTCGTTCGCCTTCCAGGCCAGGGTGATCCTCAGCCCCGGGCGGCACCTCCTGTACTTCTTCCAGGCGAACAACCCGCCGCAAGGGGTGAACCAGGACGAGTGGTTCCGCGCCTTCGCCAGCCTCGCTAACACGCCGACGAGCCGGATCGTCGTCAACATTCCACCGCCGCGCATCCCGATCCCGCCGGGGCTGGCGGGCATCGTCAACACCCGGGGCTTCGCCAACAACCCCGTCCTGGCGCTGCCGCCGCCGACGCAGGGGACGCCGATCTTCGCCGTGTCGATCGGCCCCTGCGGGGCGGACGCCCAGAATCAGAATGTGACCCCGAGCCCGTTCTGCGCCCTGCCGAACGCGGACGTGAACCTGACGATCGGCGGGCGGATGTTCACCTCGCGCGCCACTGCGGACGGGGAGTGGAAGATCGCCGCCCCCGTGCCGCACGGCTGGACCAAGGCCAGCTTCACCCAGGTCGTCGACTCACCTGTGGGGGGCGCCTGGCAGGAGGGCTGCCCCTCCAACGACCTCGAGCTCGGCGGGGCCACGCCGGGAGGCCCGGTGATCACCGTGCCGGCCGACGCCACCATCGACGCGACCTCGCCGGCAGGCGCGGTCTTCACGTACGACGTCTCGGCGACCACAGCGGCGGGCAACGCGGCGCCCGTCGACTGCACGCCCAACTCGGGCTCGACGTTCCCGCTCGGCCCGACGCCGGTCGTCTGCACCGCCCGGGACCCGGCGACCGGCGCCATCGGCCTCGCCACCTTCGAGGTGACGGTGCGTGACGGGCTGCCTATCATCACCACGCCGGGCGACATGCTCGTCGAGGCCACCAGCGCCGCCGGCGCCCTCGTGAGCTACAGCGCTACGGCGACGGACGTCGTCACCGGGCCGCTTCCGATCGCCTGCGCGCCCGCCTCGCCGGTCCAGGTAGGCGTCGACGCCACGACCGAGGTGTCGTGCACGGCCAGCAACGCCAGCGGTGCGACGAACACGGCGACGTTCGCCATCCACGTGCAGGACACGACGCCGCCGTCGCTCTGTCCGATCGCCAACATCCAGTCCGGCACGAACGCCGGGGCGGGGGCGTTCGTCTCCTTCACGACCTGCGCGACCGACCTCGTCGACGGGACGGACACGGTGACCTGTGACCACGTGAGCGGGTCGTTCTTCGGCCTCGGCACCACGATCGTCAACTGCTACGCCACCGACGCGCACGCCAACCTGGCGACGCAGCAGTTCACCGTGACCGTCAAGGACACGACGCCGCCCGTGCTCACGCTCCCGGCCGACATCACCGTGACGGCGACGAGCCGTCTCGGCGCCCGCGTCAGCTACACCGCCACGGCGACGGACAACGTCGATCCGCACCCGACGGTCACCTGCGCGCCGCCCTCGGGCGCCCAGTTCCCGCTCGGCCTCACCACGGTCAACTGCACCGCGCGCGACGCCAGCGGCAACACGAGCACGGGGAGCTTCCACGTCCGGGTCATCGTGTCCTGGAGCGGCTTCCTGTTCCCGATCGCCAACGACGGCAGCACGCGCTGGGAGCACAACATCCCGCTTCCGGTGCGGTTCGCGCTGACCGGAGCCAGCGCCGGGATCTGCGATCTCTCAGCGCGCCTCTTCGTGGCGCGGCTCGACGCCAGCGGGCACCCCGGCGCCGAGATCCCGGCCGTGAAGATCCCGCCCATCAACTCGGGGTTCTTCGACTTCATCCCCATCGTCAACCAGTACCTCTTCACGATGGACACCCGCCCGCAGGGGCTCGGCGCCTGGCAGCTCCGCGTCGATCTCGGCGACGGCGTGCCTCACACCGTGCGGGTGACGTTCACGCCCTGATGACCACCCCGGACAGCAGAGACACCGCCCAGGGGGCGCGCACCGTCCGCGAGGTGGACGAGCGTCCCGTCGAGGACGGCGTCCTCCACCTGATCGTCATGGGGGCGAACCTGTTCTCCATGCACCCCCTGCCCGAGCAGGGGGTGGTCACGATCGGGCGCGACGGCGAGGACGACGTCCGCCTCGACGACGCGGAGGCGTCCCGCCACCACGCCCGCCTGTACGTGGGCCCCACGCTCGAGATCGAGGATCTCGGCAGCATGAACGGGACCCGGCTGCGCGGCGAGCTGGTCCCGCCCGGGCGGCGCGCGGTGGTGCTCCCGGGCGAGGCGATCTCCATCGGCTGGGCCACGCTCATGATCCAGCGGCGCCGGCCGGTGGTCCGCATCCGGCGCCTGCCGACGCACGCCTACTTCGAGGGGCGGCTCGAGGAGGAGTGCGAGCGCGCGTCGGCGACCGGCGCGACCTTCGCCGTGGTCCGCCTGCACGTCGCCCCCGGCACCGCCGCCGAGGCGGCGAGCGGGATCGTGGCCACGCTGCTGCGGCCGGGGGACGTGCTCGCCTCCTACGGCCCTGACGAGTACGAGCTCCTGCTGCTCGAGTCCAACCGGAAGCGGGCGGAGGGGGTGGCCGAGCGGATGCTCGAGGGGCTCGGGCGCCGGGCCATCGACGCGCGCAGCGGCCTGGCCTTCTTCCCGACCGACGGGCGCAGCGCGGACGGCCTCATCGCCCGGGCCTGCGAGCGCGTCCAGGGGCGCGACGTCTCCGGCCCGCCGTCGGCGGACGAGATCCGCTGCGGCCCCGAGATGCGCCGGGTCCACCTGCTCGCGCGGCGCGCGGCGGCGGCCAACATCAACGTGCTCATCCTCGGCGAGACGGGGGTCGGCAAGGAGGTGCTCGCCGAGAGCATCCACGCCCAGTCGCCGCGCGCGGACAAGCCGTTCGTGCGGCTCAACTGCGCGGCGCTGTCGCCCTCGCTGCTCGAGTCGGAGCTCTTCGGCCACGAAAAGGCCGCCTTCACCGACGCCCACGAGGCCAAGCCCGGCCTGCTCGAGTCCGCCGAGGGGGGGACCGTGCTGCTCGACGAGATCGGCGAGCTGCCGTCCCCGCTGCAGGTCAAGCTCCTGCGGGTCATCGAGACGCGCCAAGTGATGCGCGTCGGCGCGCTCAAGCCGCGCGCCATCGACGTCCGCTTCCTCGCCGCGACCAATCGCATCCTCGAGGACGAGGTGGCCCGGGGCGCGTTCCGGCAGGACCTCTACTACCGCCTCAACGGCATCTCGCTGGTGATCCCGCCGCTGCGTGCGCGCACCGACGAGATCGCGCCGCTGGCTCGGCTGTTCCTCGACGCCGCCGCCAAGCGCGACGGTCGTCCCCTGCCGGTGTTGTCCGCGGCAGCGGTGAAGCTCCTCGAGAGCTATCCCTGGCCCGGAAACATCCGCGAGCTCCGCAACGACGTGGAGCGCGCGCTGCTGCTCTCGACGGGAGACAGCATCACGCCCGAGGACCTTCCGCTCGAGAAGATGCGCGGTACCCCGGCTGCGATGGCCGCGGCGCCCGCCGCCCCGGCCCCGGCGATCCGCGGCGACGACTACCAGCGCATCATCGACAGCCTGGCCCAGTGCAGCGGCAACCAGACCCGCGCCGCGCGGTTGCTCGGGATGTCGCGCCGAACCTTCTGCGCCCGCCTCAAGGCCTACAACATCCCGCGCCCGCGGACCTAATTACGCGTGAGCGTAGCGCAGCTTCGCTGCGCGGAGCTCATCGCGGGAGGGCATGGGAACCCTTCCAGGGCTCCCATCTAAGAGCCGAGCTCGATCATCCGCAGCATCGCGCGCGCCGCCCCGGCGCGCACGTCCTCGGGGACGGTGATGCGCAGGTCGGCGGGCTCGTCGCGCAGCGTGGTGTAGACGTTCTCTAGGTCGATGGCCTTCATGAACTGGCAGAGGCGGCAGGGCTTGTAGAACTGCTTCTCGGGGTGCTCGAGCTCCATCCGGACGACGAGGCCGCACTCGGTCAGGATGGCGAAGCGGTTCTGCTCGGG
>Ga0306920_100005593_pt1 | contig 16273 bp, 14 predicted proteins | sample flu12Cox44000170_FD_204666 | JGI IMG/M metagenome (GOLD analysis project Ga0306920, IMG submission 204666) | Lab enrichment of tropical soil microbial communities from Luquillo Experimental Forest, Puerto Rico - flux4day.12C.oxic.44.000.170 (v2)... | ecosystem: Environmental > Terrestrial >... | reverse complement strand
GGGTCTTCCGCGAGTTCCTTCATCGACAGGATCGGCCCGCAGGGGATGTCGTCTCTGTTGAGGATCTCCATGGCCTCGAATTTGGTCTTGGTCATGGTCCATTTCTCGATGCGTTCGAAGACTTGATTTAGCCGCGACAGCCTGGCCTGCGGCTTTGCAAAGTCCGGATGAGTCTTCCAGGTGGGCTCGCCGATCACGTCGCAGATCTTCTCCCACACCGGCGCCTGCGTGATGAAATAGATGTAGGCGTTGGGATCGGTCTCCCAGCCCTTGCATTTGAGGATGCGGCCGGGCTGGCCACCGCCGGAGTCGTTGGCGGCGCGCGGCACCGCCTCGCCAAAGGGAATGCCTTCGCCATGTTGGCTGTATTCCGTCAGCGGGCCGTGCGGGAGCCGTTGCTGGTCGCGCAACTTGACGCGACAAAGATTGAGCACGCCATCCTGCATCGCGGCCGTGACGCGCTGACCCTGGCCCGTCCTGGTGCGCTGGTAGAGCGCCGTCACGATGCCGAGTGCCAGATGCAGGCCTGTGCCGCTGTCGCCGATCTGCGCGCCGGTGACAAGCGGCACGCCGTCGCGGAAGCCGGTGGTCGAGGCCGCCCCGCCGGTGCATTGGGCCACGTTCTCATAGACCTTGCAGTCCTCATAAGGCCCAGGGCCAAAGCCCTTGATCGAGGCCACGATCATCCCGGGATTGATGCTGTGGATCTTTTCCCAGGGAAAGCCCATGCGATCGAGCACGCCAGGTCCGAAATTCTCCACCAGCACGTCGCAAGCCTTGATCAGCGCGGTCAGGACTTCCTTGCCCTTGGGGTTCTTGGTGTCCAGCGTGATCGAGCGCTTGTTGTGGTTGAGCATGGTGAAATACAGGCTGTCGACATTCGGAACGTCCTGCAGCTGGCCGCGCGTGATGTCGCCAACCCCCGGACGCTCGACCTTGATCACGTCTGCGCCGAACCATGCCAACAATTGCGTGCAAGTCGGCCCGGACTGGACATGGGTGAAGTCGAGGATGCGAACACCCGTCAGCGCCTTGGTCATTCTTCTAACTCCGTCTCGTCTGATGCTCCTGCAAGCGCAGGGGTGGGGCCAGCCACGGCCGGCCGAAGGGTTTGCCTATTTCTTCTTCAACGCGCTCTGCGGATTGAGGTTGCCAATGCGGCCGCTTTCGGAGCCGGACGCCGGATCGATCACGGCGTTGATCAATGTCGGTTTGCCGGAATCCATCGCCGCGTTGACAGCGCGCTTCAGCTCATCCGGTGTCGTTGCATTCACGCCGGTGCCGCCGAAGGCTTCCATCATCTTGTCATAGCGCGAGCCCTTGACGAACACGGTGGTTGCGGGGTCAGCGCCTGCCGCGTTGACGTCGGTGCCGCGATAGATGCCGTCATTGTTGAAGATCACGATGCAGACCGGCAGCTTGTAGCGGCAGATCGTCTCGACTTCCATGCCCGAAAAGCCGAAAGCGCTGTCGCCTTCGATCGCAAGCACGGGCTTGCCGGTTTCGACGGCTGCGGCAATCGCCGAGCCCATGCCGATGCCCATGACGCCCCAGGTGCCGACGTCGAGCCGCTTGCGCGGCTGATGCATGTCGATGACGCCGCGCGCGAGATCGAGCGTATTGGCGCCCTCGTTGACCAGGATCGCGTCGGGCCTTTCCTTGATGATAGTACGCAGCACGCCGAGCGCGCCGTGATAGTCCATCGGCGAATTGTTGTTCATCAAACGTGGCGCCATCTTCGCGACGTTCTCGTCGCGCTTGGCCTTGACCGTGTTGAGCCAGTCGGCCGGCGGCGCGGCCCAGTCGTTGCCCATCGCTTCCAGCAGGCTCGCCACGCACGAGCCGATGTCGCCGACGACGGGGGCGGCAATCTCGACATTGGAGTCCATCTCCCTGGGTTCAATGTCAACCTGGATGAATTTCTTTGGGGCTTCGCCCCAGGTCTTGCCCTTGCCGTGCGACAATAGCCAGTTGAGGCGGGCGCCGATCAGCATCACCACGTCGGCGTCTTTCAGCACGGTCGAGCGCGCGGCACCTGCGCATTGCGGATGCAGGTCGGGGAGGAGGCCCTTGGCCATGCTCATGGGCAGGAACGGCGCGCCGCTCTTTTCTACAAAGCTGCGTATCGCATCGTCGGCTTGGGCGTAGGCTGCGCCCTTGCCAAGGATGATCAACGGGCGCCGGGCACTTTTGAGCACTTCGAGGGCGCGTTTGACGGCGGAGGGTGAGGGGATTTGCGCGGGCGCGGGATCGATCACCCTGACCAGCGATTTTCTGCCGGCCTCCGCGTTCACAACCTGGGCGAAAAGCTTGGCGGGCAGATCGAGATAGACGCCGCCCGGGCGACCCGAGACCGCAGCGCGGATCGCGCGTGCAAAGCCGATGCCGATGTCCTGGGCGTGCAGCACGCGGAAGGCGGCCTTGCAGAGTGGCTTGGCGATCGCGAGCTGATCCATCTCCTCGTAGTCGCCCTGCTGCAGGTCAACGATCTCGCGCTCGGAAGACCCTGAGATCAGGATCATCGGGAAACAGTTGGTCGTGGCATGCGCAAGCGCAGTTAGGCCGTTAAGGAAGCCCGGTGCGGAAACGGTCAGGCAAACGCCGGGCTTCTTGGTCAGGAAGCCGGCAATCGCCGCGGCATAGCCTGCGTTCTGCTCGTGGCGGAACGACAGCACGCGGATGCCGGCGGCCTGCGCCATCCGACCGAGATCAGTGATCGGAATGCCGGGAACGCCGTAAATCGTGTTGATGCCGTTAAGCTTGAGCGCATCGATCACAAGGTGAAAACCGTCAGTCAATTCCTGCTCAGCGGCGCCCGATGCCTCGGTTTTCTGCGCGGTATCAAGCATGGGCTCTTCTCCCTGATCGTCGTGTCGTTGACGACGAGTTGTTCGGCCTTGCGTTGCGAAGGCGTTGCTTAAGGCAATTCCCGCCCATGCGTCTCGACATAGGTGGCAAGGCCGAGTGTGTGGTCCCGCGCGCGCTTCTCGGCGAGCTCGGTGTCGCGCGCTTCCAGCGCCTCGATGATTCCCAGATGCTCCGGCAGCGAAGCCGCGATCCGATCGGTGCGCCCGATCGTCAACTGCCGATAACCGCGCACATGGAGCAGAATGTCGTTGGTCATGTCGACCAGTACCGGCGACTCCGACAGCGAGATCAGCGCCTGGTGGAACGCGATGTTGGCCCTGGAATACTCCTCGACGTGATCCTGTGGCAGGCGGTCCGGGCCAAAATCCCTGAAGAAGTCGCGCAGCGCGGAGATGTCCTTCTTGCGGGCGGTGGTCGTGATCAGGCGTGCCGCCATGCTCTCGAGCGCCGCCCAGGCGCGGATCATGTCGACGATCTCGGCCTTGGTCCGCTTCACCACAATGATGCCGCGACGCGGGACCGTCTTTACAAAACCGTCCTGCTCCAGCATCGCAATGGCCTCGCGGATCGGCGTGCGGCTGACGCCAAGGCGCTCCGACAGCGCGCGCTCATCGAGCATCACCGGCTCGGGTGTCGCATAGATGTCCATCTTCAGGATTGCTTCCTTTAAGGCTTCATAGGCCTTGTTCTTGAAGCTGGTTTCGGGGGCAATCCTGGCGATCGCAATCTCTGCCTCAGCCATGGGGAATGGCGCCTTGGTTTGCTTCGGACTAGGCACGACAATCTCCTTGCTGGGGAGATGTCTTCTACATCAAAAAATGACGAAATGTTTTTGGCATACCAGATGCCAGAATGTCAAGCCGCCAGCTTTTTCAGCTATTCGCACGTTGGGTTGCTTGACAATTTCGCCACTGGCATACCAAATGCCATGAAGCTGGTGTCTCGGGAGAAAGCCTATGTCGAATGGAAAAGATGCGGTCCGTAAGGTTCTGGATCAGGTCAAGGCGGACAAGCGCACAAGTCTCACGGCACCCGAAGGCAAGCTGGTTTGCGACGCCTATGGAATTGCTGTCCCGAAGGAGGGCGTGGCCAGGACCGCTGCCGAGGCGGCAACGCTTGCGACCACCATCGGCTTCCCGGTCGTGATGAAGATCGTCTCGCCTGACATCCTGCACAAGACCGAAGCGGGCGGCGTCGTGGTCGGTGTCAAGACGGCGGGTGAAGCGGAAAAAGCCTACGATGCGATCCTCGCCAACGCCGGGAAATACAAAGCCGGCGCGAAAATCGAGGGCGTCCAGGTACAGCAAATGCTTGCTGGCGGGACTGAGGTGATCGTCGGCTCCATCACCGACGGCTCGTTTGGCAAGCTCGTGGCCTTCGGCCTCGGCGGCGTGCTGGTCGAAATCCTCAAGGACATCACTTTCCGCCTCGCACCGGCAACCAGGGCGGACGCGCTATCGATGCTGGACGGAATTCAAGCCCACGACATGCTGAAGGGTGTGCGCGGCGGTGATCCCGTCAATCGCGATGCCCTGGCCGATGTCATCGTCAAGGTGTCGCAACTGGTTAGCGATTTCCCAGAGATCGTCGAGCTCGATCTCAATCCGGTGTTCGCCACCAAAAAGGATGCGACCGCCGCCGACGTGCGCATCGTGGTCGACTTCGACTACAAGCCGCGGCCCGCGCCGCGCCCGACCGAAGAGATCGTTAGCGCAATGAACCGCATCATGCAGCCGAAAGCGGTTGCCGTGATCGGTGCCTCCGCCGAGGACGGCAAGATCGGCAATTCCGTGATGAAGAATCTGATCAACGGCGGCTACAAGGGCGAGATCCTGCCGATCCATCCCAAGGCCTCGGAGATCCTCGGTTACAAGGCCTACAAGAGTGTCAAGGACGTGCCCGGCGTGATCGATGTCGCCGTGTTTGCAATTCCGGCAAAATTCGTCGCAAGCGCCCTTGCCGAATGCGGCGAGAAGAAAATTCCCGGCGCCGTTCTGATCCCATCGGGCTTCGCCGAGGCCGGTCATCCCGAGCTGCAGGCCGAGATCGTCGAGGTCGGCAAGAAATACGACGTTCGCCTGATGGGACCGAACATCTATGGCTTCTATTATACGCCGGCCAATCTCTGCGCCACTTTCTGCACCGCCTATGATGTCAAGGGCCATGCCGCGCTGTCGTCGCAATCCGGCGGCATCGGCATGGCGATCATTGGCTTTTCGCGTTCGGCCAAGATGGGCGTCTCCGCCATCGTCGGCCTCGGCAACAAGTCAGATATCGACGAGGACGATCTGCTGGCTTTCTTCGAGCAGGATCCCAACACCAACCTCATCGCCCAGCATTGCGAGGACTTGAAAGACGGGCGCGCCTTTGCCGAGGCCGCCAAGCGCGTCTCGAAGAAAAAGCCGGTGGTTGTCCTGAAAGCGGGCCGCACCTCGGCCGGCGCCAGGGCCGCCTCGTCGCACACCGGGGCGCTGGCCGGCAACGACAAGATCTATGAGGACGTCTTTGCGCAATCCGGCGTGATACGCGCCCGCTCGCTCAAGCAACTGCTGGAGTTCGCGCGCGGGCTGCCGGTGTTGCCGACGCCCAAGGGCGAAAACGTGCTGATCATCACGGGCGCCGGGGGCTCGGGCGTGCTGCTGTCGGACTCCGTGGTCGACAACGGCCTTTCACTGATGGCGATGCCGCCGGACCTTGACACAGCCTTCCGCAAATTCATTCCGCCGTTCGGCGCGGCCGGCAATCCGGTCGACATCACCGGCGGCGAGCCGCCGATCACTTATGTCAACACGGTGAAGCTTGGCCTGTCCGATGACCGCATCCACGCCCTGATCCTCGGCTACTGGCACACCATCGTGACGCCGCCGATGGTGTTTGCGCGCAACATGGTCGAGGTCAAGAAGGAGATGGAGGCCAAGGGCTTTGTGAAGCCGATGGTCGCCTCGCTCGCCGGTGACGTCGAGGTGGAGGAGGCGGCCGAATATCTCTATCAGAACGGAATTCCGGCTTACGCCTATTCGACCGAAATGCCGGTCGAGGTGTTGGGCGCAAAATACAAATGGGCGCGCGGTGCGGGGTTGTTGTAGCCGGGTCACAGCGGCTGGCGCACGCCCAGCCCAAGCATGAAACGCTCCCTAATCTGAACAGGATCGCGCCGTGTGGTGCCGACGCCCGGCTTATCGTCGATGCGCACGCCGATCAGGGTGGGGCTTGAGGCCGAGAGCGACTGGTCGACCAGGCGCTCGAAATCCTCTTCGTCGGCGGCCCAGGCGCTGTTGGCCAGTCCGCAGCCGATTGCGATCGCCACGATGTCGGACGCGGCCGCAGCCGGTGTCGGCTGCGCGCCGGTGATCTGATAGAGGCCGTTATCCATCACCACCATGGTCAGGTTGTTCGGCGCAAGGCTTGCGATTGTCGACAGCGAGCCAAGCTGCATCAACAGCGAGCCGTCGCCCTCGAGCGCGAAAACGTGCCGGTTCGGCTGCGCCAGCGCTACCCCGAGCGCGATCGGAAAGGCGAGCCCCATACTGCCGAGCATGTAGAAATTCTGCGCCCGATGGCCCGCGGCCCACAGGTCGAAATTGGTATTGCCGATGCCGCCGACCACGGCCTCCTCATGCTTCAGCCTGGCGAGAAGGCGCGAGGTGAGATCGAAGCGGTTCATGACCTTGGTGTTGCGGGCGCGCTCGCCTGCCTGCGTGCTCATGGGATCGCTCACTTGTCGAAGACCTTGCCGCCGGTCAGCAGCGGCGACAGGATGATCGCGACCGGCGCCTGTGTGGTGATGGCCTGCTTGATCGAGCGGTCGACGATGAACTCGAACTCGTCAAGTCTGGTTGCGGTGTGGTGTTCCATGGCGAGCGAATCCAGCACCGGCCGCATGGTGCGGCACACCAGCGATTGGCCGTAATTGAACTCGCCGAGCGTGCCGCGTTCGGAGACGAACATGATCAGCGGGATCTGATAGGGCAGGGCCAATGAGGCCAGCACATTGGCAAGCGTCGCAAAGCCGGATGTCTGCATGAGCACCGCGCCCTTCATGCCCCCCATCCACGCGCCCGAGACGATGCCGACAGCTTCCTCCTCGCGGGCTGTCGCAAACGTGGTGAAAAACGGATCGGCGTGCAGGTTCCTGATCAGCGTCGTCAGCACGCGATCGGGGACATAGGGGACTATCCGGATGTCGTTGCGCTTGAGCGACTGCAGCACGATGCCATGCCAGGTCTTCTCGACCGCCTGTTCGCCGGACGCCTGCGGCGAGGTTTTTTCCTGCGCAACGGCCATGCCGTGCTCCTTCTTCTGCGCGACAATCGATTGTTGGCGTCGAAACTTGACGGAGCGGACGAGATTGTCAACATGCATCCCTGGCCTGCGCAACCGCGCCAAGCGTGGTGAAGCACCCGCATGGCCTGCGCAACAAGAGTACAGCTCTACGGATTTTAGTGAAGGCTGGTCGATGAACGTCAACACCAAGCGGGTCTTCTACGTCAAGTATCTCGCCCACCTGATCTACACCGACATCCTCAAATCACGTTCCGACGTGCGGCTTGATCGACTGGAAAACGAAAGCCCGGAGGACGCCTTTACGCCAATCCTTTCGGCCGCACATGTCTATCAGGTAGGTGCTGCGCGCGACGAACTCGCGCCGCATTTTCATGTCCACGACGATTTGCTGCGGCGGGCACCGAACCTTCTCCTCGTCTCCAGCAACGGCGCGGGCTTCGACCCCGTCGATGTCGAGGCCTGCACGCGGTTGGGTGTCCTGGTCGTCAATCAATCCGGCGGTAACGCGCATTCGGTGGCCGAACACGCGCTCGGCATGCTGCTTGCGCTGTCGAAGCGCATTATCGAGGGCGACCGCGCGCTCAGGCGCGACCGCGATGTCGACCGCAACGCCCTGGTGGGGACCGAGGCGCAGGGGCGAACGATCGGCATTGTCGGGATCGGCCATGTCGGCCGCCGCATTGCGGAGCTTTGCCGGGGACTGCTCGGCATGAGGGTGCTTGCCTACGATCCCTATCTTTCCGCCGCACAAATTGCCGAGCGCGGCGCCGAGAAGGTCGAGCTTGACGAGCTCTTGCGCCGTTCCGACTACGTCTCGATCAATTGCCCGTTGACCGCCGAAAGCCGCGGCATGATCGGTAGGCACGAGTTTTCGCTGATGCGGCCGCACGCTTATTTCATCACCACGGCGCGCGGCTTCATTCACGACGAAGCCGCCCTCCTTGAGGCGCTGCGCGGGAAGCGCATTGCGGGCGCCGGCCTCGACGTCTGGTCCCGCGAACCGCCGCCGCCGGAACATCCGCTGCTGCAGCTTGATAATGTGCTGGCGAGCCCGCACACGGCCGGTGTCACGAAGGAGGCGCGCGAGAACATGGGGCGCATTGCAGCCGAGCAGGTGCTCGAGGCGCTCGATGGCAGGCGCCCGCCGCGCATCATCAACCCCGAGGTCTGGCCGCTCTATAGCGAACGCTTTGCGCGCACCTTTGGCGTAACCCCGGGATAGCCATCTAGTGTCCCGGGCACGGCGCAGCATATATTGGTGCGCCGCAGACCCGGGATCCACATATCCCGCACATTGCGGAGAAGATTTCCTCCGCGCCCATGAGCCCCAAGGCAACAAAGCTGCTGTCGGGACTGCCACGACGGCGTGACCATTGCTATTTCTGCGGCGCTCTCGACAGTCAAACAGCAGATGGCCATTTTCACTTTTAGCGCCATGGCTTTGCAGGCAATTGTTGGATTGGCGCGCAAGGAACCGTCTGATGCAGCGGATTGCCTCATTCATGCGTTCGACGCCGTCGCGGATCGGCCGTCGGATTGCCCAGTTCGTCGCAATCGCGGCCGCAAGCTTGCCGGCGGTCGGCGCCTAACGCGATCACGCTTCAGGCCGGGGCAGGTGATTTCGGCCCGCTGTGATCGATCTTCCATCCTGACGTTCCAGCCTTCACTGTCGCGAATTTCAGTGAAAAGCGCGCGCCGTTCGGACGGCGGTTCTCAACGCTGATGCTTGCCGAATGCAATTCGGCAATTCGCTGCACGATGGAAAGCCCCAATCCCGTGCTGCCCTGCTTGCGGCGGTCACGCCGCCAGAAGCGGCGAAAGATCAGATTGCGCTCATCATCGCCGATGCCCGGTCCGCGATCGAGCACGCTGACCGTGCCGTCGTTCTCGACGATAAATTCCACCGTCGATCCCGCGGCTGTGTGGTTGATGGCGTTTTCGGCCAGGTTCCTGATGGCGCGGCCGAGCATCTCCGGATTGCCCCTGACCCAGACGGGTTCGCTCGCCCCGAGAAGGGCGATGTCCTTGCCTTGCGCGAGCGCCAACGGGGCCACGAACTCGGCAATCCCTGCGGCGACCGATCGCAGATCGGCTGTTTCCTCGGGATCGATAGCCAGGGCATCAAGCTCGGCGATATCAAGCAGCTGCCCGACGATATGCGCCATGCCCTCGACGTTGTTGCGCAGAGCCTGGCGCATGCCTGCATCCTCGAGCATGTCGATGCGCGTTCGTAGAATACTCAGCGGCGTGCGCAGTTCATGCGCGGCGTCCGCGGTAAAATCGCGCTGGGCCTTAAAGCCTTCCTCCAGCCGGTCCAGCCCCTGGTTGACCGCCGAGACGAGCGGGCGAACCTCTCGCGGAATTTCGTCGGTCGGCAGCCGGACGCCGGGATGGGCGGGACCGATGCCCTCGGCGATCTCCGAGGCTTCACGCAGGGGCCGCAATGCGCGACGGAAGATCGCGATATCCGCAATCAGCAGCACCAGCAGGATCGGCAGGGTGATCCAGCCGACATTCTTGTAGAAGTCGGCAACTATATCGTCGATCAGCACGTCGCGATTGGCGAGATCCTCGCCGGCCTGAATCCATACGGTCTTGCCACCAACGGTCTTGGGCACGCTGGCGCCGGACACCGTGGCATCACCACGCCGCTGCTGCAGGAATTCGATCGACGCGCCGTGGCGGTCGGCCGGAAACAGCGCCGCACGGTCCTTCGTCGAGGAAAACAGCACGTGCCCGCTTTCGTCGATCACGGCGTAGGAATAACGACCGTAGGCCTGCGAGTAGAGCCCGAGCAAGTCGGAGGGAAGGTTCAGTTCAAGCTTGCCGTCCACTCCGATGCTTAAGTGTTCGCCGACCGACAAGGCCTGTTCCTGCATTGCCTTGTTGTGAATGTTGTCGGTGGCGTAGCTCAATAGCCAGGACAGCGCGACCGACATCAGCACCGAGGCAATGAGGATGGCAACCACGTGCAGGAAGACAATGCGCGAGATGATCGACTTGAATCTCAGCACGCTATTTTTCCTCCGCGATCAGGTAACCGACCCCTCGAATTGTGTGTACCTGGACCCTGGCGCCGCGATCTGACAGCTGTCTGCGCAGGCGGTGAACGTAAACCTCGATCGCGTTGGAGGCGACTTCGCCGGAGTGTCCAAAAATGTGGTCCTCGACCTGCTTCTTCGAAACCACCCGGCCCTTGCTGCGCATCAGCAGTTCGAGGACCGCGGTTTCGCGCGCCGAGAGCACCTGCGGTTGATCGTCGATCGAGGCCTGGCGGTTTCGCGTGTCGAATTCCAGATTTGCGATACGCAAGGTGCTGCCAAGCAACTGCCCCGGACGCCGCAATTGAGCTTCCAGCCGTGCAATGAGCTCCTCAAGCGCAAATGGCTTGACCAGATAGTCGTCAGCGCCGCTGCGCAGTCCCTGAACGCGATCGTGCAGTCCGCCGCGGGCGGTAAGCACCAGGACGGGAATCGGATCGTTGCGATTTCTGAGTTCGCGCAACAATGCAAGGCCGTCTCCATCAGGCAATCCGAGATCGAGGATGAGGGCGGCGTAGAATGTCGTGCTCAGCACGCTCTTGGCTTCTTCGACCGTCGACAACACGTCGGCCTGGTAGCCGGCCGTCTGCAGGCCCTTGGCCAGGAGCTCGGCGAGCTCCTCATTGTCTTCGACAATCAACAGCCGCATATCCGTTACCTGAACACCGGTCTGCCTAGTGTCCTGGTTCTGACATTCGTATCATTTCGGGGCGCGCCGCCATACTGAAGCGAATGTCAAATCCGCCACACTATCCATCCATGTGACGATTTGAGGCGCCGCGCAAGGCCACCTGGCACGACAATGAGGCCGTCCTTAATATTCCGCGCGCCCGTTTTACGTGGGCGAAGTGCCTGCAACGGCTCGTAAGGCTGGTGTAAGTTGACCCAGTTGCGGGTAGTTATGATCGGGGCGGCAAAAAGGGGACCAGGTGGCGCCAAACCCTTCTGTTGTGGACGGATAAATCGATGGCACGGCTCGCGCAGATCATTCGGCCGGTCATAGTCGCGTCGGAACGTCAGAGATGACCTACTCCCAGATATTACGAAGGGTCATCCTGGCGATCGCGCTAGCGATCATTGTTGTCGCACTGTTCCTGATCGGTCCGTTCAGCCCCCCGCCGCGGGTGAAGCCACCGGCGCAAACGGCGGACGGCTCCGTAACCGGCGAGCCGCCGCAGACCGTCGACGTTTCGGAGGCGCTGGCCTCAAAGCTCAAGGTCGAGCCGGTCGCGATGCGCGATTTCGTGGTATTCAAGACCTCGGTCGGTACCATCAACTTCAACGAGAACAGGCAGGTCCAGGTATTTTCCCAATACCAGGGCAAGATCATAAAAGCCTTCTACAATGTCGGCGATGACGTCCGGCAGGGCGATATCCTCTTTACGATCGACAGCCCGGACTTGCTGCAGGCGGAATCGACGCTGCTGGCGACGGCGGGCGTGCTCGAGCTGCAGAAGAGGACGCTGGCACGGTTGACCGGACTCGTGAAGGCCGGCGGTACCGCGCAGAAGGACGTCGATCTGGCAACGTCGGATCAGCAGACCGCCGAGGGCAATTTCAGGGCGGCTAAGGACGCTGTTCGGATTTTTGGCAGGACCGACGATGAGATCGAACAAATCCTGTCCGCTCGAAGGATCGAATCGACGCTCAAGGTCGCAAGCCCGATCGCGGGGAGGATCGTCACCCGCAATGCGGCGCCGGGATTGCTGACCCAGCCCGGTGTACCGCCGCCTCCCTTCGAGGTTGCGGACGTGTCGACGATGTGGATGATCGCAAACGTCGTCGAGAGCGACGTGCCTGCCTACAAGCTTGGTCAAGATGTCGACGTCAGCGTGTTGGCCTACCCGGACAAGGTGTTCAAGGGACACGTCACCAATCTGGGCTCGAAGATCGATCCCAATTCGCGCCGTCAGCTGGTTCGCTCCGAAATCGACGATCCCGAGCACCTGCTGCGCTCCGGGATGTTTGCCACCTTCAGGATTCGTGTGGGCGGGCCGATCCACTCGCTGGCCGTACCGTCAAGCGGTGTCATCCGGGAGGGAGATGGCACCATGAAGGTGTGGATTTCCGCCGACCGCCGCCGCTTCTCAAAGCGGACGGTCATCGTCGGCATCGAGCAGGACGGCTGGAGCCAGATACTCGACGGATTGCAGCCTGGCGAGACGGTGGTGACGGAAGGGGGGGAGGTGCTGAACAACATGCTGCTCACCGGTCGCGCGGGCTGAACCCCTGCTTGCGGTGTCCGCTCCCGTCCCGACGGACCTACCAGATCACGTAAGCACACAGGATCGACAAGGGCAGGATCAGGAAGCCGAGGTAGAACCAGGTGCGATAACCGGCCGCATCCCTGGGCAGGATGAAGATATTCACGATCAGCCACACGCAAACGGCAAAGCCCAGCACGACGCGAATCAGATCATCGGGCGTCTCATACAGGGACCGGAGGTGTTCCACCTGCGGGCTGGAAACGCGCGCCGTGACCACGACCAGGACCAGGATGAACAGCGTGCGCATCACAAGCCCCGTCAACCGCACGACGGTAGGCGGCGGAGCCTCAACGGGTGTATTTCTCGCCATGACCGACCTGCACCCAGCGCTGCACGTTCATCGACGAATCGTCATTATAGATATTGTATCGCAACATTAGGCGGCAAGGGTTCGCGGCTTACTTTCGAACCCAATCGGGATTCTTTCCACCGGCAGTAGCCGCGCCTTCGATTTTTGGTCAGAATGGCATCCCACTGATGCGGTCGCAAAAGCCGCGTCTGGTCGATGCCGGACCTACGGGGAAGGTGGATGGTGGACGGGGCGAATCACAAGATCGTCGCGGCATCGCTGCTGCTCGCGATGGCTTGCGGCCCCGCGCGAGCCGGAGATTGGGGCCGGCCCGGTTCGGTCGCCCTGCAACCCTGCATGATCGAGGTCCTCCATTCCGAGATGATTCCGGTGGGGCCGTTGTTTCATCACACCATCAAGGCGACCTTGCTTGTCTCGGCGCCCGACCGGCCGCCGTTTGAGACGACCGTGCTGGAGGTCATTCCCTGGCAGTTTCCGCCACCGCGGCAAGGCCAGAGGCGGAAGGTGATGTGCGATCCGGCTAGCCTAAACTCGTTCCGTTTGTTCTGGTGATCCAAAAGGGGAGAGTGGTCATGAATCGCAGGAAACTTCTCGGCGCGGCAAGTCTTGCGGCAGCCTCCGCCGCCATCAGCGCACCCGCCATCGCCCAGTCCGCACCCACGGTGCGCTGGCGGCTGACGACGTCGTTCCCGAAGACGCTCGACACGCTCTATGGTGCCTGCGAATTCCTGAGCAAGACGGTCGCCGATCTTTCCGACCAGAAATTCATGATTGCCATCCACGGCCCCGGCGAAGTCGTACCGCCATTCCAGGTGTTCGATGCGGTCGCCAACAACACCGTCGAGATGGGCAACAGCGCCTCCTATTATTACATTGGCAAGGACCTCGCCTTTGCGTTCGGCACCGCCGTTCCGTTCGGCCTCAACACCCGGCAGATGAATGCCTGGCTTTCCTATGGCGGCGGGCTTGAGCTGCTGGACAAGGTTTACGAACCATTCGGCATCCTCGGCATTCCCTTCGGCAACACCACCGCACAGATGGGCGGCTGGTTCCGCAGGGAGATCAAGACCGTTGCCGATCTCTCGGGATTGAAATTCCGCGTCGGCGGCGTTGCGGGACAGGTGCTGAGCCGTCTTGGCGTGGTGCCGCAGCAGATTCCGCCCGGCGACATCTATCCCGCGCTGGAGAAGGGCACGATCGATGCCGCCGAATGGATCGGCCCCTACGACGATGAGAAGCTCGGCTTCCTGAAGGTCGCGCCGTATTACTACTATCCCGGCTGGTGGGAGGGATGCGCCAACGGCCACCTCTTCATCAACCGCGCGAAGTGGGCGGAGCTTCCCAAGGCCTACCAGAGCATGATGATGACCGCCGCGGCGGCCGGCGCGGCCGATCTGACCGCCAAATACGACGCCTATAACGCGCGAGCCATCCGTCGCCTGGTCGGGGCCGGCGCACAGCTTCGGCCGTTCTCGACGGAAATTCTCGATGCCGCCTACAAGGCGACCGGAGATCTGTTTGGCGAGGTCTCCGCGACGAACCCGAAATTCAAGGCGCTGTATGACTCGATGATCGCGTTCCGCAACGAGCAATATCAGTGGGACCAGGTCTGCGAGGCGACCTACGACAATTACCTGATCCGCCGGGTTCGGAGCTGATGCGCGGTGGTTCCAAAGACATGGACGCGTCGCGGTTGGAGTGCTAGCGGAATCAGCATGTCACCCCACCGCTTCTGCATCGCGCCGATGATGGACTGGACCGACCGGCATTGCCGCGTCTTCCATCGCCTATTGACGCGCCGGGCGCGGCTTTACACGGAGATGCTGACGACGCCTGCCATCATTCATGGCGATCGCGCGCGGCTGCTTGGCTTTGATGGGAGCGAGCATCCGGTGGCGCTTCAGCTCGGCGGCTCCGATCCGCGCGAGCTCGCCGAGGCCGCAAGCGTAGGCGAGGGTTTCGGCTACGACGAAATCAATCTCAACGTCGGCTGTCCGTCGGACCGGGTGAAGGACGGCCGCTTCGGCGCCTGCCTGATGGCCGAACCTGAATTAGTGGCGTCAGGCGTCGAAGCCATGAAGCGCGCCGTCAAGATTCCTGTCACGGTGAAATGCCGGATCGGCATCGACGATCAGGACCCCGAAGTGGCGCTGGATCGGCTGGCGCACAGCGTAATCGCCTCTGGCGCCGACGCGCTCATCGTGCATGCCCGGAAGGCCTGGCTCAGCGGGCTGTCGCCGAAGGAAAACCGCGACATCCCGCCGCTCGATTACGAGCGGGTCTATCGGTTGAAGGCCAGCTTGCCGAACGTAACAGTGATCATCAATGGCGGGATTGCCGGCATCGCAGAGGCGGAAGCGCACCTCGCGAGCGTCGACGGCGTGATGCTAGGTCGCACGGCCTACCAGGAGCCCTGGCGGTTGTTGTCGGTCGATCCCGAAATCTTCGGCGAGGCCGCGCCATACGCGAGCATGAAGGATGTCCTCGAGGCGATGATGCCGTATATCGGGCGCGAACTCGCGCGAGGCACGCGCCTGCACGCGATAACGAGGCATTTCGTCGGCGCCTATCACGCCGTGCCGGGAGCGCGCGCGTTCCGCCGGTATCTTGCCGAACATGGCGTCAGGCCCGCGGCCGGCGTCGACGTCCTGCGCGACGCTATAGCTTTAGTTGAGGAGCGCGGCCCGGCCTCGCTCGCCGCGTGAGACCTCGGGGAAACCGCGCAGCATCAGGTGATCGGCGCGCACTTCCCAGCTCTCCAGCCGATCCAGAAAACTCATGCCGAGCAGATTGGTCTTCATCTGTCCGTGCGGTACGACGAGTGCCGGAACGGAGCGCTCGACGAGCCTGCCGACCGCGAGCCGATCGAGCGTGACGCGCGCGGCCTTGGTGCGCCCGCCGGCCGTTTGCACGTCGACATCATATTCGAGCAGCTCCAGCGGCAGTCCGATCGCCTTCGCGGTCTCCTGGGTGAGCACGACCGAGGTCGCGCCGGTGTCGACCACCATTGGCATAGGCACGCCGTTGATTTTGGCAGAAAGCGCGAATTCGCCGCTTTGCCCGCGCGGAATCTGCACGGTGCGCGTTGGCGACTCCACGCGGTTGCGCAACAGGTCGGATATCGTGTCGCTCGCGCGCACAAGCCGTTCGGGGTCTCGATAGGCGACCACGGCACTGGCAGTCATGGCCAGAAGGAACAATACCAGCAGGAGGCGCGTCATCTTGCGCCTCCCGTGCGGCGCTTGCAGCCGCTCACTCGCGCGTCGCGACCGTTGAGGGAAGTCCCGCGTCCGCCATGCGTTGAGGCAACTCGGCCATCACCTCCCGTCGCTCCGCGTTGTCCATGCGATGCCAGCGCGCGATTTCGCCAAGCGTACGGCCACAGCCCAGGCAAAGGCTGGTCTTGGGATCGATGATGCAGACTGCGGTACACGGCGTTTCCTGGGTCATTCATGCAATTGTGGGGGCTATCTCGGCTGGCGCAAGCACTTGTCGTTCAAAGT
>Ga0306920_100005590_pt1 | contig 16279 bp, 11 predicted proteins | sample flu12Cox44000170_FD_204666 | JGI IMG/M metagenome (GOLD analysis project Ga0306920, IMG submission 204666) | Lab enrichment of tropical soil microbial communities from Luquillo Experimental Forest, Puerto Rico - flux4day.12C.oxic.44.000.170 (v2)... | ecosystem: Environmental > Terrestrial >... | reverse complement strand
CCCTCCGCAATCCCAAAGTTGATTCAGTGCAAGTCGACCTCGACATGCACGCGTACAAAATTACACCACAATTGAAAAATTGATACTGCGCGCTTGAAACAAGGTAAACGGCGGTCAGCCTGCAGCATGGGCGGGTAGGCCAACCTCTCGCGCGTCGATGCGATATCTTGATAACATCCGCGCTGAGATTGACCTGGAGCGACAACCGCTCGTAACGGGCAGTTTGGAGCGCAAGCGATCGCTCGGAATGATGGGCATGCTCCTCAAACCGAGCCCACGGAATGTCAGCGACAACTCTGTCCGGATGCGAGGAACGAGGGGAGCTGGAAAATCTTGCCACGCATTGAGCCGACCGACCGGGCTGCGCCGCATATTTCTATTTCCTCGGCGTCTTGTTGGCACCCATGTAGCCGAATAGAAATCCCGCCACCTTTCGCATTTGGATCTCCTCGCTGCCCTCTGTGATGCGGTAGCGGCGATGGTGGCGATAGATGTGCTCGAACGGCTTGTGGCGCGAGTAGCCCATGCCGCCATGTACTTGCATGGCTCGATCGGCTGCTTCGCAGCACAGGCGGTTTGCCCAGTAATTGCACATGGAGACCTTATCGGAGAGCGTTCGCTCGATCTGCTGTTCGGTGAGCGCGTCCATCTCGCAGGCCGTCTTGCGGATCAATAGGCGCAACATTTCGGCTTGGGTCGCGAGCTCGACCAGCGGGAACTGAATCGACTGATTTTCGGCCAACGGCCGGCCGAAGGGTTTGCGCTCTCGCGCATATTTGACACTCTCGTTGATACAATAGACCGCAGCGCCAAGCGAACTCGCCGCCTGGCGAATCCGATTCTCATGGACGAAGCATTGCGCGAGCGACAATCCGCTTCCGACCTCGCCGAATTGCGCATCCTCAGGTACGAACACGTCGGTAAAGCTAACGCGCGGATGATCAGTCGGCATATTGAACGTCCACATATATTCCTCAATCTTTACGCCGGCGCTCTTCGCGGGTACCAGAAAACAGCTGATGCCGTGCGCATCGCCATCATTGCCTGAAGTTCGCGCAAATAGCGCGCAATGCGTGGCGATGTGCATGCCGGTCGTCCACATCTTCTCTCCGTCGATGACCCAGCCCTTAACGTGGTCGCGCGTGGCCGGCGTTGCTCGCATCTCCATATGGGTGGCATCCGAGCCATGATGTGGCTCAGTCAACCCGAACGTGATGCGATACTTTCCGGTGATTGAGCCGTCGATCATCGCCTTCTGATCCTCGCTGCCGTAGCGGTCGAGCATGGTCACGATAGGAAAATTGCCGACGATGGAATGCTCGTTCTGCAGATCGTTGTGCAGGCCCAGTCCTTTGGATGCAAAATGCTCGCGGATCACGGCCATCCAGAGGTTGGAACCATCCTTGCCGCCATAACGCTTGGGCAAGGCAAAGCGCAGATGGCCGGCGGCATCGGCGAGGTCTTTGGCCTTGCGCAGCAGCGCTTCCCATTCGGGTCGTGGCAGTCCACCGCCCTCGTAATCCGTACGGGCCCACTCACGGCGATGGTCGAAGAACCGAATGTTGTCGTCCGCTTCTTCCAACGGCTTGATCTCGCGCTCGATAAATCCGTCGATCTCGTCGAGATAGGCGGCAAGGCGAGGCGGCAGCGAAAAATCCAAGGCGTTCTCCCCCGACAACATTAGTTGTGGTTTGCGGTCGGATTGATTTAGGCGAGAAGCCGACGCGCAAGTCAAGCGATCTGACGATACGTTGCAGGTGCCGGCGCCTTGCGCGATAATACCAGAGATTGTCGTGGGCCCGGTTTATCTTCCGCGGAAAATTGGGGGCGGGAGCAAAGTGGTGCTGAAAATGTTTTACTCGGGTGGAGCAGAAGGTCGCGAACCCGCCGGCTGCCCGACACGCATTGTCGAGAGACGCTAATGGAGGAAAAACTCTCACGCCGCGTCGGATCGTGGTATCGCGGGGCGACCGGAGTCGTCGCTGCGGAAAAGCTTTCCGGTGGGGCCAGTCAGGAAACCTGGCGCTTCGACATCGTGCATCCCGAAGGGAACTTCGGCGCGATTTTGCGTCGGGCGCCCGATGGCCACGGGGCAGCACCGTCCCGCGCGGCGGGGCTCAATGCTGAGGCCAGGCTGATGCAGCTGGCTTTCGACGCGAGTTTACCGTCACCACGCGTGCTGCATGTGCTGACGCCAGAGGATGATCTCGGTGTGGGCTTCATTATGCAGCGGGTGGACGGCGAGACCATCGCACGCAAGATTTTGCGCGAGGTGGAATTCGCCGACGCAAGACCGAGGCTCGCCCGTGAGCTCGGCGGCGTGCTCGCCGGCATTCACAGTTTGCCGGGCACGCAGTTGCCTGAGCTGCGCCGTATGACAGCGGCGAAGGAACTCGACGAATCCGAGCGCGACTATCGCAACCTGAACTGGCCGAAGCCGGTGTTCGAACTGGCGCTGCGCTGGCTGCGCGACCACGACCCCGGTCCGCCGATGGAGGCGACGCTTGTGCATGGCGACTTCCGCAACGGTAATCTCGTTATTGGCCCCGATGGGGTGCGGGCGGTGTTGGATTGGGAGCTTGCCCACCTCGGCGATCCAATGGAGGATCTCGGCTGGCTCTGCGTGAATTCCTGGCGGTTCGGCGAGATCGACAAGCCGGTCGGCGGCTTCGGCTCGCGCGAGGAGCTGTTCGCGGGCTATGAGGCAGCCGGGCGCCGCGTCGATCCAACGCGCGTGATGTTTTGGGAGGTCATGGGCACCCTGCGCTGGGGTCTTATGTGCGGCGGTATGATGCAGCGTTTCCGCGAGGGCCCGGATCATTCTATGGAACGCGCGATGATCGGACGCCGTGCGTCCGAGACAGAGGTCGATCTGCTTGGGCTGCTGGCTCGGCGAGGAAGTTGAGCATGCAAGATGAACCGACACCCATCGAGCTGACCAGGGCGGTCGCCGATTTCCTGCGCGGCGATATTGCTCCGATGATCTCGGGCCACAACGCCTTCAAGTTGCGCGTCGCGATTAATATCCTCGATCTTGTGACGCGGCAATTGACGCTGGAAGAGGCCAGCGACGCTAAGGAAGTGGAGCGGCTGGCCAGTCTGCTGGGGATGAAGGGCTCGGTGATGGAGCTAAACCGCGTGCTGGCCCAGCGGATCGCGAAGGGCGAGTTCGATCTCAGTACGACCGGGCTCGCTGAGCATCTCTGGCAGACGACGATGGACAAGCTCGCGATCGATCAGCCGAATTATGCGTCCTACAGGCGGGAGCTTGCGCGGGACAAGGGAACATAAATTAGAGACCACACGCAGTTCCACTATTGGGGCTGATCTCCTTCAAGGAGTAGTCACCGCTGTATCGAACCCCCAAAGTAGCCGCGCGTCATCTGTCGCATTGGCTCGCAGCCATCCGCTCACGCCACCCGAGAAGACGACACCAGGAATAAGAGGACCGCAGCAGAGAGTGCGGGACTGCATCGGTCGCGGTCATCGCAGGGGATCGGCGGCACCTGCGGCACCTGCATGTGACCTTGTCGTTCGACAGGCTCAGCGCGAAGAGACCGCCGCCCGCGCTCGGATCAAGACTCCGGGTGCCGTCACGTAGTACAATCGCATGTCGCAGTTGGCCACGTAACGCCATTCGATGTAGTGTCAATGAACTGCCGCGTACAAGATCTTGTCCTGGGTCGCGCCCGCGGCATCGAACTCGGCGACGATGCGCCCGGTGCGCGCCACCAGGATACGGTCGGAGACGGCGAGTATCTCCGGCAGGTAGGACGAGATCACCACGACCGCTTTGCCTTCGTCCGCCAATCGTCGGATTTCCGAGTGAATATGCGGGATAGTACCGACGTCGACGCCGCGGGTCGGCTCGTCGAAGATGATGATCGAAGGTTGCTGGCCCAGGGATTTTGCGAGGACGACCTTTTGCTGGTTGCCGCCGGAAAGCTCGATGATTCTGGCCTTGCGCTGCAACGCGTTGATCTTGAGCCGCTCGACCCAATAGTTTGCGAGTTTCGATCGCCGCGCGCGTGAGAGCAGGAAACTGAAACCGCTCCTGGTTGCGAGCCTTCCGACATAAACGTTGTCATCGACAATCATGGTTTCGAAAAAGCCGTTAGCTTTGCGATCTTCGGTGATATAGGCGATGCCATCGTCGATCGCCTGCCGTGGAACGCGGTAGCGGATTGGTCGTCCGCGCAACCTGATAGTGCCGCCGTTCACCAGGTTGCGCTTCAGCGCGCCGAATATGATCTTGGCAATCTCGGTACGGCCTGAGCCGATCAGGCCGGCGATGCCCACCACTTCGCCGGCATAAACTGAGAACGACATGTTCTTCACCACCATACCCATGGTGACGTTCTCGACCGTGAGCACCTTGTCCTGCCTATGATGCGCTGGCCGGCTGGCGCGACCATAGACCGCCTGCGCCACCTGGCGCCCGACCATGTGTTGCACCAGCGCGTCGCGCGTCAGGCTCTTGGCGGGGGCCGTGATCACGAGCCGTCCGTCGCGCAACACAGTGATGCGGTCGGCGATCTGAAGCGATTCTTCGAGCGCATGGGAGATATAGATGATGGCTACTCCCCGCGCCCGCAGGTCACGGACGAGATGGAAGAAATGGACGATTTCCTCGGGCGTCAGACTCGCCGTCGGCTCGTCGAAGATGATAATGCGCGCCTTGTTGTAGATCGCACGCGCTATCTCGACCATCTGCTTCTTGGCGGTGCCGAGGAGGCCCACCGGCGTTGCCGGTTCGACATGAAAATTCAGCGACTGCAGGAGCTGCTGCGCCTGGATGTTCAGCGTGCGGAATCGCGTGAGCAGCTTTTCGTTGCCAAGCTCGATGTTCTGCGCCGCCGTCATCGTCGGCACGAGGCTGGTTTCCTGGTAGACCATGCAGATACCGGACGCCAGCGCGTCGCGCGGCTGCTCAAACGTGACCGGCTTGCCGTCCACGTAAATCTCGCCCGCGGTAAGTCCGATCGCGCCGGCAATCGCCTTGCACAGCGTGGACTTGCCCGCGCCGTTCTCGCCGACCAGGGCGTGAACCTCGCCGGAAAAGAGGTCGAAGTTGACGCCTTCGATGGCGTGGACACCGCCATAAATCTTGCTGCCATTGACGACCTTGAGTACGGGCTCGCCGGCCCCCGCGGTCGGCGCTTTCATCTCCGAAGATGTCACCAAATCGCTCATCCAGCGTCTCCTCGCTCGAGAAGCAGGTGTCCCGCACCACGCGAGGCGATCACCAGGCCCTGCGGGGTCGTGCAGGCGCCGGTAATCCCGTGGAAGCGACCGCCGGCTCGGCTATGAATGCTGCTATCGACTTCACCGTTGGCATTCAGATGCACGAGCAGGCCATAGGAGCGGGGAGGTGCCCAGGGCTTTTGGATACCGAGCGCCTTGACGCCACCAATCTGCATCGGCTCAAGACAGTCGCTGCCGCCGGCATAGGCGGGGGCGATCCAATAGTCCGCGGGCATGGACGCGAGCATTTCCTCGCGGAAATCGTCCTCCTTGAGGACGAATTCTATCAAATGTGTGCGGCGCGCGAAAACACCCAGATAAAACCCGCCGCGGCCATCTGGTTTGAGACGCGCAGGATAGCCCGGCAGGTTGCGAAGCATGGCTTCCGGTTGTGCCGAGCCATTGCCAGGTGGCGGCGGCATACGGCTGACGCGATGCGCCCAGCTCTCACTGAACCAGAGCTGTCCGCTATCCGGCGTGATGGTGATCCCATAAGGATAGTGCAAGTCCTTCAGGGGCGTGCTTACGTCGTCGAGCCCAGGACCGCATTCGATGATACGGCCGTTGTGGCGCTTTTCCATGAGGTCGCGCCGCCACTCGGAAGGCTGGCGCCCCATGCTTCCTTCCACTGCAAAGATACGGCCATCGGGGGCGACCACGACCGACATCAGGCCGGCCAGGGCACAACCCTCCGCCTTTTCAAGCCAACGCGGCTCGGGCTTGGTGGGATCAATCGCCGCAAGTCCCCGACCTGCCACACAAACGAGAATGCGGCCATCGGGATGTATCGCAAGCCCGCCCGCATCACCGTCGAACTTCGCCACCGGTACGCGTGTCGCAAAACCATCGCCCGAAAGCCTGAGGACCTGTTTTCCGGCGGAAACAAGCAACGAACCGTCCCGGTCGGCCAGAACGTCGTCGAGACCTGGCAGGGGACCACCGATCGGCACGCAGGCATCAAGGCGGTCGTTCGGGCTCAGCGCGCCGTCCAGCGGCGGGATAGCGTTTTGTTCGCCATCCCGGTCAATGATGCTGCGGATGTCCCGCATCAGATGGTCAAAGAATCCCACGGCCGCTCACCCCATCACCCTGCTCCTGTTCCCCCAATAGGCGTCATAACCGGTCCAGCTCCCGTCGGCGCCGTCGAGCTTGATACGCCCGATGCGATTGTTTTCGAGGCCGCCGAGATAAAGATAGCCCTTGTGCTCGCGCATCGAGGTCAGCGTCGAATGCGAAATGCCGGTCGGATCCCACCAGGATTCCAGCGCCTGACCCTTTTCGTTGAATTTGAGAACGCAACCATGGTTTAAGGCCGGCGTCAGCCACTCGTCCGTCGGTACTTGTTTGACCATGCGAAGCCGGAAGCCGGGTTTGCGTGCCGCCAAGTCGAAGGTCGGCGTGCGAATGCCGACCAGCGCCAGCCAGTAATTGCCGTCCGAGGAGCGGTTGATGTTGTCGGGATTGCCCGGCAGTTCGTCGATCAGCACCTCGGTCCTGCCCTTGCTGGGACCGGCTATCCAGTGACGGAAGATCTTGCACAGCGACGTACTAGCGATCAGCAGCGACCTGCCGTCGTGCGAAACGCACACACCATTGGGAAAATAGAATTGGTTGACGACGGTGTGCGTAGTACCGGTCGCGGGATCGTAGCAGACCAGCCGGCCGTTCGGGCGTGACTCGAGAATGTCGAGCGAACTGGTCGTCACCTCGTAGCGCGTGGTGCAATCGCTGAAATAGATCTTCCCGTCCGGGGCGATGTCGAGATCGTCAGCCATGCGCAGCCGCGAGTCATCGTTGAGCTTGTACCATGTGCGGTTGGTTTCATCGGTTACCTTGAACACCTCGCCGCTTGGCGTGACGCCATAAACCCCCATGCCCGCCACGCAGACGATCAGGTTCTCGTCGCGATCGAACTGCATGCCAAACGGCCGACCGCCGATGTGCGCGAAGACCTCTCGTCGTTCGAAGTTGTGTCCTGAGAAACGGATGATGTTCCCGTCGCGGGTCGAGCCGTAGAGGCGATCCTGCCGATCGAGGATGACGTCCTCCGGTCCCTCGACCTGGTCGAGCCCGATCGCCCGCGCATGGATGAGCCGGTCGTTTTGCGCGTAGGGCGAGTTCGACCCCGGCTGAACGGACGGCGCCCGCGAGAGCGCAACGAAGGCCGGGTTGACATAGATCTTCTGGATCGCCTTGCCGCGGTTCTTTGCCCATTTGACGTCGACGCCGACGGCAACGAGCAAGATCACGCCCGTGACCGCAGAGCTGACATAGCCCGGAATACCCATCCGCACGAGGCCATTGATCAACAGGAAGATGATTACGGCGCCAATCATCGCGCGCCACACGGTGCCCTTGCCGCCGGCGAGCGAGATGCCGCCGAGCACGACGGCAGTGAGCGCCTGAAACTCCCAACCCACCCCGGTGGTCGAATCGGTGCTCGATTGTCTGGCGGCGTAAAAAATGCCGCTCGCGGCGCACAGCAGGCCCGACAGCACATAGGTGAAGAACAGGATCAGCCGCACGCGGATTCCAGCGTGTCGCGCCGCCTTGCGGCTCGCGCCGATGGCGGTCAGGTGCCAGCCATAGCGCGAACGTGACAGGAAGATATGGCAGATCAGCAACACGATGATGAGCGTCGCTGCATTGACGGGAACGCCCAGGATGTTGCCGGTCCCGATAAAATCCCACGCGTCGCTGTCCACTGAATTAGTCGCAAATACTTGCGCGTACCTGGTGTTGAGAAGATTTACGGAAGCGCGCAGGATGATGAGCGTGACGAGCGTGGTCAAAAATGGCCGCGTCTTCAGATAGCCGATCAGGAAACCATTGACGCTGCCGAGCGCCGCGCCGACCGCGAGCGTCGCCGCGATCGAGAGCCCGACCGGCAGCTCCAGCACGAACAGGAAATAGAGCGCGGAGAAATTGCAGAATGCGAAAATTGCGCCGACGCTGAGATCAATACCGCCGCTGATCAGGCAGAATCCCATCGCGAGCGCCACGAAGCCGAATTCGGCAAACAGCCGCAGCAGCGACAGCGAATTCTGTACCGTCGCGTAGTCCGAAACGGTCAACGCGAAATAAAGCCACAGGCCGATCATTACGGTGAACGGGATCACCGGCTCGAACCACTGCTTCAGCAATAGCTCCGACAGCAGCAGCCGCGGCGAGAAGCGCCGTACCGAGGAGGCGACCGAATCCATCGTCAACGACATCGTCACGATACTCCCGCAGGGTCCGGCGGCGCTGGGCTAGTGGAGTGGATTTGACATTCGCTGCCCAACGAGCCGCACAGATGAATAGCGAATGTCAAATCCTAAGCTTCACTAGAATCTTGAACTTGCTAGTGGTCTTTTGATTCTAACATTCGCAAACGTGCCCGCCGCATTGGGAAGCGAATGTTAGAATCAGACCACTAGGCGCCGCCGAATTCCGTCCGTCTATTTCTTCGGGAGAGCGTAGCAATTGCCGCCGCTCGCGTTGGCTTTGTCGATCCAGAGCGGTTGAGTGTAGAATTCGAGATTGCGGGCGCCGGGTTTTTCCCCCGACTCCAGCAGCATCTGCGCCGCCATCATGAGGTCGTGGCCCTGTTCGGTCGCCTTGTAGCTGAGGAACTTGTAGAAGTTGCCCTGATTGACCTGATCGCAATCAAGCTGGGAGCCCTCGCCCGACGCGTAGACCTTCACCTGATCAATCTTGCCGGCGTTGCGGATGGCCTGCGCCGCACCTGATTCCATGATGCCCCAGAAACCGATGCTGGCACACAGGTCGGGATGCTGCTGGATAACGGTCGCCGTGATGTTCAGCGCGGTGTTGGCATCCCAGTTGGCAGCCTGGTTCGAGACGACCTTGATGGCCTGGTCCTTGTTGAGAACCTCCATGACCCCGCCAACCTGATCGACGCTTGCCGCAGCCGCCAGTTCGCCCTGGACAATCTGCACCTTGCCCGACTTGCCCGAGCCCGTGCCGCATTGCTTGACCACATCCTGGGCGAGGATCTTGCCTACCTCATGCCAATCGGCACCGACAAAGGCGCTGGACTTGTAGTTGGACGACATGTTGATCTGAACTACATAGGTGCCTTGGCTCTCGGCGCGCTTCAGGTCCTTCATCAACAGCGTCACGCTGGGATTCTGAACGATCAGGACGTCGGGCTTTTGATCGACCAGCGCGGTGAGAGCCTGCTGCATGGCCGACGGGTTGTTGTTGGGATCGCGCACGATGAATTTCATGCCGCGCCACTCAGCCTCCTGTTGCACCACTCGCGTCCATTCGTCCATCAGCGGTACGTTCAATGCGATGGGCAGGAAGGCTATGGTCTTGCCTTGCAGGGCCTTATCATAGGCGGATCGAAGTTCGCGCGCGGTCTTGGTGCCGCTTTCCTCCTGCGCAGTCACCATGAAAGGCAGTGCGGCAAACGCAAGGCCGACAACTGCCGCCGTCCAATTTCGTCCGATTGTCATGAACTCCTCCCTCTGTTGGTATCGAAATTCGATTTTCAATCGCCCTGGCGCGCTGTTTCCTCGTCACGGGGGTGCAACCAGTTGTCGAGGACGATGGCGCCGAGCAACACGATTCCCTTGATGATGTTCTGAACCTCGCTGTTGACGTCCATGATAGTGAAGGCATTGAGCAGCGTGCCGATCAAGATGCAGCCGACCACCACGCTGAACACGCTGCCGCGGCCTCCGACCAGGCTGATGCCACCGATCACCACCACTAGCACGACATCGAAGATCATCGTGCTTTGCGTGATTTGCATCTGCATGCTGCCGGTGGTGCCGATCCATACTAGGCCGGCCATCCATGCGAGCAGGGCTACCAGCATGTACTCGAGCATGATCAGCGGCCGGAGCGCTACGCCAGTCAGCCGTGCGGCTTCTGGGTTGTCGCCTTGCGCATAGATGAAGCGGCCGACGGACGTCAGCGACAGGAAAAGCTGCATTGCGACGGCGGTGGCTGCAAATACCAGAATTGGAACGGGAATGCCGAACACCCGGCCGGCGCCGAGAAAAAGCAGCGCCGGCGCATCCGTCGGAGCATAGACCACGTAAGCTGGAGCGAACCAGAAAGCCAGGCCGTAGATCACAAAACCCGCCGCCAGCGTGACGAACAAGGCCGGCGCTTCGACGAAGGCGACCATGACGCCGTTCACGAGGCCGATCGTCACTGCAAGCCCGAGCGCCAGCAGGCAGGCCCATCCGATCGGCATTCCCTGCTGGATTTTGATCAGGGCGATCGCCCAGGGGCCGGCCATGATCGCGATCTCGCTCAAATCAATGCCGCGGCTGATCACGATCAGCCCCATCCCGAGGCCCAAAATTCCAAGGATGGAGATGCTGCGCAGCAGGTTGAGCAGGTTGGTCAGGGTCGCAAAACCGTTCAGGGTCAGGCCGAAGGCTATTACCAGCGCGATCGTGATCAACAGGACGATCTGCTCCTGGTTCGGTTTGGCAGCCGTCAAGTGAAAACGAGGCCTGCTTGCCGACGCAAGCGGGGACTCAATCGCCATTACCCACCTCTACGATGCATCGTGACGCGGCTATGTGGATGGCCGACACTCCGGTCGCGTGCATCATGTCCTCGATCATTTTTTTAATCTTAGGTTCAACCTTCCACCGGATCGAACCGAACGTCAAACATGAAATGCAACTCTCCGCTCCCGAACTCGCCCGGAGCGGCCGAGTGTCCGAAAAAAGCGCTCAGGCCAAAAAGGTGTCCAGTTAATTTACCCCACAGCTTCCGCCAGGCGAAATTCCGGCGTGCAGTCGAGGAAAGTTCTGTCAGATGTAGCACTGCGGCGGCGGGGATATGAGTGAGGCGATACTCTTTGCGGCGGTGAATGAGTCTGCCTGGGCCGAGAGCGGACTCTCTTGATTGCAGAGCCAAACCGGACGGCGCGTACTACGTCTGCTGCCCTCCCATACTCTGCAAGGATAGTTCCGAAAGTCTCCAAGCCTGGATTAAGGAAAACTATTTGAAATTCTCTCGACTTTTCAAAGGGGGGGTGCGAACTGGGAACGCATTAGTTCGAATCTTCCCAGGTCAGTACTTCAATGCAAACCGTTCTCGCGAGCTGCAATCTCCAATCGGCCCGGCCGGCTCAAAATCGGTAGCGTAGCAGCCCGCAACAGTGGTCTAAGGGCTGCTGCGAGGCTGAAAAAGGCAGATGTGATGTCAACGCGACGGCGCCGCTACGTCTGCCCTTCTGCTATAGTTTCCCTATGACGATCGGGATCGCCGGACCCAGACAAAATGCCCCGCAACGCCGTGCAGTGGCTGGGTTCCTTATCGCCGCCATTATCGTCGGGACAGGCATGATCCTGCTCGGACTTCTGGGAGACTTCCTGGTCGACTGGATGTGGTTCTCCTCAATCGGCTACCCGCAGGTGTTCTGGACGACGATCGGCGCGAAAGTCGGAATTTTCTTCGTGGTTTTCGCAGCGACGGCCGTCGCCCTGTGGGCGAACGCGCATCTCGCACTTAAACTCGCCAGGCGAGGAGGCCGTCCCGCCGGCTTCGACTCGAAGGTTGCGGCCGCCGTGGCGCCGCCCGATCTGCTTGAATTCATGCGCGAGCGGCTGCCGTGGCGCAGCGTGATAGCAGCTGTTGCCGGACTTCTCTCTCTGCTTGTCGCCTGGGGAGAAACTGACAACTGGAGCACTCTTCTGCGGTTCCTTTATCAGGTGCCCTACGGCACCAACGACCCGTTGTACGAGAAGGATGTCGGATTCTACTTCTTTTCCCTGCCTGCCTTCGTCGCCGTCAGGAATTGGGCATTGCTCACGCTGTTTATGGCCGCGCTGTTCGCCGGGGTCATCTACTGGGTGCACGGCGACATCGAGTACCAGGCCCAGCGACGGTCGATATCGCCGACGGTGATCTCCCACGGTTCGGCGCTTCTCGGCTTTTTCTTTGCCCTGAAAGCCTGGTCCTACGGTCTCGAACGCTACCTCCTGCTGTTCGGAAACAACGGCGTGGTGGTTGGCGCAGGCTACACCGATGTCCATGTGCAACTGCCGGTGCTGTGGCTCTTGATTGTGCTTTCGATCGTCGCGGCATGCGCCGCCTGGGCAAACGTGTGGGTACGCACCTTTCGGCTTCCCGGTGTCGCCATAGTGCTGCTGTTCGGCAGCGCCTTCCTGCTGTCGGGCGTCATCACCGCACTGTTTCAGAGATTTTACGTCAAGCCGAACGAGTTGGAGTGGGAGCGACCCTACATCGCACGAAACATCACACTGACGCGCGAGGCCTACAACCTCAACCGGATCGCGCCGAAGCCGTTTCCCGCCGAGCAGAATCTGACCTTCAGGACACTCGAGGCCAACAAGGCGACGATCGAAAATATAAGATTGTGGGACTGGCAACCGTTGGCCGACACCTACGCACAGCTGCAGGAGATCCGCACCTATTACAAATTGCGCGATCTCGATGTCGATCGTTACTGGCTTGGTGGCACCTATCAGAGCGTGATGCTCTCGGCGCGCGAGCTGAACTCCGCGCTTCTGCCACAAAACGCCCAGACTTGGGTCAACCGCCACGTCCTGTTCACGCATGGTAACGGCGCAGTGATGAGTCCGGTAACCCAGAAGAGCGGCGAGGGCCTTCCGCTTCTCTATCTGCGCGATATTCCTCCGGTCGCGTACGGCGGGCCCGAAATCCGCGAGCCGCGTATCTATTACGGAGAAGAAAGCAACGACTACGTCATCGTCAAGGGAACGGTGCCGGAGTTCGACTATCCCAAGGGCAAGGACAACGTCTATGCCTCCTACGACGGGTCCGGTGGCGTGCCGTTGTCAGGGATGGCGCGAAGGTTAGTCTTCGCCCACCATTTCAACGACGTGAACCTGATGCTTTCGGACTACATTACCGATGGCAGCCGCATCATGATCCGGCGCAACATTCAGGAGCGGGTCGGCGCGATCGCCCCGTTCCTCAGCCTCGATCGAGACCCGTATCTGGTCATCAGCGAGGGGCGCATGTTCTGGATACAGGACGGCTATACGACGAGTGAGTATTTCCCCTACGCGCAGCCTTCGGCCGGCCGGAACCTCAACTACATCCGCAATTCGCTGAAGATCGTGGTCGACGCCTATAATGGCACCGTCGATTTTTACCTGATGGACCCGACCGACCCGATTGCCGCTACCTATCAGCGAATCTTCCCAAGCCTATTCAAGCCATTTTCGGTCATGCCGCCCGATCTGCAAAAGCACATTCGCTATCCAGAAGATCTCTTTCTGATTCAGGCGCGGCTTTTCCAGACTTACCACATGGAAGCTGCCGACGTTTTTTATAACCGCGAGGACCTTTGGCAATTTCCGCGCCAGCCGGCCGGCGATGGCGTCCCTTCAATTGACGGCGTTACTGCGATGGTCCCTTACTACATCATCATGCGACTGCCGGAAGAGGTGCAAGCCGAGTTCTTCATCATGATCCCGATGGTACCGAGCCGCCGCGACAACATGATCGCATGGCTTGCCGCGCGCTGCGATGCGCCCGGCTACGGCAAGCTGATCGTGTACGAATTTCCCAAGGAGAAGCTGGTCTACGGACCGTTCCAGATCGAGGCGAGGATCCATCAGAACACGGAGATCTCCCAGCAGATCTCGCTGTGGAACCAGATGGGTTCGCGGGTGATCAGGGGAAACCTGCTCGTAATCCCGATTGAGAATTCGATCCTCTATGTATCGCCACTTTATCTGCGGGCCGAGCAAGGACATTTGCCGGAGCTTCAACGGGTGATTGCTGCCTATGGCGAGCATGTCACAATGAAGGAAACCCTAGCAGAGGCGCTTTCAGCACTTTTTGTCGAAAGCAAAGCGCCAGCAGCGCCGGGTGCCGCGAGCGAAACACCAGGCGAGGGATCGGCGACAGGACGCGCACAGGACGCGCTCGACCACTACGATCGGGCCATGGAGCGGCTAAAATCCGGTGATTGGGCCGGCTTCGGCAAAGAGATTGATGCGATGCGCCGTCTTCTGGAAGATATCCGCGGCCAATCGGGTAGCCATTGAGGTGCAAGCGCATAACGCCGCGTCGTAATCGAAAGCGCCATATCCCCATCAGCCGCTATCCGCGAACCTCTTGCTGTGCTTCACCATTTAATCAACATCATGTTGGATACCGGGCACTGTTGGTTGACCAGGATAGCTTTCTTGCTTTTTGGGGATCGGCTTGCCTTGAAGGCAGAAGGAAGGCATTTTTTGACAGCAGTCGACCGCTGAAGAAAGGCCAGCGAGAAGAGCAAAGCCGGATCGATGTGTTTGCCAGGCGAGGAGGATACCTTGGCTCTTGCGGAATCCTATGTGGCCGGACCGACCACGCCCGCGGTCCGGGACATGACGTTCGGCGACCTCCTGTGCAAGGCAGCCGAAGTGGCACCCGACCGCGCCGCTCTGATCCGGGGCGTTCCTGACGCTGCGCTACGGCATCAATGGACATACGTCCAGCTTTACCGCGAAGCCCAGCGCACTGCTCGCGCGCTTCTCACCCGCTTCAAGCCGGGAGAGCGCATTGCAGTCTGGGCCCAAAACATCCCCGAATGGGTGATGCTCGAGTTTGGTGCCGGCATCGCGGGCATGATTCTCGTGACCGTGAACCCGGGCTTTCGCGCCAAAGAGGTCGAGTACGTGCTGAAGCAATCGCGTTCGGCGGGCGTTTTTGTCGTCAACGAATTTCGCGGCAATCCGATGCTGAAGACGGTGCAGGGGGTATGGCCAAACTGCCCCGAACTGCGCCAGATCATTTGTTTTGACGATTGGAATGCCTTTATCGCTGCCGGTGACGACGAAGACGTCAAGCTGCCAATCGTCGGCCCGGATGACCCTGTGATGATCCAGTACACGTCTGGCACGACAGGCTTTCCGAAGGGCGCGCTCCTTCGTCATCGCGGGCTCGTCAATAACGGCGCCGATACGGCTGACCGGATGGGGCTTGATCCGGGAGACGTCTTCGTCACCACCATGCCACTGTTTCACACCGGTGGCTGCGTTTGCTGTGTGCTTGGCGCAGTCTCTAAAATGGCGACACAGGTGCTCGTCGAGGCATTCGACCCGGCAATCGTGCTGGAAATGTTCTCGACCTATCGCGGCAACGCGATGGTTGGCGTTCCCACGATGCTGATCGCCATGCTGGAACATCCGACCTTTCCGACCACTGATCTTTCGTCCGTTAAAGCAATCTGCTCGGGCGGGTCCACGGTGCCGGCGCCATTGGTGAAGCGCCTCGAAGAAAAACTCGGCGCGCCGTTCACGATCGTGTTTGGTCAAACTGAGTGCTCTCCAGTCGCGGCGCAAACCCGCACACACGACAGTATCGAGGACAAAGCAGGCACCATTGGACTGCCCCTTCCCAACATGGAAACAAAGATCGTCGACCCGAACACCGGTGAGACGGTGCCAATCGGCACGATCGGCGAATTCTGCACGCGCGGTTATCATGTGATGCTCGGCTACTTTGAAATGCCGGAAGCCAGCGCGGCCGCCATCGACGCCGACGGTTGGCTGCATACAGGCGATCTGTGCGCGATGGACGCGCGCGGATATTGCACTGTCGAAGGCCGCCTGAAGGACATGATCATCCGCGGCGGCGAGAACATCTACCCGCGTGAACTGGAAGAGCTATTATTCCGGCATCCCAAAGTTGGCGAAGTCGCCGTCGTTGGCGTCCCCCACGAGAAATGGGGTGAAGAGGTCGCAGCCTTCATTCGCCCGGTATCCGGCGCGGTCATCGACAAGGAGGAAATGACGGCTTACATACGTGCCTCGCTCGCTCCGCACAAGTCACCGAAGCACTGGATCGTCGTGGAGGCCTTCCCACTTACCGGATCGGGAAAGATCCAAAAATTCAAGCTGCGGGATGCTTGGATCAAGGGAGAAGTTGCGGCGATCCAGTAAGCTGGCCAGAGTTACGCCTGGTAATGGACTTCTCCTCCTTGGCTAGAGAAATTCCGCATGCATCACATTGAAGTCCGTTGCGAGAATGGAGGGAGTTGAGTCAAAGGCGCGGCTTCCGCGTCTGGCCCATTGCTGAC
>Ga0306920_100005588_pt1 | contig 16282 bp, 19 predicted proteins | sample flu12Cox44000170_FD_204666 | JGI IMG/M metagenome (GOLD analysis project Ga0306920, IMG submission 204666) | Lab enrichment of tropical soil microbial communities from Luquillo Experimental Forest, Puerto Rico - flux4day.12C.oxic.44.000.170 (v2)... | ecosystem: Environmental > Terrestrial >... | reverse complement strand
TCGTAGGGGGTCGGGGCGACCGTCTGGGCGAGCAGGGGCGGCGGGAACGGCTGCTGCACGCTCGCGCAGCTCTCGCCCACCTCCAGCCCGAACGCCGCGAGAAAGACCAGGCCGGTCACGTTCTCCAAGCCGGCCGACGCCTGGGAGATCACGGCGCCTCCGTAGGAATGCCCGACCAGCACGACCGGGCCGTCGATGGCCTTGACCACATCGCCGACGACGCTGGCGTCGAAGCCGACGCCGCGCAACGGGTTCGGAGGGGCGAGCGCCGTGTGGCCGGCGCTCTCGAGTTCGCGGATCACTCCCGCGAACCCGGACGCGTCGGCGAAGGCGCCGTGGACGAGGACGACGGTGGGACCGGGCATGGGGTTCTCCTCAGGGTCGGAGAGGTGACCCCGATGACGTTACGTCACCGGACCCGAGCGAGCCGGCCCAGGGGTGCGCCGCCCCGGGCGTGGGATAGTAACCGGCATGAACGCGCCCGCGGACGGTGGCTGCTGCTGCACGGCACGCCGCTGACGCCGCAGGTCTGGGACGGCGCCGCCGACAACGGCGCCCGCTCCGGCAACAGACCCCTATGGTCCCGATCGTCGTACCACGCCAGTCCACGTGGCCGCTGCCAGCGGTCAATCTCCAGACGTGCGCCGAACCACAATCCCGCGTGCGGAGCCCGACCTGCCGCCTGTCCTCGGCGCTCATGCTTTATTGCCATCGACAAGCTCGGCCAGCTTCTGGGCCCTGCGCCGCCATACTGAGCGGCCGACGTCTCCGATCTGGTCTAACGCAGTGTCCGGAACGCCGTGCGGACTTCTTCTGAGAAGAGCTCAGGCTCTTCCCAGGCGGCGAAGTGGCCCCCCTTGGCGGCTTCATTGAAGTAGCTGAGGCTGGGGTAGACCTTCTCGACCCAGCTGCGCGGGGCCGGGATGATCTCGCCGGGGAAGGTGGTGAAGCCGACCGGGACCGAGACCGCCGGGGGAGGTTGCCCGGCTGCCGCCGCAAGGGCTGCGGCTCGTGCGACCTCCCAATACGACCGGGCCGCCGAGGCTCCAGTGCCGGTCAGCCAGTACAGCGTGATGTTGTCGAGGACGTGGTCCCGGGTCAGGCCGCCGGAGGGCTGTCCGTCGACGAAGGCGCGGGTGATCTTGTAGTAGGCGTCGGTGTCGTGGTCGAGCATCCAGGCGGCCAGGGCGAGGGGTGAAGCCAGCAGGGCGTAGCCGATCGTCTGCGGCCGGGTGGCCTGCTCGATGAAGTAGCCCCTGCCGCTGGTGGTGAATGCGGCGAGCGCGTCGAGTGCCGCGCGTTCCTTGTCGGATTCCGCTGGCGGGGAGGTGCCGAGGAGCGCCGTCTGGAGCAGGTTGAGGTGGATGCCGAGCAGCCCTTCGGGTGCCTGGCGGCCCATCTGGTCGGTAACGAAGGCGCCCACGTCGCCGCCCTGGGCGACGTAGCGGGTGTGGCCAAGGCGGCGCATCAGCTCCGCCCAGGCGCGCGCCATGCGGCCAGGGTCCCAGCCGATCTCGGCCGGCTCACCGGACAGGCCGTAGCCGGGCAGCGACGGGATGACGAGGTGGAAGGCGTCCTCGGCGGCACCGCTGTGCGCGGTCGGGTCGGTGAGCGGGCCGATGACCCCGAGCAGCTCGATGACCGAGCCGGGCCAGCCGTGCGTGATGATCAGCGGAAGTGCGTTCTCGTGCGGCGATTTGACGTGGATGAAGTGGATGTCCACCCCGTCGATTTCGGTCTTGAACTGCGGCAGCGCGTTCAGTTTCGCCTCGCACGCGCGCCAGTCGTAATCGGTCGTCCAGTAGCGGGCGAGCTGTTGGATCGTCGCCAGCTGTACGCCTTGCGACCTGTCGTCGACCAGTTCCTTCCTGGGCAAGCGCGTAGCAGCGATGCGGCGCTGAAGGTCGGCCAGGTCCTCGTCCGGCATGTGCAGCTCGAATGGGCGGATGGTGGCATCGGGCATGGTCATGCTGCCTCCTTCTGCTGGTTTCCTTTACCCTCTGCTGGGCGGGGGCGAGCTAGGATGGCCGCACCGGGCTGGCGTTCACTCGGCCAGCATGATGACCGGCTTCCTTTTTTGACGACGTAGGCGGCGAGTTCGGCCGCGTCGCCGCTGCCGACATTCCTTACCGCGTGGATCGCTCCGGCCGAGACGGTCAAGGCGTCACCGGCGTTGCACGTCCTGGTCGGCTGGCCCTCGAGCTGATACTCCAGCGACCCTTCGAGAATGTAGATGATCTCTTCCCCCAGATGGGTGTGCTTGATCGGTGTCGCTTCCGGTCCGATGTCGACGCGCTGCTGGATGACCTCACGGCCGGGGACACTGAGGTCGTGCTGCCGCAGATCGGTGCGCCACAGTCCCGGCGCCTGCTGTACCTCCCACTCGCGCCACTGCTGTGGTCTTCGCTCATGCTCATCGCGGCCTCCCGGGGTTGCGTCAACGGTGACGGTAACGATTCTCACCGCTGCGTCGCGCCAGGAAATACCCTGGCGGGTCACTGGTCCGTGCCCTGCGCAGGTCCGGCGAGGACAATGCACACCGTGAACTGCGCCGCAGGCGCCGCCTGATCTGTGTACAGGCCATCTTTGTCCCCGGCGACATGGACCGCTACGCTGACCGGCTCGACAGCGCGGCTCACGAGGCCAGCAAGTCCAAAAGGAGGCTAGATGCGACCTGGCCGAGTCAGGGGATGAGATGTCGGGTCTATGACCTGTTGGTTCGGTGGCGCGCTCGGAGGTAAGCGGGTAACGGGAATCGAACCCGGGTCAGGCGGGAAATGGCAGACGCTACGCCGGCCTGCCCCGCGGCGCTGATCTTTGCGGGTTCTCTGGCGTGTGAACCCTGACCGGGGCCTTCGTGCCATCGTGTGCGGCGCGGCCGTGCGTCTTCTCCCACACCTGGGCCGCCACCGTAACTTCCCACTGACTGCCCAGGAAGGTCTGCTGGTCGCCGCACATAGTGCACGTGACTGTCGCCCGGGTCATTCCTGTCGTGGCCATCACCTGCCCATCGCGGGAACCAGCCAGATGCTACCCGTGCCCTGCGGGGGGTCGATGGCGGCCCGCCTCACATGACCGTGTTATCGGGCACGCTGGTGAGGAATGTGTTCACGTCGGCGGCGAGCTCGGCGTGATGCTGGAACAGGAACCCGTGGGCCGAGTCGGGGTAGATCTTCACCTGGGCTTGCGGCATCAGGCCTGCCAGCAGGTAGGAGTAGCAGGGCAGGATCATCGGGTCGCTGTCGCCGTTGGCCACGAACACCGGCATGCCGATGGCGCTGAGCCGCTGCAGCAGGGCGTGGTCGGGAATGCCCCAGGTGCAGACGGCGTCGTACTGCGCCTCGCGGGTCGCCCATGTCGTGGCCGTGTCCCGGTCCTCGGTCCTGGCGTACATGCGCCGCAATGCTTGCTGGCCTGCTTGCCGGCTGGCGGCTGACTGGGTGAAGAACACGTCCAGGTAGGCCTCCGGGCTGGTGTTCGGTTTGCCGATCGCGCCGATGACCTCCGGCGCCCAGCCGTGCATGCCAGCCGCGCCCTCGGGTGCGGAGGAGGCGAGAACCAGCCTGCGGACGATGGCCGGGCGCACCAGTGCGATCTGCTGTGCGACGAAGCTGCCGATGGAGAAGCCGAGCAGGTCGGCCTGGCTGAACTCCAGGGCGGCGATGAACGCGATGGCATCGCGCGCCATCTGCTCGATGGTGTCCGGGGTGGTGCCGGTGGAGCCGCCGACTCCGGCGTTATCGAACGTCACGACGCGCCGGCCCGGTGCCAAGGCGTCGATCAGCGCTGGGTCCCAGTTGTCGAGATTGCCGCGAAAATGCTGGAGCAGCACCAGCGGCACCCCGCCCCCGCCGCCGCCGGTGTCGCGGTAGGCGTAGTCGACGCCGTTGGCGGCGCTGACTTGCCGGTTCGGAAGCCCCGAATATCCGTCGGCCATAGTTGCTCGCCCCGTCCTTTCGTATGGCTTCCCAGAAGTTCGCCGCCCAGGCGAACGCGAGGTTGCTACATCTATCGAGAAGATGCTGCGGTGGGCTCGGCACAGAATTGTCCGAACCTGCGGGCCGCGTTGAACTCATAGGGCTGTGACGTGCTTGACTTCCTCCATATAGCGGCCAGCGGCCTTGGAGGCCTCGTCGGGTGTGCTCCCATGCTCGCGCGCGTCCATGTAGGCGGCATACCAGTCCCACCAGTTGTGCGGGGCGTGGGTCTTCTCGTAAGGGTCGTGATGCTCGGCCGTTTCATGGAGCAGGCCAGCGCGGGAAGCGATGTCCATCGTCAGTCATGCCACTCCCGCCCGGGGAGCCGCGTCTTGATCTCCTGGAGCAGCCACCCATTGCCGTCTGGATCGCTGAACGAAACATAAGTCTGGTAGGAGCGGCCTTGTGGGTCCGGGCCCGGAACAGGTCCCCCGGCGAGGTGGAACAACCCGCTGACCTCGATGCCCCGGCTGATGAGGTCCGCACGCGCCGCGTCGATGTCGTCGACGGCCAGAATCAGGCGCTGAACCGAGCCCGGCTCACCGGTGGTGACGCCCTTCCCGAAGGCGATAGAGCACGACGAGTGGGTGGGCGTGAGCTGGACCACCCGGAAGGCGTCGCCGACGGCGATGTCGGCGTCCAGCCGCCATCCCAGGCTCTGGTAGAAGCGTTTCGCCCGATCGACATCGGAGACGGGCAGCGTCACGACCTCGAGCTTCATGTCGATGCTCCCCGCTTCGGGCATCTCCATCGAAGTGTTGCTGCTTGCGTCGGCGCTGCTCACGTTGACCTCCGTCGGCCGATTGGTATTGGTAGCAGGTCATTACCCTGATAGGCCTCGTCCTGAATCACCAAAAAAGGAGGAACTCCATGTCCACGAAGAGCGACGCGCTCGCCGACGGAGGCACGCCGGCATATGTCACCCGCTTCGACGGCGTCCGCGTCCCGGCCACCGACTACCATCCAGTCTGGGTGGGGAGCCTGGCCGACGACGTCACCATCGAGGGCTCGGCGATGAACGGCGTCGTGCAGGGCGCCGAGGCCGTCCGTTCCATCGTGACCTACATCCGCACGCTCTATGACTCCCAGGAGTTCAACTTCGCCGGCCCTTACGGCGAGCACGGCTTCCTGGAGGACTACACCGCCCAGGTCCGCGGCGGCGGGCAGATCGGCAACGTCGTCCTGGTCACCCGCAACACCGCCGGGCAGGCACAGCACATCGTGGCCAACTACCGGCCCCGGAGCACACTGCTGCACTTGTCCCGGCTGATCGGCGAGCACTTCGCCGAAACCCCCTACGGCGAGCACTTCGCTACCAGCGCCCCCGAGTGAGGGTTCGACGGGTGCGCTTCAAGGCGTTCCTGGTTTTGTCCATCTCCTCGCAGGCGCCGACCCCTGGCGAGTGGACGTCGGGTCCAGGTCGGCGAAGCCATCGCGCAGCGACGCGACCGCAGGGAGCGACCGACCTAGACACGGCGGCCGGGAGCGGGACACTGGATCGCCGAGGAAGGCGGCACCACGCAGCACCAATTGCGTCCCTCGGGTGAGCCTGGCTTGATCTTCGGCGGCCTACAGCAGGGGCCGGCGCGCGCCGGCCGGGCCCCCAAGGGCTGAAGCCGGGCACGCAGAATGACCATTCGGAGCCGTCAGCACGGTCACCCAACGCACTGGGACCGCCGACCAGAACGGCGGCTCTTCGCGCGTTCCGCCGGACGTTCCCTGTCACAGAGAGTGATTTAGGCCGGGGTCGTCGTTGGTCAGCCGACCCAGGCGATGTCGAAGATGCGGATCAGTTCGGCGGCATCGTCCACGTGGAACGACAGCAAGCCGTAGCCCTCACCGAAGGTGGCCTGACGCTCTGCTGGATCATCCCCTGGTGCCATCAGGTCGGCGTCCCACGGCTCATCAACCAAGTCCACCACGCGCTGCACAAGGGCATCGAATGCGGCCGATGGTAAGCCGTTGAGCTGTATCAGCGCCGCGCCATTGAACTCGACCCGGTAGGTCATCCGCCCGCGCGGCGCCGAGCCGCCGCGACCCGCTCGTCCCAGTCCGGGACGACCTCCTCGATTGGTGTTCCGTCGCGCCGCCCGGTGCGCACCGCTTCCCGCATGGCCTGCAACCTGGCCTCATAGCCCGGGTCGGAGTAGGCGGCGGCGCGCAACCGCCACAGCCGCAGCAGGTGGTGCAGCTCGCGGTAGTGCTCTGGCCGCCGGGCATCTGTTACCGCAGCGTCGTACTCGGCGAGGAACTGCTCGTGGTACCTGCCAGGCAGGACGCGCAGGATCTCGACCGGGTCGTCCGGGTCGTACTCATGCGCCGACTGGGCCGTCACGCCTCTATCCTCCCCCAGCGAGCCGACAGCGGGACAGATAGACGGCCAGCGTGTCAGTCAACTTTGAGACCGCGCACGAAGGCGCGCCACTCAGCGGCTGGGATGAGCAGGCGCGGGCCTTCTGGATGCTTGGAGTCCCGTACGGCCACCGTGCCGGGCATGTTGGCGGCAACCTCCACGCAGTTGCCGCTCTGGCTGCTGTAGCTGCTCTTGCGCCACTCGGCGCGGGACAGGTCGATCGCGTTCATCCCGCGCACCTCCTCTGGTACCGCTTCAGGTCATGGTGCCGGCGGCTTGCTGGACCAGGCGCACTGAATCGTCGGGATGCAGGGCGGCAGCGAGCAGCCGGGCAAATGCAAGGGTATAGCGGTCCACGTCAGGTGACGCTTCTAGGTAGATGTCCCCGGCGAGGGTCTCGACGTACACCACATCGGGGTCGGTGGGCTCGGGGAACTCCAGAATGACGAACGGCCCGGTCGTCCCGGCGTGTGCGCCTGCACCGAACGGCACGACCTGCAGCGTGGTCTTGCCTTGTTCCGCGCAGTCGATGAGGTGCCGGAGTTGCTCGCGCATGACTTCCGGGCCGCCCACCACACGCCGGATGACTGCCTCGTCGAGGACTGCCCACAGGCGTGGCCGGTCCTCACGGCCCAGGATGCGCTGCCGTTCCATGCGGACCTGAACGAGCCGCTCTACATCCTCACGATCGAGTTCGCCCGGGCCGTTGCGCAGTGTCTGCCGAGCGTACTCCTCGGTCTGGAGCAGGCCGGGAATCACTACCGGTTCGAAGTTGCGGATGGAGGCGGCCCCGGCTTCCAGGCCGATGTAGACCTCGTACGGGTTGGGCAGGATGTCGCGGAAGGAGTGCCACCAGCCGGGCTGGCGGGCTTCGCGGCTCAGCCGGATCAGGCCGTCACGCTCGGGCCCGGTGACACCGTAGAGCTCGAGCAGGACGCGGACGTTGCCTGGCTGGGGACGGCTGCGGCCCGTCTCGATGCGGAAGATCGTGGAGGTGGACCATTCGAGCTGGCGTGCGGCCTCTTCGCGGGTGAGCCCGGCGGCCTCGCGGCGGCGCAGGAGTTCGAGGGCCAGGCGGCGGGCTCGGAGGGTCGGGTTCTGCTCGGGGCTGCTGTTCCGGGCCATGCCTGTACAACTCCTCTAGCACTAATCTAGTTGCACTATTGCATCTAACTGAGTGTTGGTGCATGCTGGCGTTGATACTGCCACCTGACGCTGCGCCGTGGAGCCGAACGGCCACAATCCGAGGCGGTGACGAATGGGGACGCATCTGCAAGGGCCGACTGTCCGGAGACCCCGTCATGTGCACCGGAGCCACCTGGTCCTGGGAGCACTGCCCAGCGCGGTCCCCTGCGCCCGGCTGCATGCCAAGCTCGTGCTCGCTGAGTGGGGTCTGAAGGCACTGGCGGAGACCGCTGAGCTGCTCGTCAGCGAGCTGGTCACCAACGCGGTCCGCGCCTCCGCAGGTTTACCAGAGCGCCACCGCGGCCTGCCTACCGTGCAACTGTGGCTCAGCGCTGACCACGAACGTGTGCTGATCAAGGTCTGGGACGCCGATGAGCGGATGCCGGTCTGCGAGCAACCCGACCCGGACGCTGAGCACGGGCGCGGACTGCTCCTGGTGGAGGCCCTCAGCGAAGACTGGGGAACATACCGTCCCGCTGGATACCCAGGCAAGATCGTGTGGGCCCAGTGCAGAGCGGATTCAGATACCGAGCATTCCTCAACATAGATGAACGGCTTTAGACCGACTCATTCTCTGGCCAATATCGTTGAGCTAGGGTCATCCAATCTGGCGAGCTGGTCTTGGTGATGTTCAAGCAGGTAACACGTGGGATCGGCAAGCACAAGAAACGGCAGCAGCGTGGAACGAAGCAAGTTATTGAATAACGGTCCAGTCGGGCATGATGGCTATGCGGAACGAATGCCAGGCATATTGGCGGCAATGCGCACTCGCCCCGAGGAAATGGCACACTCCGGAGGCGTTCAGTCCCGGGCGGCACAGGACGGAAGTCACGAACACCATGCAGGACGGCCGGACACCACATCGGCGGCGGGCTCGCCAGGAGATGAAGCGGTCCTGCACGATCCGGTTCGACCTCAGCGAGAGAGAGTTCGGTGAGATACGCGCCGCCGCCGAGCAGGCCGGGCTGGCAAAGGGCGCGTTCGTGGCACAGGCGGCGCTCGCCGTGGCGCGCGGCGGAGGCCTCCCGCCGGAGTCTCCACACCGCCAGGCCCTCGGCGAGTTCATCCGTGCCGCGGGGCTGGTACGCCGGATCGGCGTCAACCTGAACCAAGCGGTGGCCAAGCTGAACGCCACCGGCCAGCGTTCCGGCGACCTGCTCCCCTACGCGGCCGAGAGCATCCGCCGTGCGCAGCTCCTCGACCAGGTCGCCGAAGAGCTGCGGAAGAGACTGCGGCAATGATCGGCAAGATCAGCGCACATGGGGCGCGGGTAGCGGGGCTGGTCTACTACCTGTACGGCCCGGGCCGCAACGAGGCCCACACCGATCCGCACCTCATCGCCGGCTGGCGGCACCCCGCCGAGCTGGAACCACCGCTCCGCGACGATGGCCGCCGCGACTTCCGTAACCTGACGGGCCTGCTCCAGCAACCGCATGCGGCTCTCGGCCCGCGCGGGTTCGAGCGTCCCGTCTGGCACTGCTCGGTCCGGGCCGCCCCGAGTGACCGGATGCTCTCGGATCACGAGTGGGCGCAGGTCGCCCGCGACATCATGCACCGGACCGGGCTGGCACCCCCCGGCCAGGACGACGACGCGGTCCGCTGGATCGCGGTCCGCCATGCCCCGGATCACATCCACGTCGTGGCGATGCTGGCCCGTCAGGACGGAACATGGCCCAGCTTCTGGAACGACCGCTACCGCGTTGGCGAGGTCTGCCGGGCCGCTGAGGAACGGTTCGGGCTGCGGCGGACCGCGCCCCGGGACCGGACCGGCGCACCGCGGCCCACCCGCGCCGAGTCGGAGAAGGCCCAGCGCCAGGGCCGTTCCGAGCCGCCCGGATCACGCTCCGCCGGGCGGTCAGCACCGCGGCCGCCACGGCGGCGAGCGAGCAGGAGTTCTTCGGCCGGCTCGACGCCGCAGGGATAAGCGTCCGCAGGCGGTACAGCACCCGCAACCCTGGCGAGGTCACCGGCTACGCGGTCGCGCTCCCAACCGACACGACGCGGGCTGGCGGGCCGGTCTGGTACAGCGGCGGGAAGCTGGCACCAGACCTCACCCTGCCCAAGCTGGGCCACCGCTGGGCGCCAGGCGACGCCGCTTCTCGCGGCCAGTTCACCGCCGCCGAACGAGACGCGATCTGGGCACACGCCGCCCAGGCCGCCACCCGCGCGACCGCTGAGATCCGGCAGCTCGGCGGGACCGACCCTGGGGCCGCCGCCGACGCCGCCTGGGCCACTGCCGACACCCTGCATGCTGCCGCGTCGGCGCTGGGCAGCCGGGAGCTTCGCCGGGCCGCTGACTCGTACGCCCGGGCGGCCCGGATGCCGTACGGGCGCATTCCCCGCTGCACCGGAGCCGGATCCGGCCTCCGCCGGGCAGCCCGGCTACTGGCCGCCGCCACGCCCGTCCTGAGCGATCCCACGCTCGCCCAGATCACGCTCATCCTCCGGCTTATCGCTTTGGCACAGGCCGTCGCCGACCTGCGCGCCGCACAGCGCCACGCGGCGCAGGCCTCGGCCGCCCGGGCGGCGGCGGCACATCTGCACGCCGCCAGGTGCGCATACGGCGTTCGGCCGACCCCGCAGCACGTGAGATCCCGAAGCAGCGGGGCTCACCCCGACTTCCCGTTCTCGATACATGACGTGGTGGCACAAGCGTCGAAGCCCGCCAACTCGACCCAGAGCCCTGCCACGCCCAGCCGGGCATCGCGTGGCCCGGTGCCACCACGCCCGCGAGGCCCCACCCGGTAGCCCGAAATCCGCCGCGGACTCGTATCCCGGGTTTACGCCAAGATTCTTTTCGTCCATTTTCGCGAACGCAGCCAACCTCTGGTGAACCGAGGTGAACGATCCTGATACTAAACAGCACCAATCATCAGTGTTCGGCACAGACTCGCCGTTTGACACGAGTGCGGCCAATTGGCGTAACTTGGGAGGCAATCCGGTGTCGAGCCAGGTGAGGGCAGGGGAGCATACCTGGCGCCGGGTGTCTCAAGGTATCGAGGTGGGACGGGGAATGGCGAGCCAGCTTCACACTGTGGCCGAGGCGGCCGGAATCCTCAAGGTCCGCGAATCGTGGCTCAAGACGAAGGCCGCCGCTCGCTTAATCCCGTGCACGTTCATAGGCAAACACCTGCGATTCAGCGACGAGGACATCGCCGAGATCATGAGGGCCGGATCGTGCCAGCCGGTGACCGCCCGCGAACCTCGGCCAGGACGCGCGAGCGCCTGACCGTCACACCCGCTACCTACGCTGCCACCGCAGCGAACCAGAGGCGACGCCGACGGCCGCCGGCGGTCCCAAGGGGCCGGCGGCACATCACCGGACGGCATCGGCACCCACCAACACGTCCGAAAGGAGCATCCATGGCGTACGCCGAGAAACGCGGCAGGGGCCCGCAGTCATGGCGGGTCAAGTACAAGCTGCCGGACGGGACCGAGGTGAGCGAGTCCGGCTTCGAGACCAAGACGGCCGCGCTCACCTGGGGACGTGATCAGGAAGCCCGGATCCGGGAAGGACGCTGGACCGACCCGAACGCTGGCAAGACCACCGTCGGCCAGTGGATCGACCGATGGCTGGCCATGCAGGACATGGGCGTCAGCACCGCGGCCAACCGGGAGTACCTGATCCGCCGGTTCCTGCGGCCCGCCTGGGAACAGGTAATGCTGGGCGCGATGACCACTGAGGCCATCACCAGATGGGAGAACGGCCCTCCGGCCCGGGAGGGCATCTCCCGGCGCACCGCCGCCGACGCCCGGAGCGTGCTCGGCACGATCCTGGGCGACGCCGCCGCGCACAAGCCGCCGCTGATCCCCTACAACCCGACGCTACGGCCCCGCAACCGTGGCCGCAAGACCGGCCGCAGGCTGGCGCGCACCCCGCAGCGCGCCTGGGCAACACCGCTCCAGGCGTTACTCCTGGCCGAACGGGCCGCGCTGTTGACCGGCCGGGACGACGACTTCACCCTGATCCTCACGCTCGCCTACACCGGCCTGCGGTGGGGCGAGGTCATCGGCCTGGAGCACGGCTACCTCCACCCCGGCCAGATCCGGGTCGAATGGCAGATCCGCGAGGTCGGCGGCAGGTTCTACCGGATCCCGCCCAAGGACGACTCCTACCGCAGCCCCGACTGGGAGCCCGGCCTGCCGGTCGATCTCCCGCCGTTTCTGGCCGCCCTGCTCGCCAGGCAGGCCCGGAGTTGCCCGCGGCAGCGGTGCGCCTGTATCGCGGAGCACGGCGGCAGCGGCCGGTACCTGTTCCTCTCCCCCGACGGCAGGCATCACCGGCGGAGCAACTACGGCCGCCGGGTGTTCCGCCCCGCCTGCGACGGACGGAACGAGCCGGTCAACGGCGGCTCGCCCCGGATCGTCACCGTCGACGCCACCACCTGGCCCGGCGTCCCGCTCGCTTCCTGGCCAGCCGTAACCCAGGGCGGCGACGGACGGAGAAGCACGGAGGGGTACGTTCCGCCGCGCGGGCGCGGGATCCGGATCGTTCCGGACGGCGTTCCGCTGGCCTCCTGGCTCCCGCTGGTTCCCGGCCTGATCGCGCACGGGCTCAGGCACGGCCACCGGACCTGGATGGCCGAGGACGGCATCCCCGACATCCTCGCCGAGCAGCGCCTTGGCCACGAGGTCCCGGGCATGCGCGGCCTCTACACCCACGTCTCAGACAGGATGCGCGACGCACTCGTCCGAGCGCTCCAGGCCCGCTGGGAGGACTCACTCCGGGCCCGCGCGGCGATCCGCCCCCACTCCCCCGTCCCCCTGCTCGACGGACTGCTGGCACCGCACGGCCGCCAGCAAGCGGACCGCAACCCCGCCAACGGCACCGTCCGGCACCTGGCAACCCGCACTACTCCTGGGAGGCAGGGAGAAGTTGATCTCCCAAATTCCTCCCAAACAGCCTGATGGCCCCACCCTCAGACGAGGGATAGGGCCTATATAAGAGCCTCTGACCTGGGCTTATACCTGGTGGGCGATACTGGGATCGAACCAGTGACCTCCTCGGTGTGAACGAGGCGCTCTCCCGCTGAGCCAATCGCCCGGGATCGCGGGGCCGAGCCCCGCAGCCACCACAGAGTAGCGCATCGGCGGTCCGGGCCGGGCATCACGGACCCGGCCGGCGGCCGGACCCGCGCCGCGCGGCTCCCCTGCCGGAACCGCACGGAACTTGCTATCAGCCCGGTCATTCCTTCTGCTCGCGGCTAGCGGTTCAGCCGGTCAGGAGATGCCTGTGGTCTGCACGTTCAGGCCTCTGGCGCGTGCCTTCTCATGGCAGAGTTCCTCCAGCCGCTCCCAGGAGGGCGGCATGGCGGCGGTCCGGGACAGCAGCAAGGCCATGGCGACCGGGTCGTCGAGCGATACACCGGCCGGTTGCTTCTCCAGGTCGGCGCGGTGGCGTTCGGCAAAGTCCACGATGCCATCGGCGACCTTGTCCAGCCGGGGATCGGCCGGGTCCCAGCCGGATACCTCGTAGTAGGCACGGTAGAGCTCCTGGAACTCCGGGTCGGCGAAGGCGGCGATCTTGTCCCGCGCCCACTGCCGTGCCTGTCCGGGGAACCGCGCGGCCAGCAGGATCCAGGCGTCCCGCTCGATCTGCATCTGCTGCGGGCTGATGCCGAGGCTGCGTATCAGGTCGAAGAGGTCGGCGATCTCCGCGGGCACGAAGAGCCGGTCGCCCGCGACCAGCTGGGCGATCCGGTGCCGCTGTGCCTGGAGCGCGCGGATATGGGCAGCCATCGTCTTGTCGATTCCGGCGACGGCATCGGCGAATTCCGCTGGCCCGGCGGCCAGCAGCTCCCGGATCTGGGCCAGCGGCACCCCGGCGTCGGCCAGGGCCTTGATCCGGATCAGGCTGATGACGGCGTCCGCGTCGTAGCGGCGGTAGCCGGACGCGTCCCGCTCGGGCTCGGGCAGCAGGCCGCGCTGATGGTAATGCCGGACAGCGCGGACGGTGACCCCTACATAGTCCGCCAGCTGGCCGATGGTGAGCATCGCGGGCCTTCCTGCGGAGGTGTCACCGGACGGCGACCGGCCCGCGTCCAGCGTAGTCATCGGCTGCGGGCGGTCGTGGCGGCGCGGTTGAACAGTGCGCGCGCGGACAGGTACCCTGCCAGCGCCAGCCCAACGCACCACGCGCACGCGAGCAGCGGCTCGCCTCCCGGTGTACCAAGCAGCAGGCTGCGCATCGTGTCGATAACCGGCGTGAACGGCTGGTATTCGGAGAACCAGCGCAGCCCGGACGCCATCGCGGCCGCGGGGATGAAGGCACTGCCCAGGAACGGCAGGAGCGCCAGGGGCAGGGGGTAGTTGCTCGCGCTTTCGGGGTTCTTGGCGAGCAGCCCGAGCGCCACCGACACCCACGTGCAGCCGAACGAGAGCAGCGCCACGAGGCCGATCGCGCCCAGCCAGCCGGCCAGGCCGGCCGAGGGCCGGAACCCGAACGCCACGGCCAGGACGGTGATCACCACGGCCGCGGCCATCGTCTGGATCACGCTGCCGAGCACGTGCCCGGTCAGCACCGAGACGCGGGCGATCGGCATGGTGCGGAACCGGTTGATGATGCCCTCGGTCATGTCCGTGTTGACCGAGACCGCGGTGGCGACCGAGGCGGAGGTCACCGCCAGCACAATGATGCCGGGAGTCAGGAAGTTGATGTATCCGCCGGTCCCGGCGCCGAGGCCCGCTCCCAGCGTGGCCCCGAACACGTACCGGAAGATCAGCAGCATGAACACGGGGATGAGCAGTACCCCGAACGTCATGCCCGGGTAGCGCACGATGTGCAGCAGCTGGCGGCGCAGCATCGTGGCCGAATCGCGGATCGCGTACGAGCTGGTGCTCATCGCGCCCCTCCTTCGTTACTGAGCCCTTCGTTGCCGGGGCCGGAGTGGCCGGTGAGGGCGAGGAAGACGTCGTCGAGGTCGGGGGTGTGCACGGTCAGCGTGGCCGCCTCGATCGACCGCGCCTCGAGCTGGTCAAGCACCGCGCGCACCGACTTGGGGCTGGCATCGCCCGGGACCCGCAGCGTGAGCGCTTCGGCGTCGGGCGCGGCGCCGGCCAGGATGCCCGCCGCCGCGGCGAGCTCATCAGGCCCGCCGAACCGCAGCCGGACGTGGCCGCCGGGAACCAGGCGCTTGAGCTCGTCCGCGGTTCCCTCGGCCATCAGGTGGCCGTTGTCCAGCACCGCGATCCGGTCCGCCAGTTCGTCGGCCTCTTCCAGGTACTGCGTAGTCAGGAACACGGTGGTGCCCGCGGCGACGAGGTCACGGACGATCCGCCACATGCGGCGGCGGCTGCGCGGGTCCAGCCCGGCCGTCGGCTCGTCGAGGAACAGGATCCGCGGCTGGAGCATCAGCGTCATGGCCAGATCCAGCCGGCGCCGCATACCGCCGGAGAACGTCATGGCCGGCTTGCCGGCCGCGTCGGTCAGCTCGAACGTCTCGAGCAGGTCCGCCGCCCGGCGGCGCCCCTCCCGGCGGTCAAGGTGCGCCAGGTCCGCCATCAGCAGCAGGTTCTCCCTGCCGGTGAGCAGGTTGTCCACGGCCGAGAACTGGCCGGTGACGCCGATCGCGGCGCGCACGAGATCCGGTTCGGCACGCACGTCGTGGCCGGCCACGCGCGCCTCGCCGGCGTCGGCGGGGAGGAGAGTGGAGAGGATCTGGACCGTGGTGGTCTTGCCCGCGCCGTTCGGGCCGAGCAGCGCGAATATCGTGCCTTCCGCGATCGCCAGGCCGATGCCGTCCAGCACGGTCTTGGTGCCGAACGACTTACGCAGCCCGCTGGCCGAGACCGCCAGGCCGTTGTTTTGCTGTGTCATGTAGCCAGTGTCGAACCCTGACGCAGGGTCAAGGTCAAGCCCGGCTGGTGGACGAACTTCGAGTTAGCCGGCTGACACCTTGCGCACCTCGTTGTTGAATGTGTCGGCGATCAGGAACCCGCCGTCGGCGGTCAACGCCACCCCGACAGGCCTGTTGAGCTGAGCCTCGGTAGCCGGGCCGTCATCGCCGGTGTTCCCCACGATGCCGGTCCCCGCGACCCGGCTGATCACACCCGCCGCCGACACCTTGCGCACCTCGTTGTTGAGTGAGTCGGAGATCAGGAAACCGCCGTCGGCGGTCACCGCCACCCCGAAGGGCGAGTTGAGCTGAGCGTCGGTGGCCGAGCCATCGTCGCCGGTGTTCCCCACGATGCCGGTCCCCGCGACCCGGCTGATCACTCCCGCCGCCGACACCTTGCGCACCTCGTTGTTGAATGTGTCGGCGATCAGGAATCCGCCGTCGGCGGTCAGCGCGACCCCGAAGGGCCTGTTGAGCTGGGCCTCGGTGGCTGGGCCGTCGTCGCCGGTGTTCCCTGGGGTGCCGGTTCCCGCGACCCGGCTGATCACCCCCGCCGCCGACACCTTGCGCACCTCGTTGTTGAGGGCATCGGTGATCAGGAACCCGCCGTCGGCGGTCACCGCCACCCCGACGGGCTCGTGGAGCTGGGCCTCGGTAGCCGGGCCATCATCGCCGGTGTTCCCTGGGGTGCCGGTCCCCGCGACCCGGCTGATCACCCCCGCCGCTGACACCTTGCGCACCTCGTTGTTGAGGACGTCAGTGATCAGGAACCCGCCGTCGGCGGTCAGCGCCACCCCGCCAGGCTCGTCGAGCTGGGCCTCAGTGGCCGGGCCGTCGTCGCCGGTGTTCGCCGGGGTGCCGGTTCCCGCGACACGTGTGATAACCCCCATTGCGCTCCCCTTCAAAAGATCAAGGCCGCAGAATGCCGCCAC